>Ga0196971_1000221_pt1 | contig 54716 bp, 68 predicted proteins | sample S1v_1013CmetaG_FD_148660 | JGI IMG/M metagenome (GOLD analysis project Ga0196971, IMG submission 148660) | Soil microbial communities from Anza Borrego desert, Southern California, United States - S1+v_10-13C | ecosystem: Environmental > Terrestrial > Soil > Desert | place: USA: California... | reverse complement strand
TTGACCCAGGGGTTCTTCCTATTTCCCTCAAACAGAAACGAGAGGGATTCCAGAGAATTCCCTCCCGACCAAAAACATTCCTGTACATATGATCGATGGCGATCGCCAGATAGCGTCGGCGCTAACACCTGGCTGCGCAACTGACACTCAACATATCAACTACCGGAGGTGTCTCACATGCTGAAAGCTCGGCGATTTGTTCTCCTTGCCCTGGTTGTCTTGCTCGGATTGAGTTCGTCTATTGCAATGGCCGAGAAGCCCGACAAGACAGAACCAACCGCTGATGTCGTCCCTCCGGGGGTTACTGGTGTTCCGTTCAGTTCGAGCAAACCCTCTGAAGGCACCGAGACTGACCCGACGGGTGTATCAACCCTCTCGTTTGGTACCATCTGCACGGGTTATGTATACTCGTGGATGGCAACGACGGGCGAGTACCCTGGATTGGTTCTGCGTTCGGATGCCCCGCTTGCGGGGTGCGTTGAAACATCCCTAATCTTGGGCTCAGCGAGAGTGTACAATAAGGACGGCGTGGTCATTAAGGAGTACCCGGACATAGCGTACGTTCCCGGGAGTTCTTGGAGTGAGACGATGTCAATCCCTGACGGGGAATCTTACGAGACCCTGACGGTGGCCTGGACTATGCGCTTCTTTTGGTCAGACGGGACCTACAGTTCTTGGCACTATCCGGGTAGCTCTGCATGGCTTCCGCGCCAGTTCTCCAGCCAGACGCTGCTAAATGAGCATTTTACTAAGCACCAATACGAGTATATGGTGTTTACGCACCGCGCTTACGTCGATATCGTCAACTCCATCATCGCCGGACAAACAGAGAAGAAAACCCGGTCTAATGGGGATATCTGTTACTGGAACGACCCCATGAAGTCGATAGCAATCACAAAGGACTCAGACCGTTTCCTGAAGACAGGGTTTAAGCCCACCAATGGGTACATCTACTTCACCATGGGTGCTGACTGCAGCTGAAATGTGGGGGACTGAACCGTGTATCAGTGTCCGGTCTGTGGGTACGAAGGCCTGAGTGAACCCCCATACGATGCCGAGGGGCATCACAGCTTTGAGATCTGTTCGTGTTGTGGTTTTCAGTTCGGGTTTGACGACAGAGATCAGGGCTGGACCCATGAAGCATGGCGGAAAAAGTGGATCGAGTCTGGAGCTATGTGGTGGTCTCCCAGTCGCCTTCCCCCTCCGAGCTGGAACCCAAGAACACAACTTAGGAAGATCGGCACTGAGATATCGGACGAAAGTTAAGGAGCTCGCCGGGTCCGCGGCTCGTGACCAAAACGGGCGGATGTCCTGACAGAGTTCGCAAAGCGTGACGTCGCTTAGGCTAGAACCACGCTTGAAGCAAGCTCTTTCATGTCCGTGGGAAAGGCGTCCCAGCAACTGGGATGGACCATTGCCCAGGTGCGGGACGCCTTCGCCCAGAACGGACTCCCGGGGTACCGCACACAGGGCAGCCACCGTCGCGTCCTGCCTGTACCCATTCCGATGCTGGGTGATTACTGCTGAGCCAACCGCCAGTTCTCCTCCAAAACGTACGCCCCGCCTCTCCCGTGGGAGAGCGGGGCTTTTCTCATCGGTAGATGGTGAGGTTCACCCAGATCGGCTCTCGTGTCTCGCTGCCGTCGGGCCAGGCGATCACGAGGGTGTTGTAGGCCACCGGCTTCAGATCGTCCAGCTTCGCCAAGTACAGCCGGTCGCGGTTCGCCCGCTACTCCATTACGCTGACGATCAGCCCGTCAGCCGTCTCCAGGGTGAGCTCAACCCCGCTGCCGTCGAGCCGCTGCAGCAGATCCGCGGGACGTCGAGGTGTAGGCCGCCCGCCAGCAGCCCCTCCGCGCCATCAGCGAGCGCTGCCCCAGGGGTCTCCTGGCAGGTGCGGGCCGTGCTGGTCAGGTCATAGGCGCTCCACAGCACCGCCGCGGTGCCCAGGAGGGCGGTCACGATCCATCGCCGGTCCACGTGTACCCCTCCCCCTGCTCGCTGGTGGTGAAATTACACGGGTTAATACGGAGTGACTGACGCTTTTGTTCGGCAGGAATCGTCTCACTACTCACGAACTTTTCGCGCGGTGTGCGAGGCGTCTGCCTCGTCATGGTGGCGCGCTACGCTGCCGCCATGGCGGCTGAGGACCATATGGGACTAGGAAGGGGTGTTTACCGTGCGGAATGAGGGCTACTTTAATGCGCGGGTGAAGACGTTTCTGCAGCCACATAACTTGGGCGGTACGGAGGCCGCCCTCAAGGAGCTTGAGGCCACGATGAATGCCTGGCTGGGCCACGAGGATCAGGAGGGCTTGAAGGTCTACGACATCAAGACTGAGCCAGGGCCGAACGGGACGCTGATCGGCCTGATCATCCACGCCGAAGACGTGCCCTTTGCCAGCACCTAAAACAGAAGCCCCGCTGCCGTGGAGGGAGCGGGGCTTTGGGAACTATAAGTGCTGGTTGGGACGCCTGTGATGCCTCTCCTTGCGGAACGGGCACCGCCACGGACATTCCTTCATGATGATCTCCATCTCACCTAAGCGATACTTGAGCTCTCCGATCTCCCACTGGCACCGTTCGAGTTGCTCTCGGCATTCCTGTCTGTCCAAGTCATTCACCTCCCGTGGCCCAGAAATCGGCGACACTTGCCGTCGAGGTCAATGCTACTGGGCAGGCTTCCTATTGGCGAACCTGACGCAGAGCAGTTAGTTTTCGATATTTTCGTTGAACCACCTGTGGGAGTAGGCACAGAAGCAGGCTACGTAGTGTAATCTTGCAGGTGCTTCCTCGTTCTCGCTGAATCGCATTTTTTCGCGAAAACCAAATCGATACTCTACTGACGTGCGCTCCAGGGACTGATCGGCCCGTGCGAAGAAGAAGGGGTCCCCTCTGGTGAGGAAACCCCTGCGTCTGGCATGAACAAGCTCTAGTACCAGTGATCGGGCCTGGGGTATGTGGGCGGCTGCGGTGCCTTGTTCTGCGCCTGGAACTCAGCGCGGCACTGAGCCTCCGGCTTCAGGAACGGGATCTTGTGCTTCTTGACGTATTCATCCTCGGCCAGCTGGTAGTGCGATAGGGCGACGTCGTACCTGTTCCAGTTCATGTACCGGTCGTGCTTGGAGAGGTGCAGTCCTTGCTGGCGCCGCTCCCGCTCACGCTCTTCTTCTCTCCGCTGGCGCTCCTCCTCCGCCTGGCGCCGGCGCTGCTCCTCGGCCTCCAGAAGCGGGTTGAGGTGGGCTTCCACCCTGCTCTCGATCTGCAAGAGCGCGTTGGGCGCTTCATCAAGCGTGACAGCTATGCCGGGCAGGAACCTCCGCCCAATCATCGCCTGAACCTTGGTAGCCCGTTCAGGGCTGCTGCAGGCAAAGAGGATGTAGCGCTGGTGCTCCCTGGGCGCCATATCCGGATACGGCGTCTCGGCGTGGTCGGCAAGCTCAAACCCGGCACCGTACCGGTCGAGCTTCTCCTCAAGCTCCCACTCGGGCTCTGTATCGAGGTCGACTTCTAAGAAGACCTCCGTCCAGTCGTCAAGCACGGTACGCCCATGCCCATCCTCACGGACGTTACGGAGCATCACCCTGCCGTCGTCGTAGAGGTACTGCGCAGACGCCTTCCTGTCGTCACCAAGCTTCCACAGCAACCGTGTGCGACTTCTCCACCGAAAGGCGTTGTCTAGCCTGCCGAAGTGCGGGACGGTAACGACCCAGGGAATCATGTGAGCCTCCACCAGGCAGGCGATCTCCGTGGTCTCAACGTAGTGGTGCAGGAAGCTGGAGCTTCCGAGGGACCACTCATCAGGGGAAATCCAGCTCTCCTTTGAGATTCGCATCAGGGTCTGGGCCGCCTGCAGGCCCTTTCGGTCAAGGCACCACGCCCGGCTACGTTGCTGGTAGGGGACCCCGGCGATCATCCCGGCGGCCCCCAGCTCCCATAACCGGCGCCGGCAGTCCTGCAAGACCTTTGCCGGGCTGCCGTTGTCACGGGCCCAGAAGCGCCAGTGGATCTGATCGGTGGTCGCGTAACGATGCACATAGAGCCAGGCGAGAAGCTCCTTGTCCCGCTCTTTCAGCATGGGCAGCGTAACCATGATGTCGTCGGCCGTGGGGCGCCCTTCCTTGGGCAAGGTCTTGCGTCGCTTCTTCGGGGTAGGGGTTCCCGGGGCGCCACCTTCAGGCGCCGCCTTCTTTCTCGGAGGCAGGGGCCGCCCCGCGTTGGTCATGGCCATGAATGTCACCTCAAGCACTAGAGGTTAGTCACCGAGGTCGGGGTCCGGAAAGACCTGGGGCCGTTGGGTCTGCGGGCATGCCGATTCCGGGTCGTTCTCGCACGTTTCGGCCACGTTTCGGATACACTTCGGGCACCGTGCTGCCCGGCTTCAACCCCGCGGGCGGACTGACCCCCGCAACAACAAAAGGGCAGCAGGGTGCCTCCGGCCCGGATTTATCACCCGGACGGGAATAACCACACCCTGCTGCCCCTCCAAGAGCCCATGCCATGGGCTCTGACACACAGCGTACAAACCGCACTCCTCGCGGCCGCACCGGCCGCTCACGAACCCCTGACCACCCTTCGCCCTGGCGGGGCGCATATGGCCCGCTCTCTGTTGAGCAGACCCCGAAGGCGCCATCCCAGGCGGCGCCCATCTCCTACTGGTGAACATTCTACCATGTGAAGAAGGCCGTATCAACGATTCGGCCACAAGAGGCACAAGCCCCGGCGCACTCCTGATGCTGCCCTGTGACCGCAATGAAGAAAGCCACCACATCAGTGGTGGCTGTGCTTGTGGGCCGCCCTCTTGGTTCATCGCCTACAACGGTTCTCACTCGTCTCTACCTATCTAGAGCTGCTCCGAGAACAAAGAGGGCGGCAAGGAACGTTGACAGTGCTAGCATAGGCACCATCCCCTTTCTGTGTAGTTTGTCGAGTCCCTTGCTCACTCCCCATTGGGCGATCCAGGACACGACAGTGACAGCAATTGGGGTGTGACATGCAGTCGCACCGGTGGAGCAGGCCGGAACCGACCCGACAGGAATGAGAACCGAAGAGACCTATTGGGCAATACCGATTATAGACCCGATCAGGCGCACTCTCAACACGGTTCTCCAGGTTTCCTAAAGTCGCCCACAGTGACCAGCCGTCACCGCCCTACCTTCATCCGCCTGCTGGGTACGGTTGTGCGAAACATGGTCGCTGCTGCCCGAGCCCTCATGGCCGATACAACCAGGCCAAAGGAGCCGGGGCAGAGCAATCTCTCCACCACGGCCCCTTCGCCTTCTAACTTCCGATACCATTCCATTATCGGAAACCAGAAAAAAGGGAAGCACCCCGCTTATGCACAGCTCCCGGCGCCATTCCATCGAGGGTGTGTAAGGCGCCCGGTCGTCTCTTCGAGGAGCATTCGCCCGAGCAGGCGCCCGCACGACCCGCACAGGCCGATGCCAGCCTCCTTGTCGGCGTCCGGACCATCAAAAATGACGTTGGTCAAAGCGGGGGCGCCGCAACACTTGCACTTTGCCTTGGGCTTAGCGGCGCCAAGCAGAATCACGTTCATAACTAACCCCCGTCCTCTCGCACGCAGGCGGTTCCTCTGGGCACCGTGAATCCGCCGTGGGCGCCCCGGTGAGGGGGCGCCCGTTCATGTTGTCAGCGGGTCTGGGTAGCGGTACGGGCCGCCCGGACCACCGAACGAATGTCGCCCTGGCTCTGGATGGCGCCGGGGGCCTGCTGAACGAATCCAGCAGCGTCGGTGACGTTGGGCAGGTAGATCTGCATGGTGTCGACGTTCACACCAGAAGCCGCTGTAGCGAGGGCGGCCAGATTCGCACTCGCCTGTGTGGCGCTCTGCGGCATGGCCGGGACCGGGACGTTCAGGCTGGGCGTGCCCAAGCCGGCAATCAGGCCTGCCGCCGCCTTCACCTTGGCCGCCGCCGTCTCCCACGCGCTCGTCATCTCCGGCAGCTTTTCGTTCAACACCTTTATCCAGGCATCAAGCCCGGTGGCAGCCGCCTTGGTAAGATCGTCAAACTTGGAGATGTCCATGGACTCGATGGCCTGCCAGAACCGCTGGCGCTCGGCCTCCTGGGTCTGGTGGGAGGTCTGCATGGCTGCAAGCGAGTCCTGTGCAGCCTTGATCTGATCTTGCAGGCTCTCACGCTGGCGGGCCCGGTCGTCGTCGCGCTCCTTGTCCTGGATCTGGCCTTCCAGCTCCCGGGCCCGTTCCTCGTCGTAGGTGTAGACGAGGTTGCCGTTGGCGTCCACCTTCTGGAACCGAGTGTCGGCCTTTACGGCGGCAAGCTGGGCCTTGAGATCAGCGAGACCTTCCCTGCGGTCCTCAGCCGCCCACAGGCGCTCCAGGGCGCTTAGCTGATCCTGCAGGCCCTTCACCCTGGCCTGCTCCGCCTTCTCTGCGGCGGCGTTGCGCTCACGGAGCGACTTCATGTCGGCCTCGGCGAGCTGGCGAATCCAGGACTGCTCCTGTTCGACCAGCTTCGCCCGCTCGTCTGCAGCCTTGTGGTCAGCCGCCACCTTCGCCTCACTGGCGATACGGTGCCCGTCCACGTCTTGCTGGCGCAGTTCGGCGAGTACGCTGTTTAGCACACGCTCGGCCTCAGCGCGCTGCTCGGCGGTATAGGACGTGTCATCGACGATTTTCTGCAGGGCGTCGCGCTGGGCCTCCAGGGCCGGGCGCACCAGGTCGAGCATCTGCTGCTTGATCTTGGCCACGGTACCGGTGTCCCCGGCCGCCTCGGCGTCGATCAAGTCTTTCTCCAGGCCTGCCAGCTTGGGCGCCGCCTTGCCGAACGCTTCCTCGCGGGCCTTGGCAATCTTGCCAAATTCCCGGTCGAACCCGGCCTGCTGGATAGCGGCGTTCAGGTCACCGATCTGGCCAACCAGATCGCTGATGGCGCCCATGTCACCGGCACCGATGGCGAGACCGAGACCGCTCTGCAGGGCCTTGAACTTCAGGTACGGGTCGTTGTCATAGAAGCCCATGCGGTCGTTCTCGCGGAACGTCTTCTGCCAGGCTTCCAGCGGCGCCCGAATCTCGTCATCGGTGGCGCCCTTGATACGCAGGTCGAGCTGCAGGGCCTCCTGCGGATTCTTCGTAAGGAAGTCCGTAAACTGCTTCCTAATGCCCTCCAACCGCTCCCGGATCTGCTGGGGCGTCAGGCCTTTCAGTGTCTTGTCGGCGTTGACCTGCTCCAGGGCCTTGTTATACTCACCTGCCTGGAGGCGCTGGACGGCCTGCTCAATATCCTGAGGCAGGATAATGTCCCGCATCCGCTTGAGGTCACTGTCCTTGCCCAGCTTGACCAGTTCAGCGTTATGGTCCCGAAGAATGGTCTCCACCTGGGCCAGCACCTTGCGCAGGTTCTCGGGCGACTTTTCCATGGCCTGCAGGTCCTGCAGGTACTCCATGGCTGCAGTCAGCTTCGCAGACATCTTGCCGTCGCCGCCACCGTCGTCATCATCATCGTCGTCGTCTGTGTTGATGTCCCGTGGCTTGATACGGTTTGCCTTGGCCAGGGCGATCAGGGCATCATCGACGTTCGGTCCTTCCGGTTTCGGCTCCGTGGGCGGTAGAAGGATCTCTCCCCAGGTGGTATTGCCGCTGGCATACGCCGCAGCGCCGAGGCCCATACGGATACCCAACCAGGTAGCCTTCCACTTGTTGGCCTTATCGATTGACTCCTGAAGCTTGCCGTTCAATTCCACGACCGCATCCCGCTGCAGGTGCCAGCCCTTCACAAGGTCCGGACTGATCCCCTCCAGTTGCTCCAAAACGCGGTTCAGTTCTTCGACTGCCTTCTTGTGATCAGCTTCAGAGAGCGCCGTATCATTGACGGCCTCTCTCAACCGGTCGTACTCGCTCACCAGGTCGTTCACCTGGTTCTGCGTGCGCTGGGCAGCATCACCTGTGGCCTTCACACTCATGCCGTAGCCTATCAGGGCGCCCATGCCGGCGCTGATGCCAGCCAGGGCCCAGCCGACTGGACCAAGAGCAGCGTGGAAAGCCAGAACCGCCGCCGCAAGCAGCGTGACGGCGCCCATGAAGGCCGTCGCGCCGCCGGCCACCAGGAACAGCGTCCGAGCCAATTCAGGATTGGTCTTAACCCAGGTGGTCACGCCCGTCAACAGCGGCCCCATCGCGCTGTATACGCTCTGCAGGGCCGGGGCCAGAGCTTCGCCGAAAGCGGCCTTGGCGTAGAACGCCGAAGTGCCAGCTTTCGCCTCTGCGCCTGCCAGGGTCTCCATCGCCTTCGCCGCGTTGCCGGCGAAGATCGTACCCTCACGGAGGAGGCCGTTGTACAGGGCCCGGCGCACTGCGGCGTCGCTGCTCACGCGCATCAAGTCTTGCTCGGCGAACCCGGCCTCTTTCAATATTTGGGAAAGATTCTTTGTAATTCCAGCCGCATCACTCAATATGGAGTTGCCCATCCGGACCCCTTCCATGGCCCTGACGACGGCCTCGCCGAAGTCCAACCCAGCCTGTCGGTTGAACGCCGCTGAGTCTTTGAAGGTCTTGATCACGTTCATGGTCTCGTCGAGGCTGAACCCGCTGGCGAGGCCCGCCTGCACGGCCTTGCTGGCCTCCACGACGCTCATGAGGCCGTCATCGGCGAGGGACTGTGCGGCCGCCTTGGCCTCGGCGAAGCTGCCCACGGTGCGGGTGGCTACGGCTTCGAGGCCCAACATGGCCGACTGCTGCTGTTTGAATGCGTCGAGGAACTCACGGGCTGCCAGAGCGAGCGCAGCAGCCATGGCAGCGGCGGCTGTTCCAACCTGGGCGAGCCCCTGTCTGGTGTTCTCCAGGGCCCGTTTGTGCTCCTGAGCCGCCTGGGCCGCCTTGCGCTGTTCCTCCTGGAGTTTGCGCTGGGCCTCGGCGGCAGCACGGGCGGCGGCTGCTTCCTCTTGCTGGGCCTTCGTGATCTGGTGGATGCCCTCGACGGCAGCGCTGGTTTTCTCCAGATGGGCCAGAGCCTTGTCAACCAGGTCGCCGTTCCGTTTGGCGGCCACACCCAATTCGTCAAGAGAACGAATGACTCGGCTTACGCCCGCTACCGCTTGCTGATCCTGTGTGGTTACGACTACACCGACGTCACCGGCTACAGATGCCACGGCTCACACCCCCATTCTCAGTCCTCGTCTTCATCCGCGTCTGCTGGCACGAGTTTGGCGAGCTGGGCCTCCAGCAAGCCCAAGACGGCGGTAAGGAAGTCGGCCGCTGCCCAGGTAGTGAGCAGTTGCCGCTCCATGTCGGTCATCTTGGCAAGACGTCGCTTGGTCTTCTCCAGCGTGAGCTTCTTCTCACACCAGGACTGACCGGCCCACACCAGGAGGGCGGCCACATCCTCGGAGAGGGCTCCGGTCAAGCCGGCGGCGCCGACCTTCCCGAGCAAGCTGTTGGCCAGTCCCTGTACCGACCCGTTCATCATCTGAATTCGGCGCAGGGCCGAATGGCTGTAGCGCAGATCCCAGCGGTGGGCTCCGAATACTGCTGATGAAGAGCTAACCCCAGCTGGCGCCGTCATGCCCCATCGCCTCCCATGTGTTGATCGATTATCCGGCCCGCCCAGCGCGCCGTCACAGCCACGGCAAACTCGTGGAAGACCTCGAGCAGTCGGTCCACCCCTGGGCGGGTAGATCCGTGCATCATGACCACATTGCTGGTACCCAGGTCACCGAAACCTGCAGGGAGCGCCACCCACTGCCAGTCGTCGTTGCCGGCGTACACCACGGCGCCGATGCAGCGGTCAGACGGCTGTGTGGTAATGCGGGCCCAGATGTACCCGAGCACTTTCATGCCGTGCACGGCGCCCTCAGGCCCATGCGGAGCAGCCCACACCCGTAAGGTGATGTTTTCCTGCGTCCGCTGAAGCTCCGGGCCGTATTCGCCCTGCACGACGTTGACCGAGCCACCCTCGACCCCGAAGGACCGCCCCATCTGCTTGGCCAGGAGAGCCGTCTCGATCTGTATCCGCTCAAAAAGCACCTTGGCAAACTGCTGTAGCCGTTCCACGATGACACCCCTTTCTAGTGCACAGAGCCTGGCCGCCGCGCCGTTACGAACCGATTGATGGCGGCGCCCACGTCGGTCACGTCGCTGGGGAGCGCCCGGATGATGGCCACGGCCAGGGAGCGGCGCTCCTGGCACTGGCGAGTCATCCCCCTGTACCGTATCGGGCTCAGAACGGCCACCAGGGCCACCACGCCGCCTAACGTAAGCGCAGCCACGGGCCTTCGCCCGACCTCGCTCCTCTCGAAGCTGAGGTGTGGACTCACAAGGGAGCTGGCGAGAGCGCTGCGCAGGACAACGCGGTGGTTGATTCCGAGCGCCTGAGCCACCTGCGGGAGGCGGAAGACAGGGGAGCCTTCGGCGCCCACCATCCACTGCTGCGCCTTCATGGAGTCTAGCGAGAAGATCAACTGGAGCAGCTGCTCCCGGGTCTCGCCGGTGGCCGTGATCTGTCCGGGGAAGCGCCGACCGAAGTCGGTGTACCAGTCGTCGAAGCTCATCAACGGCGCCTCGCAACCCATGGTCATCCTCCTCAGTTGTCGAAGAAGTTCCGGTCGCCGGGACGCCGCTTCTGCGGCTTCTTGCGCTGGCGGCCGGATCCGCTGCCACCGCCGTGCCCTAGCGACCCCACCCCCTGGCAGTTCACGCCGTCGACGGGGCTGCTGGCCTGGCGAACCTCGGGCAACGGCGCCGTGATACCGATATGGGCCAGCCAGTGCTCCTTGGGCACCCGGTAGACCCCCTTATGTACAGCCGAATCGCAGTAGGGCCCGAGGTCATCACGCTTCAGCGGTGCGTTGCACTTCGGACACCGCTGGAGTTGCTCGACTCTCCGCGGTTCGGTCTCAACCCGCGTGCGCCCGGCCGCTCTGTCCTGCTGTTTGTCCATGGTGGCATCTTCCACGAACTCGTGTGACCGATACTGTGGACACTGCCAGAAGCCAGTCATGCCGGCCGCCGGGACCATGGCGACCCAGAACCCGGAAGCAAGGCAGCGCGGGCACAGCATCTCGGCCTTCGCTGTTGCAGCCAACGGCTAGCCCGCCCCCTCTCCATTCCGCATGCGGTGGGCCGCCTCTCGCCAGTCCAGTTCCCTGTCCACGCACCGCTTCACGACGAACTCCAGATACGGGCGAATCGCATCCGGCAGAAGGGGCGGCAAGCTGTCCACGGGCAGGCTGTGAAGCATTTTGACGCCCCACTCCTGATACTCGGGTGGGATAAACCGCCACTCGTAGCCCTGGTCACCTTCGTGCAGTACCCCGACCTTCCAGTGATCCGCCACAAACGCCCGATTCTTGCCGAAGTCGTAGCGGTACTCCCGCAAATCCGCCCAGGCAAAGGAGGCGAGGTTCGGCATCGGGATCACCAGAACCGAGAACTCGAAGTAATCCAAGCCGACTTCGACTACCAGCGTCGGCGTGTAGTCGGCGGCCGGGACTGTCCGACTCATGGCGCCCACCATATGAGCTCCGCGGAGCCGCTTGATAGCGGGGAGCAGCGCTGCCTCGATCCAGCTCAGCAGACGATGCGCCTCGGCGGCGGCCGTAGGCTCCACGACCAGGTCGTAGGCGTCCGGCTTCACTTGCGGTTCGGGAATGATCTGCTCCAGATAGTACAGGAGTCGTTCTCCTTCTCGCTCGCCGTCGCGATGGTTGCTGTCCATGGGCTTCACGCCTCCTGTGGTCAAGCCTCGTCTTCCGGCTCGTAATCCACGCCTGGTATGCCGTTGTTGACGATCAGGGTCCCGATGCCACCGGCGCCAGGGCCACCGTCCCGCGGCCGCAGGCCCTCGGCAATGCTCCCATAGGTGCGCTCCGCTCGCTCGATTGCCGCCTGAATGGCCAGCCACCGATCGAACAAGCTCTTGGCCTCGGTCTGGGTCCAGTTCGTCTGATCGCCGATCTGGTCAAGGCCGGCCTTGTGCTTGGTGGCCACGATCACCATGGCCTTCTGAGCGGCTTCATCGCCGCCGTCAGCCAGGGTCCGCAGTGACTCTTCGACCTGGAGGAGCTGGTGGTACATGAACCGCACCCGGGCGTGATTCCGCTTGGCCTGCTCCTCGCGCATGTTCCTGTGCTCAAGTGGCGCCTCTGCGCATGCCCGGTCGAACTCCTCCCAGCGGGACAGGGCAACCGGAGCGTTGGCGCCAGTTTTCACGGCATTGTCGTTGCCGAGCGGGGCACCGGCCCGGGCGCCGTGCATCCGGCAGACCGACCGGCCCAAGACGGCCCAGTTCCGGCACGGCTCGCCCGTTCGCTTTGAATGCGCCGAACACTTCTGCCGGCGGGCTGGCGTGCTAACCATGACGGTCCCCCCCTTCTCGCTAGCTGAGCGGCAGTGGCGGTCTTGCTGGCGCCCTGGTCGCCTCCACCCGCCGCAGCTGCTCGTCAGCGTCTTCCTTGTCGAGCGACTCCAGCAGATCCGCGGCCTCCTGGCAGAGCGACAGCACTCGCCTGATGGTAATCAGCCGGATCACCGCGTCCTCGCACGGCATGAGGCGTTCCATCTTGGCCATGAAGCCGAGGTTGCTGTGCTCGATCAGCCTGATCCGCCGGTAGAGCGTGACCGTCAGCCAATCTACCAGAAGCTGATCACCGCCGCCGAGGAGGGCCTCAACCTCTGCACGGCTGATGGTGACGGGGTGGTCCAGGCGGGGGTTCCAGGCCTTCGGTGTATGCATGGCGCAAGTGTCCATGCCCTTAACAGCGTGGCCGCGGCACCGTTCACCCGTCGTGTCAGCAACTGCCCTGCAACGCATGTGGCCCTCCTCCTCGAGCGGCGGCCATCATCTGACGATGGTCGTCGCAGTCGAACCTCTGGATGAGGCCAAGGATCTTGCCGCTGCCTTCCTCACGGGTGGCGTCTCGCACCGTAGGCAAAAGCGGGTGTTCCTCGCCGTGCATGGCGGCCACCAGGCAGTCAAGAATGTTGACATCACTGACCTGGACTCGGCGGCCGTCCCGCATGATGAGGCTGGCCGTCACCGCCTTGAAGGACTGCTCCAGTCGGGCAACCCGGGAACTAAGCTTCATCGAGAATCACCTCGCCATCATCTGCGGCCGGACCATCGGCCCAAAGAGCGCCAGCGTCAGCACCGGAGGGGTAGACAACCAGGTTTACCCTGAATTTCCCAGCCACTTCCCGCAAGGAAGCAAGATCCTTGGCCTGCAGCAGCGCCGGGGCAACCTCTCCGAAGCAGACGTAGGGCTCAAACGGAACGCCTCTCTCTGACCGGTACCGCTGGGTGGTGCTGTCCCATTCCTCGACGGGACCAAGCCCGAACACAACTGTAGTGGGCGGCAGGTCGCCTTGGGCGAAGAGTTGCTCCAGACGGCGAATCCTGTCCTTGAGCCCCATCAGCGCCCACCTGCCTTCTGCCCCGCCACGCGCTCCAGCTCCTCAATCCGAGCGACCAGGTCCTCAAGCTCCACCGCCTTGATTGCCGTCTCCAGGACGGCCCTGGCAGCCGTTACCCTGGCGGACGCCGGCGCCTTCTCGTCGGCCATGACCTTGCGGAGAGTCTCCACGGCCTCGCCGGACACTCGCTGCAGCGTGGTCACCGCCTGGCCCACAGCCTGGCGCTTGGCCTGCCGATAGGCTTCCTGGAAGTCGGGCAGCTGGAGCCAGCGGAACAAGGTAGCCTCACTGATCGCTGCCACCTTGGCGGCCTCTCGGATGGTGGGCTGGAGAAGCAGGGCGGCGAGGGCCACCTCCTGCTTCCGGGACAACTTTTGGCCGTGGCCACTCATGTGCTATCACCTGCTCTCAGACATGCATTCCGTCAGGGCATGCATGGGATTGATTTTGCGTCTTGGGGGAATGGAAGCGTTGTGCGGGCGCTAAGCAGACCGCCTACGGTAGTCCGATGCCTTGACTGGCACCAGTTCCGCCATTTCGCAGATCCGGGAATAGAGGGCGCCCCCCACCATCTCGATCAGCGACTTCTCGCTGGCGTTGCTCGTGAAGAAGGTGATGCGCATGGCGGTGTACCGATCATTCACCATGTTGAAGAGCACGCCGCGGTCGTACGTGCTTAGCCCGTCCTGAGCCAGATCGTCCAAGACGAGCACACTGGCCGAGGTCGCTCTCTCGACTTCACTCCAGTCGAAATCAGAGGACTTGAGCCGTTCAAGCAGGGCTCCCGTGGTGGCGAAGTACACGTCGGCCAGATGTTCCTCAGCTAGGGCGCAGATGGTGGCCACGGCAAGGTGCGTCTTGCCGGCGCCGAAGCCGCCTGAGAAGAACAAGCCAGTCGATACACCGCCCCGGCCGAAGTCCGTCACGTACCGCTGACATGCCGCCAGGGGCTCAACGGCGCCCGGCCGCTTCTGGAAATTGGCGAACGAGGCATTGGCGAACCGCCGAGGTATCCCGGCCGCCGACAGGAGTGAGCTGACAACTTCGGGCCGGTGCGCCCGCTTGTACGCTGCATAAGCGGTGTCCCATGCTTCCTTTCCGCACCGGCAGAAAGTGGCCGTGTGATACCGCCAGAAATACTCATCCCGGGCGAGCTGCTCTCCGCAGCCAGGACACTGCCACGTAGGCGCCTTGAAGTCAGGCGATACCTGCCTGAAAAGCTCGAACATCCGCCGGCTACGGGCCTCACCCGCCGCCTCATTCGCCCCGCGTTCCATGTCGTACTGATTCACGCTCACGCCTCCTTCACGCGCATTCCGCTAAAGTCGCCTGGTTGGGGACCGTTGCCGGCGCCACGGCGGCCACCGGCAGCTGGGGCTCCCCCTTTGGATCTCGCCCAGATCCGCCTCAGCATCGTTGTGGTCAGGCCGTAGGTCAGCAGTTCACCTCGCCAGTAATCGTCCGTCAGTGCCGCTGTGAACGAGGCCTCAGCCTCGTCGTGCGGGATCGGGGCCCCGGCCTTTCCTCCGGCCAAGGCGTTTTTGACCATGTTCACCACGGCCGGCCACTGCTTGCTTGACACCCCTACCCCCGTCTGAGCCTTCACCCAGACGTCGTACTGCCGGACAATCGCCCCCGCCACACTCCCGTGCGGATTGCTTTCCTGTTCTCCGCCAGAGCGAGAGGGTGTGCGTTTCCTCGCCGCCTCCGCGCCCGCAGGGCCGGAGGAAGAGCCATTGTCTTTCTTAGGCTCATAGCTAGTTACGTGCCCACTGGGGAACACTGCGCCGTCGATCGGTAGAACCGCCTGCATGACTACTGGGGCTTGCGTCGCCGGGGAGTTTTCCTCGGTTCCCTGCGGTTTCCCCTGGGACGCGCTGACCGTGTTCCACTGGGACCGTCTGAGTTCACCTTCTGTGTTCCCCTGGGACGTGCTGACCTGCTCCAACGCCTCGCCCTGCTTGCGTTTCCATGACGGGATGCGTTCGGCTGTGGTCTGTGCTTCCCAGGGTGGAACGAGCTTGTACTCGTTGGCATCCTGGTGGCGTCCTGTGCGCTGCTTGCGGGCGACCACGACTGCGCCGGCCGACTCCAGCGACTTGATGGCGGCCACGGCCACCTTGGGCGTGACCTGCAACTCCTCTGCCAGGGTCCGGTACTCCACCTTCGCCGTGCCTGTCCTGGCGTTGCGGTGCCGGTAGAGAACCAGGTAGGCAAGCTTGGTATTGGGCGGCCACTTGCAGATCTCGAAGACGTACCGCATTACCTCGTATGGCTTCTTGAGGTCCCAGGAAGGTTGCGGAGCACCGGACGCCGATGGTGTTGTGGCCACGCCCTACGCCCCCCTTCGGCCGGCGCCGGGAGTGCCGCCTTGGCTGAGATCCCGCAGCCGGTTGAAGGTGGCCCGCAGCTCGGTGACTGGGAGCGACAGGGTCCGGCTTCGGTACTCCGCCACCCACCTGGGGCGCTCGGGGTGGTCTTTCAGGATGAACACACTCCACGGCGGCCCCGGGCGCTCGTCCGCCCGGCGCGGCCGCAGTTCAGTACGCAGAAGCGGTAGACCGAGAACGATTAGCGCAGCGGCTAGCCAGCGATCTTGAACAGGGAATTCGTCAGCTACTGTATAAACCACGGTGAGCCCTCCTCCTGAGCGGCGACGCCGCGCCTTGCCTCTACCTTGCTGCGCTCCTATGCCGCCTTCTCTTCGGCTTCAGGGAGCGACGGCGTCAGGGCGGCCTCCGCCGTGAGACGGCGCTCCGCCCCTTTGGCGAGGATGTCAAACGCCGTTCGGGCTGCAGCCGGCCACTCTTTCGGAGGCGCACCAAGCCAGGGCGGTACTGGCAGGCTGGTCTTCGTCTGCTCGGTCATGTGGCACCTCCATCCGGTCACGGTGCGGTCCGGTGACAGACAGGCACGCAACCATCCACACAGGATCGTCCGTGCCGGAGAGTGAACGTAAGGCCAGGCGGACGCGCCTAGCTGGCGATCTGCCTGGTCTGAGTAGCAATGAATTCGTCGAGTGATTGACCGACTACCCGGATCGACCGGCGCCCGATGCGCACACTCCGCAGGACACCCTCTCTGATCAGCCTGTCTGCCGTGAACCGGCTGACCCGTAGCCGTTCCATGACTTCCTTTACCTTGAGAAATTCGGGGGGTTGCGACACGCTGCTCCCTCCTTGAGATAAGAAATGGGGCGGTCGGGACTCCAGCTATGCCGGAATCCGAGACCGCCCCTTAAGCTGGGCCTTCAGTATGTAGGTTGTTGTGCCTTCACGGTACGTCACTATGGCTCCGCAATTACGACAAGGGGCCGCCTCGACCGTACTCTCCTTGCTGCACTGGAAGAGGTAAGCGTTGCAAATTGTACCTTTGCCCGTTGGAGCTGGGCACCGAACCTTAACCACGTGGGTCAAACCTTTCTGGTAATCTTGATTCCATTATGAAGTGTTAGAGTGTCGTCGTCAAGTGTCGCCGTTTCAAGGAGTCTCGCGTTAGATCATCATGTTCAAAAGATGTTGCGTTGTGTGTTGCAGTGTAATATCCTGATGGTGGTGAATCTGATTTGCGGGAGGGGGTCCAGGCATCGTGGGCAAACCCACTACGTTCGCCGAGCTGTTCCGAAGCTACATAGGTGACCGTACACTGAGCGAGATGGTCGACCTGTGCGCAGCTCGAGGGGTTCGACTTCACCTGACGTATATTAGCAAGCTGCGGACAGGGGCGAGCCCTGCTCCAGATGATCCCAACGTGGTCCGCGTATTGGCCGAGGCGTGCGGCAAAGATCCGGAGCCGCTCCTGATTGCGGCAATGGTGGAGCGGCGCCCTCACGAGGCCCTCAACCTGGTGCTTCGTAACCAGCTAGAACTGAGCGTTGCGGCTGGTGAATTCGAACGCCACCAAACGGAGATGCTTCAGGCTATCGGCGCGGTAGCAGAGGAGAAAGGCTTTTCCGAAGAGATCGATGCGTGCATGCGCCCGCATAACGCCGAAATAATGCGCCTCATTGGCGTGCGCCTGGAGCTCCTCAAGAAGTCTATGTTGAGCCCGTACATCATGGCGGCTCTGCCTGAGGACCTGCGCGCATCTTTGGCTGGGACAATCACCCCAGAGAAGATCCAGCGTTCCGAGGACTCTCTCGTTCGTGAGCTTGCAGAAGTGGCGAAACTGCCGGTGAGCGCACTCGCTACGATGGTGACCGCTCTCAAGCAGGTAGTAAACGAAGAACGCGGCGCCACCCCCGGCGCTCTCTTTGCTGATATGTGGGGCGGTAGATCATACCCCCGCAAGTGGACCGTGATGTAAGGCTGTATGCCCAGCACAAGGAGGTCCCGAACGATGAAGCGTGCCGAGATCGCTGCCTTGATGAAGCTGAAGGTCGACCGACTGGCAGAGCTCGGAGAGGCCGTGCAGGCCGCACTGGGCGCCACCGAAAAGACTGCCGATGACCTGGCCGCCATCATGACGGCCGCCGATCTGGCCAAGGCGATGGCCGACGAGTTCAAGGGCGCTGCGGCCGGCGCCGTCGGCAAGGAGGCCCGGGCTGCCGTTGAGTTTGAGCATGGGCTACGGCAGTGGTCCATGGGCTGCCGGGAGCTGGTGGCCGGCCTAACCGATCAGTCGGCCCAGCTGCTCGACATGGGGCGGACCCACTACCAGGCCGGCATCGAAGAGGTCGGCAAGGCCTATAGGGCCCTGGCGTAGGCAGCCCCGACCGCCGTGACAAATCGGGACGCTCCGTAACGCCACGCAGCGCCGCCTTTCCTCTGATGCGGTTGAAAATGTACAGGGCGCCGGCAGATCTGTTCACGTTCACCCGTGACGGTCTGCTGGCGCCCTTTGTTGGCTGTCCGATCTGTCGGATTCGGGCGCACTGCGCACACCGCGAACCTGCCCCGGTCATGGCTCAGCGACCCCTTTTTTAGGTGTTGCATCTGTCGCCTTCCGCAGGGCAAGCCGCCCTTCCATGGGGTTTGGTTTTCGGAATGCGCCGATGGGGTTTGCTCGTTGGCCGTCGCCGCTTCGGCGAGCAAAAACGAGCCCGAACGGTTGGCGGGAAAATCTTGAAAGCTATGTGGTCGACTTGCGCCTGCTGCTCTGGCGGGAGCTTGAACAACCCCAGCCGAATGTCGAGGGCCGTGTACGTGGGCCTATCATCTGGAGTCCGTGGGTTACACGGCGGTCGGGTGCCACGTCTACCCAAACCGAGCACCCCTTCCGTTCGCGTCAGGGACCGCACCCGGGCACCATCGAAAACGTACCCTGCCGAGCGCCCTCGCGCACAGCCCGAAGACATCGCCGACATTCGCACCGAGGGCGCGGGCCTGTACGCCCCCCTAGATCCGCGGACAAGACGACCGTCCCCGATGTTGATAACTCCCCTTGGCCGCGCTACAATCAAGGCAATGGCGGTCGGAGAGTTCGGACTGTCAGCTGGCCACGGGAGGGCACCTAAGTCCCTCTGCTACCTGCCACCCCGGAAGTGATTGATGCCGCAACGTGTTGCGGCGCATCGCGGGGGTGGCTGTTTTGTTTTCTGCAGTGCCCCCGGCCAACGGATCTGCGCCGGCAAGATATCCACCGACTTCTCCCCAAAGTCACACCCCTTACAATTGAGCTGTACACACTGCTCTTGAAAGAGGTGTTGGGGCGACCGGCCTATGTTTCTTCGGCTGGCCCCGCGAACGAGTTCATTGACGGGAAGCTGAGCGTGCCAGCCTCCTGCCATGCAATAGGGGCACACCGGTCTATGCGACTCCTGCGCCTTTTGAACCATTTCGTGCTTCATGTTTCACGCCTGCCGAACCGATCCTCCAATGTTGACGTATTTGAGGGTGTCCAGCCGGGTGGAAGTGACCGCCGACCCGACTCTCCACAATTCTGCAGCCGTCGCAGACATCTGTCCCGACGGACACCGTGGGGGTTGTCGTTTCCTCCCCGCGGGAACACACACCAGCGAGAATGTGGTGATGCTAACTTTTAGGTGAGGAAACGCATGCTCACCCAGAGAATATATACAGGTAGGAGGTGATATCTATAGACGGACAGTCCCTGCCCCTAGCCACGGCCCTACTGAGTCTGGTCGCGGCCATCGTTACGTTGGTTGCCGCTGTCGTGAAGTTACGTGCCGCGACAGAACAGCGTAAGCAGAACTCCAGCGGTCACCCATCGGTGGTTGTGGCGCCCGTGCAACTGGTGCAGATCCCATCCAGAAACGACGAAAGGCCCCACCGCCCCAGGCAAGGACGATAGAGCCCTGTGCAACAGGCGGCAGCGATTACGGCGCTGTCGCCTGCTCCTATTATACCCGGCATTTTGACCTTATGCGCACGAATCCCCCTTATCTCCTGAGGGTGGTAGGGGCATTACGGGACATTGGCGGCGCCCTCCGCGAGGAGGATTCGGTGGCTTCGCCGACAAAGGAGATGTGTGAATACTCGGAGACACGAAAGGATGGTCGGTGTGCAGATTCACCGGTCCGGAAAGGCGGTCCTCGACGTAGCGGCGGCCGTCACCACCAAGCTGGAGCATTCTCATGACTTGGCCCAGGCTCTGGGTGCTGCGGCAGTGCGCAAGCAGACTGGCAAGGCGCATCCGGCGCTCAACGAAGTTTACCTCGACCTGGATGTGGACGCCGGCAAGTTGACATCGCGGCTGACCTTGTCGAGTCCCGCCTCGCGGGATCTGTCGACATGGATCCTGGAGCAGCTGGAGCCAGACATGCCCCACATCATCGCTATGCGCGGGAAACTGCCCAGCCTACTCCGGTGCATCCAGCCGGACGATGTGGTCGTGCTCAACGAGTGCGAGGCCTGCGCGTTGAACTGGCTCGGCCTGGCCGCCGGCGTAGAACCAGCGGACAGGTAGTAGATCAGTTGTGCCCAACACCCTAGTTCACAGGCCCTGTCGAGAGCCGGCTGTGCGAGAGGAGACCTTCCCATATGCCTGATGTAATGCAAGTGACGGAGTGCGGGATGAATGCCGGGACCTATGCGCAGTGGGCCAGCGCTGGAGCGAGCCTCATCGCTTCGTGCGTTGCCCTTGGCATTGCGGTTTGGAATGCGCGACGGCAGGATCGGGTGCGGGCCGAAGAGGCCGAGAAGCGGACCCAGGCGATGCACAAAGCGCTCCTGCTGGAGGTCCGTGAGAACAGGCAGATCCTACAGGGGGCCACCCCTGGATGGAGCTACGTACATCTGCGCACGAACACATGGGAGGCTGCGCGGAGCGACGTCTGGGTCCTGCCAGAAGATGTGGCAGCACGCCTCCAGGAGGCATATTGCATTGCGGAGCAGGTCAACGATGTGGTCGACACCCACATCGCAACTGAGGTGGCGAAACGCAGCATCTACGACCAGGAGTTCAAACGCCTCAGCGAGCGAGCGAAGGAGCCGTTCAGAGTGGCTGATCAGCAGCTGACGGAGTTTCTACAGAGCGTCTCAGTGCACGTTACACCCTTTAAGGACGCTGCCTCCTAAAACACTTCTCGGCCGAGAGGGACTATATACCCTCGCATCCATGAGTCGAAGCGCCGGCGCCCGGGCCTACCCCGGATCCGCCGGCGCTCAGTCATAGCTCTTGTAGCACAGCCACGTCTGGCCGATCTGTACCAGCTCGAAGACGCCCTGCGTGGTGGTCCGCACCCGCCACACGTCGGCTTCCACCGGCCCGCGCTCCATGAGCTCCGGGTCTTCCCACCAGGGCTCCCAGAGCATCCTGAAGCAATCGAGCACCTGGGCGGTCTGGTACCGGCCACCATCGACGGTGAACCTCACCGGGGCCAGCTCAGGCCAGCCGTCCACGCGGCCTGTGACGACTGTGGCAGGCTTGTTGATGAACCGGGCCAACCCGTTTCCCTCTTTCTGGTGCCGCTGCGAGGAAGATCAACAAGGCATGGCGGCCGTGCGCGAGCGATGCGATGCGAGAAACCGGCCCTCCCGTCCAGGAGGGCCGGCTGACATCACATTGCCTCAACCGACGGTTCCGTCCGCAATTCTCTGTTGAAGATCGACAAAGTGCCGTTCTGCAGCCGGGCTAAGTTGTCGTACCAACTTGGCAACCTCCCGGTTACGGTCCCAGAGAACTTCCCTGTTCTTCCCGAGTTGCATCTCGATACGCTGTAGCACCTGGTCGAGGCTGTACCGGTAGTTGAAGGTCATCAGCCGCCCCGTCTCATCGTCCAGGCATACAGTCTCCACGCAAATGGAAGAGGGGTCTTTCCACAGGCGCACGGTTTGGTAGTTCGGTTCGGCAATATTTGCTGCCAGCATAAAGGGTGGGGTTCCCTTATGGACAAGTAGCTTCGCAAGCGCCTTGATGGTTTCGGAGTCCGAACTCACGCTAGTGTCCCTCCTTTCCAAACAACGCGGCCAAGTGAGCAAGGTACTCTTCGGCCTTGTTCTGGGCGAGCGCCAAATCATTTGACAGTAGGTCTTCTCGCGGACGCCCGAAGGCTTGCTTGAGATTCCAGTTAATCAAACGCACAAGATACTCGTCAAGCCTCTTCGCTTTCCGCAGCAGCCAGTCCATGCGCAACGCCGTAGGAAAAGGGTGTTGGGTTGGTGGCGATTTCGGGTCCAGCCCATTCTTTGTAAGGATCTCTGCAATCCCATCTTCGATGGTCTGCTTTAGACGGCGGCGACGATCGTTGTACAGGATATCAGGACGCTTTTCATCAAGCGACGTGCCCTCTTGTGTCGACTGAATAGCCTGTACGACTTCGGGCGGGGCGTCGTATCCTCCTTGCCGTAGCAGGTCGACTATCTTGTCGGTTCGTTCGGTGGCCTGCAACAGGGCTTCCTCGTATGCTTTGACCAGATCTACCCCGCCCAGAAAAGACTGCGCAAAGGCTTCTACAGCCCCATCTTGCGTCACGCTCACGCCCGGTTCGGGTCCAGATACGCGAGCGTGCTCACCTTCTGTGTCATCAGCATCGTCGTCCAAAGCTCGGCGGATGGCTTCTTCAACGCTCTCAATGACCTGTGCTCGACCCTCCTCGGCTTTGTAATACTCCCAGAGGGCGTCGAGTCCGAGGGCTTGGTGGTAGACGAGATGGGCCGTATTGTCAACCACAGAACCGTCACGGATGGATCGCAGAGCCCGGCCAGCGAACTGTGCGTAGGGTAGCCTGGTTCGGAAGGGCCGAAATACAGCAGCGATTGAGATGAATGGGTGGTCAAAGCCCTCGCCCAGCATGCCCACGCTTACGATTACCTGGTAGTGGTCGTTGACGAAGTCAGTAAGGTTCTGTTCAATCACCGCTTCATCAAGGCCGCTGTGGACGATAGTGGCCAGTGCCCCCGCTTCCTCATACAAGGCTCGAATCTCTTGAGCGTGCCGTATGCTCATGGCCGCCGCTATGATCTTGTGGGGGTTGTTTGTGGCCTTCCGGTTCTTCCACAAGATCTCCAGGCTTTTTTCAACGACCAGACGATTGCACTCGGGCGAGAAAGCTACTTGGCGCGATATCCACTCAGGTTCTCTCATCGCCAATACGTCATCGTACGGCACCGCCCTGACGACCCCATCCTCGCCCACCATTTGGAACGTGACCACTTCTGGCAGCCATTTCCGATTCACAAGCCGCTTGATGTAGCCTCTCGCCATAGCCTTGCCCATTGGGTAGTCAGCGACCAGTTTCCCTACAATCTGCTCGTTATCAGACCGGAAAGGAGTGCCTGTGACTTTCACAATCTTGGCCGCGGAAAAGTAGGCTTCTACATCAACCCACGACTGTGCTGGCGAGTGATGGGCCTCATCGATAATGACCATGTCAAAGAAATCACGCGGGACCCGCTGCAGTAGGGAGTTTGGGTTCGACGCTTGGGTCATCTGGATGTTGGCCACCACGAACTGAGCCGCCTCCAACACTTCGCCCCTGGTTCCCGAATCGAACTCGACAACGACCGGAAGCCCTGCCCGTGACAGAATGACCTTCCGCTGGTACCAGAAGTTGTCGAGCCGCCTTGGGTCGAGAGATTTGATGAGTCCCCGCTTGATGACCCGACCAGGCGCAATCAAGAGGACCCGCTTGTTGGCTACGCCAAACGGAACAATGGCCATTAGGCCCGTTTTCCCTGTACCTGTTGGGAGGCAAGCCACGGCTGGCGCTGTCTCGCCGGAGTCGAAGTGGTTTTTGATGTTTTCGTATGCCATTATCTGAGGCTCCCACAGATTGGGGTTTCCGATAATGTACGGCTCAACGGTCTGGAAATAGTAACTCGCCATCGGGTGGCCTCCCTTGTGCGCGTTTTTCTATCTCAGTTGATATTTACTTCTGGTGACGAAAAGCACCTGCCAGCTGAGGCGCTAGATGCGTAAATATTCCGTTGAGATACTGACCATCGGGGGTGCCTAACGGTGCCCGGGGCGCCTGCTCTGGCTGGTGGGGGCGGGCAGGACGAAGCTGCCGCCGTGCACCATGAACTCCTTGAACTGATCGACGGCCAGCATGGCAGCCCTGACGAGCTGCGTCTCCAGGTAGGACAGGCCCGCCACAGCCTGCATGACTTCGGCGTCGGACTCGCCCCAGTAGCCGATCTTCCACCTGTCCACGTTATCACGGCTGGCAAAGAAGCTGTGCCCATCGGGTCCGTCATCGGGCATGCGGGCCAGACCGGCGTGGATGGCCACCAGGGCCTCGTCAACGGTGAGGCCGTTGTCGAGCCGGAGACGCTCCCATTCCTCGAAAGGCCGGCGGATGTAGACCTGGGCACCATCGTAGCCGAGCAAGGGCCGCTCCCGGCGCCCTGCTTCCAGGAGCCAGTGGCTCCACTTGAGCGGGTGGTTATTCGGCAGATCCTTGGGGGCCGTGAGGAGATGCAGCTGCTGCAGGCGACACTCCAGGGGCGTAGGCTCAGCCTCGGCGAATCGAATACTCCGCTTGGACACGGCGAAGGTGTTCCCCGGGGCCTCTGGGAGCGACACCAGGGCATCTTCGAGGCCAATCTCGTGAACTCGCCAGATGAGCCCCTTCTCTACCGTGCGCTCTGGTGGCTTGCGGCGCCGTGGGTTGAGGCCCTCCAGGCGTGCACCGTACTGGTGCAGCTCAAGACCGTTACGGGCCCACATGACGTCGCCGTGCTCCACGGTCTCCCAGCCGCCCGGGCTCACCCGAAACTTCACCCAACGAGCCAGGCCGCCCGCTTCCTGCGTCGTTAGCAAGTAGGTCCGGTCCTCATGGCCGGCGTCGGCGATCTGTCGCCAACGCCGCGGGAGTCCCGGCATGTTCAGCCGTCTAGTGGCCTGCCAGGGAGTCAGCCACTGGCGTTCGGCAGGATCCCACACAAAGCGGGCTTCTTCCGAGCGAATGACCTTGTCCGACAACGGTCATCCCTCCTCCGTTACCGGGAATGCTGCGTCGGGTTGGGGTGCGTCCGTTGGCCTGGCCGTTCCCACCCGCACCGGCGTCTGAGGCCGGGCCTTCTGGAACAGTTTCGCGATGTTCTCGGCATCAGTTTGGTTCCGGCAGCGGCATTCCTCGTACCAGAAGGCCGGCTCGACCTCTCCAGACGGCCGACGACCCTCAGGGACCCACGTCCACACGCTCCATGGCCATGCTCCCGGCGACTGATCGCGCCCCCGCAGCCACGCTTGCACGGCCGCCAGATCATATCGGAGCCAGTGCCCTACCTTGGCGTAGGGCATGCCCTGCTTCCGCCAGTGCCACATCGTCGTGCGATCGGCCGTGATGTTGAGCGCCTGAAGGAGCTCTGCCTCTGTGAGGAGTTTCTGATTGTCCATCCACTATCACCTCTGAGATCACGATAACACTTGTTGAAACACGTTGCAACATGTTTGTTGACGTTGATAGAGGAAGGGTGTAAGATGGTGCTGCAAGGTTCCGATAAGTGATGGGTACCGGAAGTTAGGCCCGGGGGAGGCAGCACCATGGGAGAACATGAACTGGTTCCCATTCAGATTGAACTCGGAGATCTGGCCGGCCAGGCCCGCGACTACGTCGCCCAGGCGAAGGCGCCGAACACGCTGAAGGCGTACCAGGCCGACTGGGCAGACTTCACGACCTGGTGCGCCGGGCGTGGCCTCCCCTCCCTCCCAGCGGCCCCTGCGACCGTGGCGCTGTACCTCACGTCGCTGATCGGAGGCGGCCGCAAGACCAGCACCCTGCAGCGGCGGATCTCCGCCATCAGCCAGGCCCATCAGGCCGCCGGCGAAGAGAACCCCACCCGGGCCGCCGAGGTCAAGGCGGTCATGGCCGGCATCCGGCGTACGCACGGCACCGCCCAGGAAGGCAAGGCGCCGGCCGTCATCGACGACATTCGCCTGATGGTGCGGCAGCTCCCCCTATCCCCCCTCGGCGACCGGGACCGGGCCCTGCTGCTCGTCGGATTCGCCGGCGCCTTCCGCAGGAGCGAGCTGGTCAGCCTGGACGTGTCCGACGTCGACTTGACCCGTGACGGGGCGATCATTACCCTGCGGCGCTCCAAGACCGACCAGGAAGGCCAGGGCCGCAAGGTGGGCATTCCTTATGGGTCCCGGCCGGAAACGTGCCCTGTGCGGGCCCTTGAGCGCTGGCTGGCGGTCTCCGGCATTACGCATGGCGCCCTGTACCGGCCCATCAACCGGCACGGCCAGCTGCAGCCTGGGCGCCTTTCGGACAAGGCCGTCGCCCTCGTGGTGAAGCGGTACGCCGAGGCGGCAGGGCTGGACCCCGCCCGTTATGCCGGGCATTCGCTCCGGGCTGGCCTGGCCACGTCGGCGGCTGCGGCCGGGGCGTCGGAGCGGGCAATCATGGCGCAGACCGGGCACCGCTCCGTCAACATGGTGCGCCGGTATATTCGAGACGGCAGCCTGTTCCGGGAGAATGCGGCGGCCACTGTGGGCCTGTAATGCAAACGCTCGCCCGCTCGTAACAGGCGCGTTGAGGGTGGCCATGGTGTTTGAGGAGACCTGCACGCAGAGGGAATAAGAAGTCTCTACCGAATTTTCATCACAATACATGTGAAGGGCGGGCGTTTCCGTGCGCAAGCGAGCACTGCTAATCATGATATTCGCGCTGACGATGATGGGGTGCACCGCCCAACCGATCAAGCAGCCCACGCAGGTAGCGCCGTTGCCTGACGCTGGCTCAAAGGTCGAAGTTCCCGCTCATGCCACGCTGCCACCTGTACCGAGCCAGGTGCAGATTAGGCCACTAGATGATGGCTTCTACGGAATCCCCGCCTTTAACATCTCTGCAGTCGACGGTGATTCCGTGCACTTGGTGTCCAAGTCAGTAAGAATGACCGAGCAGGGAGGGTGGGAGGCCTGGGGCTTGGTGCAAAACCATCTGCTGACCGATGTGGGGCAGGTCACAGTGACCGCCACTCTCATTTCAAAATCTGGAGCAATCATTGGATGCGCATCCGAGGAAGTGCCAGTCTCCCCTCTGCGGCCGGGTGAGCCAGGGCCGTTCCATGTAAAGGCCGAGGTGCAGGTAAGCGACGTTGACTCGGTCACATGGGTTATTACGACCGGAAGCGCGCCGTCAAACCTCACGCGCCGGCTCCGGATCGGCATGTTTGACCCGCAGGGAATTCAAAGGGCCCAGGACGGGACCGTGTTGCCATTTCGACTACGCACACAAGTGACCAATGAAGAGGAGCTTAGTGATGTCGAACTGGTGATTGCTTTCATCGAGCGTGCAACCAGCCAGGTGATCAGGATTGATCGGTTTTCGCCAGATTGGTCGAAGTGGAAGCGCCCGGTCTCGGCACAAGGTGCGGTGGCCATCGACGTTACAGTCATGGGTGATGAAACACATTTCGGTGTCGACTCCGTGCATAAAGGGTTGCAGTATATGGCTTGGGCGGTTGGGCGTACGAAGCAGTGATCACCATCGTTACATGCCTCTCACAAAACCACAGCCATCGGCGTTCTTAGGAACGCCGATGGCTGCTTTCACACGTGAGGTCTCCCTTTAGGGGCAGATGCTTCCGGTACACAGTGCCCACGAATGCGAGGACCAGTTGAGCCCGTTTTGGGGTGCCGATCCTATTAACCGTTTTGCCCAAATGCTATTGGCATAGGTAGTGTGGTTTTTGCTCCAGAATCGGTTCTCCTTGAACACACCGCTTTCGTATGAGTTCCACTGGTACATTCGAACCGAAAGCGGGTTATAGTCTCCGGTCTTGGAGACTCCGCCCAGGCCGGAGTACGTACCATCCGCGTACTTGTACGTCCCGTCCAAATTGAACCCCCAGGACCTGTTGCCCTCCGCCAGGTCGATGAACATGGCGAAGCAGTCCCATTTTGCAGTTGGGGTTGCGGGGTTAGCACATGTCGTCCAGTATGCCCCCCCATACCGGCCGACGTTTGGATCGGCGGTTACGAGGAGACTTAACGTCGCATCCGGATTGGCGTCAGGATCCGGCGATAGGATCTTCTTGAAGACTGGCTCGCACAGGAGGCTTATGGTGCAAGCGTGCCAAGGCCACCAGGCAGCCCTGCGCTTTTGCGCAGGGGTACCACTAGCCTGGTCCCACAAACCACGCATGGTCTGGGCGACAAAGTCAGCTGCCCGCTGCGTATTAACAGCGTCTTCGATATCCGTCTGAGGATAGCCCATGCCGGAGGCCCAGAATGCACGCTTGTAGGGATTGGTCTGGTTATCCTGATCGAAGGCGTAGAGCGCCTGGTTCACATCGCCCCGCCCCTGGGTCATCGGCGACGGTGTTATAGTGGTGACTCCAGACTGAACTTCTGACCACGTAGGGGCCAGGATCATGGCCATAAACTCTTCAAGCCGCATGCCATCGGGCTTCCACCTGACTGCGGCCGCCCTTACATCATCCATACCCGGAAGGCTGAAAATGGCAGTGTTAGCCGCCTCACCGGGAACGACCATCGACAGCAACAGAACGGCCGCGGCCACCACTATGGTCAAGAGCTTCTTCATTATTGCCCCACCCCCCACATCATTACCGCACTCTGGTGCAGCCGCTGACCCACGGCCGCCTGTACCTCGATGTGCTGGAAGTTGGCCATATCGCGCTTCGCAATGCCCGGCTTAGTGTTGGGGGCGATATCGGCGGACTGCACCCAGACTACACGGCCGTTCTGGTCTAGCCATGCTGCGGTAATTGACGCTGTGTCAATGGGCTTTCCCCAGTTCTGAAAGCCTGCGGCAAGCACATAGGGATTCTTCGTGCCGTTCGTCTCGGTAGCGCCGTACGGGGCCTGGAAATACTGCCGGATGATCAGGTCACGGGATACTTTCGTATCTGCATGTCCAGCGCTGACCGCCCATTCGACTCGGCTAACCAACGACGTGTCCGTGCTAGTGGCCAATCGGAACGGGCCAGGTTCGCCGGATCGAAGGTTGGCAATCGGCACCAAACCCGACGCGGTTTCTAACAGCACGTTACCGGGTCCATACAGGCTCGCTGTCACCTTCACGTCGCCAACAGCGTTGACGTTTTCATTTCGAATGAGGCCCATCGCTTCCCACGGTCCCGCCGTAGCGGTCGTAACGGTTTCGTCGAGCAACTTTACCTCAGCCTTGGAGATCTCATCTGCATAGAATCCGCCCACATAGCCTAACAACTGTTTGTGCTCGTGCTCTTGCTTGGACGGCATCTCAACCAGCGGTGCCTCTGATACTACACGCTGCGGACAGCGTTTTCCGCCACCTTCGTCCGCAGGGATGGGCTTACAGTTGTTTTCATCGTAAAGCCCAGGGTACAGATCGTGACGCTCAGGCAGTTTCGGTAGTGAGACTGCTGCTCGTTGAGAAGGCAACGCCATGGCCGAAGAGGCGGCGATGACGCACACTGACAACACGAAACCTAAGATAAGCGCTCGTCATTGTGGCATTGGTGAATCCTCCTGCATTAATGAGTATGCGGTGACGAAATCAGCATGGAGCCTTTAGGCCGATAGCAAATCTCCTTCCTTCAGTATCAAGATAGATTTACCACATCGCTAATGTCGAAACTTGTCAAAAATTGCTGTTGAACAATAAATGAGACAATGGTCCCGCCTGAACGTTCAGTTCACCACCACCCCCGATCGCAAGAAGGCCGGCACTTTCACGCGAGAAGCCTTCGGCGGATGCTAAGGACACGAAAAGGCGCCGCCCTCTGCTGAGGAACGGCGCCCTGTTCGTGGGGGACCTGATTCGCTTATGCCTTCTTACTCCACGGACCGCGGTCTCGGAAGTCGTTCAAGGCATGCCTCATCCAGGCGGCTTCCCCGTTCCCATCAGCGGCTTGTTTGATGGCTGCCGCCTGATCCGCTGTCGTAAGGAAGTCCATGACGATAAGCCCCGTCTCTCGCCTCACCAGTCCATCTGGAGACGGCGCCGGTGTCCGGATCACAGGAACCTGACCGCCCTGAGCGAGGCGCCAGGCCATGATGAACCGGATGATCTCGCCGACCTTGGCCCGGTGGTCCTTTGCGAGGTGAGCCAGGTAAGTCTTCTGCTCCTGCGTCCAGCGCCCTCTCACCCGAGCGGCGAGTCCAGACGTTTCTACTTGTGACGTCACATGTGACGGCGTGTTGTCCGTAACATTAGGCGTCACATGTGACGAGGTGTGTTGCGGCACATCTTCAGTCACAGGCTCCGTCACATTCGACGTAACCTGTGCCGTCACTGGCGGCGGCACAGCACCCGTCACACTCTGCACAACAGGTGCCGACACAGCTTCCGGCACAATCACCGTCTCACTACCCGTCACATGTGACGTCACATCATCCGGCACATTTGGCGGCGTAGGCGTCGTCACAGGAGTGCCGCTCACGGCTTCTCCAGCGTGGTCTTTTCCGCTCTCAGGGTGCTCTGACGCTGGACGCGCAGCGCCCGCAAGCCGCGCCAGCCGATCAGCTGGGCTCAGGCCCTCCTTACGCCCCACGAGCCAACACTCCCTCGCGCTCAACAATCGCCTCAACCACGAACGAGAGATCCTGAGCGATCTCGGAATTCGGATCCATGTCCCAAACCATCTCGCCGCCGCCGGCGCTCTTCTGGCTCAGTGCTTCGGCCAGGCGCACGGGGTTGGTCATCTTTCCGCCGAACGTCTTCTTGAGCATCTCCAGCAATGCGACAGCGTCGTTGGTGCGGGCCCGCCGAATCAGCTCCGCCCGCTTTCGGTCCCGATCGCCCATCACGCCGGCTTCATCCTCAGTTGGGGCCCGCTCACGGCCGAGGGAGAGCTTATTGGGGATGACGTGTGTAATGAACTCGTCGGGGTTCTTCCGGGCCTGGGGGAGGAGCTGGTTGACGAGGTTCTGGAACGAGTCGAACGACTCATACTCGACGGCGTAGGGCAGCCAGAGCTCTGTGGCCACCTGAAGGAAGCATGTGGTTACCTCCGACTCAAAGCCCGGGCCGCAGTCGATCAGGATGTAGTCGAACTCATCGACGAGCCACGGCTTCATGCGCACTTCCTTCAGCATCAAGGGCCAGAAGGGTCCATACGACGCAATGGTCGGCTTGAACTGCGTGACGTCTCGCGGGTCGGTGGTGACCACCCACAGGTTCGGGTAGCGGGGGTCTTGCTGCAGAAGAGCGTCCGATGCGCCTTCTTTGAAGAGCCGTAGAAGGTCGCCCCGGCGTTCCAAGTTCCCCAAGCGAAGGGTCAACTGGCCCTGGCCGGGATCGGCGTCAATAGCCAGGACTCGGCGGCCAGCCATCGATAGCCCCGTCGCCAGGTGGCCGGCCAGAAACGACTTTCCGACGCCGCCCTTGGGCATGTACACTGCTGCGATGCGTGTCAACGTGGGCTGCCCCCTTCCGCCGCCTTGCCAGTCCCTGCGTTCCCGGCCGCCAAGCCCCGAATGTGGGCTTCGAGGTCAGCGCGGCTGATACGCCACTGGTTCCCGATCTTCCCGCCCGGGATCTTGCCGGCACGGAGGGCGCGGTACACAGTGTGCGTGTTTACCCGCAGGATCTCAGCTGCCTCTTCCGGCGTGATCAGGTCATGCTCCATGGGTTGCGCCTCCTTCCACTCGCAAATACTGTACCACAGTGTACAAGAGTGTACAACGTCGTACGCTATTCGCCACTCGCATCTGAAAAGGGTTACGCTGAGTGGCCGAGGAATTCTGACAGCGCCCACAGCCATGTCTCACACTGTCGAAGGGGGAGTAGCTTGTTGGACAAATGCCCGCTGTGCAATCAGCCAGCGCAAGGGGAGGGCGTCGGCCCTCTCAACGACTGGTTTCGGATCAATTGCCCACGTTGTGGGGCATTCAAGATTACGGAAGACGGAGTCTTTGATGCCCGAGAAGCGGCCGAACAGGGCGTGTCATATCTGCTTTCAGGCTACACCCGCCAAGCGAGTGACGCCAAACAACTCCTGAGACTTACCGCAGAGACCATCGCGTCCTTGCTTAAGGCCAAACCGCCGGTCGCCACGGTCGCCGAGCAGATGCACAAGCTTCTCCTGGTCATTTCCGCCCGGCTTACCAACCTGTCTCACCATGCCCTCGTCTCACCGGACACAGACTACCCGGTGGTCTTTGCACGGTCGGCGGGCGATCTTACATATCTCCTCAAGGGCCTCCTTGACCGCGGGCTTGTGGAGGGGTTAGGAGACCGTGTTCACCCCACCCTGGAAGGCTGGGCTTTGATTGACCGTCTTCTTTTGGCCCCGGAGCGGAGGGGCCGCCAAGCGTTTGTTGCCATGTGGTTCGATCCGTCTATGCTCCTGGTCTATGAGAACGGCTTGGCCCCAGGCATCAGAGCGGCTGGGTACGACCCAATCCGCATCGACCAGGTGGAGCACGCTGGCAAGATCGATGACCGCATTGTCGCTGAGATTCGCAGCAGCTCCCTGTTGGTCGCCGACTTCACCGGCCAGCGTGGCGGTGTTTACTTCGAGGCCGGCTTTGCCCTGGGGCTGGGAATCCCCGTGATTTGGACCTGTCGCGACACCGACATCGACAAACTGCACTTCGACACCCGCCAATACAATCACATCGTCTGGAACGCCGATCGACTCCACGACCTGGCCGAGAAGCTGGCCTATCGGATACGAGCCATGGCCCCTGCCCCCGGTTGATCAAGTACCCAAGCAGCCTGAGCATAACGCTCGGGCTGTTTTCTTCACCTGAGCGGCTAAAGGTTTCGCCCCACCAGCCCACCTACACAGGCACAAACTTGTTGACAGAGGCACCAAGGCCGTGGCATTCCCCCTCACAGATCATTAGCGGGCTTGGCAGTTAGGGTAGACGCATGAACGCGGGCGATTGGCCAGGGTTGTGCAAAACGTTTCTTCGCGTGCTGACTTGGCAAGAGCTGCATACTTCGGGATTGGGGTGGGGGTACGGGGGCTTGCCCCCGGGGACGCAGCGGAGCTGCAAACTATTGCGCTTTCGTGCCCACCCCGCTTGGAAAGAAGCGGGGCGGGCATTGCGTACTCTCTTGCATTGATTATGGTGAGGTCTCTGATCTGTTTATTGGTCGGATTAGACCCTACCCGTATGATAGTTTCCGGTCATACCACGCGCCCTGCACTGCGCACCACACAAGCTTTACAATCTGTGCCCGATCCACAACTACCCTCACTGTCGCCCAAGAGCAGGCTGTTCCTGAAGGGATACGGGCTGATATCGGGGCGGATCCACTTGCCTGGATTCCTTTGAGTACAACCACCCGCCCTACCGCTGAGATCAGCCGACTGGCGTGGCGCACGCGAACAAGCCCCCAGGGCTTAACGCCGGGGGCCATGAGTGCGTCCATTCAGGTTGTGTGCAATTGCCGCCTATGAACTGCTCAGACGCTCGTAGAGGGCCTGCAGTTGGTCACGTGTCCATGTCCGCAGCCCGGCCGGCTTCAGCGGGTCGTCATCTTTCATCAGATGCTCGCCCATCCACGCCGCCGGCACCCGGGCCTTCTCACGGTAGACGTTTGCCCGACCGACGACCCAGCGCACCCAGTCAGCCGGAACCTCCGAGGGCGCCTCACGGCGCTGGCGCAGATCGGCGGCACGGTCCTGAGCGGCCACAAGGGCCCTCTCAAGGTCTTCCGCCCGGAAGGTGATGGTGCGTAGGTACCGGGGCAGGAACGGGTGCTGAGGAAGCTCCTGGCGAAGCGCAGCCACGTCGGCGCCCCTGGCCAGCAAGTCCGTGGACGTGCTGATCAGGAATTCCATCAGGGCGAGGCGCTCTGCCTCGGGATTGGGCGGCGGCGTGTTGGCTGGCCACCCCGCCGGCATCGCCTGTCCGGTGGAGCCGGCTTGGGCGGCCATGGCTATCATCTGCTCGCGCTCCACCCGGAGAAGCTTGCGGAAATACGCGAACGGCTTCTCAATCGGTCTGTTCTTGGCCTTCGCCCGGGCCAGGCTGCTTTGATGAAGCTCCCAGACCCGCGACAGGACCAGCGCGTCCGTGACGCGCTCCTGCCTGGCAATGGCCATGTAGGGGGTGGGGAGGGAGAGGACCAGTTCGGCCCGCCTGACCGGCCGCTGCGCTGGAGCAGTGCTGGGCTCGTCACCAATCGCCGGTCGCCGGCGCTCGCCCTTCTTCAGGAACGCCGGCAGATCGCTGATCTGATAGGCGGTCGTCAGCATGACCACCTCACCGTAGGTGCGGATCGCCAGCGCCTGGCCCCAGGGCGCCATAGGGTGGAGGGGGGCGTACCGGTTGGCCTTGAATTCGCCCGTCTCGGCGTCGTACGTATGGTCCGCCCAGATCAGGCCCATCTGCACCAGCCGCCGAACACGGCGTCGGGCCTTCTCACGGCTGCAGGGCCACTTCACGGCCTCCGCCATCTTGTCGTAGGAGTAAATGGCAAAGCCCCAGCTCCGGGCCCACCAGGCCAGCTGGAGATACCATGACTTGTCGATTTCCTTCACAGGAATCCAGGTCAGGCTGCTGCCGTCGACCGGGTACCCATCGTAGTCAAGCGCATAGGGGAGGAGGACCGCCTCTACGTCGTGGATCCGGTTCCAGCCCCGCGAGGTCAGGCGAGGGGGCAGGCCGTTGGCCTGGACGCTATGCCGGGCGGGTACGGGTGATGCAGCAGAGATGGCAACGGCCAACGGTAGCCCCCCCCTCCAGGCACAGATTGCTCCTGGGGGCAATGTAGCATACTCGCAAGGCCGACCATGTAAACTTTCCAGATGTATGACCATTGGTTTCCTGCCCGGAAGCCCTACAGAATCAAGGGGTGCAAGGGTACCCGTTTTTATCGCAAAGTTCCGGCCATTAAGTTGACGAGCTGGATGCAACCAGCCAGGAGCCTTGCTGCACAAGGGCTCTATGCCGATTGACCGGGAGATAATTGTGGCGGAGATAATCCGACATTTGCGCGGAGATAATCCGACATTGTTTACAAAAACGGCCCCGTCATCTCAGCCGCTCGGCGCATAATGTGGCGGAGATAATCCCGCCAAAGTTTACAAACGTGAAAGACCTGGAGCCCTTGTTAAGGTAGGGCTCCAGGTCGTTTTTTGTGGGCTCCAGTTTACACTCTATATCGGCATATGCCCATATCACCATATGATCAGACCTCGCTCACCGTTCGGTTCAGCCATTCCTCCATCAGCTGGGCCATCTTCTTTGATGGCTTGCGGGAGCGTGACTCGACCAGCGTCAGGAGCGACTTGCTCACTCCGAGTTCGGCGGCAGCGTCGGCCTTCGCCATGCCGCGCTTTTCCCGGACCTCGATAAAGCGGGCCACCAGATCTCTGCGTACAGCCTTTGTGGAAGAGTCCGGCTGTGCGCTTTCGCCCTGGCCTGGCTTGGGCAGCACAGACGTGACTCCCTCGGCGTAGAGCGACAGAAGAATCGGCGGCGGTGCGATGCGCACAGGCATCTGTAGCCACCGCTGAGCCCATCCAGCCGTGCCGACCTCCTCATCAGGAAAGGCGTCGCCGTACAAGAAGTCGCCGATCACTAGCCGCCCGGCGGCACAGAGTTCGGGAACAACCTGCGCCACAAACCGGCGCTCTACCTCGGGCATCAGGCGGTGCGCTTCGTCGTACAGGCCGGGGATTGTAATGACGTCATCCAGGGCGAGGCGGAGAATGGCTTGCTCAAGCCGGCGCTTGATATCCTGGGCGCGCCGTGAGACGAATGGCTTGTGGGCAGCCTCCAGCAGCTCTATCACCGTGAACCTCGGCGATCCGCCTTCGGATGCGGTTCGCCAGTGGTAGGCGAAGTACCGCGCGAGGCGCTTTTCCACGTCCTGCCGGTACGGGTCGTACTCAAGAGCCTTCCGGGAGAGCAGTACGACATCACGGCCGGGCCCGAGCAGAAACTCCGAGAACACATCGCCCGGGCGGATGCGCCAGGCGTAAGGGTCAATTCCGCCGTCAAGCGTGGTCTGCCCAACCTCGCTCGACCGGATGAGGGCACGGCTCCGGCCCTTCCACTTCCGGCGGCGCCGGCGTGGCTCTCCGCCCTTCGTGTGGTACTCCTCGAGCATCTCCATCTCCATCACGTCGATCCAGGTATTCTCAAGCCGAACCAGTTGTTCGGCGATCATTCGCCGCTGATGGTCTTTGTAGCCGCTTTCCCGGCCGGCAGCATTGCGGTTCAACTGCAGGCCCCGGAAGGCCAGGAACTGGTCGGCAGTAAGCCAGACCATCTGGTCCTTGCTGCTCGCCTGGTTGATCCAAAGACAGGAGACGGCGTCCAGTACGTCAGCTGTGGCGTCATCCATGCCGCGCACCAGTTCCCACATCTTCGCCTTGGCATGCTGAAGCTCAGTCCCGCTGAGGCGGACCAGGCTCTCGGGGTCCGGCTGGACCGTGGCCATGGCTTTGACCCCGGACTGGTCGATCTCTGCAGCAGGCCAGTCCTCTCCGGTAAACTGCTTGACGCTGATCGCCTCACGGACTTTCTGGTAGAGGGCAGCGCCGGGCACCAGGCCGTGCCCTTCGGTGAACGGCCCCTTGTTCACTTCTGCGGGCTGCCGCTTGCGTGGCATGCTGGCTACTCCTCTCAGGGCGCCCAAGTCGGGCGCCATTTACGTTATTGGCCCGTCATCATCTTGGCCACGACAGCCGCCGGCTGTCTTGATGAAGATCTCCGGCTGACAGCTCTGGCAGGGCACTCAGTCACGATTCTGCGACCTGGGTCCCCATGCCTGCAACCGTAGCCGCCAGGCAACAGAACAGTTCACAACGCTCTCCTGCAAATGCGAGTCATCACATAGCAAAACGCGGCAGACCTAGCGGCCGCCGCGGGTGTGAGCTATTCAGGCTGAGCGCTCTGTTCCTCGCGCTGGGTGGGGGTCAACAGGGCATCCAGATCCTCTTGCTTGTACCGTTTGTCGTCGGTGCCGGAAAGGGTGTAAGCGACTACGCGCCCTTCCCGAACCAGCTTGTAGAAAGTCGACTTGCTCACCTTCAGGTATTCCATCGCTTCCTTCGGAGTTAGCCAATTCGCCAAGGATCACCCCTCCCTTCTACCAGCAGTATACACCAATGCGCAGCGGTGCGAAACAGTCTTTTTCGGTGCGTAATGGTGCGAGGAAGTGCGATTCTTCTATTGTGTTCTAGTGCGGCATGGTGTATTATGGTGCTAGACGGTGCGAACGGAGGGCGAGGGCCATGATGGAACAGCTTGCGACAGGGCGCCGGGCCCGCAGCCGCCGCTTCACCTGCGAGCAGATGGCCAGCGGTATCGGCATCCTGGTCACCGGGGCCCCGGACTTCCCCCGGGTTGAGCGCGACCGCCTGGTTGCAGAGCTGGTGGCGGCTTACGAGGCCGGCCAGTTGAGCGGCGAGACCCTGGACCTGGGCCGTCGGATCGCCACCGCCCTGAGTACATCGCTGCCGGCGCTGGGCGCCCTCCGGGTTCACCTCCAGGCCGACGGCCGGGAGATGGTCAGCCGGATCCGCAAGGTCGCCACGGCGGTCCCCGATCTGCACCAACTGGCGAACTGGATTTAGCCCCTGGAGGTGTGAGTATGGCACTCGCTGAGTCCGACCTGAACCGCCTTAACCAGGAGAGCCTTCGGGCGCCCGCCCGCTCAGAGAACCCCAGGATCGCCGAACTAGCCGCAAAGGCCAAGGAAGGCGACTGGACCGCATTCACCGAGTTCAAGAGACTCACCCGCCGTTCTGTGCTTGAGCAGCTTGCCCGCTGCGGCATCCAGGAACAGGACGATCGGCTCGACCTGGCGACGGACGTCTACATGATTACCTGGCGGAGCCTCAACCGGTGGAGGCCGGATCACGCCTTCACCAACCTCATCAGCACGGCCGTGAAGGTGGGCCGGAAGAGCTTCTGGACTGTCCTGACACGTACGGCGCCGGTTCGGCGTGATGACGATCTGGACCTATGGCCCAGCCGGAATGCCCCTCAGTCCGTCCCCGGTGACAAGACCGGGTGTGACTGGAAGGCCGCCGCAGTCTCACTGCCGCCCAGCTTGAGAGACGCCCTGCTCGCTCGGGAGAGCGGCCTGAGCCCTGACCAGATCAGCAGCAAGCTCGGGATCTCGCTCGTGGAAGTCTGGGACCGCATACTCGAGGCAGAGGCTGCAGCTCTCAAAGCCGCCGGCCTGCCAGTCGTGAACCGTTGGCTGGAGCGGCAGCTCAAGAAGCATGATCTGCTGCCATGGAAGGCGCTGCTCTTCCCGGGCGACATCGGCGAAGTGGTGCGCCACTTGCCCAGGCGCATGAGGACAGGCATCTACGCCCGAATCGGCGGACGCGGAGTAGACGTGGCCAAGACCTGGGGAATGCCCGTCATCACCTATCACCACCGGTGGAACGCCGCAAAGCGAACGCTGGACTTCCTGGCCAGGGCCTATGGTGTGATTGGGTCGGACATGCAAACGGTCGCGGCGTGGATGGTGGCCGGCTACTTCGACATCGGCCTGGACGCTCTGCGGAGCGTTACTGCTGGGCTCTTTGGCAGTAGTGACTTCACATGGCCGGAGGTTACGGAAATCTGGGAGTGCCTGAAGCGCCACCCGGTCTACAAGGCCAATCTGTAAGGCCTCGTTCGCAAACCCTTGGGCGCCCAACCGCGACGGCTAGAAGCAGCCGGTTTCGGAGGCGGAGAGACTCTTTGGCCGCTGCCCCGGCCGGGCGCCCAGGTCCACATAGGTTCACCATAAGGAGAGGGGGAGAGCAATGGTCAATCCGCAGGTTCACCCAGAAAGCCTGGTCGCCCAGCTGGGCCTCACCGACGAGCAGGTTCGGGCGGCGCTTAACGCCATGGAAGAGGCCCGGCGGGAGCCGGTCGCTCTGGGCGACGTCATCGGCGCCCTGGAGAGCATCATTCGGCGCTTCGACGAGCCCGAGGGCGCCCCGGCCGGGGCCGTCATGGACGCCTTGGTCGAGTACCGGGGGCTGCTTGAGAGCGGCATCGCCCTGCGGGCGTTCGCCGCAGGCCTCCGGCACCAGCAGCCGGTGCCCGGGCCACCGAATGGCGATGGTGGCAGCGAATCGGTCACCACCGATCCTCCGCAGGCGGGGGAGTAGAGGGTGTAAGTACTGTTTACACCCTTGGTGACATACCGAGCCCCCGCAGGCGGAGGAGTGGAACCGGGACCACCGCCGCGATCCCCCGTATTGCCCGTTTTCCGCATGGGGTGGTGGCAGAACAGACCACACCTCGGCCCGAGGGTAGGGTAGCCCACCCTCGGGCCACGGCCCCGCTCAATCGCTATCACCACAGGCCACGCTCCATTCTCCCGACGTTGGGAAGATGGTCACCGCAGAGGAGGCAGCACCATGGTCGCACAGCCTGAGACTCGGCCGCAGGGTATCGTATGGACCCGCACCCGTGACGAAAACGGACTCCGCTGGACCGCTACATACGGCGCCTACAAGGCTGAGCTGCAGTTCACACCCGCCGGCGTGATCGCTTACACGCTCAGCCAGGGTCCGGTGATCTGGAAGCAGGGCACGATCCCCGCCACGCTCAGCGAGGTCAAGGCCGAGGCAGCGACGTGGATGCTGGGCTACACCTGCGCCCTATGACAACAACAAGGCCGCCCGCCGGCGGATCACCGGGGGCGGCCAGTATTCCGGCCTATTGCTTCAGCTCTCGAATATCAGGGTTTACGGCTGTTCCGGCTGCACCATATACCGGGCCTTCCACGCCTCCAGCTGGGCACGACTGTACCAGGCCCGCCCGCCCTGCATGAGGGGCTTCGGGAAATCGGCGTACTGCGCACGGTAGCGGTAGAACGTGGCGGGACCCATTTCGAGCAGGGCCGCAGCCTCATCGACGGTCACGTGGCCTTCAGGGGCTGAACGTGGCACCTTCCGGGGATAGGGCATCTCTCAATCACCCTACCCCATGATACATCGGATCATCGTTCACTAATTCTATTTTTTACGTTATCAGTTGCTCTATCGCTTGTGCTACACTGATGACACGCAACTGTCGGATAAGTCGGGAAGGAGGTGGAGGGCGTGTCGCTGGAGCAGTTGAAGAGCATGAGCCAGGCTGGCCAGTGGGCCGAGATCCGTGAGCACGCCCCCACCGTCATTGCTGCAGCTGAATTGGCTGATGACCGGGCTTACGTCCACGGCGTTCTGTCCATGGCCTACGCCCGAACGGCCCAAGGCGCCGCCGACTGGCGGCTGTCGCTGGAGCATGCCAGGGCCTGCCGTGACACCGCCGAACCCGGCACGTACATGCAGGTCTTTGGTTTCAAGCAGGTCGCCTGCATCGCGGCGGACATGGGCCGCCACCGTGAGATCAGCGCCAACGCCGCAGCCTTCCTTCGGGAAGAGCCGAAGCACGAACGGGCCACCCGGTTCAAGCCCTGGGTGATTCGTGCCCTCAGCCATGCCGCCTATCAGCGCCGGGACTACCTCCAGGCCGCTGCACTGCGCCGGCAGGTCCTGGGCCTCTTCCAGGATGCCGACAACGGCCCTGAGATCACCCGCACCCGCCTTAACCTTGCGTGGGCTTACGCCCGTGCAGGGCGCCCCGTCTTAGCCCGTCAGCACCTGCCTGAGACTGTTCAGGCCGACATGGAACATCTGCGTTACGGTGCCCTGGCTGCAGTCCTCGCGGCGGAAGGCCGCTGGTCTGAGGCCCTGGACGCTGGCCGGGCTTCCCTTCGTGGGGGCCGAGCCTACTTTGACTTTGCAGACGCGGCAGAGACTGCCCTGATCCTGGCCCAGTGCGCTCACCGCCTGGGGCTTCGTGAGGCAGCCTTCGCCTTTATCAGGGAAGCCGCAACCTTTGCGGCCCGGCAGGACCGGAAGGCTCTTGTCCTTCTCGCCCTCACTTTGGGCCGGGAAGGAGGTGTCTTCCTAGATGCGGCGGCTTCTCCTCGTGGTTCTGGTGGTTACCACCCTGGCAGTCCTCGGTATCTCAGCGGTGTCGCCTAACACCGTCGAGGCCAAGGGCACCGTCTCCGTCTGTGCCGATCCCGGCAACGGCGATGGCGGCGGTCCCTAAGCGAGGACTCAGCATCCGGCCCTGTACAAAGCCAAAGCCGGGGAGCGTGAACTCCCCGGCTTTGGCTGGGCCGCCACCATCCACGAGGACAGACAGCCGCCCGTGCGACACTGACGCCGCGGGGCCAATGATACCATAGTCACCCCGCGACCGCACGGGCCTCCAGCAAAGGAGGCTGCAGGACGTGACCAGAAGCTACGAATCCATCGATCACTACGTTGACGACGTTCGCATTCCGCATCGCCCCATGACGCAGGAAGAGATGTACCAGATCCTGACCAAGATTGAGGCGCAGGTAGAGCAGTTCTACATGCAGGAGAACAACCTGCTCTTCTGCGCCAAGGAAGACGCCGAAGCGGCCCTTGAGGCGGTCAGGCATGACCAGGCGAACAACCCGGAAATAGAAGAGCTTCATGACCGGCTGGACGAACTGCTGCGGCGTAACACCGAGACGCCGGAGGAGAGAGCCACAGTCCGCAAAGAGCTGCGGCCGATTTCTGAGCGGACTCAGCATTGGCGCACTGAACTGCGAGACGCCGAGAAGGCCGTCAAGGACGCCGATAAAGCCTTCAGCCGCCTCAAGTTTGAGATGGAGGACGCAAACCTCTTCCTCTCCTTCCTCGCCGGCCAGCGGTCGGGCCTGCGCATCGGCGTCAAGATCGCCACACTGCTTGCCCTGAATCCCCAGACCCAGATCGGCACTATCGCCGGCGAGAAGGCTGCGCTGACGCTCGCTGCTGCCATGGTTGACGATGGCCAGGCAGACGCACTGGTGGCCGCCACGCTCGGAATCGCCCCGTCCACATCGGGCGATCCGGCGAAGGGTGGTGCTGTCCGGTGACTACTCCGAAGGACAAGCACGGCAGCCGTCCCGCCCAGCAGTGTGGGAGGTGAGCGCCGTGGTCGTCGAGGCAATCCGCACCGCAATCTCAGAACGGCGCTGCGGCGAGGCGCAGGACCTTCTTGATTCCGCCAAGCCTACGTCGCCGGAAGAGCACGCTGAGATCCTCTACTACCGGGCGCACATGGCGTGGTCAGGGCGGAGCGTCGTGGAAGCCTCCGCCGTTGCCCATCAGCTCGAAGCGCTGCTGACCGCCACTCCGGCCACTGCAAGCGGTGTCCAGCGAGTGGGGCACACAGCCCTAGCCTACTGCCGCCTCCTGGAGGGCCGCACCGTCGAGGCCATGAAAAATGCCAGGTTCAAGCGAGCCGCATGGGCCGAGTACGGCCGGCTGTGCCTGGCGGATGGTGAAACCACCGGCACGCAGGGCTTGGCCAGGGCGCTGACGCCCGCAGACCCGCGGGACTGCACCGCGGTGAGCACGGCCCTGCAGTCTATCGGTGCACTATGCCAGTCCGATCCCTGCGCCGCTGCCCGAGTCTTGCTGACGCTGGCGAATCACCTCACCGCTGGCCAAGCTGACGTTTGGGCGTGAATCGAATGGGCGCCTCCCGTGAGGGGCGCCCTCTTGTATGCCCCTCTGACCAGCCAGGAGCCCGTCTGAGGGGTGGGCTGGCCGGGGGTAGGTGGATGTGCCCCCGCTGCTGGCTGTGGCTCTGATGGCGGTGGTCGTGTGCGGCACCGAGTCTGCAGAGCCTCTTGCGCGGTCGAGGTGAGAAGGGCGAAGTGCGCATTGACGATGGGGGAGGATATCTGTACGCAAAGCAGAACTTTCACCCATGAATGAACTTCGGACGCATGAAGGGGGTCCGTTCCATGCGGTGGATGAAAGCGCTATTGGCTGTGTCACTCGCCCTTAACCTGGTCGCCATCGGCGGCCTTGTATACCTCTTCCTGGGCGCCGCCCCGGCGGCTTCATGGGCCCCTGCAAAGAGGCCTGAATCGACCCTCGAATGGGTGCGCTACGATCTGGAACAGGATGCGCAATGGTCACAGATGTACCATCCTTGGTCTCTCGACGCTGAATACTGGAGACAACACCGAGCCGAGATCGAAAAGGGCATCGAAGTTGTGGATGAGGAGCAGGCTGATGACATTCGCGCCGTCTTCTACCGATACACTGTCGGCTCCAAAGTGTTCAAGAATGTCCTCTGGATGCGGCGAATTGGCGATGTATGGTGGTCAACGTACGAGTACTTCAGCAGTTACGCCGATGATCCGTTCAGTGACGGACAAGGAGCGCGGGCCAAGCAACTTATCGAACGCGTCCAGACATGGCAACAAGAGTCCGCTAAACGGTTCGGGAAGTAACGGCTGACACATCATCCCCCGGTCACCCGTCACACAGGGCAGCTGGGGGATTCTTTGTTTCGGCCACGCGTGCTGTTCGTGGTTTCCTCGCCTGATGGGCATGCCGCTTTGCAGGGGCTCGCTGGAGGCCACGGAAAGGGGAGAGGGGTATCCTCATATCCCCCCGGCCGGGAACGGCCCTACAGAGAGTCGTCATCGTGGCCCTTATTGGCAGCGGTCCGGCGGGGCCGCTTCCACCTGCTCTGATGGGCTGCTCGCTTTGGGTCGGCCATCTCAAACAGATCCCGCCCTTCGGCGGCCGCCTTCTCGATCAGCTCCACCAGCGGCTTCACCGGGACGCGGGTGGACCGAGGGCCAAACCTGATTGCTGTGATCACACCGGCTCTAATCAGAGAATAGACCTGCCACTCTGTTGCAGTCAGGAGCTTCGCTGCATCCTTCACGGTAAGTATCAGCCCCAAGGATTCCGCCACGTCGCCGGCTGTCTCAAAACGGTGCAAGCCGTAGAGTTCCATGGTGCGGGCGACTAGGTCAGGTTCCCACGTCTTCTTCCGGCCCATTTCGGTCAGGCATGCCGAACACAGCCCCTCCACGGTAGCCAAGAGCCGCTTCACGGCTGGATGATTGGGGCCGAGGATCACCGGTACCGCTGGTGGAGGTTCTACTTGGCCACCTTTTGGGCGCTTTCCTTCGGGAGGCATTCCATCTCTCCTCTGCTCACAGATTCAGATTCGGCTAACGCTGCTGCCTTGGCGCAAGACTCCGCGTAAATTCGGGGCAGGTTCGGCACGATGAGATCAACCATCATGTCCAGCGCTGCCTGGTGTGCCGCCGGATCGTTGTGGCGGATCTCCGTCAGCCGCACCCGGCATTTTCCCTGCTGAAACTCGCTGTATGTCGTCGTGGTCTTGTTGTGGATTTCGGTCACCAGCAGCACCTCCGCGTTGGTTCGGTGCCCCATCACTGCCCGCTTCGGCGGGCCAGGGCCTGCCACAAGACCAGCAGGGCAGCACCACCGGCAAGGGCAAACACCTCAAGCCCGGCCCGTCTGCGGGCCTCCTGTACGCGGACGGCCACGATCTGTGCGCAGGCGCCGGCGTCCTTCTTGATCTCCCGGCCGCTGAACCTGAGGACTGCCCAGCCAGCCCGCTGGAGGTGTCCGTCCCGCCTGCGGTCCCGCACCTGCTGAATGGCATCCTGGTGGTAGGCGGCGCCGCCGCTTCGCCCTGCAGGTGTTGGTCAGCTCATAACGGGTCGCTGTACGCACCTGCCAGGCAGCGCTTTTGAGTATCCATGCGAAGAAACCCAATGCCGTTTCCCCTCCGCCCCGCCAATGCTCGAATTACCCGCTCTGCCGCTTGTGTACGGATTGCTCTTCCGCCGCCTGCTTGCGGGCCAGGATGCCGGGCAGCGCATCGATCAGGCAGTCAGCCCACATGTCGAGCGCCCGGTTAACGGCCTCCGGATCGTAGATGTACGTCACGGTGCCACGGATGCGGACACCGTTGTATACCCTGTCGATGGCCTTGGTTCCAACGACCTCGCCTACCTCGGGCATGTCGGGTGTTCCTCCTACGTTTACTGCGACAAAGATGATTACGGTGTCGACTGCCCTGCCGCCCATGTTGGTTGCGGGCGGAAGCGACGGACCGCACGAGGAAGTTCGCTCAGGACTTGGCAAACCCTTTCGCCGAGATTCTGATCAATGTGATCTCGGAGGGCTTACGCTAGCCACTCCCGCCGGAACGAGCAACCCTACCGCTCGCGCAGAGATTGCTGTATCTGGCTTCCGATACGCCCCCATTATCGGAAACCAGAAAAGACCCGATCTTCGGCTCACGAAACGGTAAACCCGGCCCCCTTCAGGGAGAGCCGGGCTTTGCTTCGTTCCGCACCAGATGCAGCTTCCGCCCTGTCGCCGTCCTGGCCACCGGTGGGCCGAGCCGGCGCAGCCGCAGCCACGTCACCCACCTCGCCCAGATCCGCACGACCAGCCACGTCAGCAGCGCCCACAGGAGTTCTAGGACGGCCACCGCCAGCCGCACAGCCGTGGTGACTACCCATGCGGCCGCTCGCAACATCAGCATTCCTATCCACCAGGCGGCCGCCACCATCAGTGCCATGGCCTCTATCACCCATCAGTCCTCCCTGGTATTACACTTGCCTCCAGTAGCGGAAGCGGATCCACCGGGGCGCCGCCGAGCGGCCTGACCTCGAAGTGGAGGTGGGCGCCAGTGCTGCGCCCGGTCGACCCGACATAGCCGATGACCTGCCCGAGGCTGACAGTCGCCCCCTGGGCCACGGCGTAGCCGCTCAGGTGCCCGTACCAGGTCATGAGCCGGCCGTCGGCACTGACGATAATCACGAGGTTGCCGTAGCCCCCGGAGAATGCCGCCAGATGGACCCTGCCGTTGGTCACAGCCGTGACCGGGGCGCCGACGTCAGCTGCAACGTCGACGCCGTAGTGCATCTCCTGGCGGTACGGCGGCGTGGGGCTGGCCCGCATGCCAAACCGCTCGGTGACTATGCCCTGCACCGGCCAGGTGAGACGCAGGCCTTCGATCTTGGCCATGTCGCCAGTGGCCGTGGTGGAGATCCCGCCGATGACCGTGATCACGGCCAGGCCAAACAGCCCTCCCCAGAACACCAGGGACGATAGGCAGCCCCATTTGAACAGCTTCATCGGCGCCGCCCCGCCTTCTCGACTGTCTTGGCCACTGCCTGGGTAGCTCTCCGGAACTCCCGGAGCAAGGCGAGCAGGTCTATCTCCGGCTGTGCCCGTGCCTTCTGCTGGGGCTGCCGCACGTGGGCAGAGCCCTGCTTATCAGCATGCGCTGGCGTGGCGTGTTCTCCCGCCTTCTGCTTCAGGCGTCTGGGCGTCATCGACATGACCACGAGCGGAGCCCGACTGCGATGCACCGGGGCATTATACCGCTCCGTAGAGTGCGACCTGTCCCGGTGCCGTGGTTCAACCGTCCTTTCGACCTTCGGTCGGAACAGCAGGCTACTGAACAGGCGGAGCAGCGGGCGCCCCAGCAGCCACAGTGTCAGGGCCAGCGCCCCCATGATCAGGGTGACCGTAGCCCAGCCACCCGGCACGGCCGTGGCGGAGCTCATCAGCCCTCCGAGGAATGCCATGTAGATGGCCAGGAAGACGGCCCCGAACATCTTCACCATCGGTGAGATGAACACCCATATCGTGTACCCCTTGAGGAACCTGATTCCGTCGAACCAGGGCATGGCGGCAACGAAGAGGGCCAAGGGGAAGCCCATAGCAAAGAAGACGGTGAGGGCCTTGGTGCCCAGCACGAACAGCGAGAGCAGCAGAAGGATGGGAAGGAAGAGGAGGACGGAGAGGATTGTGTTCAGCGTCACGGCGATCCGCCGGCTGATAGCTCCGTCGCTGTGCCATGGGGACAGGTCTTGGCGCTGCTCTTCGCTCAGCATCTTGTACTCGTTAGCTGCCTTATCCGGCGGAAGCCCCAGGAACCTCCCGCCCGGCAATCCTTCCCGCACGTATTCAGGTTTGTTCGCCGCCTCGAGGCTGGCGAAGTTCGCCCGGGCCCACTGTTCGATGATCATCTGCCGGTAGAGCCCGTCGCTCAGACCGACCACGGCGCCGGCCGTTTCACCCTCCGCCCCCGTGGTCAGGATTTCCCCGGCCAGGTCAGACCCTATGTCCTCCACGTCGGCCACGATCTTCGACAGCCCTGCCTGAGTCCATACGGCAATGCCCAGCACCACAGCAACCACGGCCAGACCTGCGGCCATGCGGCCCATTGCGCCCCGCCAGACCTGAAGGGCCACCCATCCGCCGAGGAAGGTGAACATCAGGCCCCCGAACGACCAGACGAGCTTGCCGAAGCGACCGGCGACGGCGTCGATACTGCCGCCGAACCACCTCGTGATGTTGAACTCCCAGGCGTACTCTACGGCCCGGAGAGTCCACTTCACGATCATCGCCACGAACTGAAACAGGGCGGCTAGTACCGTAGTAAGTGCGTTCTTCGTGGCCTTCCCCGGCTCGTACCAGGAGGCGTCCTCTGTGTAGAAGTGGAGCGTATCGGGCGGGTACCGGTCGGCCAGCGTCTGCCTGCCACTGACGGGCGGCGGCGTCAGGCCGTCGTCGGCGGTCACAGGCGCCGCTGTCAGGATGGCGGCCATCAGCAGCAGCCCAGCCAGCAGCCTCCTTACCATGGGATCGGACCCCCGTAATGCCACTGGTACTTCCGGACCTTCCATCCGCCCGACGCCTTGGTCACCCAAATGAGCATCTGATTCTGGCTATCGGACAGAAGGTACAGGAAGTCGTCCACCCGCGGGAACTCCTGAAGTTCCAGTTTGCGGTCTCCGACCGGGGAAGACCCGACGCGCTCCCACGCCTTCATGAACTCTTCTCGGGTGCGCTCTTCAAACGTACCGGGCAGCGACATGTCCCACACCTGTCCGTAGTCGGGAGCCAAGAAGAAGGCCCGGTAGAAGGCGGTCGCCCGCTCAGACGCCGCCTTGTTCATGCGCGGCTCTGAAGTCCTGCACCCCGCTGCTACCATTGCCACCATCAGCGCCCCCACGATCACGGTCACCGCACGCCGTCCCATCATCGAACCCGTTCCCCCTCCAGCAGACTCGTCGTTCGGAACGCATCTAGCAAGTCATCAAAGAGCAGGGCCACCTGCGCCTCTCCGATCTGGCCGGCCAGGTCCCTGACCAGGCACTGCCCCTTCACGTCGCCCGGGTTGAGAGCCATCAGACGGTCGACGTTCTCCTGAGTAGGTTCAGCGCCGAGGAACTCCAGCGTGGCCACGGCCTCCTGCTCAGAGTCCGCCCCGAACGCCCAGCGCATCGTGAAGTGCTGGAGGAGGTCAGGGGGGAGGTGGCTCACGTTCTGGCCACACAGCAGGACCTGGGTACCCATGGCCCGCCCCGTCAAGGTCTTCTGCTCGATCAGGTCACGTCCGTAGGGGTTGTTTACGAACCAGCGGATCTCGTCGCAGAGGATGACCTTCTGCTGTCGGCGGTCCGCCTGGGCGAATGCGGAGGCGAAGGCGACGGCCGCTCCAAGAATCGCCTGGCCCAGCAGCTCGTCAAGGTCGAAGTCTTCTACGGCCTTGCCCTCGGGCGCCCGGCGAATCCTGTCCAGCTGGAGAACGGTCAGGTGCTGGCTCGTGTCGATCCGGCTGCCCTGGCCGGTGCCGAAGAGCAGGTTGGCGTAAGCCAGCGTGGCCATGTTCTCCAGCCGCTCGGCGAGGCGCTCTGCCTCTGCCCGGTATTTGTACCCACGATCCCCGCCCAGGCGCCGTAGGGCCTTGATGCCGGCCTGCATGCAGGGAGCAGGGGAGTTGTCTCGCACATCGGTGTAGGCCCGCAGAAGCACGTCGTAGCCCGGCTCGTGGAGCTTTGTCTGAGTGAGGAAGGCCGCTTGGCTTATAGCGTGGTTCGTGGCCTCCGCGCGGTCGGCGAAGATGGCATACGGGTCGAGCTTGCCCGTGTCATCGGCGTGGTTGCTGAGCGTGATCACACGGGTGTACGGCCCGAGGTAGGGCAGCAGCTCCGGCCAATCGCTGCGCTCCGGCTTGGCCGAGTCGATGGCCAGGCCCTTGGCGCCGAACAGCACCGACAGCCACAGGAGGAAGTTCGCCGTGGTGGACTTACTCTTGCCGAGGGGCCCCACGAAGGCCATGCTGCCGCTTGTATCCAGCCTGGCCAGCGCCCGGGTGGTGTCGTACCAGAGCGGGCGCCCCAAGGCGTCGATGGCGATGAACGTGCCCGCTGGATCCAGGAACGTGCTGGTGGCCCCCATCATGCACGTGGCCAGCGCCGGCGGCAGCAGCCGGTGGACGTAATCCTCCACCTGCCGGCGGGCCGCTGGCATGGTCTCATAGAAGTGCCGCATCTGGTCTGGCCCGTTGTGGGCCATCTTGATGTCCAGCCGGTCAAAGACGGCATGCACCTGCCGGATGCGCTCACGCAGGATCTCAGGCGTCCCGGCCGTGACCCCTACAACGATGGTGGCAAACAGGCAAGGGCTTCGGGTGTCCCGAACGAGCTGCTCCATTTCGTCCGTTTCGTCCTGGCTACGGTTGGTGTCCGTGCTCTGGCCACCGGCGTGCTCCATCTCCTGGTCGGACGTGTCGGCCTGCCGGCGCCGTTGGCTGGCCAGATCGCCCAGCGTGGCCTGATAGTCACGGGCGGACCACCTGATGTGGAGATCCACCGGACCGGCCTCCTGCTGGAGGTGGTAGGCCCACTCGCCGCCCGGCACAGGGATGGCGCCCGGGCAGAACTGCTCCACGGTGAGGAATGCCTGGTAGGCGGAGCAGGGAGCGCCGTCGACCATCTGGGTAACCCGCAGGTACCCCCAGTCTTCCGTATGGTCGACCAGACCGCTGTACATGCGGCGCATGGCGCTGGCATCCGGCGTGAGGATTGAGCGGCCGTCAGGCGTGGTGTCAACCGTCGCCCCAGGCGCCCACCCGGCCACCAGGGGCGGGTCGTCAATCCCCCTCCACAGGGGCGCCCGGCACCTCGTCAGACATTCGTCCTGCGTGAGTGGCCTGAATCTGAGCCCCGATGAGGCGCTGAAGGCCTCCAACCGGATGCGCATGGACCGCTCCGCCTGGGTCCATTCGGCCAGCCGGGCGTCGGGGATCCCGGGCACCTTCAGGCCCCTCAGATAGCCTGCGACGTCGGCGAGTCCCCCGAGCTTTTTCAGCTCCTCGAGGCCGAGCGGTCGGGGCGAGGGCAGGCTGGCCCACAGGAAGAACCGGTACCGGAAGATCTCCTCGGCGCCCTGCATCAGCCGGAGGGCGTCGGCCACCAGCCGGCAATAGTCTGCGGCGTCGCCCTGGAGACGGGCGGCCATCCGCTCCTGAATGTCGCCGGCGTGGATCCGCTCCGGCACCATGACAAGGTGCATCTCCTCCACGTCGCTGAACTCCCGGAAGAAGCGGGTCAGGGCGGAGTGGTGCGCCATGGCCTTCTCGGCGGGCAGGAAGTCGTAGTGCGTGGCAGCCATCTCATACCCCGCCCAGCAGCGCCGCCGGGAGAGCATGCCCTCCGGCCTGGGCGTGATCAGCAGGTTGGCGTAGACGAACTCAACGGGTTGAACGACCTTTGCCAGAGTGACCACCCCCCAGATCGTAGACATCGGGATCCGGTACCGCTCTGAACCTGTCAAACCGCTTGGGGCCGAATCGATACTCAAGGCGATCCATGAGCCACCGGTCGAGCCTCTTGCCGCCCAGGCGGGCCGACGTCGCCCACCATGCGGCCAGGCCGGGCACGCCCAGGTATATCGCCATGCCTGTGGCCACGCCGAGGTTCAGGTGGAACCGCCGGAGGATTATCCACTCGGCCAAGAGCACGACGGCGAAGGTCACTGCGGCCCGCCCCTCGATCGGGCGCCAGAACGTCGGGCCGTTGGGGATGCCCCGGATTAGCCAGCTTTGGCGCCAGACCCGGGTGTACGTTGGTACCAGGCGTCGCTTGTGATCCTCCATGACGTCAGTCGCACCCGCCTACGATGGTGCACATGACTTTCCACAGCCACGTGAAGGTCGACTGGCCAGCGAAGAGAAAGCCGCCCACCAGGGCGCCGGCAAGCAGAAGGCCCCACATCATGCTGTACCGTTCCTTGAACGCCATCTCGGCCGCCTTCCACGCAAAGATCCCAAGGACCAGGATGCTGATCACCACGTTGAACTCGCTCGCCAGTTTTTGTAGAGGAGACATCTTCGTGTACCCTCCTGTTAGTCCACCTCAAGGGCCTTCGGGCCCGTTGTTTGTTTACTGCCCTGCCGTGGCCGCAGCCACCGGGCCATGCTTTCTTCTGCTGCCTGGTAGCCGTCCCTCACCGGCTTCAGGAAGTCCGGGGCGTACAAGGTGAACGGTCCCACCGGGCGCCCATCCAGCAGGAGGCTTGCGTAGCCCTGGAGGCCTGGGAGTGCCGCAAGATCCTCTGCCGTCACGCCGGGGCCCAGGAGTTCCAAGCACGTCCGGGCGTGCTCCGCCTCCTCCCTGAGAATCACCTTGTTGCCGACGTTGCCGCTCAGGGACCGCCATACCGCCTCCGGTAGCTGGGCCGGGTACTGGCCGGCGGGGATCAGGCCTACCTTGAATTGCCTCAACTGTGAGAAGCCCACCTCCCAGTTGTCCCGGGCCCGCCCGGCCACCGTCCTGAACTCGTCAAGCCCGAGGGCGTGGAAGATTCGCTCCTCCGGCGGGATGCTCATGGCGGCCCGCTGCAGCTGACTCACAATCCCGCTGGCGGCCAGCATGGCAGGCAGGTCGCCCATGAGTTCCTGGTTCAAGGAGCCAATGATGATCTTGCGGCCGAGAATCACGTCCCGCCACGGCAGGGCGCCGGGCTGGGCAACCATGGCTGCTACGGGTGGCTGCCACAAGAGCTCCTGCAATTTGTTCACGGCCGGGTCCACCGCCGCCGGCGAGGCCTCCCATCCTTGCAGGAACCGCCTCACGCTCTCGCTGCCCACCCGGGCGGCCGCCTTCGCCCTGGTCGCCTCGTCGGTCAGGATCCGTTCGGCGGTCCCCAGGTGGCCCTGGAGGGCGGCGGCGCCGATGATCGCGGCCCGCAGGTACCGCTCCATGGCCTTGCCCCAGCTGTCCGACCACAGCCGCCAGGCCAGCCCCATGGCGTCCCGCTCTACCCGGGCCTGATCCTCCTCCGTACCGTCATGGGCGAGGAGATTAAGGGGAAGGGCGTGGCGGGGGTGGCCAACCTCGAAGAAGATCACGTCCTGCAGGCGTTCCTCGGGCAGGGCAGCCATAAGGCGGTATGCGTCCGCCCGCAAGGGCCACAGCGTTGTGAATCCGTGGCCGGCTCGGGCCATCTCCATATACAGGCCCAGCTGCAACACGCCCTTGCCGGCGCCCGTCTTGCCCATGATGGCTAGATGCTGGCACAGCGCCTGCGTGGTGATTTGCACCGGTACCCGCTGGCCACGGTAGAGCCCGTAGCCGATGGTAACCTCCCCGGCCGGCGGCATCTCCCGAAGCTCGAGCACGCGGGCGCCGTCTTCCTGCCGTGGCCCGGGCACACCCACCACCATGGCAAGCTCCCTGCAGGTCCACACGCTGCCGGTGCCGGCAGGCTCCCGCTTCAGAGCGAGGTCCCATAGCCGTCTTGGCCGCCAGGCCCGATGGGCGCCCACCTGGTTCGCCCCGTCGAGCACGGCGAACTGAGACGTGACGGTGTGAACCAGCGACACGGCTCGGGCCTGCGTAGGAGCGGCTGTGAGTACCCTGCCGACTACCTTGAACCCATGGTCTTGCAGCTTGGCCGGTGCCTCCCGCAGGGCTGCCCGTTCTACTGCGTCGGCTCTGGCCTGTCGCATCGGGCTGGACCGCTGGGTGCCGGCGGCGCCGTTCACCTGATCGAACAGGGAGCTGATGGCGCCGTTCACGGCGTCGAAGATGGGGCCCTGGCCCTCGCCGTGTTGTGAGGCCTCCCGGAATGCCCTGTGCGCTTCCGGGCGCCATTCGCCGTCCTGCAGGGCCGAGAGCATGAACTGCAGCAGAACGGTCTCGCTCGGCTGGAGGTCCTGGAGCGCTGTCACCAGTTGCTGCCCGATCGGCCGGTCGGCCAGGCCGAAACAGGCGGGGCGTGCCAGCCGAAGGGTTGCTCCGGCGCTGAACTCAGTCATGCTCTCCGTGGCGGCATCCACAGGTACCGGTTCACCCGGACGGTACGCCTCCGCCAATTCCTGACGGACAAAGGCGGCGAGTGCCCGGGGCACTGCCCAGTTATGATCGACCCGGCCACCCGCGGCTCTCACCTCGAAAGCGAGCCGGGGCTGCCCGTCGACCATGCGACTCCACCATCCCCGGCATGTCCGGGCCCACAGCTGCATCATCAGGTGGTGCATGGCGTCGCCGGCCTGCTCGGTACCGGGAGGCACGTAGAGCCTGAAGGTCGTCCAGTCCTCCTTCATCCCAGCACCGCCCTCCGTTCCGTCTCCGGTTTCATGGCCACGAGGCACACGGACTGCTCGAATCGGGTCTCCACAACTGGCAGGGCGCCCCGGTAGGAGGGAGGGAGGCCGCAGAGCTCCTCGGTGGCTACCAGTTTGAACAGCCGGTAATCGCCTTCGCTGACGGGCATCGCATCGATGGCCGCCTTCAGGCGGCGCACCCGTGCAGATCCGCCGGCGGCGACCACTACCAGGCAGGTGGGCATCTGTTCCCACACGAGTTGCCACGTCCCGCTGCGGGCCATGCCGTCGTACCTGGGGACCTTCGTGGCCGCCACGTACATCGGTGTCTCAGTGTTCCGGTCGAGCTCTACGGTGTAGTTCCAGGTTCGTGCACTGTTCGTGTAGACCAGGGCTGCGTCGGGCCTCAACGGCCCGGCCTCGGTCTGGATCAGCGGCTCCCTGATGAACCGGGATAGGAGCCCGCCCGTCCGGCTGCCGTGGATCTCCAGGGCTACCTGCAGTTCCGTGAGGGCCAGGCCGTGGCTGATCCGGCTCTCATGGACGTACGCCTCACGACCGTCGTACCCCAGCGCCCTGGGCGTCGTGCAGAGGTGCTCGGCCAGCAACCGGGCGCCCTGCTCGGTCAGATGCCAGACTTGCCGAAGCTGGCGGAGCGGGCGCCGTGTGATCAATCCCCAGCGGGCGAGCTGCGAGAGCCTGTAGGATGCGGTACGCACTCCCCAGGGCGTCCGGTAGTACCGCAGGGCTACCAGGTCATTCGTGAGATAGCCGGCCTCGCCCATCCAGATGAGCAGTGGCCAGCCAGCGCCGTCGGCTTCCTGATTGAGCAGGAGTGGAATATCGGCAGCTGGCGGATTGAGGTTCCGCATCGGGGCGGCTCACCTCCAAAAGGGCGAGGTTCTGTCGAGTAAGCGAGACAGAAGACATTCGAGCCTGCCGGCGTCGCCCGGCCACCTGGCCCCGCTGGGTCCTGGCCCAGATCCCCGGCCGGGGGCCATTGCGCTCCATGACCTCCACCCACCCCGGCCCAGTGCATACCGCCGATTGGCCGTGCGTGCAGCAGGAGCATACTCAGAGGCTCCTTCGGCGGGACCCTAGGATTACAGACCCGGGCGCCGGCAGGGGCATGTACGTCTGCTGCTCGATCGACCACCGCTCCAACGTGCTGCCGTCCTCTGCGATCCTGTACCAGGTGCGGCCGTAGATCACGAACGGCTGCGCCTCCGCCGCCGCCGCGTTCAGGGCGGCCAGTAAGGTGGCGATGCCGGGGTCTGGGCCCTTGGCCAGCCGGTTCATGATCACCGACTCCGCCAGCGTCCTGAAAGCCGTCTCGGCGGCGCCTGTTTGTGTCCGGAAGCGCCCCTCGGAGTACAGCACTGTGAGCAGCGTGCGGTGGGACGGTCGAATGCGCAGGTTTGTTTGGGCGTGAATCGTCATCACCTCCCATGTATTTCCAAGTCCTGCTATCAGAGTAGCTGAAACTTCCGATATCTGGCAAGGGAATCCTGTCGAACTCGCTCCCGGGTGACCAGGAAAACAAAAAAACCCCCTCGGCAAATGTCTACCTAGGGGTGTGGCCCAGAGTCATTCGTGTTTTCGTGAAATAACTATGTAACGAATTAACGGTAACGGACTGGTAACGCATTTGGTTGAACAATCATAATGCATCGAACCGCCAATTTGGTTGAACGTGTCAAGGCACCTGGTGTCATTACCGCCGCTCCGCGGCGGTCGCCGTCGGTCGCCGTTGGCAAGCGACACCTGCCGCTCGCCAACGGCGATCAATCATTTTGCGGAAGGTGCTAGAACAGGGTTAGCTGTGTCTGGCCCAGGGTTCGGTGCCGAAACCT
>Ga0196971_1000220_pt1 | contig 54949 bp, 40 predicted proteins | sample S1v_1013CmetaG_FD_148660 | JGI IMG/M metagenome (GOLD analysis project Ga0196971, IMG submission 148660) | Soil microbial communities from Anza Borrego desert, Southern California, United States - S1+v_10-13C | ecosystem: Environmental > Terrestrial > Soil > Desert | place: USA: California... | reverse complement strand
GGCGGATGTAGCCGTACCCGGTTTCCGGGCCGGTCGGCACCACCCCGAAGGTGGCGAGGTAGCCGGCCGCGGCCGCGGCGGCGGCCCGCATCACGGCGGCGTGGAACTGCTCGGCCTCGGTGATCACGTGGTCGGCGGGCAGGATCAGCAGCAGCCCGTCCGGATCGCTCCGGCTGACCTGCAGCGCGGCGATGGCGACGGCGGCGGCCGTGTTGCGGCCGAAGGGCTCGAGGATGATGGCCGACGGCTGTATGCCCATCGCCCGCACCTGCTCGGCGATGATGAACCGGTGCTCCTGGTTGCAGACGATCAGAGGCGGCGCGAACGCCTCGCCCACCACCCGCTTGACGGTGTCCTGCAGCATCGAGCTATCGGATGCCAGCGGCAGCAGCTGCTTGGGATAGGTCTCCCGCGAGATCGGCCAAAGGCGCGAACCAGAGCCTCCGGACAACAGAACCGGGTAGATCCGTGAATTGGACATCGTTTCCCACTCGCCTCACGAGGACCGAGCGACCCGTGGGCCGCCACCACATGTGGGCAAGTTTCTAAAGGAACCCCCTCGATCGCGCCAGCCTCGATTGGCGGCGGAGCGCTTCCGGCCGGGACCCCCGGGGGATGGGAAGAGCCCCCGTCCATAAAGGAAAAGGGGCGACCGTTTCCGGTCGCCCCCCGCCTTGAAGTGTGCTGTCAGCGGGTTTCCCCGCCCCTCGCCTTACGACGAGAAGCCGAGGATGTCGCTGGAGCGGATGCTGTCCACACCGGTGAGGGTGATGGTGATCTCCGCCGACACCGTGTCCGCATTCAGGTTGATGAGGACCTGCTTCGTCGTCTGGTCGAGCATGATCTGGTTGATGCCCGTGAAGGCGGTCACCAGAGACAGGCCCATGCCCGTGACGTCGATCTTGTCCCCACCGACCGTGAAGTCGGCGATGGTGTCGTTGCCGCTCGACAGGCTGTCGTAGACGAAGCGGTCATCACCGTCGCCACCGACCAGCGAGTCGTTGCCGGCACCAGCCCGCAGCACGTCGGTACCGGTGCCACCCAGCAGGGTGTCGTTGCCGTCACCGCCGATGAGCGAGTCATCGCCCGAGTTGCCCGACAGGTAGTCGTTGCCCAACTCGCCGTTCAGCGTGTCGGACGCCGAGCCACCGATCACCGTGTCGGCACCGACGCCGGCGAGGACCGTCAGAGCGTCGCCGTTGGCGGAACCGAAGATCGAGTCCGCGCCCGAGCCCGTCTCGATCGTGTCGCTGCCGCTGGCCGTCACGATCGTGTCGGCACCCTGGCCGGCGAGGATCGAGTCAGCCCCGTTGCCGCCGTCGATGTAGTCGTCACCCATGCCGGTCACGATGGTGTCGGCGCCGTCGCCGGCGACCACACTGTCGTTGCCCTGGCCGACGGTGATCAGGTCGGCACCCGAGCCGCCAACCACGGTGTCGTCACCAATGCCGCCGAAGACGGTGTTGGCGCCGTCGCCGGTGTTGATGAAGTCGTTGCCGGCACCGCCGTCGATGGTGTCGTCGCCTTCACCCGACAGGATGCTGTCGTTGCCGTCGCCGCCGCGCACGGTGTCCGCGCCGTCGCCGCTCACCAGGGTGTCGCCCCCGGCGCCGCCGACGATGCTGTCCGCACCGCTGCCCGTGTTGACGAAGGCCGTGCCGCCGACCACGACGGTGTCGTTGCCGGTGCCCGAGACGATGCTGTCGACACCGTCACCCGCGGAGACCAGCACGTTGCCGTTGCCGGTCACGATGGTGTCGTTGCCGGTGCCCGTCGTGATGGTGTCGTTGCCGTCGCCCGAGGAGACGAGGTTGGCACCGGCGCCCATGACGATGCGGTCGTTGCCCACACCGGCGTAGACGCTGTCGTTGCCGTCGCCCGCCACGATCGAGTTGTTGCCGTCGCCGGCGGTGGCGATGTTGTTGCCCTCGCCGAGGAGGATGGTGTCGGCACCGTCGGCCGCGATAACGCGGTCGTCGCCCGCGCCGGCCGCCACGTAGAGCGTGCCGCCCGTCTCGCTGACGATGGTGTCGTTGCCGAGACCCGACAGGATCGAGTCCACACCCGCACCGCTGGTCACCAGGTCATCGCCCTGGCCGGTCACGACCGTGTCGTTGCCCGTCGTGGCGACGACGGTGTCGTTGCCCGTACCGGTGAACAGGTTGTTGTTGCCCGCACCGGCGTTGATGGTGTCGTTGCCGGCACCCGTCACGATGCTGTCGTTGCCGTCGCCACCGTCGATGGTGTCGTTGCCATCGGTGGTGATGATGGTGTCGTTGCCGGCACCCGCGGTGATCAGGTTGTTGCCAGCGCCGACATCGATGCTGTCCGAACCCGAGCCCGTGATGACCGTGTCGTTGCCCTCACCGGCGACGATGCGCGCGGTACCGTCGTCGTCGGTGACCCGGTTGTTGCCGGCGCCCGCGAAGATGGTGTCGTTGCCCGCGTCACCCGTGATGGTGTCGTTGCCGGCACCAGCCGAGATGTAGTCGTCGCCAGCACCCGCGGTGATGTAGCCGCCGCCGTCGCCGGCGAACAGGGTGTCGTTGCCGTCACCCATGTCGACCGTGTCGGCACCCGAGCCCGCCACGACGCTGTCGTTGCCGGAGCCGGCCGAGATGAAGCTCGCACCGTCGCCGCTCAGGATGGTGTCGTTGCCGCCACCGCTGATGACCGTGTCGTTGCCCGAACCGGTGGTGATGGTGTCGTTGCCGTCACCGGTGGTGATGATGTTGTTGCCATCGCCGGCCTGGATCGAGTCGGCGTCGCTGCCGCCCGAGGCGTCGATGGTGTCGTTGCCCGAGCCGGTGACGATGACGTCGGCACCCGTCCCGCTGGTGATGGCGTTGTTGCCGCCGCCGACCAGGATGGTGTCGTTGCCCGAACCGGAGATGACGGTGTCGTTGCCGTCGCTGGCGGTGATGGAGTTCGCGCCGGAACCCACCGCGGCGTAGTTGTTGCCGACGCCGAGACCGACGGTGTCGTTGCCCGAACCGGTGGTGACCCAATCGTCGCCCTGGCCGGTCACGATGGTGTCGTTGCCGTCGCCGGCCGCGACCACGGTGTCGTTGCCCGTGCCGGTGAAGATGGTGTCGTTGCCGCCACCGGAGGTCACCAGGTCAGCGCCAGCACCGGTGATGATGCTGTCGTTGCCCGAAACGCTGGTCGCGGTCTGGATGGTGTCGGCGCCATCGGCGTCGGACGAGCCGGAGACGATGGTGTAGGAACCGGCATCCTCACCCAGGTACATGATGCGGTCCGCACCGTCGCCGGACAGGATGCTGTCGTTGCCGCTACCCATGGAGATGCTGTCGGCACCCGAACCGGTGATGATGGTGTCGTTGCCGCTGCCGCTGGTGATCGTGTTGGCGCCGTCGCCGAGATTGGCGAACTTGGCACCACCACCGGCCGAACCATCGACGTAGTCGGCACCCGCACCGGCGATCACGGTGTCGGCACCGGCACCCGTGGTGATCCGGTTGTCGCCGCCACCCGCGTCGAGGCTGTCGTTGCCGCTGCCGAGGTTGACGGTGTCGGCACCCGCACCGGTCGAGACCGTGTCGTTGCCGTCACCGGCCTCGACGCTGTCCGAACCGTCCGCGGTCACGATCGAGTCGTTGCCGCCGTTCGACACGACGACGTCGTCGCCGCCGCCCGACAGGACGATGGTGTCGTTGCCGGCACCCGTGGTGATGCGGTCGTCGCCGGCACCGGTCGAGATGTAGGCGTTGCCCGCCGCCGTGGTGACGCCGACGGTGATCCGGTCGTTGTTGTCGCCGGTGATGATCGAGTCATTGCCGCCACCGTAGGTGATGAAGGCGTTGCCCGAACCGGTCAGGATGGTGTCGTTGCCCGAGCCGGCCTCGACGGTGTCGTCAGCGCCACCGGTGTTGATGACGTTGTTGCCGCCCGAGGCCACGACGTGATCGCTCTGGTCGCCCGTGACGATCGAGTCATTGCCGGAGCCGACGGTGATGCGGTTGTCGCCACCACCAGCCATGATGGTGTTGTTGCCGCTCTCGGCGGAGATCATGTCGGCATCGACGCCGGTGGTCACCAGGTCGTCGCCCGAACCGGCCACGACCGAGTTGGCACCGTCGCTCACCGAGATGGTGTCGTTGCCTTCGCCAGCAACCACCGTGTCGTTGCCGACGTTACCGGCGATGCTGTCGTTGCCCGCACCGGCGGTGGCGATGTTGTTGCCCGTGCCGAGGGCGATGGTGTCGTTGCCCGAACCGGCGTTCACCGTGTCGTCGCCGGCGCCGAGCTGGATCGAGTCGTTGCCCGCACCGGTGGTGACGAGGTCGGCACCCGTGCCGGCCACGATGGTGTTGTTGCCGTCACCGGCCGTGACGATGTTCGCGCCGTCGCCGACCAGGATCGAGTCATTGCCCGAACCGGCGGTGATGTAGTCGGCACCCGCGCCCGAGGAGATGGTGTTGTTGCCATCGCCGGCGTTGATGGTGTCGTCGCCACTGCCGGACACGATGCTGTCCGCACCGTCGCCCGAGTTGGCGAACAGCGTGCCCGTGGTCAGGATCGTGTCCGCGCCCGTGCCCGAAACGATGCTGTCGGAGCCATCGCCGGTCGAGATGTAGGCCGAACCGGAGGTGACCACCGTGTCGTTGCCGGTGGTGGCGGTGATGCTGTCAAGGCCGCCGCCAGCGGTGATCAGGTTGTTGCCCGAACCGGCGACGATGGTGTCGTTGCCGCCGCCGGCGGTGATGACGTCGTTGCCCGCACCCGACCGGATGATGTTGTTGCCGTCACCGGCATCGATGCTGTCGGCGAAGGAGTCGGTGACGATGCTGTCGGAGCCGCCGTTCGCGACGATCAGGGCCGTGCCGGAGGCCAGGATGGTGTCGGCACCCGAACCGGACGTGATGGTGTCCGTGCCCGAGCCCGCGCTGACGAAGTTCGTGCCTTCGCCGGCCGCGATGTAGTCGCTGCCCGTGCCCGACACGATGCTGTCGTTGCCGTCGCCGGCGGTCACGAACAGGATGCCGCTGCCGATGATGGTGTCGGCGCCCGCACCCGCGGTGACGAAGTCGGCGCCGCTGCCGACGTTGACGAAGTTGGTGCCCGCACCGGCATCGACGTAGTCGCCCGACGAACCCGTGACGATGCTGTCGTTGCCGTCGCCGCCGAAGACGGTGGCCGGGCCGGTCGCGACGACCGTGTCGTTGCCGTCGTCGGCGTAGATGGTGTCGGCGCCGCCGCCCGAGGAGATGCTGTCGTTGCCCGCGCCGGCCGAGATGTAGTCGTTGCCCGAGGCCGACACGATGCTGTCGTTGCCCGAGCCCGAGGTGACGTACAGGTTGCCGGTGGCGACGATGGTGTCGTTGCCCGACCCGGTGGTGATCGCGTCGGTGCCGCCGCCCGAGGAAACGGTGTTGTTGCCGTCGCCCAGGATGAGGATGTCGTTGCCGGCGCCGGTGACGACGGTGTCGTTGCCGTTGAAGGCGGTGACCGCGTTGGCGCCGTCGCCCAGGTTGGCCCAGATGCCCGTGGTGCCGGCCAGCACATAATCAGCACCAGCGCCGCCGAAGAACGTGTCCGCGCCGCCGCCGCCGCTGATGAAGTTGTCGCCCGCGCCGGCCGAGATGTAATCGTTGCCCGCGCCGGTCGTGATGAAATCGTTGCCCGAGCCGGCGGTGATGGTCGCGCCGTAGGCCGTGGCACTGATGGAGTTGTTGCCGTTGCCGAGGTCGGCGTACAGCGTGCCGGTGACCACGATGTTCTCGTCGGTCGCGTCGGCCCCGATCACGCGCACCAGGGTGCCGGTCGACACGATCGTGTCGTTGCCGCCCGTCGCGTAAACGGTGTCGCTGCCCGCGCCGGTGGTGATGGCGTTGTTGCCCGCGCCGGCCGAAATGACGTCGTTGCCCGCGCCGGTCGTGATGACGTCGTTGCCCGCGCCGGTCGAGACGGTGTTGTTGCCGGCCCCGGCCCCGATGACGTTGTCGCCCGCGCCGGCCACGATGTAATCGTTGCCCGCACCGGCCGTAATAATGTCGGCACCGGCACCAGTGGTGACGGAAATGGTGTTGGCGCCGCCGTTCACATACCAGCTGAGACCGGTCTCACTCGCGTTGGACGTGAAGTTGGCATCAAAGATGGTGGTGAGATCCGTCGCGCCCGAGGACGAGAAGGACACGGTTCCCAGGGTTCCTGACCCAACCGCTGTGGTGCCCCAAACGCCAAAACTAAAAGTAGCCATTAGCCCCCTCCAAATTGCCGACAGGACCCGACAGCCTTGAGCCGAGGTCCAACGTCCAGACACACTAAGGCCCTGCCCACACAGGGTTTGGATACCCCGTCTACACTATCGGAGTAGGGGCTGCAATCCGTTTCCCTCGGCAGCCGAGGATGTTGCCGAGTCGCGTCATTTTGCCCACACCGCCGCACGATTCCTCCCCGGGGGGCATGCCGGGGGGCGGCCGGACGCCCGGCCGTCAAACGGGAAGAGGGGAGACGGAGGTCCCAGCGTTCAGACGGACGGCATGGAGGGAACGCGCACGCCCTGCCTGCGCAGACGTCCAGCCTCCTGCCACATGGCGGCGATCAGCCCCTTGTAGAACTCCGCCGCCGTCTCCTCGGCAGCGCCGAGCCACCGGAATTTGTAGAACGCCTCGGCGTAGCCGTCGATCGGCCAATAGCCGGGAAGCCCGATGGCGTTCATCGGAAGGCCTTCAAAGAGCGAAAGGTCGCACACGCTGCTTGCCGGCAGAACGCCTCGTGCCTTCAGAAGCAGATGGATCTGTCTGGCGCATTCCATGAAGACGAGCGAGGTTGGATGGTTCTGCGTGAGGAAGAGTGGCTTGTGAAGGAGCTGCCTTTCGATGAACCGGCAGACCTTGACGTCGCAAGACTCTTCCCTGTCCCGGAGAATGGACACGGTGTCGATGAACCGCTCCATGAAGCGGAACTGCAGGCGGCCGGCATCATAGTCGGCCAGCACCTCGTCCAGGGGCGCGCCACTGCAAACGACCTCGATCAGGTCGTCGCTGGTGGTGACCGAGTTGCCCTCGATCACGACCGGCCACAGCGCGTTGTTGTATATGTAGGGAAACGAGATCCTTTGGCACCATGCCGGCAGGAGCTCGTCGATCAGGGCCGGCGCCTTGTAGGCAGCCTCGGCGCTGAGCGGCTGGAAGATGAAGACGCCCGCGCCGCGGATGAAATCGGCGTGCCGCAAGACCGCCTCCGCGTCATTCAGCACACCGTAGTTCTCGATGTGCAGGAATTCGACGGGCGTGTCCGCGCGCAGCAGCAGATTCAGGAAATGCTGGATGCCCCTGCCCTGGCAGTTGGCGAAAATGAAAACGCGCAGACCCCTCGGCATTTCCCTTTCCTGGCGCATCACCGCGGCGGGCATCGGGGATCCCCGCCCGCGGAAGCTGTAGATCTTGGATCTGCGGCGATGGCCGCGCCGGGGGCCGCACAGGCCCCGGCGCGGCGCGATTGCTCAGCCGAGCACGACCAGGGCGCTGGCCCAGTACTCGGCGGCCTGGGCGAGGTGCACGCGACGGTTGAACGTCAGGTTGTAGCCGTAGGGCTCGAAATGATAGCCGGTCTGCGGCCGGTCCGATTCCAGGCCGGACAGCCAGATCAGCGGCGAGTAGCCCTCGGTCCGGAGCAGCAGGTCCGGCGAGCCGACGAACGCGGCGCAGATGTCGGCGCCGCCGCCGAGCAGGAAGGCCTCCGGCAGGCCCGCCATCTGCTCGATGGCCGCCGGCACCGAGTATTCGAGCAGGCTGACGAAGCACCAGCCGACGACGACGTCCGCCTGCATCGCCTCGAGGAGGCGCTCGTGGCGGGACCCGGGAGCGACGGTGAGCCGCCCGGCCAGCCCGTCCTTGTCGTGGTTGGTGAAGCGGTAGGTCGGGAACTTCTCCTCGAAGGAGGCCCGGACGGCCGTGAGGTAGAGCTGATCCAGATCCTGCCCGATGTCGCGGGACCGGGCGTCGAGGACGCGCGGCAGGAAGAACGGCACGCGGACGGCGTTCACGACGGCGGCGGTCCGCCCGTCGCCGCGCAGCCGCTCGAGAATGGCCTCAGCGCGGCGCTCGAACTCGGCGGCGGTGATCGCGCCGTCCGCCTTCAGGTGCGTGCCGATGCGCCGGTGGATGGCGGCGTAGTCGATCTCCGGCTGGGTGCACACGAAGCGGCGGCGCGTGGTCTTGTGGACCGCCGACGTCAACTCCGCCGGGATGCGCCGGCCGTCCCCGTCGAAGAGGGACGCTCCCGCGTCAACCGAACCAACGTTTTCCAGGAGTGAGCCGTCGCGCGTCATGTTGTGAAAACCCTTCTTCAAGCAAGGCTCTGGTGAAAAGAATGGGACGACCCGGTGTCGCGCCGTCCCGGATGGAGAGGGGCCACACGGTGAGAGGGCGCAGGCCGCGCGCTTCCGCGGCGGCCGACGCCCTTCTGCCATACGGCACCGTCCCTGTCGAACAAGAACGCCGCCGGGGCCGGGTCGAAGACCGCGCCCCAGGCGGCGCGCCGGTCACCGCGTGAGGGTGTCCTCGTCCGAGAACCCCTGGCCCCAGGGAAGCGGGAGGTGCGTCACGCCCTCGGTCTTCTCCATGTGGATCTTGATGAAGTCGGGGTCTTCGCCGATGACGCAGTCCGGACGGTGCGGGCCGAGCCACGGGTTCCGCATGCCGCGGTCGAGCACTTCCTTGAGCGACGTGGTGCGCAGGTTGCCCAGTGAGAAGTCGATGTACGGGCACGGCGTCACCTCGAAGGTCGAGGTGACCGTGATGATGCCCTTCACCGTGATGCAGCCCTTGAAGGAGCCGTAGGACGGCGTCATGTGCGTGAAGACTTTGTACTCCTTCTCCATCTCACGCAGGACGTCGGCGTCCTCCTTGTCGATGACGAACTCCGGGTGGTTCGTGCAGGAGCCGGTCGGCTTGGCGTAGGAGACGTACAGGCCGATGCCGCGGTTCGTGGCGAACTCGCAGAGCTGGCGGAACTCCTCCGTCTTGGCGCGCCCCTTGATGAGCACCGTCGACAGGATGAGGTTGAGCCCGGCGTTCAGCGACGCGTCGATCGCCCGCATCACGCGCTTGTACGAGCCCGGCTTGTTGCGGAACGCGTCGTGCTCCGCCTCGATGTAGCTGTCCAGCGACAGCTGCACCTTCTCCACGCCGATGGACTTGATGTGGCGGGCGCGCTCGTCGTCGAGGAACCAGCCGTTGGTGTCCGTGATGATGTAGTGCTTGTCGGGGTCGATGGCCGCGACGACGTCGTCGAAATCCTTCATCACCAGCGGCTCGCCGCCCGTGATGACGAAGCGCGCCAGACCCATCTCGTCCGCTTCGCGGGACAGCTTGCGGATGTCGTCGAGGCTGATCTTGGTCCGGTCGTCGCTGACATTCAGCACGTTCTTCAGGTGCCGGTCCATGTAGTATTCGGCCGAGCAATGCGTGCACTGGAAGTTGCACAGATAGCTCTTTTCCAGGCGGATGATGGGGCTGATTTCCCCCCTCTCCTCCATGGCGGAGATGCGGGCCAGCTTGGCGGCGACGTAAGGCTTGCGCGCCTTCAGGTCGTTGCGCTTCGACTGCTCCTCCTCCGAGAGCTTCTTGTCAGGCATTTCCAGGACTGGCATCATGATGAAGAAACTCCGTGTTCAGATCAGGAACGCGACGTCGTTACGGCCCGCGGACGGCCCAGAGAAAAGTCCCAAAACGGGAAAAGACCCAAAAGTCCCAAAACGGCACGCCCGGCTCTGCACGCACCAATATGACGCGCGGCCACCCACGGCAGCCACGCCAACCGCCTTGACATGGACATGAACACCAAATGCATTAAAGCATCGACTTCCAGCAATTCGTTCGCCCGCCCTGACCTGCGCGAGAATTCCCCCACTTTTGATGAGAGAAATTTTGCCAAACCGACAGGGCGCTAAATGGAGGCGACCAAATTCCCAAAGATTAATCTTGTCGTGACCGCCCCGCGAAGCGCGCGATCCTATCATGGCACCAGATCATGTCAAGTCACAATCAGGACAAGCGCAGATCGCCGTAAGCGCGACGGTTGAGCTGCTTTCGGTCACAGGAGAGCGGACCGTGCGGGAGCGGCGCCCGCGCCGTGCGGGCGGGGGCCGCGCGCCCGGATGATCCGGGGCCTCCGGTGGCGCCGACTTATCCGTTGACGCCTCCGACCCTCCTCCTCTTTATAGGCGCCGGCCGGGTCGCAGCCGCACAACGCTGTGCCGCCACCGGTGCATTTGCAGTGCAGAGGGCCGCATGGCGAGCGCTATCATCGACATCCATATTCCCGCGTACAACGAAGAGCGCCACATCGGCGTGGCACTGCAGGCGCTGGCGCAGCAAACCTATCCTCATTTCCAGGTCACCATTCACGACAACGCCTCGACCGACCGGACGCAGGACATCTGCCGGGAATTCGCCGAGAAGGACCCCCGCTTCACCCTGCGCGTGAACGCCCGCAACATCGGCCGCGAGCTGAATTCACAGCGCTGCCTGTTCTACACCGAACATGAATTCTTCATGATGCGGTCGGCCAACGACGCGATCACCCCCGACTGCCTCGAGAAGCTCGTCGCCGTGATGCAGGCCGACCCGCAGGCGAGCCTGGTCTACGCCGGCGCCGAGCTGATCGACAACGACGGGCAGGTCCTCGGCACGGTGCCGGAGAACGCCCTTTACGAAACCGATGTGCGCGACATCTTCCGCTCGGCGCAGATCGTCATGGGCCTGTACACCTATTCGATGCCGATCTACGGCCTGATGCGGACCAGCGCCCTGAGCAAGTGCCGCCTCAGGCCGTACAATTACGGCAACGATCACATCAACATCTGCGAAATGGCGCTCTACGGCAACATCCGGTGCGTGAAGGAGCCGCTGTTCAAGTTCCGCTTCAAGGGCCCGTCCGCCAACTGGTACGAGGACGTCAGCCGCTACGCCGCCGCCCAGGTCGAGGAGGCGGACCGCGGCGTCCCCACCGCCAGCGGCTTCTTTCCCCTGGAACAGCACCTGCCATTCATCCACATGGCCTGCGGCCACATCGAGATGTTCTCCAAGGCGCAGATCGAGCACCAGCACAAGGAACGCCTGTGCGCCATCGCCTGCGAGATCTTCAGCAAGCGCTTCGGCCGGTTCATCGAGATCGAACTCCAGATCTACGCCAGGCGGCTGTCCGAGGCGCTCGCCCGCCTGGGGGAGATGGGCAGGGTCGAGAGGGCCTATTTCCTGCGCCGGGCGCTCGCCGAGCTGAACCGGGTGACACTCGTCCTTCCGGACGCACGCATCCTGCGCGAGCAGCGCCAGGCCGTCGCCGCCGCCATCGAGAGCGAATAGGGCGCGGCCCGGGGATGCGGCGGCCGGAACCGGCCAGCGGTTGAAATCAAGAGGTGGCGCCTGGACATGTCCGCGAACAACGCGTTTGACGCTCAGATCGATTCCATTCTGCGCAAGGCGGAGAGCCTGTGGCCTCTGCTGAACGGCTCCTCCATCTTCATGACGGGAGGAACGGGGTTCTTTGGGCGGTGGCTGCTGGAGAGCCTCGCCAGAGCGCATGAGACGCTCGGCGTCGATGTCGGCGTCACGGTCCTGACGCGGAACCCGGAGGCGTTCCTGAGCCGGGCTCCCGCAGTCGCGCGCTCGCCGGCCATCCGCTTCCACCAGGGCGACGTCCGGAGCTTCCCGTTCCCCGAGGGACGCTTCTCCCACGTCGTGCACGGGGCCGCCACGGCGGCGGCGGCGACCTTCTTCCGGCGGGAGGACGCGCTGACGAAGTTCGCGACCTCCTTCGAGGGCACGCGCCGGGCGCTTGATTTCGCCGTGCACTGCGGGGCGGAACGGCTGCTGATGCTCGGATCCGGGTCGGTGTACGGCGGGATGCCCGGCGGGCTGTTCCGGATCCCGGAAGACCACGCCGGGGCGCCGGCGCCGCGCGACACCGCGATGGCGATCGGGCACGGCAAGCGCGCGGCCGAGTTCCTGTGCGAATGCTACGCCGAGACGCACGGGCTCGACTACACGGTGGCGCGCTGCTTCACCTTCGTGGGCGCCCATCTCCCCCTGGACATCCACTACGCCATCGGCAACTTCATCGCCGACGCGCTGTGGCGGGACGCCATCACGATCAAGGGCGACGGCACGCCGTTCCGCTCCTACCTGTTCACCGGCGATCTGGTGGTCTGGCTGTTGACCCTGCTGCTGCACGGGGGGAAGCGGCGGGTCTACAACGTCGGCTCCGACCAGGCGATTTCCCTGGCCGACCTCGCGCACGCGGTGCGCGACGTTGTGAGCCCCGGCAAGCCCGTCCGCATCCTCGGCCAGCCGCAGGGCGGGCCGGCGAACTGCTACGTCCCGGAGATCCGCAGGGCGCGCGAGGATTTCGGGCTCGATGTGTGGACGCCCCTGGAAGAGGCCATCCGGCTCACCGCCGCGGTGGAGCGGACGATGCCGCGGCCGGTCGACGCATGATGGCCGGCCCGTCCATCCTGCCCCCGTCCATCCTGGAGACGTGCCGGGACGACCTCGACCGGGTGGTCGAGCGGGCCGGCGACGCCCTGGACAGCCTGCGCGGCGGCCGCCTGTTCCTGACCGGCGCCGGACTCACCACCGTGTGGCTGCTGGCCACCCTGGCGCACGCCAACCGCCGGCGCGGCCTCGGCGCCGAAGCGGTGGTGCTCGTCGCCGATCCCTTCGGATTCCGCCGGGATCACCCCGACCTCGCGGTGGACCCGGCGGTGGAGGTGTTGGCCGGCACGCCCGCCGACTTCACCTACCCGCAAGGCCCGTTCACCCACATCATCCATGCGGTGGGCGAGCCCGGCGAAGGCCGGGCGCCGGACGGCCGCGGGTTCTTCGACGAAGCCATCGACGGGACCCGGCGGGTGCTCGGCTTCGCCGCCGACCGCGGCGTGCCGGCCATGCTGCTGGCCGGGTCGTCGGCCGTCTACGATCCGATCCCGGCCCCGGCGTCCGGCGACCCGCCCGGCGCGGAGGCGACCCGCGCGCTCGCGCTGCGCGCGGCCGAGCACCTGTGCACGCTGGCCGGCGGGGACGGCCTCGGCGTCACGCTCGCCCGCCGCTTCCCCGCCATCGGCCCGGCCATGGCGCCGGACGACGCCGGCGCGCCCGGCCCCCGCCTCTACGCCGCCGACCAGGCCGCCTGGCTTTGGGTGCTGCTGGCCCGCGGTACGGCCGGCACCGCCTACGACGTCGGCGCCGGCGTGGCGGGGCCCGCCGCCGACCGGGCGCGCGGGCTGGGGCTGGAGGCATGGACGCCGCCGGACGAGGCCGCCCGCCGCACCGCCGCCTGGGCGCGCGCGCCGCGGCCGGCCGCGGCCGGAACACCGCAGCCCGAACCCCCGCAGCCCGAACCCGCAGCGGAGAAGCCCGTCACCTTCGTCATCGACGTGGACGGCGTGGTGGCGGCCCTGACGCCCGGCAACGACTACCGGCTGTGCCGCCCCATTCCCGAGGTGGTGGCGGCGATCAACCGCCTGTTCGACCGCGGCCACCGGATCATCATGATGACGGCGCGCGGCTCGGCCACCGGGATCGACTGGGGGGAGACGACGCGCGCCCAGTTCGCCCGCTGGGGGCTCAGGCACCACGAGCTCCGCTTCGGCAAGCCGGCGGCCGACTATTACGTGGACGACCGCATGGTCACCGTCGAGATGCTGTGCGCCATGGCCCAGGGGCGCCCCTTCCCGCCGAGCACGCGCGCGCCCCGCCTGACGGCGGAGGACGGCGCGCAGGAAGGCCCGCTTCCGGCCGCACGGCCGGCCGTGTGACCCTCTCGCCCGCCGGGGTTCCCGAGCAGGGCGCGATGGACGCCATGGCGCGCCTTCGCCGTCAGAGGAATTCCCGGTACATGGCGTGCTGGGGGATGAGGTCGTCCGGGCAGCGCCCGTGCCACGCCCATGCGCCGTTGCGCGGCTCGCCTTCCGAGTGGCGCAGCCGCTCGTCCGGCGGCGTCTCCAGTGTGCAGGGGAACAGCAGCGAGATGAAGTGGCCGCGCGTCGCCCGGTGCGGGTTCATCGGCTGCCGGACCGCGACCGGCGTGGCGGAGAAGCGAACGCGGGCCTTCAGCTCGCCGTCCGCCACCGCGGCGATCCGGTCTTCCCAGCGTTCCTTGAAGCGCACGATCCCGCCTGGAACATGCCAGCCCGGCCCGTAGTAGCGGTCGGCGCGCCACGTCAGGAGCGTGGCGCCGGCCTCGTTCTTGATGAGCAGGTCGACGTTGATCATCGGGGTCATGCGGCTGACCAGATAGAAGACGTCCTCGGGCAGGCCGCGGGTCGCGTCCGGCACCGCGGCGTCGATGGCCTCGATGGCGTCCTTCAGGCTGTGCATGCGGCCATGCCCTTCCCTACACGACCTCCAGGCCGAAATCCCTGAGGATCGCCACGCCGATGCCGGGATCGTGGTCGCGGCGGAGGATCCGCGCCACCTCGTCCGAATAGCTGGCGGCCATCACGATCACCGCCTCCACCGGGTCCGTCGCCAGCCGCTGCGGCGGGACGATGGGCAGGTGGGTGGCCGGCGTGTACTTGCCCTGCTTGAAGGGCGCGGAATCGATCACGTAGCGGATCCGCCCTTCCAGCTTGAGCAGGCTGAGGACCGCCAGGGCTTGGTGCCCGGCCCCCCATACCGCCACGCGGCCCGGCGTGTAGCGTTCCAGGAACCCGGCGACGTCCTGGCCGATCCGGTCCTGGTAGCGCAGGAGGTGCGAGAGGTCGGCGGGGGCGCGCCTGCGCACCGTCGCCGACAGGATGTAGTCGTGCCAGATCTCGCGGCAGTCGATCACCTCGAACCCGGAGATCGCCAGCAGCTGCGTCAGCGTCGCGCCGGTGAAGTAGAACAGGTGGTCGCTGATGAACTCCGAGAAGAGCCCGCTGCGCACGATCATGTCGAAGTTGGGCACTTCGACCACCCCGACCGCGCCGTCCGCCAGGTTGCCGGCGATGCCGCGCAGGGTATCGACCGGGTTCGGCAGGTGCTCCAGGAAGTTCAGGATGAAGAAGGCGTCGTAGGGCCCGCCGGGCAGGCGCTGGTCGCCGCGCTCGACGAACCCCTCGAACACCGGGAGGCCCTTGCCGGAGCAGTGCCGCACCGCCTCGCCGGAAAACTCCAGCCCGTGCGCCGCCGTGCCCGCGTCGCGCAGCAGCTCGAGGTACTCGCCCCGCCCGCAGCCGATCTCGATGACCTTGCGGCCCTTGAGGCCGAAGCGCGCGACGATGTCGCGGAACTGCGCGACGCGGAACTCCCGCATGTCCGGGGAGAACGCCGCGGCCCGCACCACCTCGCGGTAATAGTGGACCGGCGCCCCGTTCAGCTGGACCAGCCCGCAGGAGGCGCACTGGCAGACCTCGAGGTCGGCCCCGCGCTCCGTCGCCACGGTGGTCTCGTCGGGCATAAACTGCGCCGCGCCGGGCATGTTCTCGTAGCGCAGCAGCGGCTCGGCGTGGAACGGGCCGCCGCACACCCGGCAGCGGTCGGCCGGCCGGCCGTCGGCCGGGGTGTCGTGCGCCGCCATCAGTTGTCGATCGCCTCGGACTCGGGCGCCAGGGGGACCAGCATCTGCCGGCGCAGCTCGTCGCGCGGCAGCAGCGGCGACATGTCCTCGAGCGGCATGGAGAGCATCGACCCGTCCGGCTGCGGCAGCGCCGCCGATTTCGGCCACAGCGTCTCGTCGGGCTGGACCTGGACGTCGCACAGGAAGGGGCCGGGCTGGGCGATGGCGTAGCGGATCTTGTCGCGCAGCTCGGCGGCGTCGCTGATGCGGATGGCCGGAATGCCGATGCTTCCGGCCAGGGCGATGATGTCCGGCAGGAACAGGCCGGCCTCGGGTCCGGTGCCGACGTAGCGGCCCTGGAAGTAGTTCCGCTGGGTGTTGCGGATCGAGGCGTAGCCGCCGTTGTTGATGATGAACAGGCGCACCGGCAGGTTCTGCGCCCGGATGGTCGACAGCTCCTGCAGGTTCATCTGCAGGCTGCCGTCGCTCTCCACGCCGATGAACGGCTTGCGGCCGTTGGCGACGCCGGCGCCGATCATCGCCGGCAGGCCGTAGCCCATGGCGCCCAGACCGGAGGTGAGGAAGACCCGCTGGCCCGGCTTGTTCTGGAAGGCGGTGTAGAACACCTCAATGCCCAGGCCCGAGCTGCCGGTGACGACCAGCGTGTCCTCGGGGATCTCCTCCGACAGCACCTGGACCATGTGGTAATGGCTGATCACCCCGGACTCGGGAAAGGGCCGGCCGTCGTTGACGGGGTAGCGCGCCTTCCACTCCGCGCACCGCTCCAGCCAGGCGGAGCGCCGCTTCGGCTGCACCCGGCCGCGCTGCGCCAGGGCGGCGGCGATGAAGTCGCGGGCGTCGGCGCACACCGACAGGTCGATGGGGTGGGTGAACTTGGCCAGCTCGGCCGGGTCGACGTCCACCACCACCTTGCGGGCGCCGCGGCCGAACTTCGCCGGGTTGAAGGCGGTGACCACGTTGTCGAGGCGGGCGCCGATGGCGATGAGGAGGTCGCTGTTCTGGACGGCGAAGTTGGGCGCGCGCAGCGCGACCGTCCCCGGCTTGCCGACGCTCAGGCGGTGGGACGCCGGGATGAGGTCCATGGCGTTCCAGGTCGTCACGACCGGAATGTCGAAGGTCTCGTAGAGTTCGCGGAAGAGGTCGGCGGCGCCGGCCAGCCGGATGCCGTGCCCAGCGAGGATCAGCGGCCGCTCCGCCTGGTTGATCATGTCGACGAGGCGGGCGGCCGCGTCGGCGAGCCCGGCCGCCTCGTCCCCGCCCCCGGCCTCCGGCACGAAGGGCGCCAGGGCGTCGGGGTCGACGAGGGCGGCCTGGACGTCCAGGGGAATGTCGATCCACACCGGCCCGCGGCGGCCGGTGGTGGCGAGGTGCACGGCCTTTTCCAGGTGCATGCGGATGTCCGCCGGGTCCATCACCGTCACCGCGTACTTGGTGATCGGCCGGACCATGGAGACGATGTCCACCTCCTGCGGACCGCGCTGGCGCACCCCGCTGTCGCCCACCAGGTCGGTGCGCTTGACCTGCCCCGAGATCACGAGCATCGGCACGGATTCGATCCAGGCCCCGGCGACCCCGGTGATGGCGTTGGTTCCGCCGGGCCCGGTGGTCACCAGGCAGACGCCGAGGTGTCCGTTGATGCGCGAGCAGGCTTCCGCCGCGATCGCCGACGCCTGCTCGTGGTGGTTGGCGACGAACCCCAGCCCCTCCGTGGCGCCCGCGGAATCGACCAGATACATGGCGCCGCCGCCGGGAACCAGAAAGACGGTCGAAACGCCCTGCTGCTCCACGAAGGAGAAGACGTAGTCGGAGACGCGGACGGAAGTGCTCATCATACCCCTCGTGACGGCCGGGCCTGTGCGTGCGGATGCCCTCAGAGCCAGTAGTTGAGCACCGTCTTGCGGTTGGTGTTCTGGCCGATGGCCGGGTCGAGATAGAAGGAATCGTTGACGTGGTGGGTCGAGGAGATCTCCTCGAACACCGCGCCCCCGGCGCTTTCGAAGGAATGCTGGACGCCGCGGTTGACCACCACCACCGAGCCGGGGCCGTGTTCCTCGGTGAGCCCGTCGAGCGTCAGGCTCACGCTGCCGTAGAGCACGTGGAAGGTCTCTTCCTTCAGCTTGTGGTACTGCACCGGGTGCTTCTGGCCGGGCAGGACGACGATCAGCTTCTTGCAGTATTCGCGGTTGACCACCGTCACCATGGTGATCCCGTACTCGTCGAAGCGTTCCAGGCCGTAATGGTGGGAGATCTCCAGCTCCGCCTGGCCGGGCACCACGATGTTGCCCTTCTTCAGCATCTCCTTGACGCGCAGGACGATGCGCTCGACCTCGGCGCGGACGCGGACGGTCCGGGTGCCAGCGGTCAGGACCGGGGCGTTGGCCTCGATGTCCTCGGCCGCGTAGACGTGGTTGTACTTGGACCAGTCGTTGGCGGTGACGTGCCCCTCCTGGGTGGGGATGGCCAGGAAGACGTCGGCGTCGTTGATGCGCTCGCCGGCGGCGATCCGGCGCTTCGCGTACACGCCGCGGCGCAGGGCGAACAGGCTGGCCGCCTCGCCCGGCGTGGGCTGGATGCGCTCGCCCTCGACGCCGCAGACTGTGAAGGCCTGCTGCGCCGCCTCGAGCCAGGCGCGGACCTGGGCCGGCGTGGCGGAGTAGTCGTTCAGGGCGTACGCCTCGGTGGGCACGCCGACGTGCTTCTCGAAGATCTTGCAGCCCTTGGCCACGGCCAGGGCGACGGGAAGGGTCAGCGACGGCGTCTCGTGCGTGGAATAGCCGATCGGCCGGCCCGGATAGCGGGCCTGGAGGAAGTCGATCTGGTTGAGTTCCAGCTTCTTCTCCGGCGTCGGGTACTCCGCGACGCAGTGCATCAGCGCGAAGGTCTTGTTGCGGTTGCCCAGGAAGGTCACGACGTTGTCGATGTCCTGCAGCGCGACGCCGCCCACCGACGCGATCACCGGCCGGTCGGCCTTGGCGATGCGCTCCAGCAGCGGCCAGTCGGTGAAGGAGCAGCTGGCGACCTTGAGGATGTCGAACCCGTCCTCGAGGATCAGATCGACCGACGCCTCGTCGAAGGGCGTGCAGATGGCGACGAACCCGTTCGCCTTGATTTCCTGAACGAGACGGCGGGTGTCCTCGCGGCTGAGCCGCGTCTCGGAGAACCGCTTGATGTACTTGATATCGGTGCGGCCGACGAAGTCCGGGTGGATCAGGCTGTCGAGATGGCGGTACTGCATCTTGAAGGCGAAGGTGAAGGGAAACGCCTTGCACACTTCGGCGAATTCGCGGACGATCCGGATGCCGTGTTCGACATCGCCCATATGGTTGTTCGCCATCTCAAGGATGAAGAGAGGCGACTGGAACGGCGCGCCCATATGACTTCCTTCTCAGCCTGACATTGTTTTCCAGGAACACGGCCCGGACCCCCTTAGGCCCGTCCCGCTCGGCGGCATTGGGCCGTACAGTTACACGACCCCAGCCTTGAACAGCAACTGCTCAGTGAACAGGGGCAATCGGCGTGCCGGCGTGAGCGGAACAGCCGCTCCGGGGGCGGGCGGGCGGGGGCGGAACGGTTCGCACGGCAGGAAAAAAGGGACGCGCCGGCCGGGCGGTTCCCGGCTTCCGCGGGCCGGCTTGGCCCGAACAATTTCACTTTCGCTCACTTCGGAGACGGTGTAAGAGACGCGCGGCGGGGTCCTTCTCTGTGTCGAAAAATGCCGTCCCTCGAAGATTTGTTGCCGAGCGCCGGCGTGCCTGCAAACACCGAGTACATGGAAATGGAAGAGGCGGCACGCGTTCAGCGCCGCCGCGCCGGTGCGCGCATCTTCGGGCGAAGCCTTTTGGGTTCATCTCCGCGGTATTTGACCGGCGCGCCGTCCGGTCTGCCGAATTCCCTGCGCCGCCCGCCACGCCGGGTCGCGGCCGACGCCGCCACCGCCGATCAGAACATAAGGAGTGCATATCCATGAAAGCGGTCATCCTTGCTGGCGGTTTGGGAACCCGGCTCCGGGAGGAGACCGAGTACCGCCCGAAGCCGATGGTCGAGATCGGCGGTCGCCCGATTCTCTGGCACATCATGAAGCTTTACTCGGCTCACGGCATCAACGACTTCATCGTCTGCCTGGGCTACAAGGGCTATCTGATCAAGGAATACTTCGCCAACTATATGCTCCACAGCTCCGACATCACGATCGACTTGGCGTCGAACCAGCTGTCGATGCACCGGCGCAGCGCCGAGCCCTGGTCGGTGACCCTGGTGGACACCGGCATGGAGACGCAGACCGGCGGGCGCCTGCGGCGGGTGCTGCCCTACCTCGAGGGCGAGGACGCCTTCTGCCTGACCTACGGCGACGGCCTCGGAAACGTGGACATTGCGGCCAGCATCGATTTCCACCGGACTCACCGTCGGCTGGCGACCATGACGGTCGTCTCCCCGCCCGGGCGCTACGGCGTGGTGCAGATGAACGATGCCCAGGTGACGGGCTTCCACGAGAAGCCGGCCGGCGACGGCCTGCGCATCAACGGCGGCTTCTTCGTGCTGTCGCCGCAGATCGGCCGCTACATCCCGGGCGACAGCACGGTCCTCGAGCAGGAGCCGATCCTCGGACTGCTCGACGACGGCGAACTCATGGCCTGGAAGCACGACGGCTTCTGGCAGTGCATGGACACCATGCGCGACAAGGCGCTGCTGGACGACCTGTGGTACAAGGGCGACGCGCCCTGGAAGACCTGGTAGGACCGGCGCCGGCCCACCACCCCCGGTTCCGGCCATCCACGCTGTTCGCATTCAGCCTGGATGGCCGGAGCCGCGTTCAGGGCAGCGGCTCGTCGCGCCACTCCACGCCGTTGCCGATCAGCGACAGGAAGCCCTCGCTCCCGTGCTGGATCTCCAGGAAGGCGGCGTTGGACATCACCGGCTTGTAGACCCGGAAGCTGCGCATCACCCCGAGCGACGCCGCGCTTTCCAGCGGCCCGATGAAGCGGACGTCGCGGTCGAGGAAATGCGGCGCCGCGATCCAGCGCCCCATCTGCTCGGCGGACAGGAAGAAGCAGCCGGAATGCGGGTTGAGGGCGCGCCGGAAGCGGACCGCCCGCCCGAGCATGTCGCCGGCCAGCTCCGGATCGTCTCCGGGGCAGAAGGCGTCGGTCACCGCCTTGCGCAGGTCGCCGTCGATGTAGAGCTTCCTCGGCGTCCGGTGCACCGAGGTCTCGTAGCGGTTGGGCTGCAGCAGCCGCTCCGGGCCGAAGGTCCGGCTGAACCACGCCATCTTGGTCAGAGCCCAGGGATCGTGCAGGATCAGGTCGTCTTCCAGGAAGGCGTACCAGTCGTAGGCGCCGAAGCGGTCGCGCAGCACCCGGTGGCACTCGAAGCCCAGCATCTTCGGCTCGGCGGCGGTCGCCTCGTGGGAGAAGAAGCCGGGCGGCAGGGGAAGCCGGTCCGCCAGATGGTGGCCCCCGGTGGTGCAGACCACCACGTCGAGATCGACCGCCACCGCCTCGTTGGCGGGGTGGGCCGTGCGCGAGACGATCTGCAGCACGCCCTGCCTGGAGCCCAGGACCTGGTGCAGAGCCGCGACGCAGCGGCTCAGGGCCTGGATGCGCGGCTGCGGGTCCTTGCGGGTCGATCCATGACGCTGGTCACCTTCCGGATTGAAGAAATGCGGAATGGTGACGAGAACGCGCGGGATGGGGGGCATGGGAAATCCTAGCTAGAATCCCGTTCGGACGGGTGGAGGAGCGGGATGCCGGAACGGGGGCAACGGCCGCGGTCAGCGTTTGCGGCACCACTCCTGCCACATCGTGCGATAGGCGCGCGCCAGCTCCTTCGCCCCGTCGTCGTAATCGCACAGCGGCGAGGCCTGCAGGCGGCCGCGCAGCTCGGAGCGCAGGGCGGCAAGGCGGCCGCGGTCGAAGGCCAGGATCGAGGCCCGCTCCACATAATCCTCGGGCGTCGTCGCGATCAGCTCCGGCAGGCCGACCGCGTTCAGGAGGGAAACCCCGACACGCCCGGCATGGCGGTTGCCGGCCAGGGTCACCACCGGCACGCCCATCAGCAGAGCCTCGCACGTCGTCGTGGTGCCGTTGTAGGGGAACGGGTCCAGCGCGACGTCCATGTCGTTGTAGGCGCCGAGATGGACCACCTGCGACGCGGTCTGGGTGCGCATGATCAGCCGGTCCTCGGCCAGCCCCGCGTTGCAGAACAGGGTCTGGACGTGCGCCCGCATCATCGGGTCCTGCAGGCCGATGCCCTTCAGCATCAGGCGGGAATTCGGCACCCGGCTGACGATCTGCGTCCACAGGTCCGCCACTTCCTGGCGCAGCTTCATCGGATTGTTGAAGGAGCCGAAGGTGATGAAACCGTTCTTCTCCACCGGCGGCGGCGCGACGTCCGGGGTGCCGGCCGCCGGGCGGTAGCGCAGGAAGCAGGGGCGCAGCCGGAGCAGCCGCTCGGTGTGGAGCGCGTCGGTCAGCCCGACCGGATCGGCCAGATCGTCGGTCAGCCGGTAATCCATGGTCGTCATGCCGGTGGTGTTGGCGTAGCCGATCCACGAGACCTGCACCGGGGCCGGCTTGCGCGCGAACAGCATCAGGCGGTTTTCCACCGTGTGGCCGCCCAGATCGACCAGGATGTCGATGCCGTCCTTGCGGATCTGTTCCGCAGCGTCGTCATCGTTCATCCGGCTGATGTCCCGCCACTGCACGGGCAGGGCCTTGAGCAGCTCGGTCATCTGGTCCGGAGACTTGACGTTGGAATACAGGAACACCTCGACGTCCGGGCTCGCGTGGGGCGGCAGCGCCGGCGCCAGGAAAAACACCACGGAATGCTGGCGCAGGTCGGCGGACACATAGCCGACCCGCAGCTTCCGGCCGGGGTCCGGGGTGTTGGCGTGCGGCTTGATCCGATCCGCCACCCGGCTGGCGACATGGGTGTCGAAATACCTGTGCTGCTCGTAGATCGCCTCGCTGGAGCGCACCAGGCCGTAATTGATGGCGAAGGCGACGTTGTTGCTGGCCTTCTCGTGGTTGGGGTTCTTCTGCAGGGCCACACGGTAGCAGGCGACCGACTGGTCGACCATGCCCAGGCGGGCGTACGCCGATCCCAGGCTGTTCCAGACGTCGGGATGATCCGGCTGGATCTTCAGCGCCGCCTTGTACATGGTGACGGCCAGATCCAGGTTGCGCATCACCGTGTTGTGGTAGTCGGCGAGCCGGACGATCGGGTCGAAATAGTCCTTGCGGTGCGTGTAGGCGAGGAAGTAGTGCCGGCAGCCTTCCTCCTCGTCCTTCGGGCCGTCGAACAGCGCGATGCCGAGATTGTAGTGGGCCTCGGCGAAGTTGGGACGGATCCGGATGGCGGCACGGTAGTGCTCGATCGCCTGGTCGAACTTGCCGACCGCCCGGAGGATGTTGCCGTAGTTGTAGTGCGCCTCGACGTAGCCGGGATTGAGGACGACGGCCCGGTGATAGGCCGCCTGGGACGGCTCCGCCCGCCCGGCCGCCCGGAGGATCACGCCCAGGGCGTTCTGGTAGTTGGCGTCCCCGGGCGACAGGGCCACCGCCGCCATGCCCAGGGAGCACGCCTCCGGATGGCACCCGAAACCGTAGGCCTGCAGGCCTGCGCGGTACAGGAAATCCGCATCGGTCGAGGCCAGCGCCAGGCGCATCAGCGACCGCGCCTCGTCCTTGCGCTCCTTGCCCCACAGCTCCTGGACCGCAGCGAGAAGCTCATTGGCCCAGGCCGCCGTGTCGGCAACCAGGATCGAAGGCGAGGCAGCGTCGAGAGGCATGGGACCAGAATCTTTCTGTAAGCCGGTGGATCGAGGCCATTGCCCTGCCACGCTCCGGCATGTCAAACCACCACGTCGGTAAAGGTTTTGCGATTTTTTGGCAAGATCGGTCGCACCGAACGGACGGCGGAAGGGCTGTGGGGCAAAGATGGCGGAGGCATGCTTTCTGATCAGTAAACCGATGTGGGGGCTGGCCAACCGGTTGCTTGCCTTGACCTCGGCGATGCGTCTGGCGGAACGGCGGCAGCGGCCCTTCTATCTCGCCTGGGAACCGAGCGTGCAATGCATGGCCGAGTTCCGCGACCTGTTTTCCGCGCCGCTGCCGCGGGTGCGCATCGAGGGCACGCCGCGCAACGTGCTCTTCCTCGATTCAACCGGTTCGCTGCCCAACGCCACCCGCATCGCCAACGTGATCGAGCCGCGCCTGCTCGACCACGACCAGATCGTCATGCAGTCCCACTCCATGGTGGTGACCAGCGACGAGCGTTTCACCAGCCGCAACCCCTTCTACAACGGGTTCGCCCTGGAGATGCGCCGCCACTTCGAGGCGCTGGGGCTGAACCGGACGGTCGCCGGCATCCTGGACGGCTTTTCCGCGATCGATTTCTCCACGGTGGTCGGGGTGCACATCCGCCGCCCGCCGCCGGAAAGCAACCCATCGGAAGAGGCTTTCGCCATCCCGTCGGACGCCGTCTACGAGCGGCTGATGAGCTTCCTGCTGTCGATCAACCCGGACCTGCGCTTCTATCTCAGCACCAACGGCCCGCGCACGGAGGAATACTTCCTGCAGCGGTTCGGCGACCGCATCCTGCGCTATCCCAAGCGCAGCATCGACCATCAGCGCGAAGCCACCGCCGTGCAGGACGCGCTGATCGACATGACGCTGCTGTCGCGCACCCGCGCCGTCCTGCGCTACGAGCCCAGCACCTTCGCCTATTTCGCCAGCCTGATCGGCCACAACGCGCAGCTGATCATCGGCACCGGCCCCGATCCCGAAGCGCTGCCGGTGCGCTTCACCGACGTCGTCCAGGAGGACGGGGAACGCCAGTTCAGGACCCGCAGCCAGGCGGATCTGGTGGCGCTGCTGACCGGACGGGGCGCGTAGGGAGAAACACCGCGGCGCCAGCCCGGCCGGCCGTTCCCCGGATCGGGCCTGCTTGGAGAACGCGGGGGAGTCAGGGTACAAGACACCGGCGCGCCCCTTCGACCGGACGGCGGCTCAGCCGGGCCACCCGCCCCTTTTCCTCAGCGAAGATCATCCATGCCCGAACCGAAGCGCATCCTGGTCAGCTGGTACACCAACCCGGCCTACATCCCGCCGTTCCGCCTGTCCGAACACCAGTACACCACCGGGCCCAACATCGATCCGGCCAACCCCCCGCCCTTCGATGCGCTCACGCCCCGGGGCAGCTACGACCTGAAGGCCCAGGTCGAGAGCCAGGGCGGGCCGGCCTCGTTCGACCTGGTGGTGGTGTGGGCCGACGCGTCGCGCATCAACCTTCCCCTGAACGTCAAGGCCTTCGGCTGCCCGGCCGTTCTGTGCGTCGGCGACACCCATCACATGGACGCGCCGCTGCAGACGATGCTGGCGTACGCCCGGCAGGCGGGGTTCGACTACGTCGTCTCCAGCCACAACCGGCACCACCTGCACTGGTTCGTCGAGGCCGGGATGCCGCGGGTCGGCTGGATTCCCGGCATCAAGGTCCAGCACATTCCCCGCCCCTTCAGCCCCACGCGCGTGGCCCGGCTGGGCTTCGTCGGGCAGTTCGGCCGTTTCCACCCCCGCCGCCGCCGGCTGATCGAGGGGCTGCAAGGCCAGGGCCTCTCCCTGCTGGCCAGCGGGGGCAACCGCGACTTCGCCGCCAACCTCTACGCCTCCTCGACGCTGTCGCTGAACATCAGCCTGAACGGCGACCTGAACCTGCGGGTGTTCGAGGTTCTGTCCGCCGGCGGCTGCCTGATCACCGACCGTCTCGCCCCGGAATCCGGGCTGGACGCCATCCTGGAGCCGGAACGCGAGTTCCTGGCCTTCCGCGACCTGGAGGAGCTGAAGGACAAGGCCCGCTTCTACCTGTCCCGGCCCGAGGCCGCGCTCGCCGTCGCCCGGGCGGGATGCCAGGCCTACGCCGACCGGCTCGCGCCCGCGCACCAGATCCAGGTTCTGATGGACTGGGTGTTCGAGGGGCGGCTCGACTGGCTGCACCGGGCCGACTGGGACCGGCGCCCGGCCTTCAACGCCGCCGCCCCGCTGCCGCTGAACAAGCGTGTCCAGCTCTACGAACGGATCCAGGAGGCGCACCGCGCCGAGGAGCACTGCCGGGTGCTGTTCGGCACCGACATTCCGGCGGGCTACATCGCCGATGCCCTGGATCTGCCCCGGCTGCATCCGGCCATCCTCGCGACGGCGGACGGCGCCGCCGAGGCGACGCGGCGGCGGCTGGGCGTGCTGTCGCTGGGCCAGCCGGTCGAGCTGGTGCCGACGGAGCAGGCCGCCGCCCGCGGATGGGACATCGTGGTGCAGACCGCCGCCAACCCCATCCTGCCCGGCCCGATCCGCGCCACGCTGGTGCTGACCATCTGACGCTTCCCGGCCGTCCGCGCGGCGGCCGCCGGCAAAGAATCCGCTCCACTTTGAGCGCCGCCTCCGCTAGGAACGCATGCGGTGGGGACCGGCGCCTGCACCGTTCCCGGCAACCCCGAACCCGTTGCCGGCTTTTCGCATTCGGAGTTCGAGCGTGACCGAAACGGCCTTCATTTCGATCCTCATTCCCACCTGGAACCGGACGACGCCCGTGCTGGACGCCATCCGCAGCCTGGGGGCCGAGGCGTTCGACGACGTCGAAGTGATCGTCGTCGACAACGCGTCGAGCGAGCCCGTGTACCAGGCTCTGGTCGAGGGCACGCGGGGGCTGGATCACGTCCGCCTGTACCGGAACGACAGCAACCTCGGCATGGTCCGCAACTGGAACGCCTGCCTGGAGCGTGCGCGCGGCCAATGGCTGTCGCTGCTGTGCTCGGACGACCTCTTCTATCCCGGCGCGTTGGGCGAGGTCCGCAAGCTGCTGAAGGGCATCGGAACGCCGGCACTCCTGGTCCAGGATCCGACGATCGCCAACAACATCGAGCGGCATCCGCCCGGCCCGGACACCGTGCGCGCCATGACCCTGCCGATCGCGTCCGGCAATTTCTGGCACCGGGACACCGTCGCGGCGGTCGGCCCCTTCGACCCGCGCTTCGAATACAGCGCGGACGTCGAATACTGGAGCCGCATCGCCCACCGCTTCCCGGTGATCAAGTCGCGCGGCTTCATCGCCCGCTACCGCCAGCACGCCGACAACTACATGTGGGCGACGTGGCGGCGCAGCGACTTCATGGACCAGATGGAGCTGATCACCCGGACGGTCGCGGCCTACCGGCACGACCCGTCCAGCCCGGATTTCCAGCAGACCGTCGAGCGCGAGGTGGATGAGACGATCTGGGGCACCGCGACGGAAATCGTCTGCCGCTGCCTTCCCCACCCCGACAAGCAGGACATCCTGGTCCAGTATCTCCCCCTCGCCTTCGGCCGCGCCACCAGCGTGGAGCGCAAGCGGGCGCTGACCGCCCGCCTGCACGGCGTCGCCAACAGCATGAAGGCGTAGAGGGCCATGCGGCGGGTTCTGGTTACGGGGGCGAGCGGCTTCATCGGCCGCCATCTGGTCCGCCGGTTGGCCGCCGACCCGGCGACCGCGGTGCACGCCCTGCTGCGGGAGGGGTCCGACGCCTCGTCGCTCCCGGCCGGCGTCGCCGTCCATCGCCACGACGGCGATCCCGAGCGGCTGCGGTCCATCGTCACCGGCTGCGCGCCGGACGTGGCGTACCATCTGGCGTCCCTGTTCCGGGCGGAGCACCAGCCCGCGGATATCCACGCGCTGATCGGCAGCAACGTGGAATTCGCCACCCAGCTGGTGGACGCGCTGGCCGACACGCCGGCGCGCCGGCTCGTCAACGCCGGCACCATCTGGCAGCACTTCGACGGCGACGACTATCACCCGGTCTGCCTGTACGCCGCCACCAAGCAGGCCTTCGAGGCGATCCTGACCTTCTATGCCGAAGCACGCGGGCTCCAGGCGACGACCCTGCTGCTGCCCGACAGCTACGGCCCGGACGACCCGCGCAACAAGCTGATCTCCCTTCTGCTGCGCGCGGCCCGCCACGGCACCGTGCTCGAGCTGTCGCCCGGCCAGCAGCGCATCGACCTGCTGCATGTCGATGACGTGGTCGCGGGGTTCCTGACGGCCGCGGAGCAGCTCATGGCGGAGCCTCCCGTCGGCGCCCCGGGGCGGCACCGGCGCCACCGCCTGTCCTCGGGCCGGCCGCGCAGCCTGCACGAGCTGACCGAGCTGGTCGGCGCGGTCGTCGGCAAACCGGTCGAGGCCCGCTGGGGAGCCCGCCCCTACCGGCAGCGGGAGGTCATGGAACCCTGGCAGGGCGGCGCCCTGCTGCCCGGCTGGCAGCCCACCATCGATCTCCGCACGGGCCTGGAGCAGATAAAGGATCTCTATGTTTGACATTGCCACGTGCGATATCCCGGGTGTCCTCGAGATCCGGCCTGTGGTCCGTTCCGACGCGCGGGGGAGCTTCGTGAAGATCTTCCATCAGGAGATCTTCGCCCGACACGGGATCGCCCTCGACTTCGCCGAGATGTACCACACCACGTCGCGCGAGGGCGTGATCCGCGGCCTGCATTTCCAGACGCCGCCGCACGACTACGTCAAGCTGGTGGGCTGCGTCTCGGGCGCGGTGTTCGACGCCGTCGTCGATCTGCGCCGGGGCAGCCCGACCTTCGGGCGGCACTGCGCGTTCCGGCTGTCCCAGGCGGAGGGCAACCTGCTGTACCTCCCCTCCGGCATCGCCCATGGCTTCTGCGTCGAGGCCGGCACGGCGACCATGCTCTACGTGACCTCGACCGTCTACGCGGCGGAGCACGACACGGGCATCGCCTGGGATTCGGCCGGCATCGCCTGGCCGGTCGCCGACGCGCTCCTGTCCGACCGCGACCGTGCCTTCCCCCGCCTGCAGGATTTCGACAGCCCCTTCGTCTACGCCGAGGCCATGGCCTGACGCCCGCCGCGCCCGGCGGCTGCCGCCGGGCGGCCGGGCGCTGTCACACCGATCGCCCCACCCTGATCATCCGGCGATCACACGCAAGGCCCCTATAGTCCGCCCCGGACACACCGGCAGGAGGCGGATGACATGGCCAGCGCAACGGGCACCAAGGGAACGGTCGTCGTGATCGACAGCGGCTGGTCGTCCGCCTGGACGACCGGCACCCTGGTCTACCAGCAGGATTTCCTGAACGGTGACGGCGACGCACGGGCGGCGCTGGCGAACACGCACGGCGCCCTGGTCACCACCGCCATCCTCAAGCAGGCGCCGGACGTCGGCATCATCGCGCTGAAGGTGCTGCCCGACGACGGCAGCAGCACCAGCGACGCCACCATCGAGAAGGCGATGCAGTGGGTGGTCGCCAACGCCGACGCCTACAACGTCGTGGCGGTCAACCTGTCGCTGGCCGGCGGCAGCGTCTCGGCGCCGACCACCACCAGCCTGTCGGACGAGATCGCCGCCCTGGCCGCCAAGCGCGTCTTCACCGTCGCCGCCGGCGGCAACGCCGGCACCGGCGGCGCCACGCAGGACGTCTCCCTCTACGCCGCCGACCCCGCCGGGATCTGCGTGTCCGCCTCGACCGGAGACGGACAGTTCCCCGCCTGGGCGCAGCGCAGCCCGACGATGACCGACATCTGCGCCGACGGCACCGGCATCGCCCTCACCAACCTGGCCGGCCAGACCTATCTGGCGAACGGCTCCTCCTTCGCCGCGCCCGCGGTCACCGCGGCCGTCGCCCTGGCGCAGGAGCAGGCCATGCAGCTGCGCGGCAGCCGCCTCAGCGTGGACGAGTTCGTCGCGCTCGCGAAAAGCTCCGGAACGCCGGTGGGGGGCACCGGCTACACCGACCTCGACACCGGCGCGCTGCTCGCCAAGCTCGCCCAGACGCTTGGCCAGCCCCCGGCCGCCACCACGGCCAGCACCATCGTCGTCAACGCCCAGGGCACCCCGGCGGGCGGCGTGAACGCGCACTTCAAGCTGCTGGTCGACGGCGTCACGATCGGCGAGGGCACGACCGCCACCACGGCCAGGGACTTCGTCTTCAGCGCGAACGTTGCGCCGGGCACGGCCCACGCGGTGCAGGTCCAGTACGACAACGACGCCGTCGTCAACGGCCAGGACCGCAGCCTGATCGTCAACACGCTGACCATCAACGGCCACGCCGTCGCCCCGACCGACGGCATCGTCACCTACGACAAGGGCGCGCTCGACGGCCGGGACGTGGTCGCCGGGCAGTCCGGCCTGTGGTGGAACGGCACGCTGGTCGCCGCCGCCGACAAAAGCTGGTTCCCGGCGCCGGAGAGCACGCCGCCGGCGGCCGTCGCCAGCACCATCGTCGTCAACGCCCAGGGCACCCCGGCCGGCGGCGTGAACGCGCACTTCAAGCTTCTGGTCGACGGCGTCACGATCGGCGAGGGCACGGCCGCCACCACGGCCAAGGACTTCGCCTTCACCACCAGCGCCGCCACCGGCCTCGGCCACACGGTGCAGGTCCAGTACGACAACGACGCGGTCATCAACGGCCAGGACCGCAGCCTGATCGTCAACACGTTGACCATCAACGGCCACGCGGTCGCCCCGACCGACGGCATCGTCACCTACGACAAGGGCGCGCTCGACGGCCGCGACGTGGTCGCCGGACAGTCCGGCCTGTGGTGGAACGGCACGCTGGTGGTCAGGGCCGACGAAAGCTGGTTCCCCGCCGCGGCGGACGCGGCCGTCGCCGCGCACGCGCCGTCGGCGGCCGACCTCGCCTTCGCGCCGCACGACCTGTGGACGCCGTACCCCGATCCGCCCATGGAGCTCTTCGGCGCCTGACCCGCTAACCGGTTCCTAAGCTTTTCTGCCCGAAGTTTGTCACAGGAGCGGAGGGAAGCCCCGTCGCCCGTGCAGACAGCAGGAGAGCCTCATGCGCCGTACGTTCCTGACGACAAGCCTCGGCATGCTGATCGCGGCCGGTTTCGCCCCATCGGCGGTGCAGGCCCAGGACCTGTGCGCGGGCCGGATCCCCGGCACCATCTCCTTCCACACGGGCGAAATCGAGCGGGGAAAGCCGCTGCCCCCGGTGGCGAGCGCGTATGAGCTGGGCAAGCCGATGTACGCGCTCGCCTGCCTCGCCGACGCGACGGAGGTGCAGCCTTCCGGCGGGAAGAAGTTCCGGGTGGTCCTGTCCATCAAGCAGACCAAGAGCTACGACGGCAAGTATTCCAGCTATCAGGCGAGCGCGAAGCAGGAAGGCGTCTTCCGGCCGGAGATCACCAAGCCGCGCAAGGACCTTATCGTGTACCTGCACGAGGATTTCGACCTCAGCAAGCTGGCGTACAAGCTGGAGCCCGGCGAATACAGCTTCCGCCTGCAGGCGGCCTCGGAGCAGGGAACGGGCCAGCTCGACCTGACCATCCAGGCCACCTCGGATACCGCGACGCTCTATGTGCAGGAGCTGCGCAAGGCCGGTTATCTCGCCGATGGCCAGATCATGGTGACGAAGAAGGACTGACGCCGCGGGCTCCGCTCTCAGCGTTCACTCTCTTCCGCCCCTCTCAGGGCGGCGCCCCGCCGGATACCGACGCCCGGTGGGGCAGGCCCCCGCCGGGCGCGCGGCCGGGTGCGCCGCGGCCATGCGACCAGCGGCGGACCGTGCCGCGCAGGCGGCGGACCGGCCCTTCCACCCCGGCCACCAGCAGGACCGCCGCGAGCAGGATGAAGGGAAGCGAGGCGGCGAACAGCCAGGGGCCCTGCCCCGCCCCGCCCAGCAGGCCGGCCGACACCAGAACGCCGACGTGCCAATGCGACAGGAAGATCGGGTAGGACAGGTCGCCGATCCGCCGGTCCCAGCGTGCGGCCGGGGATTCCGGGACGCGCGCCTCCCGGTCCTCGGTCAGCAGGGCGATGGCGAGCGCGGCGACCAGCGGCGCCAGATAGAGCGTCGGCAGGGAAAGCGCCGGCAGCGCCGCCCACCCCAGGGCGTAGGGCCCGGCGCAGACCGCCGCCAGCGCCAGGAAGGGAAGCGCCCGCGCCGCGGGAAACGCCGCCAGCAGGCGGCGGGCCCGGCCCGGCGCGTCCAGGTGGTGCATCAGCGCGCCGGTGGCGAAGCACAGGGACGGCCCCCAGAGCGAGAAATAGGCGGTCCGCAGGTCGCCGCGCGCGATCAGCCAGACCGCCAGCGCCAGGCTGGCCGTCCACCAGACCAGCACGGCCAGCCGCCGGCGGGCGATCCCCAGGGCCAGCAGGGCGTAGTAGACCAGCTCAATGCTGAGCGACCACGCCGTCGGCACCAGCCGGATCGGCTCGTTCCGCGGCTCGATGGCGAAATTGGCCAGCCCGAGGATGAACAGGTTCGCCAGCCCGCCGCCGGGCGTGTCGGGGATCGCGATGCCCGGATGCAGGTGCGCGGTCTGCGCCGGCAGGAACAGCGCCAGCCCGACCCCGACCAGGGCGACCGTCCAGTAGGTCGGGTACAGCCGCAGGAAGCGGTTGAGGGCGAACCCGGCCACGCCCTGGACCGGCGCCGTGTAGGTCTCGCAGAGGATGCGGGTGATCAGGTAGCCGGAGATCGCGTAGAAGCAGAACACCGCGACCATCGCCACGTGCTCGCCCATGGCGCTGAGGTGGAAAGCGGCGACGCTCAGCGCCAGACAGAAGCGGAAGACGCCCACCCGCGAACCCCTACAGCATGACGGTGCCCTTTGGCGGCGACCTTATCGGGTCGGGTCCGGAATTGCCAATGGGGCGCACAGGGTTTCGGCATCACCCGCCCGGCCGCACCAGGACCACCCGCGACCAGCGGCGCGGCGCCGCGCCCTCGCGCTCCACCGTCACGGTCCCCGTGTACTCCCCCGCGCCCCAGCCGGCGGGCGGGCGCTTCCGCCCGATCATCTGGAAATGCACGGCTCTTTGCCTGGTGAAGCGCTCCGTGTGGCGGGCCAGCTCGCTCCCGTCCGGGCCGTGCAGGCTCTGCACGAGCTGGTCGCCGGCCCGCAGGTTGATGAGTTCGGTCCAGAACACCAGCGCCCCCGCCCCCGGCGTGACCGGGCCCGGAACCGGCGGGTCGTCCTGCACGGCCGCCCACGTCGGCGGCTCGGTGGAGAAGCCCGCCTGCAGCAGGGCCAGGGGCTGGTAACTCAGGGCCGCCGCCGCCTCGTCCGTCCACAGCGGCGCGCCGGGCTGCCCGCAGGGGACCGCCGGGTCCTGCCCGGTGAAGGGGTCGACGTGCTTGCCGCCGCGCAGGACGGCGATTTCCAGGTGCGGGAACTCGGTCATGCCGGACAGCCCGACCAGCCCCAGGGTCTGGCCCACCTCGACCGCCTGCCCCGGCTTGACCTGGACGCTGCCCTGGCGCAGGTGGCTGTACTGGGTGACCCAGCCGTCGGGATGCTGGAGGACCACCGCGTTGCCGGCGAACCGGTCGCGGACCGCCTCCACCCCGATGGTGCGGACGTTCACGTCCTGCATGCCGTCGCGCACCGCCCGGACCACCCCCGCCGCCGCCGCGCGCACCGCCACGCCGCGCCGCATGGCCGCCAGGTTGGGCAGGCGGATATCGACCCCGGTGTGGCCGTCGTAGGCCTGGGGGCCGCAGGTGTAGTCCGTCACCCCGCCGGGCGCGGCGTCGCGGTCGGGATAGTTCTGGACGGCGCAGGTTTCCCCGGGACGGCAGTCGATGGGCAGGGCCAGCCGGAACTCCCCGGCCGCCGCCGCGCCGGGGCTGGACAGGACCACGGCCAGCAGGAGCCCCAGGACGCGGAGCGCTCGCGCCCCGCCCCGCCGCAACGGCGATCGCGTCATCGTACCCCCTTGGCGGCCCGTCGGCCGCTTTCCGGATGGGCGCCCTGCCCTGCCCTTCAGCGCCGGCTCTCAGCCCAGGCCGATGCGGCGGCCGTCGTACTGGCCGCGGCGGATCGGCTCCCACCAGTCGCGCCGCTCCAGATACCACTGCACGGTGGCGCGCAGCCCGTCCTCGAAGGTGACGCGGGGCGACCAGTCCAGTTCGCGGGCGATCTTGGAGGCGTCGATGGCGTAGCGGTGGTCGTGCCCGGGACGGTCGGTCACGTAGGTGATCAGCCGCTCGTAGCGGCCGCGGTCGGGGGCCGGCACCAGCTCGTCGAGGATGGCGCACAGGGTGTGGACCACCTGGAGGTTGGTGCGTTCGGCGTCGCCGCCGACGTTGTAGCGCTCGCCCGGCACGCCGCGGGTCAGCACCGTGTGGAGGGCGCGGGCGTGGTCCTCGACGTACAGCCAGTCGCGGATGTTCGCGCCGGTCCCGTAGACGGGCAGCGGCTCCCCGGCCAGCGCCTTGATGATCATCAGCGGGATGAGCTTTTCCGGAAACTGGTAGGGACCGTAGTTGTTCGAGCAGTTGCTGGTGACCACCGGCAGCCCGTAGGTGTGGTGCCAGGCCCGCACCAGATGGTCGGACGAGGCCTTGCTGGCGGAATAGGGCGAGTTGGGGGCGTAGGGCGTGTCCTCCGTGAACTTGCCCTCGTCGCCCAGCGTGCCGTAGACCTCGTCGGTGGAGATGTGGTGGAAGCGGAACGCCCGCTTCTCCGCCGGCGGCAGCGCGGCCCAGTGGCGGCGCGCCGCCTCCAGCAGGGTGTAGGTCCCGACCACGTTGGTCTGGATGAACTGGCCGGGGCCGTCGATCGAGCGGTCCACGTGGGTCTCGGCGGCCAGATGCATCACCGCCGTCGGGCGGTGCTCGCGGAACACCCGCTCCACCTCGGCCCAGTCGGTGATGTCCACCTTCTCGAAGACGGCGCGGCCGCTGTCCTCCAGCCCTTCCAGCGCATCGAGGCTGGAGGCGTAGGTCAGCTTGTCCAGCGCCACGACCGACGCGTCGGTCTCGTTCATCAAGAGCCGGAACACGGCCGATCCGATGAAGCCGGCGGCACCCGTGATCAAAACCTTCATGGCTATGTCCTAAACAAATCGGGACGCGCCGGGCCGGTCGCCCGGCGCGCTCCCCTCCCCGTCACTATAAGCCGCCGGCACTACACGCTGATAGTCTGGACCGCTTCCCCGGCCGGAGCCGGAGCGGACGCGGCCGGGGCGGGCGCGAGCGCCGCCGGCGCCGTCAGGCGCGCGTCGATGGCGGCCAGCTGCTCCCGCACGCGCGCGCGCTCCGGCCCCTCCGGGAGGGTCTCGACCGCCTTGCTCAGCCAGTCGCGGGCGAGGGCGAGGTCGCGCGGCACCCCGCGCCCCTGCAGGTAGAACATGCCCAGATTGGCCTGACCCAGGGGATTGCCCTGCTCGGCCGCCTTGCGGAACCAGACGACCGCCTCGGCCGGGTTGGCCTGGACGCCCTTGCCCTTGACGCAGCAGAACGCATACTCGAGCTGGGCCGGGGCGAAGCCCTTTTCCGCCGCCCGGCGGTAGGATTCGGCCGCCTGGTCGAAATCCTGCCGCACCCCGCGCCCGGCCTCGTACAGCCGGCCGAGATTGTACTCGGCGAGCGGGTTGCCCTTCATCGCCGCGGCCCGGTACCAGCGCGCCGCCTCGACCTGATCGCGGTCCTCGCTGCTGGCGCGCAGATGGGCGCTGAGGTTGATCTGCGCGGCGATCACCCCCTGGCGGGCGGCCTTGCGGTACCACGCCATCGCCAGCTCGCGGTTCTGGGGAATGCCGCGCCCGGTGTCCAGCATCAGGGCGAGGTTGAACTGCGCCTCGGCGTTGCCGAGCCGGGCCGACTGGCGGAAATGGTAGGCCGCCTTCTCCAGATCCACCGGGCGGTCGAGATCGGTGCGCAGGTAGATGTTGGCCAGGTTGAGCGCCGCGACGGCGCAGCCGGCCTCCGACGCCTTGGTCAGCCAGTAGATCGCCTCGTCGACGTCCTGGGCGATGTCCTTCCCCTTGTAGAGCATCTGGCCCAGCATGGTCTGGGCCGCGCGGAATTCGGCCTCGGCCGACTTCCGGCACCAGGACAGCGCCGCCTGATGGTCGGGGACGACCTCCACCCCACGAGGAAAGAGCAGCGCCAGGTTGTCGCGCACGGCCGGCGACGGGTTCTGCTGGGCTGCGGACAGCCAGCGGCCCAGCGGGTCGTTGCTGGAGACGCGGTTGGCGCCGTTGTAGAGCAGGACCGCCAGCTGGTACTGGGATTCGAAGTCCCCCTGCTCGGAGGCGGCGCGCAGCCAGTGGAGCGCCTCGGCCGGGTCGCGCACCACGCCCTGCCCGGTCAGATAGGCGGCCCCCAGCGTCCGCTGCGCGAGAAGGCTGCCGCGCCGGGCCGCCTTGAGAAGCCGGGGGATGGCCTGGCCGTAGGCCTTCTGCTCGAAGGCCTCCATCCCCAGGCGCTCGAGGCGCCCGTACCCCACCGACAGGCTGTCGATCAGCTTGGACAAGCCCATGACCTGCTCCTTACGGCTCGCGCATCGCTTCGCCCAGCCCACGCATGATCGGCCGGATCAGGTAGGACATGACGGTACGCGACCCCACCTTGATCTCGGCCGTCAGGGTCAGGCCGGGGATCAGGCGGAAGTTGTCTGGAATGTTGCGCAGGTTGTTCTGGGTGATCTGCACCCGCGCCTTGTAATAGGCCGGGGAGTTGCTCTGCCCGCCGTTGGCCGACTTGTCGGCGTGGAAGGAGTCCTCGCTGATGGTGCGCAGCTCGCCCTCGAGCATGCCGTGCTCGAGGAAGTGGTAGGCGTCGAGCTTGATGTGGACCGGATCGCCGACCTGGATGAAGCCGATGTCGCGGGCATCGACCCGGACCTCCGCCTCCAGCGGTGCGTTCACCGGAACCAGCGTGAAGAGCGGCTCGGCCTCCTTGATGATCGAGCCGATGGAGCGCTCGGCCCGCTCCAGCACGATGCCGTCGACCGGGGATTCCATCACCACGAGGTCGCCGCGCTTGCGGGCCTTCACCAGCTGCTCGCTGACCGCCGCCTTCTCGTTCCGGGAATTGACCAGCTCGGCCAGCGCCCGGTTGCGCCAGTCGCGCTGATAGACGTCGCGCTCGGAGCGCAGGCCGCTCAGCGTGTGCTGCGCCTCCTGCAGGCCGTTGATCACCACCGACAGGTTGCGCCCCACCTCGATGCGGGTGTCGGTCGCCAGCAGCAGGTTCAGCTTGGACCCGGTTTCCGAGGCCACCAGCTTGTTGCGCATGGATTCGATCTCGCCCAGCACGCGCACGCGCTCGCTCAGGGCCTTCTGCTCCTCCTCGCGGCTGCGGATCTGGGACAGGGTGGCGTTGATGCGCTCGTCGTAGGTGCGGATCTGGGCGAGGTACTGCGCGCGGCGCTCCTGCCAGATGCCGTACTGCAGGATCACCTCGGGCGAGGCGTTCAACCCCGGCTCCGGGAGGACCCCGCCGTTCATCTCGGCTTCGAGCCGGTTGACCTGGGCGGTCAGGTTGGACAGCTTGCTGCGCAGCTGCTCGACGTCGGCCTCGACGAAGGTCGGGTCGAGGCGGGCCAGCACCTGCCCGGCCTTCACCACCTGACCGACCTCGGCCTTCAGCTCCTTGACGATGGCGGTCTCAAGCGGCTGGACGAGCACGGTGGGCACCGTGGTCTGGACCCCGCCGGGGGCCGAGACCACGCGATCCAGCCGGGCGACGGAGGCCCAGACGATGCCGCTGATCACGGCCGCCGCCAGCAGCCAGACCATCGCGCGCAGGATCGGCGGCTCCCGCTCGTTCTCGATCTCCTGCGTGTCGGACTGGAAGGAAGCGATGGTCTTGTCGATGTCCCGGTCCTGCGGGACGTCCGTCCGGCGCGACAACAACTTCATGACACGGCTCCGATGTGCCGATTCTGCTGATTCCAAAGGTGCTGGTAGACTTGGCAGCGGCCGAGGAGCTCGGTGTGGCGGCCCATGTCCATGACCTTGCCGCGGTCCAGGACCAGGATCTGGTCGGAGGGAACCAGGGAGGACAGGCGGTGGGAGATGATGATCAGCGTGCGCCCGCGGGCGATGCTCATCAGGTTGGCCTGCACGATGGCCTCGCTCTCGGCGTCGAGCGCGCTGGTCGCCTCGTCGAGGATCAGCACCGGCGGGTTCGGCAGCAGGGCGCGCGCGATGGCCAGACGCTGGCGCTGGCCGCCCGACAGGTTGGACGAGCCTTCCTCCAGCACGGTGTCGAAGCCGCGCGGCAGGCGCTCGATGAACTCGTCGGCGCCGGCCAGGCGGGCCGCCTCCAGCACCTCCTCGAAGGTGGCGCTCGGCCGCCCGGCCGCGATGTTCTCGCGGATGGTGCCGCGGAACAGGAAATTCTCCTGCAGCACGACGCCGATGTTGGAGCGCAGGTGGTCCAGGTCGATCTCGCGCAGGTCGTGCCCGTCGATCCGGATGATGCCCTCCTGCGGGCGGTGCAGGCCCTGGAGCAGGCGGGTCACGGTCGTCTTGCCCGACCCGCTACGCCCCATGACGCCGAAGATGGCGCCTTCGCGGATCGTGAAGGACACGCCGTCCAGCGCCGGGGCGGCGGTCGGGTTGTAGCGGAAGCGGACGTCGTCGAACACCACCTGCCCGCGCAGCGGCGCGCGCAGCCCGCGGCCGGTGCGCCCCTCCTCGTTGGGGTGGTTCATGATCGTGCCCAGCATCTTCACCGACAGCGAGGCTTCCTGGTACTGCTGGACCAGGGCGGCCAACTGGATCAGCGGCTGCGTGACGCGCCCGGAGACCATGTTGAAGGCGATCAGCGACCCCACCATCATCATGTCGTTGAACACCAGATAGACGCCGACGCTCATGACCGCGGCGCCGGTGATCTTCTCGATGGGGGCGGTCAGGCTCTGCACCTTGTTCTGCAGGCGCCCCATCGCGAAGCGCTGGCGGATCGACTGGGCGACCCGCTGGTCCCAGCCCTGGCGCTGGCGCGCGTCGAGGGCCAGCGACTTGATCGTCCGCATGCCGTGGATGCTCTCGACCATGTAGGCCTGCTGGCGCGCCTCGGCCTGATAGAGGGCTTCCATCCGGCGCCGCATCGCCGGCAGCACGGCCAGGACGATCAGCGCGAGCAGCGACGACGCCAGCAGCACCAGGCAGGCCAGCGGCACGCTGTACAGGAACATGATGGGGATGAAGAAGAACAGCCCGACCATGTCCAGCAGCGTCGAGAAGAGCTGCCCGGTCAGGAAGTTCCGCACCTTCTCCACCTGCATCAGGTTCTTGACGACCACGCCGGTCGAGGCGCGCTCGAAGAAGTCCATGGGCAGGCTGGTGAGCTTGTTGAAGGTCTGGATGTTGAGCTTGGCGTCGATCTTGTTGGACGCGTACAGGGTCAGCTGGCGGCGCAGGTAGCCGAAGGCCGTCTCGAACAGGACGACGATGACCATGCCGGACAGAAGGACGTACAGCGTGCCGATTGCGTGATGGATCAGCACGCGGTCGATCACCAGCTGGATGAAGATCGGCAGCCCCATCGCCAGGACGCTGAGCAGGACCGCGGCGATGGCGATGTCGATGAACTGGCGCTTGTGGCGCCGGATCTCGGCGAGGAACCAGCCGAAGCCGAATTCCGGCTGCGCGTCGCGCCCCACGGTGTTCGGCTTCAGCAGGATCGCCTCGCCGTCCCACGCCTCGCTCAGCCGCTGCTCGTCGAAGGGGATCATCCCGGCGTCGTCGGCCAGCGGGTCCTGCAGAAGCGCCGCGGGCGTCGGCCCCAGCGTGGTGTAGCCCATCAGGACCATGCAGTTGCCGTTGCGCAGCCGCAGGATGGCGGGCAGTGCCCTGTCCAGCCGCTCCAGGTCGCGCCACTTCAGCCGCACCCTCTTGGCGCGCAGGCCGATGTCGTCGGCCATGCCGATCAGGCGGCGGAGGGACGGCTCGGTGTTCTCAAGCACGTAGTCATGACGCAACCGCTCGAACGAGATGTCGATCCCACGATGACGGGCGACCAGGGCCAGGGAGCGCACCGCCGTGTGGGGGCAGGCCTCCGGTTCGACGATGCTGTCGTCGTCGGGCGCGAAGAAGTTGATGTCGACGGTCGGTCCCGCCTCTTCGGCAGAAGGAAGCTTGGGCACTGGCGCAAGGGCGCGATCAGTCATGGCAGCCGTCTTTTGCAAAGTGGATCAGGGTGGGCGTCATCGCTGGAAGCATCATTGTGCGGGCTTCATATAGGCAAAGCGTGCTGTTGGGTACCTACAAGAAAGGGGCTGGCGGCTACTATTGGGGGGCTCACATTTCGGGCCATCCCCAAATCGGGGGTATTATGCACACCAAGGCTGAAGGGAAGCTCGACGGCGGATTAAGGTTCCTTAATGCGGCGGCGAAGTCGGGGCAGCGAGCAAGAGAGCCGGCGCCGCCGGAAGGGTGATGGTGGCGCACACCCCCGGCCCGGCGTCGCGCAGCACCAAGCGCCCCCCGTGGAAGCGGGCGATCGACTGCACGAGGCTGAGGCCGAGCCCGGAGCCCGGCGAGGTGCGGCTGCTGTCGCCGCGCTGGAACGGGCGCAGGACCCGGGACCGCTCCTCGGGCCGGATGCCGGCCCCGTTGTCCATGATATGGATGTGCACGCTCTCGGGGGTGCGCTGCACCCGGACCGTGACGCGGCCGCCGCGCGGGGTGTACTTGACGGCGTTGTCCATCAGGTTGCCCACGGCCTGGGCCAGCAGCGGCGGGTCGGCCATCACGGCCGCCTCCCCCTCGGCCAGGCTGTCCGGCGCCACCGCCAGGGCCTGCCCCTTGACCTCGGCCAGCGGGGCGTAGAAATCGACCATGCCCGCCGTCACCGCCACCGGATCCGTGCGCTGCAGGGTGGAGCGCCGCGTCCCGCTGTCCAGCTCGGCCAGACGCAGCAGGCTGTTGAACACCCCGATCAGGCGGTCGATGTCGGCGATCGCCTCCTCCACCGGGCCGGCCACCGGATCGGGCAGGTCGGCGGCCCGCAGGATTCCCTCCAGGCGGATGCGGACCTCGGTCAGCGGGGTGCGCAGATCGTGGGCGATGGCGTTGGTGACGCCGCCCATGGCGTCGAAAAGCTGCTCGACCTGGTCGAGCATCCGGTTGATGACGATGGCCGCCTGGTCGCGCGGGCCGCGGCAGTCCAGCCGGTAGCGGACGTTGCCGGCGGCCAGGGCGGCGGCGGCCTGCCGCACGGCCTCCAGCTCGTCCGCCCGGCGCCCCCGGCCGATCCGCAGGCCCCCCCAGCCGACCAGCAGCACGGTCGCCGCCGCCCACGCCGCCAGCAGCCAGAGCGGCGACAGCCAGCCCGGCAGGAGCGCGGCCCAGGGGAGCAGCGCCGCGGCGCGCCCCAACTCGGCGAGTGCCGCGAGCACCGCCGGGTGCTGCCCGGCCAGCGCCACGCCGACAAACCCGGCGGCGGCCGCCAGGCCGAGCACGCCGAGACCGGCGGCGCGCAGCACGGACCGGCCCCGCGGCGCGCCGGTGGGGGCGCCGGCGGTGCCGGGGGCGGAGGCTGGGGACGGCGCGGCCGCGCTCATTCGGCGGACAGCATGTAGCCGGCGCCGCGCACCGTGCGGATCATGGTCGCGGGCTGGCCCGCGTCGATCTTCTGGCGCAGGTTGCTGATGTGGACGTCGATCACGTTGGTCTGCGGGTCGAAATTGTAGCCCCACACCCCTTCCAGCAGCATGGTGCGGGTCACCACCTGCCCGCTGTGCCGCATCAGGATCTCCAGCAGCTTGAACTCGCGGGGCTGCAGATGGACCACTTTCCCGCCGCGCGTCACCTTGCGCGACAAGGGGTCGAGCCGCAGGTCGCCGACCGTCAGGATCGGGCTCGCCGGCTCCGCCGACGGGCGGCGGGACAGGACCTCCAGCCGGGCCAGCAGCTCGCCGAAGGAGAAGGGCTTCGTCAGGTAATCGTCGCCGCCGGCCCGCAGGCCCCGGATCCGCTCGTCCACATCGGTGAGCGCGCTGAGGATCAGGATCGGGGTGGCGTTGCCCGACGCCCGCAGCGCGGCGATGATCGCCAGCCCGTCGATGCCGTCGGGCAACATCCGGTCCAGCACGATGGCGTCGTAGCGCCCCTCCAGGGCCAGGAACAGACCGTCCCGGCCGCTGTCGGCATGGTCCACGGCATGCCCCTCCTCGGCCAGCCCCTTCCGGACGTACTGCGAGACCTGCTGGTTGTCTTCGACCAAAAGGATCTTCATCGGGGCGATCTCATGTGAAGCCGGGCGGTTCCGGGGCGGTTTCCGGGGCGGGAGGACGGGCCATCGGCCGCCGGCTGGACGCGTTTGCGAGGTCCGGCATGTCGGGTTCCAGCACGCACCTTATAGAATGCTCTGTGGACGGCTCTCCGCCGAACGCTCTGCGCGGAACGTCCGGGCCGTCACCGAACCCGCGCAGGCGGAAAGGACGGGAAGGCCGCCGCCTTCCGGACGCGGCATCAGGGTGCGGATACCTATCATAGAGCGCTCCCGCCGTTCCACATCCCGGTGGCCCACCCCCTGCCCCATCACCGGCCGATCCGCCGGGCTGGCGCTTGGAGTCTTGTCGCACCGCACCGGCGCCGGGCCGGCCTCGGCGCCCCTGCGAAGGGGTAATCCAGGCCGAAAAGGCGCGGATGCGTCAAATGACCGATTCGCCCGATTCTCTTGCCGAACGACTCGCAGCCAGGACGAAACAGACTTATCCACAGACGAATCAGGCGATTCGCATGACTCGCTCCGATCAACACGGAAAAACACTGGAGTCTTGTCGCCCCGGCACTGGAGTCTTGTCGCGTCGATCCTGGACTCTTGTCGCGTGAAGCCGATTCGTCCACTGGAGTCTTGTCGCCCAAACTAATAGGTAGTCCAAATAACCTAACAAATAGCTTGAGCGACAAGACTCCAAATTGCGTCTTGGCCGGGCCTGTGTTAGAGGGTTCAATCAGACTACCGGCAAGAAATTCGGCAACCGTCGGATCAGAGCGAAGGCAAGCCCCATGGGTAACGTGCACAATCTGATTACCCAAATCGGACGTGAAGACGCCAAGGCCTTGCAAACAACAAAAAAGAGCCGATCCATCGTCGAGATCGCCGCCTCGGTGCTTGAGGAAGAGCGGCAGAACATGGGCATCACCTATTCAGGTTTTGCCCTGACGGCTCTGCCCCACCGGCGGCTGCCCGATGACCAGCCCTGGGAGCGTCATGGTCATCGCATTCGCCTGCTGATCGAACCCGGTCGTCTGCCGTCGCGCGCCGGAGGATTTCGCCTCTACGGCGTTCCCTACGGCAGCCGCGCCCGGATGATTCTGCTGTACCTGCAGACCCGCGCCATCCAGACCGACAGCCGCGAGGTCGAGCTCGGGCGCAGCATGCACGAGTGGCTGGACCGGATGGGGCTGTCCATCGGCGGCCAGACCTACCGCGACATCCGCGAGCAATCCTGCCGGATCGCCGCCTGCAACCTCACCTTCGCCTGGGACGAGAAGAACGGGCTGGGGTTCGAGAAGGATTCCATCGTCAAGGGCGGCATCAACCTGTCGCTCAGCCGCGACCCCGAGCAGGGCAGCCTGTGGGAAGATCGCGTCCTGCTGTCGGAGGCGTTCTTCCGGGAGCTGAAGGCGCATCCGGTGCCGATCTGGGAGCCGGCGCTCCGGCACATCCAGAACAACAGCACCAGCATCGACATCTACATCTGGCTCGCCTACCGGCTGCACAGCCTCAGCAAGACCACGACGGTGACCTGGGCCGCCGTGTTCGAGCAGTTCGGCGCCGGCTACAGCCGGCTGCGCGACTTCCGCAAGCGCTTCATCGACGCGCTGCAGCTGTCGCTGACGGTGTATCCGGACGCGCGGGTCCAGGTCGAGGACCACGGGCTGATCCTGCACCCGTCGCCGCCGCCGATTCCGGAGCGCAAGTTCTCCCAGATCGGCCTGTAGGGCGGTCATCCGGCCCGGTCGTCCGGCACAGCGTCGGGGCGGCCGGCCGGGAGCGACAAGACTCCAAGTCCTCCGCCCCGAACACCCCGGAAACAGCCCCGGAAGCCACCCGAAAGCGGAAGGGCGGCCGGGGCTGCGCCGCTTTTCGGCCGCGGGCCGCCCCGCGCCGGGAAAAACCGGAAAAATCCGGGCGCCGGGCCCGCCAAACATGGAGTGTTGTCGCGGTCCCCCGGAACGCCGCGGCGGCCCGGAAGCGGACGGCGGCGCCCGCATTTTGCACCTTGACGCCGCTCCCGCTTCTGCCCGACAAGGCGCACTGGCACAGCATCCCTCTCCTTACGGGCGCGTCATGAAGATCCTCTTCGTCCACCAGAACTTCCCGGGGCAGTTCAAGAACCTCTGCCTGTACCTGGGTCGGTCGGACGCGCATGACATCCGCTTCCTGTCGCGCCCCAACGGCAACCGGCTGCGCGGCATCAACCTCATCCATTACGATCTGCACCGCAAGCCGAACCCGAACACGCACTGGTACCTGCGGATGACGGAGAACGCCGTCCTCCACGGGCAGGCGGTGGCCAGCAAGGCCATGGCGCTGCGCAACAGCGGCTGGCGGCCGGACATCATCTTCGGCCACGCCGGCTGGGGTGAGATGCTGTTCCTCAAGGACGTCTGGCCCGACGTTCCGGTGATCAACTACTGCGAGTTCTTCTACCGGGCCTTCGGCGCCGACATGCATTTCGACCCGAACGACAAGCCGGACATCAACCGCATCACCCGGCTGCGCACCAACAACGCGCTTCACCTCCTCAGCCTGGACGCGGCCGACCGCGGCATCTGCCCGACCTACTGGCAGCGCCAGCAATACCCGGTCGAATACCACGACAAGATCGACGTGGTCTTCGACGGCGTCGACACGACCCAGTGCCAGCCCAACCCGAACGCCACCTTCGCCCTGCCGGACGGCCGGGTGCTGCAGAAGAGCGACGAGGTCATCACCTATGTCGCGCGCGGGCTGGAACCCTACCGCGGCTTCATCACCTTCATGCGCGCGCTGCCGGAGATCTGCCGCCGCCGGCCCAACGCCGACGTGCTGATCGTCGGCGGCGACGAGGTGAGCTACGGCTCCCCCCCGCCGGGCGGGAAGTCCTGGCGCGAAGTGATGCTGGAGGAGGTCAAGATCGATTCCAAGCGAGTCCACTTCCTGGGCAAGCTGCCGTACGACCGCTTCCTCGACCTGCTGAAGATCTCCTCCGTCCACGTCTACCTGACCTATCCCTGGGTGCTGTCCTGGTCCTTCATGGAGGCGATGGCCTGCGAGTGCCTGATCGTCGGCTCGGACACCCCGCCGGTGCGCGAGGTCCTAGAGGACGGCGTCAACGGGCTGATGGTCGATTTCTGGTCGACGACGGACGTGGCCGACAAGATCGACGCGGTCCTCGATCATCCCACCCGGATGCAGGAGCTGCGCCGGCGGGCGCGGCAGACCGTGCTGGAGCGCTACGACCTCAAGGATTGCCTGCCGCGGACCTTGCAGATCATGGAGGACATGGCCGGCCGTTGGGCGCGGGCGGCGGGGACGCGCCTGCTGGTGCCGGCGGAAAAGGCGCTGGCCGGCTGAAGCCGGCGCATCTGAGCCCGGTGCGGCTGAATCCGGTGCCGGCCGCGCTCCCGTGAGGGCGCGGCGGGACGGGCGTCAGGGGGTGTTGGAGGGATCGCCGCCCTTGCGCCAGCCCCGCAGCCAGACGGAGAGGTTGGAGAGCAGGCCGGCGGCGTGCGGGGGGACCGCCGCCTCCGCGTTGCGCAGCAGGCCGATGCGGCGGTCGAAGTAGGCGCGGAACTCGGGATCCTCCATGAGCGCGCCCAGCTCGTCCTCGGGCACCTGATTGCTCATGATGCACTGGAAAATCAGCTCGTTGCGGCTCGCCTTCCCGTCGTTCGGCGGTGGCGTCGGACCGGCGCCATGCGAAGCATCAGAAACGCCCATTCGCAGACCCTCCTTTTCCCACCTCTCAATACGGCCGCTGCAACGGAGCGGTTCCGGATGCCGTTCGGGCTAAGCGTGTTGGGTGTTCCCGGCGCTTGGCGCGAGACACTTGCGCTTACGCCTGTTGATGGGCTGGGGATGAACACCCAGGAACGACACAGGGAGTGCGGCCGATGGCCATCACGAGAGATCCGGCAACCGGGGTGTGGAGCAGCGACAGCCTGGGCGGCGAACTGAACTTCACGGCCTTCGACCTCGCCTTCAACGGCGGCCAGCCCTTCGCCTTCAACGGCGGCCTGGGGAGCGACAGCGTCAAGGGCAACGCCGCCGCCAACATCCTGTCCGGCGGCGCCGGCGACGACGTCCTGTGGGGCAGCGGCGACGGCGACGTGATCACCGGGGGTGAGGGAAACGACACGCTTTACGGCCTCACGCCCAACGATTCCCTGCCGAACGGCACCGTCGACCTGGCGGACGGCGACAACTGGCTGTTCGGCGGCCCCGGCGAGGACCTCATCATCGGGGCGGGCGGCGCCGACCACGCCATCGGCGGCAGCGGCAACGACGCCATCCGGACCGGCGCCGGCGACGACCTCGTCCAGAGCGGCGCCGGCGACGACGCCATCGATGCCGGGGCCGGCAACGACGTCGTCTGGGCCGGGGCCGGCAACGACCAGGTGGTCGGCCTTACCGGGGCGGATATGGTGATGGCCGGCATCGGCAACGACAGCGTGGCCGGGGGCGGGGGCGACGACACCCTGTACGGCGGCCAGGGCCAGGATTTCCTCTACGGCCAGGGCGGCAGCAACCATCTGTACGGCGGCGACGGCAACGACTTCCTGTCGGCGGATCAGTTCATCGCCGGAAACCCCCTGCCCGGCAGCGATGTCGTGTTCGGCGGCAGCGGTGACGACACCATCGTCGTGGGGCTGGGCAACGACAGCGTCTGGGGCGGCGGTCCCGGCAGCCCCATCGGGGATGCGGATCTCATCCTGGTGAACGCGCCCAACGTCGCCTTCGGCAACGTCACCGTGTTCGACTTCGACAAGGGCAAGGACAAGATCGGCCTCAGCACCGCGCAGACCGGGGTCGACGCCAGCAACGTGCAGAATTTCCTCCACAACACCAGCTTCTCGATCACCGGTGGAGGATCGGTCACGGTGGCGTTCACGGGCGCGGACACGCTGGATCCATCGGACTTCGTCTTCTTCTGACGAGCCGGGCCGGACCGGAGGCGCCCTCCCCTCCCCTGGCCCCGCCCTATCCGGGGAACGGCTCCAGCTCGGCCAGCCGCGGGAGGACGCGGTCCTTGTCCGACAGGATGGCCTGCTCCGGCGTGACCGGCCAGTCGATCCCCAGGGCCGGATCGTTCCACAGCAGGCCGCGGTCGTGGGCGGGGCTGTACGGCGCCGTCACCTTGTACACCACCTCGGTGTCGGGGGTCAGGGTGCAGAAACCGTGGGCGAAGCCGATCGGCACGAAGATCTGGTTCCACGCCTCGGCGCTGATGACGGCCGACACGTGCCGCCCGTACGTCGGGGACCCCTGCCGAAGATCGACGGCGACATCCAGGATGGCGCCCCGCACGACCCGCACCAGCTTGTCCTGGGCGAAGGGCGGAAGCTGGAAGTGCAGGCCGCGCACGGTCCCCACGCCGCACGACAGCGAGTGATTGTCCTGCACGTAGTCACCGGGCAGGCCCGCGGCCTCCATGGTCCGCTTGCTGTAGGTCTCGGAAAAGAAGCCGCGGTCGTCACCGAAGCGCCGCGGCGTCAGGACTTTGACCTCCGGGATCGCCAGGGCGGTGATGTCAAGGGACATGGGGGCCTCGTTGTGTTCTGGGCTTATACGGGCGGCGCATGGATGCTTCCATGATCGGCCGGCCGTATGACCCTCTCGCACATCGCTGCGCAATGTGCCGTCGGGTTCGAACCAAGGGCGCTTGACGGAGGCCGTCAAGCGCCCTCGGCATCAATCCAGCGTGCCGCCGAGCAGGGCGTCGAAGTAGGCGATGGTCCGCGTCAGCCCGTCGCGCAGCGGCACGGTCGGCTGCCAGCCCAGCACGGACTGCGCCTGGGTGATGTCCGGGCGGCGCTGCTTCGGGTCGTCCTGGGGCAAGGGCTGGGTGATGATCTTGGAGGAGGAGCCCGTCAGCTCGATCACCATCTCGGCCAGCTGGCGGATGGTGAACTCCCCGGGGTTGCCGATGTTGATCGGGCCGGTCACCTCGTCGGGGCTGTCCATCAGGCGGATGAAGCCGTCGATCAGGTCGTCGACATAGCAGAAGCTTCGGGTCTGGCTGCCCTCGCCGTAGACGGTGATCGCCTCGCCCCGCAGCGCCTGGACGATGAAGTTCGACACCACCCGGCCGTCCTCGGGGTGCATGCGCGGGCCGTAGGTGTTGAAGATGCGCACCACCTTGATGCGCAGGTTGTGCTGGCGGTGGTAGTCGAAGAACAGCGTCTCCGCGCAGCGCTTGCCTTCATCGTAGCAGGAGCGCGGGCCGATCGGGTTGACGTTGCCCCAGTAGCCCTCGGGCTGGGGGTGCACCGCCGGGTCGCCATAGACCTCCGAGGTCGAGGCCTGGAAGATCTTGGCCTTCACCCGCTTGGCCAGACCCAGCACGTTGATGGCCCCGTGCACGCTGGTCTTGGTGGTCTGCACCGGGTCGCGCTGGTAATGGATCGGTGAGGCCGGGCACGCCAGGTTGTAGATCTCGTCCACCTCGATGTAGAGGGGGAAGGTCACGTCGTGGCGGATCAGCTCGAAGTTCGAGTTCCCCAGCAGGTGGCGGATGTTCCTTCGCGTGCCGGTGTAGAAATTGTCCACACAGATGACTTCGTGACCGGCAGACAGCAAGCGCTCGCAGAGATGGGAGCCGAGGAAGCCGGCGCCGCCGGTCACCATAATGCGTTTGGTCTTAGCGATCATTGGCTGTCTGCGCGGCTGCACTCGACGAGGAACAGGCTCGCGCTCCCTTTCTTGAGATTGGAGATGGACCCGCCGGTGCATGGACCTGCGGGTGCCGAGGGCCGGCACACCGCATGGATCGTCCCGATCGATCGCCCAGAGAACCCGTGTTCCCTGTTGTGCCGTGCCAAGGGCCGATGCGCAAGCCGATCCTGCGCGGTGATCCGATCGGCGGGGAGGCCGGTCAGCAGGGCGCGCCCACCTCCGCCTCGACCAGGGCGCGGATCAGGTCGTCGAACTGGACCGACGCCCGCCACCCCAGCTGCTCCGCCGCCTTGCGCGGGTCGCCGACGCTTTCCTGCAGGTCGGTGGGGCGGAACAGCGAGGGGTCGACGTCCACATGGTCCTGCCAGTCCAGGCCGAGCTGGGCGAACACCTGCGCGACGAAGGTGCGCAGCGAGTGGCTGACGCCGGTGGCGATGACGAAGTCGCCGGCCTCGTCCTTCTGCAGCATCCGCCACATCGCGTTGACGTATTCCGGAGCCCATCCCCAGTCGCGCGCGATCTCGATGTTGCCGAGCTTCAGCCGTTCACCGCTGCCCCGGCTGATGCGCGCCGCGGTGGAGACGATCTTGCGCGTGACGAAGCGGCTCGGGCGCAGCGGGGATTCGTGGTTGAACAGGACGCCGGTGCAGGCGTGCAGCCCATAGGCCTCCCGGTAGTTGGCGACGGTCCAGAAGGCGGCCGCCTTCGCCATGGCGTAGGGGCTGCGCGGCTGGAAGGGCGTGCTCTCGTTGGCCGGGCCGCTGGTGTTGCCGAAGCATTCGCTCGACCCGGCGCAGAACAGCCGCATCGGCCGGTCCAGCAGCCGCATCGTCTCGACGATGTTCATCGTGCCGACGGCGATGCTCTCGAACGCCTCGACCGGCTGCTCGAAGGACAGGCCGACCGACGTCTGGCCGGCCAGGTTGTAGATCTCGTCGGGGGCGATGGCCTTGATCGCCCGCAGCACGCTGCGGAAATCGTTGATGGCGACGGAATGCAGCTGCACCTGGTCGCGGATGCCCAGCGTGCGCAGGTTCTGGAACGAGCTGCTCTCGTGGTCGCGCGAGCTGCCGTGCACGGCGTAGCCCTTCTCCAGCAGCAGCCTGGAAAGATAGCTGCCGTCCTGGCCGCCGACGCCCAGAATAAGCGCAACCCTCTGGTTCATGGTCTTCCCGATCGTCTAGGTCGTGATCTGCTGGGTCTGCCGGGCATCGGTCCTGCGCCCCGCCGCCCGGGACGGCACTCTAGAGCATTCCGCAGAGGGGGAGGAAGGATGGTGGGGGCCTCGCCTCGCCCCCGAAGGCTCACTTCGCCGCCGTCTTGGCCGGGTAGCGATACCACCACTTCACCAGCAGCGGCGGGTAGCCCTTGGCGACCCACTGCTCCATGGCGGCGCGGATGTCCTCGCTGTGGCGCGCCCCCTCGGGGACGGGCTCCTTCATGTCCCGGTAATGCCCGGCGGTGGTCGCGCGGTAGCCCACGGTGGCGCGCCCGGTGTGGGCCCGGCTCAGCCCGGCCTCGCGGATGTGGTACCACATGACGCGGTCGTCGAGGGGGTGGCCGACCGGGTCCATCAGGGCCCACATCGGCGCGATCTTGAACGCCGCGCGGGTCAGCATCAGGCAGCTGGTGTCGCAGAAGTTCTCGCCGTCCGACGACAGGCACTCCGCCATGTAGGAGCCGTCCAGCCGGTGATAGTTCCGCCGCGACGTGACGACGGCGGCGCCGCTGGAGTGGTGCAGCTCGACCAGGGAGGCGATGTGGTCGGGGTCGTACCAGTTGTCGGCGTCGAGGTAGGCGATGGCGTCGAACCCCTGCCCGACCGCGCTCATCGACCCGACGGCGCGGGGCGTGTCGCCGTAGTCGGCGTGGCGCAGGGGAAGCACGATGTGCTGGGCCCCCAGCCGGTCGACGCAGGATTGCGGCCGCCCGTCCGCCACCAGGATGTGGGTGCAGGGGTAGCTTTGCCGCATCACGCTTTCATGACACTGAAGCAGCCATTCGTCGGGCGTCTTGTAGTAGGGCGTGACGACGGCGACGCGCAGGGGGGACGACGGGGAGGACGGCATGGGGCGGCTCACGTGCAGGGGGCGGCTCACGATTGCGGGGTCGTGGCCTGGACCAGGAGGTCGAGGATGGGTTGGGCGCAGTGGCCCGCGTCGTAGCGGGACAGGACCGTCGCGCGCGCCGCGCCGCGCAGCTCGGCCATCCCGGTGGGGTGCTGGACCGCCGCGGCGATCTGCCGGGCCAGGGCGGCCGGAGCGAAGAAATCGACCAGCAGGGCGTTGGCCCCGTCGATGGCCACCTCGCGCACGGTCGGGGTGTCCGAGGCGATGATCGCGCAGCCGCAGGCCATCGCCTCGAGCAGCGACGGGGCGAGCGCGCGCGGGTCGTTCAGGTGCACGTGCGCGCGCGACACCTGAAGCAGCGCGGCGCGCTCCCGGGCGGGCAGGGCGCCGACCGCGACGACCCGCGCCGGATCGAGCGGCAGCGGCTCCAGCAGCGCCTCGCGCAGGGTCGGCTGGGCGGCCCCCTTGGGCGGGGGCGCGTCGGCGCCGGCGAGCACCAGGGTCAGGTTCGGCAGGGCGTCCCGCAGCTCGGCGAAGGCCCGGAGAATGGTCGGGAGCCCGGCCTCCACCCCCAGCCTCTCGGCCGTGACGGTCACGACCTGGTCCGCCGCGGTCAGGGTCCGGCCGTCCGGCAGGGCGAAGCGGGCGTCGGGCTTGGGCTGGAACAGCGCCGTATCGACGCCGAGGGGCAGAACGCGGGCGCGGCGGCGCAGCTCCAGCGGCAGCCGGTTGTAGGTCCACAGCGTCGGCACGATGGCGGCGTCGCAGGCCTCCAGGCTGATCAGCCCGTTCAGGTTGGCGGTGCGCAGGCGGGCGTAGTGGTTGATGTCCAGCGCTTCGCCGAACGCGAAGCGCGGGTCCGTCGCCGGGCGCTCGAAGGCGTCGATGAGCAGCACCAGCGGCACGTCGCGGAAGATGTCCTTCAGGTAGAGCGCGCCGCCCGCGTCGGCCTGGGCCAGGATCACGTCGGGCCTGTAGCCGCGGCCCTGCAGCGTGAGCGCCGTCCCGGCGGCGTTCTGCCCGGTCAGCACCGCCCGCTCGGCCGGGCGCAGGTACCAGTGCAGCTCCGCGGTCGCGGGGCGCGGCTGCTTGTAGCGGTGCAGCGGCACGCCGGGCGTCTCGACCGCCTCCGGCGATCCGATGGCCTGGAGATCGAAGCCGGGCTGCCGGGCGAGATGTCCAAGGAGGGGAAGCAGGGGGCCGGGGAAACGGTCGTGGACCAGAAGGATTTTCATGGCGGGACGATTGTGCTCAGCTGAATGGTGCAACCCCGGCCGCACGGGCGCCGGTTCCGACCGGGAAAAGACGAAGCTGCCCGTTCGGATAGCTGATTTTGCGTGCCGTGCCTAGCGGCACACGCATGCCGCCGGCCGCGGGGGGGCGCCGGGCGCGCCCCCCGCCGCGGGTCAGATGGCGCCGCTGGCGACCAGGGAGAGATACTGCCCGTACTCGGTCTTGCGCAGCGGTTCGATGAGGCGGTGCAGCTGCCCGGCGTCGATGTAGCCTTTTCGGAACACGATCTCCTCGATGCAGCTGATCTTCAGGCCCTGGCGCTGCTCGACGGTGCGGACGAACTGCCCGGCGTCCAGCAGGCTTTCGTGCGTCCCGGTGTCGAGCCACGCGTACCCCCGCCCCAGCAGGCGGACGGACAGGCGCCCCTCCTCCAGGTAGCGGCGGTTGACGTCGGTGATCTCCAGCTCGCCGCGCGCCGAGGGCTTCAGGTCGGCGGCGATGTCGACGACGGTGTTGTCGTAGAAATACAGCCCCGTCACCGCGTAGCTGGAGCGCGGCTGCGAGGGCTTCTCCTCGATGCTGATGGCGCGGCCGTCCTCGAACTCCACCACGCCGTAGCGCTCGGGATCGCGAACCGGGTACGCGAAGACGATGCCGCCGTCGGTCAGGGCGGCGGCGGCGGTCAGCTGGCGCTCCAGCCCATGGCCGAAGAAGATGTTGTCGCCCAGCACCAGGCAGCAGGAGTCGCCGCCGATGAAGCTCCGCCCGATCTGGAAGGCTTGAGCCAACCCCTCGGGCCGGGGCTGCACGGCGTAGGTCAGCGAGATGCCCCACCGCGAGCCGTCGCCCAGCAGCGACTGGAACAGGGGGGAGTCCTGCGGGGTGGTGATGATCAGGATATCCCGGATGCCGGCCAGCAGAAGCACCGACAGGGGATAGTAGATCATCGGCTTGTCATAGATCGGCAGCAGCTGCTTGCTGACCACGTGGGTTACCGGATAGAGCCTGGTACCGGATCCACCGGCGAGGATGATCCCCTTCATGACGCTCCGCCTGCGAGTTTATGGATTGGTGTGGTGGAAGACTGGTTCATGAACGAGAATTTCTTCCATGACCGGAGACAGAGCCGCGGCCCAGGGGCGTGGCCGCACGCCGAACGCGTCCGCGATGCACGCGCAGTCCAGCAGCGAATAGGCCGGCCTGCGGGCTGGGGTGGGGTAGTCGGCGGTGGTGATCGGATCGATGCGCGGCGGGGCCGCGCCGGTCAGGCGCCGGCGCTCGGCGAAGACCGCCGTGGCGAAGCCGTGCCAGGTGGTGCTGCCCGCGTTGGTGAAATGGTAGGTGCCCCAGGGCGCCGAGTCCGGGGCGGCGGTGACGCGCCGGGCGATCTGCAGCAGGGCGGCGGCGATGTCGGCGGCCGAGGTGGGCGAGCCGCGCTGGTCGTCGACCACCCGCAGATGGTCCCGGCTCTCGCCCAGGCGCAGCATGGTCCGGACGAAGTTGTGCCCATGGGCGGCGAACACCCAGGCCGTCCGCACGATGACGTGGCGGTCCAGCGCCTGGCGCACCGCGCGTTCCCCGGCTTCCTTGCTGCTGCCGTACACCCCGAGCGGCGCCACCGGATCGCATTCCCGGTAGGGGGATCCCTTGGTGCCGTCGAAGACGTAGTCGGTGGACAGGTGCAGCAGCGGCAGGCCGGCCTCCCGGCAGGCCGCCGCCACGTGGCCGGGGGCCTCGGCGTTGATCGCCCGGGCCGCGGCGCTCTCGCTCTCCGCCAGATCCACCTTGGTGTAGGCCGCGGCGTTGACGACGACCCGCGCGCCCGATCCGCAGACGGCCGCGCGGACCGCGGCCGGGTCGGTGATGTCGGCTTCCGCGCGGGGGAGGGCCCGCACCGGGATGCCGGCGCGCGCGCCGAGGCGGCGCAACTCCTCTCCGACCTGGCCTCCCGCGCCGAAGACGAGAAGCGCGGGACCCGCCGCGGAATCGGTCATGGGATGGGACGCTCCACAAGAAAGAGGCGGAAGGCGCCTCGATCGCCTTCCGCCCGGACCTTATCCAATCCGGCTCGTGCCGCACAAGCCGGCAGGCGGGCCCCGCCGGATCGCGCGGCACGAGCCCCGCGCCCGCGGGAGAGGGCTACGCGGCCAGGATGCCGGCCATCAGGTCGGAACTGACGACCCCGACGACCAGGGCGCTGCCGCCGGCCGCGAAGTGGATGGTCGTTCCGGCCGACCCGTCGGCCAGGGTGTACGCGGCCCCGCCGGTGATGAGGATGCGGTCGCTGCCGGCGATGAAGCCCTCGATCCGGTCGTCTCCGGAGCCGGCCGTCAGGATGTAGCTGTCCGCGTCGTCCCCGCCGATCAGCGTGTCGTTGCCGGCCCCGCCGTCCAGCCAGTCGATGCCGCCCATGCCGACCAGGGAATCGTCGCCGTCCCCGCCGACCAGCGTGTCGTTGCCCAGGCCGCCGGCCAGCGTGTCGTTGCCGAGGCCCGAGCGCAGCTCGTCGTCGCCCTGCCCGGCCAGGAGCAGGTCGTCGCCCTGCCCGGCCAGGATCAGGTCGTTGCCCAGGCCCGAGGCGATGGTGTCGTTGCCCAGGCCGCTCTCGATGCGGTCGTCGCCCTGCCCCGCGTAGATGTCGTCGTTGTTCTGGCCGCCGTAGATCGTGTCGGCGCCGGTGCCGCCGTAGATCACGTCATCCCCGAGCCCGCCATAGATCACGTCGGCGCCGTCCAGCCCCAGGAGCGTGTCGTTGCCGGCGCCGCCCATCAGCGTGTTGTCGCTCGCGTTGCCCTGGATGGAGTCCGCGTAGTTGGAGCCGATGGCGTTCTCGATGACGGTGCCGATGGCGATGGCCAGGTTGGAATCCGCGGCGGCGCCGCTGGCCAGGGTGCCGACCGAGCTGTGCGCGCCGGACGCGAGGTTGACCGTCACGGCCCGGCCGAGCGCCTGGAAGTCGAAGGTGTCGGCGCCGCCCGCATCGTAGATGGTCTTCAGCGCCGCCGCGTCGGTGAAGCTGTAGGTCGACGCGCCCGCCCCGGTCGCCGTGTTGGCGCCGTAGAGATACTGCAGCGCCGCGATGTCGTAGGGCATCAGGGTGACCGCGTTCAGGCCGCTGGCGTGGTCGGTGTAGGACATCAGCGAGTTGCCGGTGTTGTCCTCTGCCGTCGGCAGGAAGGGCGGGGTCCCGGCGCTCCCGCTGCTGTCGCCGGCGTTGTAGTTGCCGGGATGCTTCAGGCCGATGGCATGCCCGATCTCGTGCAGCATGGTGGCGTAGCCGAAGGCGCCGACGCTGTAATCGACGGGGGTGTCCGCGGCCAGATACACCTGGCCGCCGCGGCCGTCCGGCATCGAGTAGGGCAGGTAGGCGTAGCCCGACGACACCTCGTTCTGGAGGTTGTTGGCGAAGCGGAGATTGCAGGCGTCGCCGTCGGACGCTTCCTGGAAGGTGAGGTTGCAGACGGACTGGATCTCCGC
>Ga0196971_1000219_pt1 | contig 55201 bp, 62 predicted proteins | sample S1v_1013CmetaG_FD_148660 | JGI IMG/M metagenome (GOLD analysis project Ga0196971, IMG submission 148660) | Soil microbial communities from Anza Borrego desert, Southern California, United States - S1+v_10-13C | ecosystem: Environmental > Terrestrial > Soil > Desert | place: USA: California... | reverse complement strand
ATCAAGGCCGTCATTCCCCCGCGCAATCATCGGACCGAGAAGCGGCAGTGCGATTGGTTTGTTTATAAGGAGCGCCATTTGATCGAATGCTTCTTTGGCAAAATCAAACACTTCCGAAGAATCTTTGCCCGCTTCGAAAAATTGCAGCGTAACTTCATGGGCTTTCTTCGCTTCGTCTCAGCACTCATCTGGTTGCGTTGAAATGTCAACAGAACCTAACCAATATTACGAAGAACCGCCGGGACATATGGTCGACGATTGGACCGTGCAGAAATGGGAATCGGGCACATGGTACGGCGATGGCTTCCAAGGCGGGATTTGGCAAAACGATACTGACGTGGTCGTCGGGTGCTGCGGGACCAATCCGGGGCAAGCCGGCAAGCTTTTCTCGGATATCGGAGCGGACTTGCGTATCGGTTGCCGAATACTGCCCAACCAGTGTACATCGGCCCGCGAGATGTTGAAGGCCGCCAAACAAGTCGCGGGCAATCGGCGCCTATCGGTTACGGGACATTCGCTGGATGGCGGGTTAGCGCAGGTTGTGGGGCTTTGGGAAAGCGTTCCTTTCGTGACGTTCAATGCGCCCGCAGTGAAATCCGTGGTTGCTGCCGCCCACGTGAATGTCTTCAAACCGATGATGATGGTGCGCACCTGGAGATCCAAATCGGCCAGCGACACCTCGGGAGTGAATTTTCGGATAGCCGGAGATCCGGTCAGCATTCATGGCATCGCGGGCGATCATATCGGGATGGTGGTCGATCTGCGCAACGCCACCGGTGGGGGTGCCCATGGCAAGGGTAATTGCTGGCAAGCCGTGCTCGAGACGGATTGGGCCAATATAGATCCCTTTGAAGCGCTCTGAACGCCGGTATTGTAACAGGAGGACCAAATGCCTCGAGCCAAACGCTATACCCAAGCCGACGTCATCGATATCCTGGAAAAGAGCGAAGGCCGATTAAGCCCGGTATCCCACGAACCGGGCCACGCCCTGGGGTTGCACGTCAACATCGCCTACCTTGCCGACCGGTTGCGGCCGTATATTCAAGACCGCCCACAGCCAGCGGCACGGCCCATCATCATGCACGAGCGAGGCGGTATCGCGTCCAAGGAAGACCATATCGAGATTTGGCGGGAGCGTGAACCGGGTTTGTCCAAGACGAAAGCACGAAAAGCCTACGCCGAAATTTTTACCGAATTCAAGGAAGAGGCGTCGGCCTTTCTGGACTTGCAGCAGGCCGGCATAGTGGGTGCGGAGTTGTTGAATTCGGCTTTGGGGCAAGCGGAGCTGAAGAAACTGGACATTGGTTCGGAACAGCGGGTGAAGATTCGGAGCGCCTGCGGTACGTACAAGAAACGCTACGACTCCGGGCTTGTGTTCGCAGACAGTTGGAACCCCAAAGATCTGATGGATTTTTCAGAGGCCTTCATGCTTGTCGATGCGCTGCCGGGCGATCATATCCACATTCAGACCTTGTATCCGCTGTGAGCGGCCCTCGGTCTCAGAGGGTGTGTGAGAAGCTGCTGCGCGGCCCGATAGCGGCGTCGCGAAGGTGTAGGACTCCTCATGTACTCCATGTACACTCCGGGTCCTGCGCTCCGGGCGCCCCTTCGACTAAGCTCAGGACAGGCTTGCTCTCGGGCCGCTCGCGACGCTTCCCACACACCCTCTCAGAGAAGCCGCTCTCGCGCGATGCTCAGGAGGGCGCGTTTCCGGTGGAGCTGGCACCAGCCAGTACCAGCCATCCCGGAACCGGTTGTCCTTCTTCGAGGCGCAACACATCGGTTCGCATGGAACGGAGTTGTAAGCCGACGTCAGCGAGGATTTTTTCGACATACGCCCCGGAATGGACGTACCGCCCGTGGGGGGCAAGCCGAAAGTCGCCGTCATGTTCGGCCGCGTCCAGGCGTTCCAAGGTGAATGCCAGCAACCCTCCCGGTTTCAAGGCATTGCCGGCTCCGCTAATGACGGCTTCCAGAGCGCCGAAATACACCAAGGTATCGGCGGATATGATGAGGTCGTAACTCGAGGAGCAGTTTTGTAGATAAGTCGTAAGCTCGGCCTTGATCAGTTCGTCGTAGCCACCGCGCCGTCTGGCTTTTTCGAGCATCTTTGCGGACAAGTCTACGCCGACCATGCGCCGCGCATAGGGCCGGAGCCACGAATGACATAAACCGGTGCCGCAGCCAGCGTCCAGCACGTCCAATTGTCCGTCGGGGGTCAGTGTTTCCGCTACGGCCCAGGCTAGCAGGTCCGGTGCCCGATATTGCAGGCGTGTCAGCACGCGGTCGAAACTCTCGGCAAAGTTGTCGAACACGGTTTCCACGTAGTGGTCGCTGGCTCTGGCCGGCGTGTCGTCGCCGCCCAGTGCGGCCAGCATGTGTTGGGCGATGGGCTCGTCCGGTACCAGCTTCAGGAGCTCGCTGTAGACCGCCGCTGCTTGTTTCGTGTCGGAGGATTGGCGATGGAGTTCCGCCAGGCCGGTGCTGGCATCCAGCAAGGTAGGTTCGAGGTTGAGCGCCTGCCGATAGGCTTCTTCGGCCGCGGACGGATTTTTTTGGTGCATGAGCACTCGGCCGAGACTGGCGAAGTCCACGGCAGAATCCGGTTTGAGGGCGAGGGCCTGGCGAAAAGCCATTTCGGCTTCCGCGTATCGGTTCTGCTCGCAAAGAACTTGGCCGAGATTGCTGGGGGCCTTGAAAAACTCCGGATCGTCGGGCAGCGGATCTCGTGCCAGTAAACGCCGATAGGCGGCTTCGGCTTCCTCGGGTTTGCCCATGCTTCGAAGCGCGTTGCCCAGATTGAACATGGCCGGCATGTGATCGGGATCAAGCTCCAGGGTTGTTCGGTAACAGGTTACGGCTTCTGCAAGATGTTCTCGGACCTGGGCGAGATGGCCGAGATTGTAGTGAATCGAGGCTACGTCGGAACGCGCAGTCAAGGCTTGGCGGTAAGGAGGCCTCTGCTTCCTCGAAGCGGCTGAGAGCTTCAAGCACGATCCCGAGGTTGTTCAATGCGCGGTAATCGTTTGAATTTGAGTTTAATACGATGCGGTAGAGCGCTTCCGCCTGTTCGAGGTTGCCCTGTGCATGATTTTTTTTCGCTTGGTCGTAAAGAGAGTTCATTATCTACCTATGGATCGGACGAAGGAGCGAAGGTTTGTAAACAAGTGTTCTTTATGCGCCCCGTATGGATGTTTCGTGAACGAATCAAGGTCGCGCCACGAGCGTATTTATTAGCATACAATTCAGAATGCCCGTTCTAAATCAAAAGAAAAAACCATGTCCGCATCCCAAGATCATCGACTAGCAAAGGTAACAAGCCCCTTGGGGGATAACACCCTGTTATTCCATCGAATGACAGGTGCCGAGGGTTTGAGCGAGCCCTTCGAGTTTCATCTGGAACTTTTGAGCGAAGATCCCGCTATCGATCCGAATGCAATCCTTGGCAAAGCCATGTCCGTCAGCCTGACGTTAGAAAATGACGACACACGAGCTTTCCATGGCCATGTCTGCCGCTTCGGCCAGGGGGGCGCCAGGGGGCGTTTTTATCGATACTACGCGACGTTGAGACCTTGGCTTTGGTTTCTGAGCCGTGCTTACGATTGCCGTATTTTTCAGAAGCAGACGGTGCCGGAAATCATCGATGCAGTGATAAGCGGACGCGGGTTCAGTGATTTTGAATTATCCCTGACCGGAAATTACACCGCCCGCGAATATTGCGTCCAGTACCGGGAGACGGACCTGAACTTCATCAGCCGCTTAATGGAAGAAGAAGGCATTTATTATTTTTTTCGGCACGAAGACAACAAGCACACGGTGATATTAACCGACTCAATCGACGCCCATAGTACGACTCCAGGGTACGAAAGCGTGCCTTTTTCAGAGGCTGCTGGCGTTGCGGGGGGAAGGCAGGAATGCATTACCAGTTGGACTTCCACACAATGCGTTCAGCCCGGAGCGGTAAGCCTCAGAGACTTCGATTTCGAGGATCCCAGGAAGAATTTGGAGGTGAAGTCAACCGACTCCTATTTCCACGATCACGGCAGCTACGAATGGTACGACTATCCGGGCAAGTATCTTCAAACGGCTAGCGGGGAACCCATCGCCAGTTGCCGACTGGACGAGTTCGGCGCGCAGTTCGAACGGATGTCGGGCGAGAGCAATGCCATGGGGCTGGCGGCAGGTGCGCTCTTTAGTTTGACCGGCCATCCGCGGGCCGCTATGAACGCGGAGTACTTGTTACTGGAGACCCATTTTTCGATCCAGTCGGATGGATATGAGTCGGGGGGCGGCGGTTCCGGCTTTCAGAGCAGTTTCACCGCACTGCATCGTGACACGCCATTCCGTCCCCAACAAAAAACGCCCAAGCCCGAAATGCGCGGTCCGCAAACGGCTATCGTCGTAGGCCCCAGGGGCGAGGAAATTTGGACCGACCAGTACGGGCGAGTAAAAGTCCAGTTTCACTGGGACCGCCAGGGCAGGAAAGATGAAAACAGTTCCTGCTGGATGAGGGTTTCCCAGCCATGGGCAGGCAAGGGCTGGGGAGCGATTTCCATTCCCCGGGTCGGGCAAGAGGTTATTGTGGATTTTCTGGAGGGAGATCCCGATCAACCCATCATCACCGGCCGTGTCTACAACGGCGAGCAGACGGTGCCTTATTCCTTGCCCGATAACCAGACTCAAACCGGTATGAAATCCCGGAGCAGCGCAGAGGGCAGCCAGGATAACTTCAATGAAATCCGCATGGAGGACAAGAGGGGAGAGGAGGAAATCTACATCCACGCCGAAAAGAATATGAATGTGGTCGTCGAAAACAGCGCCACGCTCAAAGTCGGTTTCGACAAGAAGGATCCCGGAGACCAGACGGTCGACATCTACAATCATCGGACGACAACGCTGGAGCAGGGCAACGACAAGCTGCAGCTCAAGCAGGGCAATCGGGAAGTGGTGCTGGACATGGGCAATCACACCATGTCCATCAAACAGGGAAACCAGGAGACCAAAATCGATCTGGGCAAGAGTACGCTGGAGGCGATGCAGTCGATTGAACTCAAAGTCGGCCAGAACAGCATCAAGATCGATCAGACGGGCGTCACGATTAAAGGCATGATGATCAACATCGAGGGAACGAGCATGGCGGAACTCAAATCGCCCATGACCACGGTGAAGGGCGATGGGATGCTGACTGCCAAGGGCGGCATCATCATGATCAATTAAGGCCGAGTAAGCGAATTTTCTATTCGAGAGTGGAACCCGCGATGACTGAATATGTCTTCACCAAGGTGACCGCGCCCAGGGCGGCGTCCGTGTGCCAGGATATCGACCTCGATGAGGCGGCACGTCGGCTACTGAGCCCTGAGGGAAGCCCCGCCGATTTTTTACGATTACTGATGGAAAATGCCTTATATCCCGATGCCGTTAAGTTCTTGGCGCGGGCGCTGCCCAAGCGGGAGTCGACCTGGTGGGCATGTCTATGCGCGCGCACTGCCCTGGGAGATGGTCAGGCTCCGGAAGCGCTCAAGCCGGTAGAGCTTGCCGAGCAATGGGTTTACAAACCGAGCGAGGAACATCGGCGATTGGCTTTTACCGCCGCAGAGGCACATCAGTTCCAAGGACCTGCGAGCTGGGCCGCGATGGCGGCTTTTTGGAGCGGGGGCAGTATGGCTCCGCCGGAAGCCCCGGCCGTTCCGCCCGCCGATAACCTCACGGGAAAGGCCGTCGCCGGGGCGGTTATGCTGGCTGCGGTACAAGTCGAACCGGAAAAGGCGCCGGCAAAATACCGGCGTTTTTTGGAGCAGGGCATCGATATTGCCTGCGGTGGCAACGGTCGCCTGGATTCCAAGCCTGCCGCTCCGCACGCCTGAAATTCAGACACCGATTGATGGATAAAATGAGGATGACATGAGCAAGCCGGCGGCCCGCCTTACCGATATGCACACCTGTCCGATGTTCGACGGCCCCAAGCCCCACGTCGGAGGTCCGATCACGGCTCCCGGCGCTCCCACGGTCCTGATCGGTTCTCTGCCCGCCGCCCGTGTCGGCGATGTGGTAACCTGTGTGGGACCGCCGGATTCCGTCGCTCAAGGCTCGGCCACGGTAATGATCGGCGGCCAGCCGGCGGCACGGATGGGCGATATGACGGCTCACGGCGGCGTGATAGTCGTCGGTCAGCCCACCGTTCTCATTGGCGGATAGATGGATTATGATCTTTCGTTCATAAGCAAGTAGAAAGTAAGCCGGGATAAGCACCGCGTTCTCGGCATTCCTGCCCTAAATCGCTTTTTTGTATGTGCCTCTCCCCGTCATGCCGGCTGTTCCTGCCTTTAACGACTTAGAAAACCTCTGCGCCTGCCACGAATGTGATCTTCTGCAACGCAAAGTCCCCCTCGCGCCGGGGCAAAGCGCACGCTGCCGCCGCTGCGGCGCGCTGCTATACCATTCGCCCGGAAACACGCTGGATCGAACATTGGCCTTTGCCGTTGCGGCATTCATCCTGTTTCTGGTCGCCAATCTGTACCCCATTCTGGGACTGACGATCCAAGGCAAGCACACGGAGGCGACTCTCCTTGGCGCCGTACTTGAATTGCAGAAGCAGGGCATGGGAATGATGGCCGGCCTGGTTCTGTTTACCACGATTATCGTGCCGGCTATGGAGCTTATGGGGTTACTGTATGTGTTGTTGCCGCTGAAGCTGAATAGAACGCTGCGGGGCCAGGCGGCCGTTTTCAGACTGATTCAAGTGTTGCGGCCATGGGGCATGGTGGAAGTCTTGATGCTGGGCATTCTCGTTTCCCTGGTCAAGCTCGCTCACATGGCGAGTGTCGCGCCGGGTTGGTCGCTATGGCTGTTCGGCGGTTTTATTTTCGTCATGGCGGCGACCGCGGCCTCGTTGGATAGTGAAGAAGTTTGGCTACGGTTGGGGCGCCGCTATTCCGCCCCGAGCCAGCCGAAACTAATACCCGGCTATTTGACTTGTCATGCCTGCGGCCTGCTCTCGTACGCCTCGGTTAAGCCGGAAGACCAGCACTGCCCTCGATGCGGGAGCGTGCTGCACGTCCGAAAACCGAATAGCATCAATCGGTGCTGCTCGCTCTTGATCGCTGCCTTGATCCTATATGTTCCGGCGAATGTGCTGCCGGTGATGTCCACTTCGTCGATTGTCGGGGCGCAAGTCGACACGATCATGAGCGGAGTGGTCTATCTGTGGGTGTCCGGATCATGGCCCCTGGCGCTGCTGGTGTTCTTCGCGAGCGTTATGGTGCCGCTGCTGAAACTGATGGCTCTTACCCTGCTCTTGGTAACGGTGCGGACACGATCGCGTTGGCGGCCGGTGGACCGTACCCGTTTGTATCGGCTGACCGAAATAGTCGGACGTTGGTCGATGGTGGATATTTTTGTGGTTACGATGCTGGTGGCGTTGGTGGACGTGCGTCCGCTCGCGGCGGTCGAAGCCGGACCGGGCGCCATAGCCTTCGGCGCCGTGGTCGTACTCACCATGGTTGCTGCCATGAGCTTCGACCCACGACTGATATGGGATCCCATCCAAGAAAATGTCCATGCAAGATAACGATTCGAATCCTAGATCGAACACCGACCAGAGCGACTCGTTGCCGGCGGTGTCCATAGCGCCCTCGAGCCGTTTCGCCTTTTCCATCGTTTGGGTTATACCGCTTGTTGCTGCGTTAATCGGCGCCTGGCTGGCCTGGAAAGCGATCTCGGAACGGGGCCCGGTGATCACGATTGTTTTCAAGAGCGCCGAAGGTTTGGAGCCGGGCAAAACAGCTATCAAGTATCGGGATGTGGAAGTCGGCAAAATCGCTGACGTCGCCCTGAGCGAGGATCGAACCAGCGTCATCGTCACTGCCGAAATGCGCGACGGGACCGAGGATTGGCTGGTGGACGACACTCGGTTCTGGATTGTGCGTCCGCGAGTGGTCGCCGGTAATATTTCCGGTTTGGGCACCTTGCTTTCCGGCTCTTACATCGGCATGGATGTGGGCAGTGCCTCGAAGCGGAAATATAGATTCCACGGCCTGGACGTGCCGCCGATTCTAACCTCCGATCTGCGGGGCCGGCGCTTCGTTCTCAAGGGGGAGGACTTGGGTTCGCTGGATGTGGGTTCCCCCATCTATTTCAGGCACATCGCCGTGGGCAAGGTGTTAGGGTTCGAGATGAATCCTGCGGGAACCGGTGTAACCCTCCAAGTCTTTGTAGAGACACCCTATGACCGGTTTGTAACTGATAACACCCGTTTTTGGCACGCCAGCGGTCTCGATGTGACGCTCGACGCCAATGGTATCAAGCTCGACACGGAATCGCTGATGAGCGTCATGCTTGGCGGCATTGCGTTTGCTATGCCGCCCGAGAATGGAAAAGCCGAACCGGCGACGGAAAACACGGCATTCACGCTCTATGTCAATCGATCCGCCGCCTTCGCGCCACCCAAGACCGAGCGACGGCCAATGGTTTTGTACTTCAACGAAACCATACGAGGGCTTTCAGTCGGCGCTCCGCTTGATTTTAGGGGTCTGCCCGCCGGAGAGGTCACCGGAATCCGAGGTGAATGGGATCCGCGGAAGCACCGGTTCCGCATTGCCGTGGAAGTGGGTCTGAGCTGGGGTGGAACCATTCGAACTCAAAAGGGCGAAGTGGTTACTCTCAGCCGGGACGCCGTTGAAAGGCAACTGAACCGCATGGTCGAGCAGGGACTGCGGGCGCAGCTGCGCACCGGCAATCTAATCTCGGGGCAGCTCTATGTCGCGCTCGATTTTTTCCCGGCCGCATCGTCGGCACACTTGGACTGGACGCAAAGTCCGCCTGAGTTTCCGACGATGCCCGGTACTTTGCAGTCGCTTTCGGACAGTGCCGAGCACATCGTGAAAAAACTGGACAAATTGCCGCTCGATCAGGTTGTCGCCGAGCTGCGGCAAACCATGGGTTCATTAAACCAGACGCTTCGCAGCGTAGAACGACTGACGTCCAATCTTGACCGTGAGTTGATGCCGGAGATGAAGACCACAATCATAGACGCCAGACGCACGCTTACCGAGGCGCAGAAGACACTCGCCACGGACGGGCCGCTGCAACACGATGCGCGCGATACGTTGAACGAGGTTTCCCGTGCGGCCCAGTCGCTGCGCGTGCTGACGGATTACCTGGAGCGGCACCCGGAATCGCTCCTAATTGGGAAAGAGAAACAGCCATGACCCGTTTTCTATGGATGACGCTATTCGCCGGTCTTTTCGCCGGGTGCGGCGGCTCCGCACCGGCGCGTTTCTACACGCTCATGCCGACGAACGACCCGGCTACGGCGCGGGGCACGCTCAGTGACAGCACCGAGGTTATCGTCGTCGGACCGGTGACAATCCCGGCCGCCCTGGATCAGCCTCAGTTGGTCATTACGAAAGGCGAGCATGAAGTCGAGGTTTTGGAGCAACATCGCTGGGCGGCGCCTTTTAAGGACGAAATCACGAGCGCATTGGCCGCCCGTCTTTCCCGTTTGCTTGGAAATGCAACTGTAGCCGCATATTTGCAATCGGGGTCTCTCGATCCCGACGTGCGAATTCTGGTGGATATTTCCCGATTCGAGCTCCGCCCCGGAGACGGGGGCGCTTTTGAGGCTCTATGGACGATCAAATCGAATGACGAAAGGACAGCCCGTCGCGGGCACACCAAGCTGTCAATTCCCGCAGCGGGGGAAGATTACGCGGAATTGGTAACCGCTCAAAGCCGGGCGCTCGACGCTATGGCTCAGGACCTCGCCGCGGCATTGCGGGCACGGTGACTTGAGGTGAAGCACGCTTAAGCTGAAGAAATCAAAACTCCTGATAAGCCGGGAGAGCGCTTATCAGGATAAAGCTACCGACCGGTCCAATGGATCCGGCCGGCGCTCGAAGTCAATGTCTGCTTATCAGTAGCGGCGGTCGCCATAACCCCCGTTACGCCTTGCTGTTCCGAAAGGGTTGGCACTACCGCCGCGCTCGCCTCTTTCTTGTTGGGGGCGGGCCTCGTTTACCGTCAAACTGCGGCCGCTTACCTCTTTGCCGTTTAAGGCTGCAATCGCGGCTTCCGCTTCCTGAGCGCTGCCCATTTCCACGAATCCGAAACCCTTGGAGCGTCCTGTTTCCCGATCCATAATCACATGGGCCGAATATACCGTGCCATGCGCTGCGAAAAGCTGGTGCAACTCATCGTTTCCAAGGCTATAACTTAGATTCCCGACATACAATTTCTTGTTCACTAGATACTCCTCAATACCGACTCAAATAAAGTGTTCGCGTCGAAAAACGAAAAAATATATCCATTAACAATGGCTTCAGATCCGCTCCTTAGATAGGCTAAATAAACTATCTTTCCGCGCTTATTTCCATAAGTAATCGCCCGTAGGTATCTATTTTCCCGTATGGAGTAGTCAATAGTCTGGCTCCCTGGTATATCAGCCTAGCGACATACGTAAAGCTGGTGTAACAAAAACACTAAATATGCAGGCACTGTTGGAGTGTTTCCGGACCGTTCCTTTTCGTAAGATCCGATCGTACCTCAGGTGATATCGAGCCGGGTTTCTTGCTCAAGACGAGCACCCCGGACCTCCTGCCCGGACAGCAGCGCCTGTTTGATTCCGTTCTTGTCGATATGAATGACGCTTTCCTCGCGTTTAAACATCCCGGGAATAGCAGACTCGTCATCAAAAATCACCTTTGGCGGGTTTTGCTTAACCTTGATAATGAATTGAGGGCTTCTGATTTCACGTATACCGGTATGTTCCATCTGAACCTTGAGATATTGCCGTAAACCTGCGGCGCGGTTTTCCAAGGCCTTTCGCCGCCGGCTCATTCGCTCCTCGGCTTGGCGAATCAGCTCCGCCTCGCCTTCCATGTGCAGGAAGGCGGCGGCGATATTCCAGGCTTTGAGGGAGATCTCGCCCGACAGCGCTTCCAAGGTGTCGTTGACCACATCCGGTGGCAAATCCATATTCGCGAGGTTCCTCACGGCATCCTGATATTGCTCGGCAATCTCGTACAGCTTTGTCTCCACGCGGCTTACCTCTTCTCACTGGCTGTTGGCTCGGCCCAATCTTCCAGCTTCTTGACGAGTCTCTCGTAGATCTCCGGCGTCAGCTCGTCGAAAGCGTTTATCTTGTTTTTGCTCGCGGTTTTGACCCAACGCAGCACCCGGTCTCGATCCAAGCTGAGCTCCTTGATCCGCGCCTCCAATTGGTCAAGCTGAGTGAGCGAGAGACTGCTGAATCTGTAGTCTCGGCCGGGGACTTCGAGAGAGGGCGATGGCTCGGCGGGAATCTGCTCATCGGCGTCGTCTGCCAGGGCTTTGGCCGCATCAGACGCAGTTTGCGACTTTGAGCTGGGGCCTAAGTGCATATCCTCCAGATCCTGCGTAAATACTTCGCTGAGACCTGCCATGCGCAGGGTCGCATCAATGTGCGCGGACTTTCCCGCCATCTTGAGAGCTTTATTCAGATCGCCATAGTCCTGCTGCACGCTGCGCGCGCCGATGCCTTCGGCGACCGTCCGTTCCTGGCTGTCGCGCAGTTCGCAGCGCAAAATGATCGTGCCGAGGCGCTGTCCCGATAGAGCGGCCTGCTCGTACGCATTGAGATTGGGATAATGCACCGTGACCCCGAGCATGCCGCAAATTTTTTCGGCGCCCGGCTTGAACAGGCTGGGCTTGCTCCAGTGGCTGGTGATCGGGCATGACTGCGCTTCGCCGCGCCGGGCAAAGGCACACTTGTCCCGGTTGAAGAGGTGAATGCGCCCATAGTCCGTGCCTTCCACCAAGGCTTCACGTATCCAATTGAGTATTGCCGCACGATTATGCTTACGCCGCTCCAATCCGGCCTCGAACACGTCGTTCGGCAAGTCCAGGGGCGAAACGCTTAGCGCTTCGACCTTGGCGTTCTTCCGTGTGACTTTTCGCGCCGGCTCAACCTTCTCCGCCGCCGGCTTTTCGTCGTGTTCAAGATAGCCCGCGGGTGGTATCGAAGCCGCTGGAGGCTGTGCGGTGTTTTCGCGTTCTTTCACGTGATTCATAACTAGGTTACCCCTGTTGTACGAATAACCTTGCATATGTCTCTCTCGGCAAACGGTCGCTTGCTCCAGAGATGCTATGGTTTCGTACTGCTTGTCTTGGAAATAGAAAGTAAAAGAAGCCGGAATATCCGGGTCGAAATAGAAGTTATTAAGATGCCTTGTGTAGCTGCCGGCACATCACAGCGCTCTCCTTTGGATCGTTTTGTGCAGATTAGCTCTACGAGGGTCCCCGAGTGCTTTCAGTAGATCACTGGCGACGGAGCGTTAATGAGGGATGGCTTTGATCTCGGCAACCAACAATCACGTCGTAGCCGAGGGCAATGAGACGTTTCTGGCTTAAAGTAGGCAAGGTGATGGTCTATGGGTGCTGTGTACAATAAATAACCGATCTTCCATGTAAAGAATTAAACAAATTTTTGCCGCTAAAGTTCCCTTAAAATAATCCGAAAGTGTGAAAATACAAGGAGTTGCTTGGATGCCGGCGCTTCGCTAAAGAAGCCATTTCCGTTAAAGAAACACCGTTTCTAATTCGATCGAGAACGCATTTTATTTCCCTCGGCGGTCTATATGTCGATTGTTCGAACGCATTGTGGTTGATCATGAGCCCGGCGAGTCTTTGCATCTCGAAGCACCGTTTTCTTAGCCAGAGCGGTTTTGTTTTTGGTTTGATGTTGCTGGCGTCTTTGTTGAGTGGAGGAGCAATGGCTGGAGCCCTTGAAGACTATGTTAATGCGCCGGATACCGCTTACCGTTGGCGGCATGTGTCGGAAGCCCAAGAGCCATGGGGAAGGCTGATCCGCCTGGAGTTGATATCCCAGAAGTGGCACGGCGAAACGTGGAGTCACGGTCTTTTAATTGTCCAGCCCCGGGAGCTGCGCAATCCTGAGACAGCCTTTTTGCTGATTACCCATGATGGCGCCGCCAGCATCGATTTGTTGAAGATGGTTGCTGAGCGGGCCGGTGCCATTGCGGCCGCCATTACCGGTATTCCCAACCAACCGCTGTATGGGCGTAGCGAGGATGCGCTTGTCGCTTACACCTTCGAGCGGTATGCGACGACAAACGACAAGGCCTGGCCGTTGCTGTTCCCCATGGTGAAAAGCGCCGTGCGAGGCATGGACGCGGTTCAAGAGTTCGTACGTCGAAAGCTGAGTCTCAGCATCGACAAATTTCTGGTGGCCGGCGCATCGAAACGAGGTTGGACGACCTGGTTGACGGCGGCCGTCGATAAGCGGGTTCAAGCTATCGCGCCGATGGTGTTCGATATGTTGAATATCAAAGCGCAACTGCAATGGACCGAGAAGGTCTATGGCCGGCAGAGCGAATACATCCACGATTACACCGATTTGGGATTGCATCGAGCGCTCGACGATACCCCCATGCAGCGATTGCGCGTTTGGGTGGATCCCTATGCGTACCGAGAGCTTTACACGATGCCGAAGTTGCTGTTGCTAGGGACCAACGATCCTTATTGGACAGTCGACTCGCTGCGTCATTACTGGGATGACTTACCCGAGCCAAAATTGCTGTTCCAGGCGCCGAATGCCGGTCATGGTGCGGGTAGTACTCTGGAAGCCAGGCAAACGCTTGCGACCTTTTTTGAATTGATCGCCTCGAATCATCCGCTACCCAGATTGGCGTGGACGCATACGCGACGAACGGACGATAGCGAAATGATACAGGTCAAGATCGACTGTACGCCCACAGCGATACGCCTTTGGACCGCCGAATCCTCGGATCGCGATTTTCGTAACGATGTTTGGTCGAGTCGAAGCCTCGACTTCAATTCGGAGAGGAATGGCGCCGCCGTTCTTGTCCGTGCGCCTCGCGATAAGTATCGCGCGTATCTGATTGAAGTCGATTTGCGCTCACCGAGCGGCCACCCCTATCAACTTTCGACGGAAGCCCGAGTTCTTCCGGACTCGCACCTATCGAATAAGAAGTTTCCGCGCCGCAGCGAATGATTGTCGCTTGATCCCGACGTTCGGGAGCCGAGATTGCACTTTAGTCATCCGTTTATCGGTCATCCAATGAGTGTGTCCCAGCCGAAACCGGCGTAAATTGGGCAAAAGCAACAGGCGTGAATCATGGCCTCGTTTTTGCTTAAAATAAGGGATCTTGCAAGAAGGGGGAAAAGTTCAATCCATGCGCGATTTCATTTCAAAGCGGGTTTTAGCAACTCTACTCATCGCATTTACCGGAACTGCCGCAGCTTCGGGCGGACATGGCCATAAGCACAAACACAAGCATCACCACCATCATCACGAAAAGGTTCATGTGCATGAGCATCATCACTACCATGGCGATAGGCCTCGTTACGCTCCGGTAGAACGACCGAGCTTGCCAAGGCTGCCCGGTTTACCGCATCTGCCCGATCTGCCGGCTCCGCCTCCGCTGCCGAAATTGCCGCATTTGCCCGGCAGGTAAGGCTAGCTGCATAGCACCCGGTAAGCCTTTTTATCGCTCAGGCGATGCCGAAGAGCGACGATCTGAGGAATGCGGGGTTTTAAGCGTCTTATAAGTACCCGATGATCCGTCGCTGGTGGTGTTGGCCTTCGGTCGTTTGCGGTGGGATACCGCTGGAGGGCTGAACCCCACTTCGAGTTTGCGATAAAGTAGCGTTTTTTATCGCATAAGAAGAGTGGGCATGGGGATTTTAGACGATCTCAAACGAGAGGCGGACTAAGCTCGGCAGGCAAGGGAAGCCGATGAGGCGCGGCGCGCGGAGTTGGAGCGAATCTATCTGGAGGAGCTTCGCCCCCGGCTTTTGAGGATCCACCGTTATCTCGTCGACATGGTCGAACAGTTGAATACGGTGAACTGGGATGTCAAGGCCTGCTATGAAATTACGGGAATCGGGAAATTGGATGATTTTCGCCAGGGAAGTTACCGGGTATTTATCGACAGCCAGGAGAAACCGAAGAAAGTCGCTATCCAATTCGATTGCACCGTGCCGGAGGAGCGGCGGTTCTCCGTCGATCCAACCAGTGCGGACGAGTTGCGTCGATTCTTGATCGAGCAAGAGGTCCTTTTCACCGAATAGCCCATACGGGATGGTTCCGGCCACATTGCCCAAATCATGATTCAGGGGAAACCGCGGGTGCGGGCTACCGTGCTATTCGAGGCAGACGTGGACAACTCCCGTATCCGTGTAATCAGCGCGAATCGAGAAGGCCTTGCCGTTAAGCGCTATCAATTCGGCTATTCAAATGCGAATTAAGCGCTTTGCGGTAAGACGTTCAATAAGAACATGGCGGCCGAAGACGTGAACGAGGAGCCCCCGAGAGGAGCGGACCTTGCTGGCCGCTTCGATACCGGTTTTCTCCTGAATCCAGTTAAACAGCGCTTCGATGGGTTGGCGGACCCGCGACACGGCTGTCGAGAACAGCCGGTCGGCGGCATCGAGGTGCGTCTGTCCTGGGGCTTTTCGGATCGGCGTGAAGACCGTAAATGGAAGCGTGGGCTGGCGCGAGAGATAGGCATAGGCCTTATCGGCAAAGAGATTCCTATAGGTGAGCGTCGGCGCGATCTGTGCGAGGACTGGACCGTCATTCAGACCGGCTGGGGTCATCCCGAGATACCGGGGCAGCGGCAAGGTTCCGGGCCGTTCATCGCCGATCGCATGAACTTTCACCCCGTGGTAGTAGAGTTTTTTGGTCGGACAGTACCCGCTGTTTGCCACTTCGTGGGCGACCTTGGCGGTGAACCGTCGGCTCTGCTGGGCCAGCACCACGGGGAAGGAATCGGCGACTCCGGTGGGGGTGGTCGGTGCACCGGCCGGACTGAGCTTGTCCAAGAGTGCAGGAAACACATCCGCCAATCGATTCAGGTGCTGCACGTAAGCCCCATAGCTGGGCAGATGGGGAAACCACTCGCGCCAATAGCGGTCAGCATGATCATAGAGCATCTTGATCTCGTGCTTTTTATCGAGGATGCCGAACAGATAGAGCGTGATGACTTCTTCGTCCGTGAAGCGGAGATCGGCATAGGGCGCAAAGCGTTGTACGTGGACCCAAAGCTCCTCGCGATAGAGCTTGCACACGGTCAGATAGAGCGTGATCAGTTGGGATTGCCAGTCCATGGTCGTCTCTCAGCGGAGTGTTGCGGAATACTCCTCAAGAGACACCGTTGGGCTGGCTCCTTCTCTCTCAACTAGCTCTTAATTCGCATTCAAGCGTCGACGACGCATGGCTGGACCGGCTCGGTCACTATCTCTTGCGGAAACACGATCAACTGGGCAGTCTTCCGATGTCGGACGAGGCACGGCAGCGCCTTCGCCAACGGCTCGAAGCGGAACAAATGCAGCAGACGAGGGACTTGGAGGAAATCGATAATGCCCCGCAAGATAAGAAAGGTTCGGAAACCGCGCTTTTTCAGCGGTTGCGTAGAACCTTGTTTCGCAATGACCACGATGCCTGAGAAAAATCCGATAGCTTAACCGCTTCCGCACAACCGCCCACTATCCATGTCTCGCCGGCCCGAATTCAGCCTCTTGGCAACGCAGGTCGGAAATTCGTGAACCGCTGACCTGAAATGGCAAGACGGGGCAATCATGCGCCAGCGCATCCGGGTTGCTACAGGTAAGGGGATGTTATAAAGTAACATATGCAATTACAGCGCTTGAGGTCCAACCAATGAATGTCAGGACACCGTTCGGTCAAGAAGAACACACGATGTCCACCCATGATCACCGCGGCTGTGTCGATAGAGCGCTCCGCGTGGCGGAGCAATTGTGCGCTCAGCGTGAGGTTCGGTTGACGCCAATTCGTCGCAAAGTGCTCGAACTTATCTGGGAAAGCCACCGGGCGGTCAAGGCTTACGACCTGCTCGATCGGATCAAGCCGTTCGAGCATGCCGCAAAGCCCGCGACGGTGTACCGTGCCTTGGAGTTTCTGATGGAGCAAAGCCTGGTCCATCGCGTGGAAAGTCTGAATGCCTTCATAGGTTGTAACTGTTCGGAACGGCGGCATGAACAATTGCTGCTGATCTGTGAACATTGCGGGAACGTCGAGGAACGACCCGGGGTTGCCGTGATGGAGGCAGTGGCGACTGAAGTGGAGCAGGCGGGATTCACCCTCCACCGGAAAGCCATCGAGATCCACGGTCTGTGCGCCCATTGCGCACACCCGAAAGCCAGCGCCTGAGTCGGGTTTTAGCGGTTCTATGACTGCCGATGGGCCGGAATCCGCTATGTACGTGTAACGCTATAACATAGGATCGAGTACCAATTCTCGTAATGATCATGAACAAACGAGTTGTCCTGCTGATGGCCTCGGCCGCGTCTCTTGCATCCCCAGCCTCGGCCGAAGAGGAGCCCACCAAGGAATTGGAGCCCGTGTTGATCACTGCGCCGGTTCATAAACCAGCCGAAGAAATGGCCCGTCCCTTCAATGCCTTAAAGGGCGAGGAACTGACGCGAAAAGTAGGCAATACCCTAGGCGAAACTTTGAACCAGGAACTCGGGGTGACCAGTTCATCCTTCGGCGCCGGCGTTGGTCAGCCGGTCATCCGCGGGCAAAGCGGTCCGCGCGTGCGCGTCATGCAGGACAGCTTGGGCATTCAGGATGTGTCCACCCTGAGCCCGGATCATGCCAATGCCGTCGAGCCGATTCTCGCCGAGCGTATCGAGGTGCTGCGGGGTCCACAAACCCTGTTGTACGGCAGCGGAGCCATCGGCGGTCTCGTCAATGTCATCGACAACCGAATTCCGGACCGGCTGCCGGAGAAGCTGGTCACAGGCGCGGCGGAACAGCGCTACAACACCGTATCCGACGAAACCACCAGCGTTCTGCGGTTGGACGCAGGGCAGGGCTTCTTTGCCCTGCACCTGGATGGCTTCTATCGCGATCGGAACAATGTCGAGATTCCGGGCTTCGCCATCGACGAAGAGACGGAAGCCGCTTCCAACGGCGAGGAAGACCACGATGAAGCCATCGCTAATACCAAGGGTTTTATTGCCAACACCGACGCGAGGGCTCGAGGTGGCACGGTGGGCTTCTCATTTATCGGCGATCCGGGATTTTTTGGTTTTTCCGTCAATCGGCTGGAAAACGATTACGGCATTCCGCCGGGCGCGCATAGCCATGGAGATGAACACGGCGAAGAAGCGGAGGGCCTGGACAAGACACGGGTCGACATGGAGCAGTTCCGCTACGACTTCAAGAGTGAGCTGTACGACCCAGCACCTTTCGCCGAGACGCTCAAGCTGCGCGTCGGTTATACCGATTACCGCCACGTGGAACGGGAGAATGGCGCCGTGGGCACCGTGTTCAGCAACGAAGCGGTGGAAGGACGGGTCGAGCTGGTTCACAAGAACATCGGGCCTTGGCACGGGGTGGTCGGCGCGCAGGTTCAGGACAGCGAGTTCGCCGCCGTGGGCGAAGAGGCCGTAGTGCCGAAATCGGATATTTCCTCCTACGGTTTTTTCGCCGTCGAGGATATGCACTGGCGCGACGCCCTATTCGAATTAGGGCTGCGCGTCGAGGATCAGACCATCGGCCCGGACGGTCTGAAGAGCCGCTCGCATACGCCGGTCAGCGCCTCGGGCTCGGCCGTGTGGAACTTTCGCGAGGATGCGGCCATGACTTTCGCGGTGACCCGTTCGCAGCGGGCGCCCCAGGTTCAGGAGCTTTTCTCGAACGGTTTCCATGCAGCGACGCGAAGCTTCGAGCTCGGCAACCCGGCGCTCTCTGAGGAAACCTCCTACAACCTCGATCTCGGCTTCCGTTACAACCCGGAGTGGGTCAGCGCCGAAGTCAATTTGTTTCACAACTGGGTGAACGACTACATCTTTCAGCGCAACCCCGGCACGGCCTTCAATCGGGAAACCGATGAGTTCGAGGCGGTCTGCTCCGAAGCGGATGCGTGTATCCTGGTGCTCGAGAGCACGCAGATGGACGCCACGTTCAAAGGCTTCGAGGCGAGCCTGAAATTCCCGGTGTTCGACCAAGCTTTCGGGAAGCTCGACCTCACCCTGTTCTCGGACTATGTCCGCGGCCAGTTCGATCATGGCGGCGATGTCCCGCGTTTGCCGCCGCTTCGGTACGGTTTCCAGGTGGATTACGCCATCGAAAAATTCACCGCCTTTGCCCGGCTGATGAATGCCGAGGCGCAGAATAATCCGGGCGAGAACGAAACGAAGACGGACGGGTATCTATTGTTTAACGTTGGTGCCGAATACCGGTTGGCGGCTGCCGACTACGCGGAATTCCTGGTATTCGTGAGAGGCAAGAATCTGCTCAACGAAACTATCCGCAACTCCACGTCTTACCTCCGCAATATCGCGCCGGAGCCCGGCCGCGCCGGCGAATTCGGATTACGCGTCAGCTTCTAGATCAAAAAGGAACGCAAGGCACTGGAATCAGGATTCCCCCTGCCTATGGAACCGCTCGCCATTTGTCGGTCGTTTTGCCGCTTTTCGAGACATCATCCCGCTCACGGAAACGAGCTGCTTCCCTGATTTTCGGTATCTCCACTGCAGCGGGAGCCGCTTAATCTAGATGAAGACTCTATCCACCGATTGATTGCCGGCGAACTTACCAAGGACGACCGGGATCAAATAAAGCAAATTACTCCGGGCGCCGTGGATCCTTTGTTCGGCCAGCCGACCTTGATTTAGTGCAAAACCATTTACAACCAGATAGTTAAATACGCCTGCTGAATAGTCGGTTAATGCTTGAACATTCTTTATGTTCATTAAACTCGCATTTTGACCGTATGCTACGCTGGAGTGCGAGTAGGAGTTCGGGTCTAGGGAAAGTCGGCATGTCTCTAGTCAGATCAAATCCATACGGAAACCACTATGACCAACGAATATGTCAATTTGACCGATTCTGACGGTGGACGCCGGACATCTTTGCCGGTATTCAAGGGAACGATGGGGCCGTCCGTCGTGGATATCTCCAAGCTCTATCGTGAGGTTGGTTGTTTTACCCTAGATCCCGGTTTTTCGATGACGGCAAGCTGCGCGAGCGGAATAACCTTTATCGACGGCGAACAAGGAATCCTGCTGTATCGTGGATACCCCATCGAACAGTTAGCGGCCAGCAGCAACTTTCTGGAGGTCACTTATCTGCTGTGGTACGGCGAGTTGCCGAATGAAAGCCAATTACAGCAGTTTACCCAAGAGGTTGTGCATCACACCATGATCAACGAATCCCTGCGGCTCTTCTACCAGGGGTTTCACTATGACGCCCATCCGATGGCGGTCTTGGTGGGGGTGGTGGGATCGCTTTCCGCGTTTTATCACGATTACCTGGATATCCACGATCCAAGATCTCGGGAGTTGGCGGGGCTCCGGCTTATTGCCAAGATGCCGACCATAACGGCGGCAGCTTATAAATACACCATGGGGCAGCCGTATATCTATCCCGATAATTCGCTGAGCTACACGGGCAATCTTCTGCGCATGATGTTCGCTATGCCGACCCACACCTATGAGGTAGATCCGGTGGCCGAGCGCGCTTTGGACTTGCTGTTGGTATTGCATGCCGACCATGAACAGAATGCGAGCACCTCGACGGTGCGCTTGGCGGGAAGCTCGGGCGCCAACCCATTCGCCTGTATCGCCGCGGGAATCGCCGCACTGTGGGGACCGGCGCACGGCGGGGCTAACGAGGCGGTCATCAAGATGCTTCAGGAAATCGGGGATGCCAAGCGCATACCCCAATTCATCGAGCGGGCCAAGGACAAGAACGATCCGTTTCGGCTCATGGGTTTCGGCCACCGCGTGTACAAGAATTTCGATCCGCGCGCGACGATCATCCGCGAGACCTGCTACGAGGTACTCGAAAAGCTGGCGGATTCGAAAGATCCGCTGTTCGAGCTGGCGCTCCGATTGGAAGAGATCGCTTTGAAGGATGACTATTTCATCGAGCGCAAGCTATATCCCAATGTCGATTTTTATTCGGGCATTATCTACCGCGCCCTGAATATCCCGATGAGCATGTTTACCGCGATATTTGCGGTCGCGCGTACGGCTGGGTGGATGGCCCACTGGATGGAGATGATGGCCGACCCTGAGCAGCGGATCGGTCGTCCGAGACAGCTCTATACCGGCCCCGTCACTCGGGATTACGTCCCGTTGAACGACCGGGGCCAGCCTGCGGCGCCTTAAGAAAAATTTCGCTTCTACAGTTTCGCTAATTTAACAGGCAGCCGGAGCCATTTGGCTCCGGCTGCCTTTGCAGGTCTTGCCGTACTACTCAGGCTTTCTTTCTTAGCGGCACGGCATTGGAATCGACTACCGCGGGCCAGCCTGGCTTTTTGCCTTCGACGAGGTGCTTTGCGGTAAGCGGCTTGCTCAGGTAATCGGCAGTTTGGCCGTCGAAAATGTGTATCCGATCGGCGCCCTTCTTCTTGGCGATGCAGCATGCCGCGTCAGCGTCACGGAGCACCGAAGCCGGATCGCCGCTTGCCGCTGTGAAGGTCGTAATTCCAATGCTTACACTTACCAAAAAATCCTTTCTCGCCCACGGCAAACGGCATTTCCTGACGGCATCGCGAAGATTATTGGCAATGATCCAGGCCGTTTCGAGCGGACAGTGCTCCAATAACAGACCGAACTCGCCTCCGCCGAGTCTGGCGAGAATATCGCTCTGCCGTAACCGGTTTTCCAAAGTATGTCCCAAAGATTGCAACAACTGATCTCCGGCGGCGCGCCCATAGGAGTCGTTGACGATCTTGAACTGATCGAGATCGAGATAGCAGAGCGTATGCTCGGATCGGCTCTCGCGCGTAGCGGCCAAGAGATTGCCTAAGCGTCGTTCGAACTCGATGCGGTTGGCCAGGCCAGTCAGACGATCGTGGCTGGCTTCGTAGGACAGTTTTTGAGTCAGCGCCGGAACTTCGCTCACGTCGCGGAATACGATCACTGCTCCGTTTATCCCGTCATCCGATCGGATCGGGTAGGAGGAATATCCCGCCGGGAACGACGTACCATTCTTGCGAGAAAACGTGGCTATGGAATGGCAGGAGATACCCTCGCGTAGGGTCTGGTAAATGGGGGATTCGTCCCTCGGATAATGTGAGCCGTCCGCTCGACCGGAGCGGAGTTTGGCATGCACATCGCCGCCCAATAGTTCCTCTCGGCCATAACCGATCATATGTAGAGCCGCCTTGTTGACGAAGGTGCAGCGGTTTTCCGTATCGAGCCCGAGAATGCCTTCACCGACCGATTCGAGTAGCGAGCAGAATCGGGCTTCGCTGGCTCGCAATGCGGCTTCGGCTTGCTTGCGGTCGCACAGTTCCTTGTCCATGTTTGCGTTTGCGGCCTTGAGCAGGTCGGTTTGTTTTTCCAATTGCTCAGTGCGTTGGGCCACCAGTTCATCGAGTCGACGGCGGTAGTACTCCAACTCCTGCTCCGCCTCCTTGTCCGCGGTGATATCAACGAGGATGCCCTGCAGGAACAACGGCCGGCCGGCATCGTCGCGGACTACATTGGCTTCGTCCAAAACCCAGCGCGCCTTGCCGTCGTGCGTGATCACGCGATATTCGCAGCGGAGCGGCATGTGGTGCTCATAAGTCTTCGCGAATTGCTCGATCACCGTTTCCCGATCGTCGGGGTGAACCCATTTGATCAATCCGATGCCCAAGGGGTCGTCCAGCCAGGTTTCGGGGCGGTAGCCCAACTGTTGGGTTTGCGGGCTCACGTACAATAGCTTTCCCGGAGCCTCGACGGATGCGATATAGGTAATCGCGGGTATCTGCTCCACTAAGGTACGGTACTTGGCTTCGGTCTCCCGTAGCCGTTCCAAGGCCTTTTCCTTTTCTCGCAAAATCCGATTTTCATGAACCGTGCGAACGATCAAGCCGGGAAGGCGTTGTATGAAGTCGTACCCGTTTGTCTTGGCAAGGTAATCCGAAGCGCCGTTTTTGAGCGTGTTGACAGCTACCGCAGCGCCATCTTCGGAAGTCATCACTACCACCGGAGCGGGTAATTCGCCCGTTTGCTCGGCTAAGTCGGCGAGCAGCTCGCTCGCATCAAGATCCGGCAGTTGCTGGTCAATCACGATGCAGTCAGGCACTTCGCTACGGATCAGCTTGAGCCCTTGACGGCCGGTTTCGGCTTCGATGACCTCGAATCGATAGATCGAATGCTGTTCAAGCACCTGCCGACAGCTCTGGCGGCAAGCCGAGTCACTGTCGATAAGCAGCAGGCGGATAATCGGTGTGATGTTTAGAGCGTTCATTGTGGTAACTCGTTACAGTCCTGTAGGCACATATGGAACGGGTCGTTCCGGAGCCACGTCCAATAGCCAATTGTGGTTGAGGGTCACAGACTATCTGCGGCGTCTAACCACTCCCCTTTAGTGGTGCAAGACTCTAGCTTAAGTTGCGGCGTTCGATAATAGGTACTGTTGCATAGCAGATATACAAGCTATTGAATTATTGCCATATTTCTTAAAGAGACAGGAGCTGTAAACGAACATTTTAGGGTGCGGACGAGGACTCGCCGGCTTTTTTGACCATGACGGGGCATGCTGGCGACATCTGAAAAATGACGCGATTGACGATGAGCGGGCGCAGTTCTTGCTCGACTGATAGGGAGCTAATCGGGCATTCTAACGTCATAAAAGTGGGGAAAGGCCTATTGACCGACCCGTTGGAATCTTGTCGCAGAAGTCGTAAATGAACACTCGGGAGACACACGTCACGCCTTTGCCCATCGGCCACATCGCCGAGGTTTATGGTCCGGTGGTCGATATTGCCTGCCAGTCCTTGCCGCCCCTGCATCGGGCTTTGTATGCCGCGATCGACCATGAGCGTTATGTATTCGAGGTTCATCAGCACCTCGATCCGGCGCGGGTAAGGGCGATCACCTTGCACGGGACGGCGGGCTTGAAGCGGGGCATGGCGGTTTACGACAGCGGAAATGCCCTGCAGGTGCCGGTCTCGGCGGGATGTCTCGGGCGGCTCATCGATGTATTCGGCAACCCGCTGGATGGTGGACCAGCGCTGCCGGACACCGAATTTCGCGAGGTCTTGGCTCCTCCGCCGGCTCTGCATGAGGCTGTTCCGGCCAACAGCATTCTGGAGACGGGCATTAAGGTGATCGATCTGTTATGTCCGTTCGTGCGAGGCGGCAAGACCGGGCTGTTCGGCGGCGCCGGCGTCGGCAAGACCGTATTGATCATGGAATTCATGCACGCGATCGTTGCCTTGCACCGGGGCGTTTCCGTATTTGCCGGGGTCGGGGAACGCATCCGCGAAGGGCACGAACTGTGGCACGAGATGCGGGACACCGGCGTTATGGATAATGCGGTACTGGTGTTCGGACAGATGGACGAGTCGCCCGGCGTGCGGTTCCGGGTCGGGTTGACGGCGCTGACGTATGCCGAATATCTGCGCGACTCTCTGGGTAAAGAAGTTTTGTTCTTGATGGACAATGCCTTCCGTTTCGTGCAGGCGGGAAGTGAAGTCTCCGGATTGCTCGGGCGCATGCCGGCCACGGTAGGCTATCAGCCGACTCTGTTGAGCGAGGTTGCGGAATTGCAGGACCGGATAGTTTCCACGCGGCGGGGCAATATCACATCCGTTCAGGCTATTTACGTTCCGGCCGACGACATGACCGATCCCGCTGTGAGCGCCATTTTGGGCCATTTGGACACCAGTGTAATCTTGTCGCGTGCTCAGGCGGCGAAAGGGATTTATCCGGCCGTTGATCCGCTCCTGTCCGGCAGCACGATGATGGATCGCCATTTTTTGGGTGATCGCCATTACGCCGTTGCCGAAGGCGTGCGCGAGCATCTCGCCCGTTATCAGGAACTGGAAGATATCATCACGATGCTGGGTATTGAGGAGCTTTCCGAAAAAGACAGGCTCATGGTGCTGCGGGCCCGTAGGCTTCAGCGGTATCTCAGCCAGCCGTTCCACACCGTGGCCGAGCATACCGGCATCCCGGGTGTCGCTGTGCCGCTGGAACAAACCCTCGCCGATTGCGAAGCCTTCTTGCGCGGCGATTATGACGGCGTATCCGAGGAGCGTTGTTACATGCGCGGAACGATGCAGGCGTGACTATCGAGATAGGCCGGTTTCGCCGCACGCCTATGGGGCTCAAGCCATGAGCACGTTTGTTCTCAATCTGCAGAGTTCCCGTCTATTCGAGCGCATCGAAAATGTGGAAAGCTTCGTCGGCGAAGACGCTTCCGGCAGTTTCGGGTTGCGCGCCCATCACGAGCGCTTTATGACCGCCATGGTATTCGGTCTAGCCCGCTACCGTTGCCCGGGAGAGCCTTGGCAGTATCTGGCTTTGCCCGGAGCTTTGGCTTATTTCCTCAATAATGAGTTATTTATCAATACGAGACGCTATATCCGGGATTCCGATTACAATCGCATCAGCGAAGCACTGACGGAACAACTTTTGAAAGAAGAAGAAACGTTAACGGGCCTTAAACAAAATCTGCGCCGGCTCGAAGAGGCGATGCTGACGCGGTTGCTGGAAATTGAGCGGGGTAGATGAGCATGGACGAGCGTGAAAAACTGCGTCGCTCAATCGAAAGGCAGGCGAAGCGGATGGAACAGGCAGAGCAGGACCGTTCGACGCTGTTATCGCAAACCGCTTTTCTCGGTGTCCTGGCGCTTCTGCTCGTAGTACCCGTGATTTTGGGCGCGTATCTGGGGCGTTGGTTAGATACCCTGTCCGAAGGTTATTCCATTCATTGGACAGTCAGTCTCATCATTGTTGGAGTGATTGTCGGCATCTTTAACGTGTATCTGTTCGTGCGCGAGCATTGACCGTGGAGCACGCGGAGCCTATTGCCTTATTGTCATTCGATATCGGCTCAATTCATATTGGTCCGACCGTGCTCACCACATGGTTGTTGATGATTCTCTTGGGGGTTTTCTCCTGGCTGGCTACGCGCAGGCTGAAAGTTGACACGCCGTCAGGTCTGCAGGCGATGCTTGAAGGTGTGATCGGCTCCATGGAAGAAGCCATTCGGGCGGTGGCGCCTGCCCACGGAGTGCAACTCTTGCCTTTCATCGGCACCCTTTGGATCTATCTCGTGATGGCGAACCTCACAGGTTTGATTCCGGGGCTCGGGTCACCCACGGCCGATTTGTCCGCGACCGCAGCACTAGCCCTTTTGGTGTTTTTTTCGGTGCACTGGTATGGGGTGAAGACCAGCGGCTGGGGATATTTACGCCACTATCTTGCACCCACTCCGCTCATGCTTCCCTTTCATCTTTTAAGCGAGATTTCCCGAACGATCGCACTGGCGATGCGTTTATTCGGCAACATCATGAGTCTGGAATTGGCGGTGCTTCTAGTGTTGCTGATAGCGGGATTTCTGGCGCCGGTGCCTTTGCTCTTGCTGCATATCGTGGAGGCACTCGTGCAAGCCTATATTTTCGGCATGCTGGCCCTGATCTATATCGCCGGCGCGCTTCAAACACAGCCGTTGCAAAAATAAGGAGCAATTCATGAGCGATATGACTTGGTTCGTCATCGTGTCCACAGTCGGCGCGGCGCTGGCCATCGGTTTGGGAGTCTTGGCTCCGGGCATTGCTATGGGCAGGGCGATTTCCCAAGCGCTCGACGCCTTGGCTCGTCAGCCGGAAGCAGAGAAGGCGATTACCCGCACGCTGTTCATCGGCCTCGCCATGATCGAATCTCTGGCGATTTACGTGCTGGTCGTGGTGCTGATCATTTTGTTCCGAAATCCGCTGCTGGAATATTTGCTGAAATAAGGGCGTTTGATGAACTTCGACTGGACGACCTTTGTACTGGAATTCGTCAATTTTATCGTACTGCTGTGGATACTCCGGCGTTTTCTGTACCGTCCCGTGCTGGAAGTCATCCAGGCTCGCCAAAGGAAGATCGAGGATCAGTTAAGGCAGGCGGATCGCTCACAGATGGAGGCGCTGGCAGCCAAGGAAGCATGCGAGCGGAATATGGCGAGTTGGGAAAAGGAAAAAGCCTTGGCGAGGATGGAGTTGGAGAAGGAAATTGCGGCAGAGCGCCAGCGTCTTTTGGCGCGGCTGACCGAAGAGGAGTCGGAGAGACGCGCAAAACAGCAGGCGCAAGAGGAGCGGGAGCGGCAGGAATGGATGCGTACGACTGAGCAGCAGGCCCTCGAGCTGGGTAGCCGGTTCGTGGTGAGGCTTTTGGAACGACTTGCTTCATCGGAATTGGAGGCCAGGCTCATCTCGGTGGCTTTGGGCGATCTCGGCGCATTGCCGAAAAGCGAGCTGGAAAAACTTCGTTCGGCTATGGCGGAGGACTCGCTTGAAGTGTCAAGCGGATATCCAATGGCCGCCGACCGACAAGAGGCTTTGGCGGCGGCGATCGGGCAAGCGGCCGGAAGCGAGGTCAATCCCACATTCAAGGAGGACCCGTCATTGCTGGCGGGACTCCGTATGCATGCCGGTTCCTGGGTATTGTCCGCGAATCTCCGCGACGAATTGAAGTTTTTCCGAGATGTCTTTTCCCGCGGTGCTTCATAACGGCTCGTTGCTCGGACGTGTAGCCGAGGCAATCGACCGCTACCGGTTCGGTTTGCGCCTGGAAGAATACGGGCACGTGCTCTCGGTCGGCGACGGTATTGCCTGGATTCGCGGATTGCCGTCCGCCGCGATGGATGAACTCTTGTTGTTCGAGGACGGCAGCCGCGGCCTGGTGTTCCATCTCGGCAATCAGCGGCTGGGCGCCATCCTGCTGGAGCAAACGGTCCGTCTTACGTCAGGGTCCCCGGTTTATCTCACAGGCCAGCGATTGGCTCTGGGAGTTGGGGATGCCTTGGTCGGAAGGGTGATAGACCCCTTGGGAAAACCTCTTGACGGTCAACCGCCGCCGGAGCTGAATCTTCGCCGGGAACTGGATGTTTCTTCGCCACCGATCGTTGCCCGGGACTTCGTCGATCGGCCGCTCTATACCGGCACCAAAATAGTCGATGCCATGATTCCCCTGGGACGCGGGCAGCGCCAATTGATTATCGGCGACAACGGCGTCGGGAAAACGTCACTGGCCTTGGACGTTGTGCTCAATCAGCACGATCAGGGTGTATTGTGCGTTTACGTCTTAATTGGCCAAAAGCGGTCGGATGCCATCAGCGCTATCGATTTATTACGGCGTTACGGCGCGATGGCGTACACCACGGTCGTTGTGGCCGAGGCCAGCGATTCGCCGGGCTTGAAATATCTGGCGCCGTTCGCCGGGTGCGCCGTGGCCGAGCATTGGATGTGGCATGGCCGGGACACGCTGGTCGTCTATGACGATCTCTCCACCCATGCACGCGCTTACCGCGAGCTGTCCTTGCTGTTGCGCCGCCCGCCCGGGCGGGAAGCCTATCCGGGCGATATCTTTTACCTCCACTCACGCCTGTTGGAACGTTCGACTTGTCTTGCGCCATCCTACGGCGGGGGCAGCATGACGGCATTGCCGATCGTCGAGACCGAGCAGGGGGAAATCGCCGCCTACATTCCCACCAATCTGATCTCGATCACCGATGGCCAGATTTATCTGGATCGCCGCTTATTCGGCAACGGATTTCTTCCAGCTATCGATATCACCCGATCGGTGTCCCGTATCGGGGGGCGTGCGCAGCACCCACGCATCAAGGAGGAAGCCGCGCGCATGAAACTCGACTATTTACAGTTTCTGGAGCTGGAGGCTTTTACGCGCTTCGGATCCAAGCTGGAAGCGTCCATGGAAGAGAAGATCCGGCGGGGGCAGGTGCTGCGTGAGGTTTTAAAGCAAGAACGGCTGGTGCCGCTGTCCCCGGAATTCCAATTGGCTTGGATGATGGCTTATAGCGCGGGTCGATTCGACGATCCGAATTCCGCCTCGATCCGTCGCAAACTGGATGTGCTGGCAGATGGTTTGCAGCGCTTTCCCATTGAGTTATCGGCCAGCCGCGAAGAGTGGAATCAATGGCTGGACCTTCGTCTGACCGGATTGGGTGATCAAACGAGATGAGTCGGCGAGCGGAAGTCGAACGACGCCTGCGGCGATTGGACGAGATTGCGGACATCATGACCGCCATGAAGACGCTGGCGCTGATCGAAACGCGCAAATACAACCGATTCATGGCGCATCAGCAGCACCTGATCCAGAGCATCGAGGCTGCGAGTGCGGATTTTCTGGCTTTTCATCCGGTATTCCGGGGCGGCTGCGGGCAAGGGGAGGGCGGATCGGAAGTGCTTATTCTGATCGGATCGGAGCGCGGCTTTTGCGGCGATTTTAATGAGACGATTGTTGCAGCCTTAGCCGCATTGCCGACAGTTCAGCCGCGCTTGGTGGTAGTCGGTCGACGGCTTGCGACAAAGCTGCAAGACCATCCCGACGTCCAGATATGGCTGGATGGTCCTAACGTGGCTGAGGAAGTGCGGCCGGTCTTGGATGAGCTGATGAAAGCATTACACCGTCTGCAGACGGGGTCGGCGCCATGGAAGCGGCTCAGCGTACTGGCCCACGACTCGGAGGGCGGTATCGCTTCCCATATTCTCTTGCCGATAACGCCGACGCAAGAACCGATATTCGCTTATCCGCCGCGGATGAATCTCGATCCGGCTGTATTCTTTGTGGAATTGACCGAGCATTATCTGTCCGCGAAACTTCCCGGCTTGTTCTACGCCTCGCTGATGGCGGAGAACCGTCGGCGCTTGGAACACATGGAGAACGCGTTGCGGCGGATGGATACCAAGATCGAAGATCTCCGCCGCAAAAGCAATGCGCTGCGCCAGGAGGAGATCGTCGAGGAAATCGAAATCATTCTGTTGAGCGCCGAATCGCTGCTAACCGACCCGAGCTAGATGAGAAGAGTCCTGTTTGCCCATCGCCGTTTTTATCACTATGAATAATGAGACTATTTTGATTACCGGCTGTTCCTCCGGCATAGGATTATGTGTCGCCCGGGGACTGCGGCAACGGGGTTATCGTGTATTTGCCACCGCCCGAAAAGAACACGATGTAAAGAATTTATGCGACGAAGGTTTCGAAGCGTTCCGGCTCGATCTTGCGGATTCCCGCTCCATCAGGGTAGCCCTGGATCTGGTATTGCAGGCTACGGGCGGCAGCTTATATGCTCTTTTCAACAACGGTGCCTACGGCCAACCGGGCGCTGTAGAGGATTTAAGCCGCGAGGTGCTGCGCGAGCAATTCGAGACCAACCTGTTCGGGACGCATGAACTGACCTCGCTGGTGCTGCCGGTGATGCGAAAACAGGGGTACGGGCGCATCATTCAGAACAGCTCCGTCCTCGGTTTCGCCGCAATGGCATACCGGGGCGCTTATAATTCCAGTAAATACGCTTTGGAAGGTTTATCGGATACTTTGCGGTTGGAGTTGGCCGGAACCGGCATTTTTGTCTCGCTCGTCGAACCCGGGCCGATTTTGAGCCGATTTCGGGACAATGGTCTGGCTATGTTCAAGACAAACATCGACAGCGAGCGGAGCGTTCATCGCGAGAGATACCGGGCCATGGAGTCGCGATTGGTCAAGGAAGGACCCGCCGTGCCGTTTACGTTGGGGCCCGAAGCGGTGCTCAAAGAAGTAATCCGTGCTCTTGAAGCAAAAAGACCGAAAGCGCGTTATTACGTCACGTTTCCTACCTACTTGTTCGGATTCCTGAAAAGAATTCTGCCGGATCGCGGACTCGATTGGGTGTTGCGGCGGGTCGGTTGAGTCTGGCGCTGGCGCATGTCCGGCGTAGGCTTAAATACAATTTCCATCCGTGTGACAGGTTAGAGCTTGCTCATCATGAAAACCTATATTTTATCGGCCGGTGTCGTTATTGTGCGCGGCCGTCCCGAAGATCCGCGTTATTTGTTGCTCCGCGCCTTTCAGTATTGGGATTTCCCGAAAGGAGTGGTGGAGGCGGGCGAAGAACCCCTGGCTGCGGCGCAGCGTGAAGTGTTGGAGGAAACGGCACTTACGAATTTAATGTTTCGCTGGGGGAAAGGTTACCAGGAAACGCCGCCCTACGGCGTCGGCAAGATTGCGCGGTACTATGTGGCCGAATCCCTCGACGGCGAGGTGCATTTACCCATCAACCCGCTATTGGGCAGGCCCGAGCATGATGAGTTTAGATGGGTGACTTTCGAGGAAGCGGATAGGCTGCTCGGGCCGCGGCTCAGGCCGATTTTGAACTGGGCCGACTGGCTCGTTACGCGCGAAAGGCAGGACGGCTGAGCGTTGTCTAAGCATCACCGTGCGGTCGGAACCAAGCGAATTTCTCTCGAAGCTTAACGACATTTCCGATGATGAGAAGCGTCGGAGCCTTAACGTCGGAGCTATTCACCGTTTGCGGCAAGGTTTTCAAAGTGCCGGTTAGAACTAACTGGTGTTGGGTGGTTCCTTGCTGGACGAGGGCGGCAGGGAGATCGGCTGGGCAGCCATGCTGAATCAAGCGCGAGCAAATTTCCTCCAATCCTTGGAGTCCCATGTAAAACACGAGGGTCTGCCCAGGTCGGGACAACTGATTCCAGTCAATGTCGATGAGCCGACCATCTTTCATATGACCGGTCAGGAACATACAGGATTGAGCGTAGTCGCGGTGGGTCAGGGGAATACCAGCATAGGCGGCGCAACCCGAAGCGGCCGTAATTCCCGGGATTACTTGGAATAGCACGCCTTCAGTCATTAGGGTTTCGATTTCTTCTCCACCTCGGCCGAAAATGAATGGATCCCCGCCTTTAAGCCTGAGCACCCGTTTGCCGGATTTGGCGAGATCGGCGAGGAGGCGGTTGATTTGGGCTTGAGGGAGCGTGTGTTGGTTTCGCTGTTTGCCGGCATAAATCTTTTCGGCATCGCGCCGGACGAGTTGCAGAATTTCGGGCGAAACGAGGCGATCGTAGACGACCACGTCAGCCTCCTGCATCAGACGTAGCGCCCGGATAGTCAGCAAGTCCGGATCGCCCGGCCCGGCACCGACCAAGTAGACCATACCTAAACGTAAGCCGTCTTTTTCCTGAGACTCGGCTCTAATCAGCTGATCGAGATGCTCGGCGGCTTGCTCTTCCCTTCCGGCAAACACAAGTTCGGCGACCGTACCTGACAGGACGTTCTCCCAAAATTTCCGGCGTACATGCGACTCCTTAATGGCTTGCTTGACGCGCGTTCGGAACTTGGCGGCGATCTTGGCCAAGCGTCCATAAGCTGGCGGTATCAAGGATTCGATCCGCATTCGCAGAATCCGAGCCAGGACCGGGGAGGCGCCTCCCGAGGACACGGCCGCGATGATCGGGGAGCGGTCGATGATGGCGGGGAAGATAAACGTGCAGAGCGCCGGTTGGTCCACTACGTTCACGGGAATGTTATGCGTCTTCGCTGCCTCGGCGACATGGGCGTTAAGATCGATGTCGTCGGTCGCTGCCACGATAAGCTTGAAGCCACACACGTCCTGAGAGTGAAACCTTTTGGACAATAGCGTCATGGATCCGGATTCCCCCAGCTTTAACAGTGCATCGTGGAAGTCTGGAGCCAACACGCTGACTTGGCCCCCGGCGTGCTGCAGGATTTCGGCCTTGCGGGCAGCTACCTGTCCGCCCCCGACAATTAGGCAAGGCTCATTTTTAAGATTGAGAAATATGGGCAAATAATCCATATCATGCGGTTTTGTTAGAATGGCTCCATTTTTACACGATTTCGAACGGGTATCGGTGAATGATACAGATTGATATCGAGATAGACACTTCAGGGCTGATGTGTCCTTTGCCGCTCTTACGATTAAAAAAGGCTTTGCAGGCTATGGAGGCCGGCCAGGTGGTGCGTGTTTTAGCGACCGATCCGGCCTCTGTTCTGGATTTCGGGGTATTTCTGGAGCAGGCCGGACATCAAATGCTGGACCGAAAGGAGGAGACCGGAGTTTTCTTCTATTTGATCCGCAAGGCCTGATGCGTTTTTTCCAACAGCATGGCGTGCTCTTCGGGGCAGTGTCCGTTGCGGAGGCTTATAATCGGCCATCTATTCTGTATGGCGTATGCTCCAAGCGCCTCATCGGGGTCCACGGCAACGGGGAAACCCACGAGCGAAAGCAAAGGCAGATCGTTATGGGAGTCGCTGTAAAACCAGCTACCAGTTAAATCATGATCATTCTCTGCTAACCATTCCTTCAATCGTTGGACCTTGCCTTCGCGGAAGCACGGCGTGCCTACGAATCGTCCGGTGTAATGGCCGTTCTTAAGTTCCGGTGTCGTAGCGATCAGGCATTCAATGCCGTAAAGCTGGGCGATCGGTTCCGTTACGAAGCGATTGGTGGCGGTAATAATGATCGGGATGTCGCCCGCGCTTCGGTGTTTTTCGATCAGCGCTGCGGCGGCCGGCAATAACAGCGGTTTGATCTTCTCTTCAATAAAGGCGGCACGCCACCTGTGAAGCGCATGAGGCTGATTGTCAGCCAAAGGGCTTAAGGCAAACTCCAGAAACTTTACGATATCGAGCGTGCCGTTCTTGTAGTCCTCGTAAAACCGAGCGTTGGCCTCTTCGTAGTACTTCCGATCTACGATCCCATTTTCAACCAGGAACTGCCCCCACAGATAGTCGCTATCCCCGCCTAGAAGAGTGTTATCAAGGTCAAATATTGCCAGACTCACGCGTTTCCTTTAAATTCGATTCGAATACCTAAACAAAGGGTAAAAAGCCAAAAGGGATCAACGGAGTGCTGCCGAGCTGCCGGACAACTACGGTGGGCGACGCTCAGGTTTCGGTTAGACCCAACGGGCTAGAATTATACCATCGAGGACAGTAGTAGGATTTACTTCTAACCATGATCGACGCGGATGGTTATCGCCTAAACGTGGGTATCGTCTTGTGTAACGACGACGGCCGCGTTTTCTGGGCAAGGCGGGTCGGCATGCGTTCCTGGCAGTTTCCGCAAGGAGGTATAAAATTAAATGAAGCTCCGGAAGCTGCAATGTACAGAGAGCTGTATGAGGAAGTCGGGCTTAAGAGGCACGACGTGCAACTCATCGGGCGAACCCGAGATTGGCTGCATTACGACCTTCCTGAGCGATATATCCGTAAACATTCGTTTCCGCTTTGCATAGGGCAAAAGCAGCTCTGGTATATCCTGCGTTTATCCGGTGATGAGTCGAGAATTCGCTTGGATCATAGTGATAGACCGGAGTTCGACGCATGGTGTTGGGTCGATTATTGGCATCCAGTGAGCGATGTAGTGTATTTCAAACGACAAGTCTATCGTCAGGCATTAACGGAATTGGGAAATTATCTGGCCTTTGGAAAGGTTTCCGTCAGTCCTACTGGCTCGTTGTCTGCTGGTCAAAAAACCTAGCACCACGAAACCGATTTTGAACTTCCCGCTTTTAGAATCTGCGCGCAATTATCCGTTTGTCGCGCGCTCTCTCACGCTCGCAATTTTTCTATTTACTTCCAAGTCGGCGGTTTCACAGTCCGTGGTGGTACATCCGAATGTTCCCGTTTCCGAGATCGGCCAGCAGGAAGCTAGGGCACTATTCGCAATGTCGCAACGTTCGTGGCAAGACGGTACCCCGGTAGTCGTATTCGTTTTGCCAGACAGCAGTCCAATACACAAAGAGTTCTGCAAAAAGCATTTAGGAATGTTTGCACACCAGCTTAGACAAACCTGGGATCGCAAAGTATTTTCGGGAACAGGGCAAGCCCCTGAAGTTGCATCAACTGTCGAGGAAATGCGCGCGCTGATTTCAAAGACACCCGGAGCGATCGGCTATCTACCCGAGGCGGCAATCGACCGCACTGTACGCTCGATCATCATTCGTGAAGGCGCTCGATGATAACGTTAGTCCGTCATAAGAAGGCGTGGTTTCCGGCTGTTTCATTAGTTTTTTGCTATTGCCATAACTCGTGTGCCGATTGGAAAGATACTTTTCAATACCACGGCTTTATTAGCCAAAACTTTGTTTTGACCTCCGAAAACAATTTCTATGGAGATAGCGAAAACGGAAGTTTTGATTTTACGGAGGCTGGATTTAATGTTTCATTGCGTCCGCTGAATCGCTTGAGTTTGGCTGCTCAAGTGTTATACCGCCGTGCCGGAGAGTTAGAAGACGAAGAGGTGCGGTTGGATTACGGTGTGCTGGATTTTACCGCGTTAGGGACTACGGAGGCCCGCGCTGGACTACGTTTGGGACGCGTGAAAAATCCGCTCGGATTATATAACGAGACTCGCGATGTGGCCTTTACTCGCCCGTCTATTTTTTTGCCGCAAAGCATTTATTTTGACCGTACTCGCAATTTCGCGCTTTCGGCAGACGGTGGCCAAGTATATGGCGAGTACGAGAGTTCAATCGGCGAATTTTCCTTACGAGTGAATGTCGGGGTGCCCACGGCCGATAAGGCACTGGAGGACGTGCTACTTGGTAGAAACCGCCCTGGCGAGTTAAGAGGAAAAACGTCTTATCTCGGCCAATTGCTTTACGAATACGAGAGCGGTCTCGTTCGTTTGGCGGTCACCGCCGCCTCCGCACATGCGAGTTACGAACCCGGAAAAAATGATTTCCTTTCAGACGGGGATTTCCTGTTTCAGCCGTATATTTTTTCCGCTCAGTATAATGGCGAGCGCCTGTCATTGACCGCGGAATATGCGGTGCGCAATTCCGATCTAAAGCGTTTCGGTCCGTTGTTTCCGAATATCTCCGCTCAGTCCGAAAGTTATTACATTCAAGGTGCCTATCGTCTCACCGACGAAATTGAGGCCATGGTTCGTTATGACGTTTACTATGTAAACGTACATGACCGTTATGGCGGCGAATTCGAGCAGCGGACCGGTCGACCCGGCTTTAGCCGTTTTGCCAAGGATTGGACGGTCGGTCTGCGCTGGGACATTACCCCGAATTGGATGGCGCGCGCGGAATATCACCGTGTACATGGCACCGGGTGGCTTGCCGGGACTGAAAACCCGGATCCTCGGGAGCTTGACCCCGATTGGGATCTATTCGCCCTTGAGCTTTCCTTTCGGTTTTAGCCGCTTAATATAAGCACGTCACGCCTCAGTACCCTTCCGAAGTAAGCTCCAAGCCCGTAGGTACTTCGGTGAGCCGCTCTACACCGGTTTCTATCGTCCCGTCCGAATATAGTTCGATCCAGCGATAGCCCGGAGGAATTCGGTCGAGAGCAAAAGTGGAGCTTCTGGGCTTGAACTGAAAGCATGTTGAAGGTGAGGCTAACAGACGTAGCCGTCCACGTACTTCATCCATCACTTGGTGAACATGGCCGAACACAATGCCCTTGACGTGTTCGTATCTTTGGGCAATCGCCAGTAAATCATCGGCATTTTCCAGCACCATGGTATCCATCCAAAGACTGCCGCTGGGAACGGGGTGATGATGAAGAGCGATAAGGATGTAACGGTCAGGATGTTCCGTTAGCGAATTTTCGAGTAAGCGGAGCTGGCCATCCGTTAAGCGTCCACCCGGCTGGCCCCTGATTGTGCTGTCTAGACAAATGATTTCCCATTTATCCAGAAATATTCGCGGCTGGACATGAACGTTCCCTGTCGACAGAAGTCTGGACATGAGATCAGGATCATCATGATTGCCCGGAAGACAGTAGCAGGGGATTCCCAAGGCGGCAAGCCGTTCTTTCAGTCGTTCATAACTCAAAGCACATGGATCCTGAGCCAGGTCGCCCGTCAGTAGGGCTAGATCCGGCTGCCAGGGCTTTTGCTTGATGGTCTCCAAAACGGCTGCAAAACTTAGCTCGGTTTCTATCCCAAGTAGCGTTTGGCCTCGTACGGCAAGGAAGTGAAAGTCGGTAATATGCAGGATGCGGGCAACCATAGACCTTTTGTCTGATGGAGCATTCGTGCTTTCGGTGCATCCGGTGCTGCTCATCTAAATCTCTCTCGCGTGAGTACGCTGTTTGGCGCAGCCGGGAGTGATAATTTTGGAGACCAGAATAAATTCACTGCTTCCTCTGATAGAAGAAACACACCTTATGTGATGCGCATCGGCTAATAACGCAGAAACGTTGTTGCGCGATTAGTAATGTAAGAGCGAATGAACGGGGTACCGTTCCAATTTTTTTCGCCCTTTTAGTTCATCGAGTTCTACGACGAAGGCACAAGCTATGATGTCCGCGCCCAAAGATTCAACGAGCTCGCAGCTGGCTTTGGCAGTGCCGCCGGTAGCTAACAAATCGTCTACCAAGAGGACTTTGTCTCCGGGGCCTAAAGCATCAATGTGTACTTCGAGTGCGGCTGATCCGTATTCGAGATTGTAGCTAATGCTCTGCACGTCATAAGGGAGTTTGCCGGGTTTCCGAAGGGGCACGAACCCTACCCCCAGTTCCCAGGCGACTAACGATCCAAAAATAAAACCGCGTGCTTCCATGCCGGCAACGGCAGTGATTTCCTGGCCCAGATACGGGTGCAACAAATGGTGCACCGCCAGACGTAACGTAGCCGGATCTTTGACTAGAGGGGTAATGTCTTTAAAAAGGATGCCTGGTTTTGGGAAATCCGGAATATCCCGGATGTTGGCTTTGAGCTTTTCCATTAGTGCCTTCTCTTAGCCGTCGTGACGCGGGATGAGGCCGGCCTCAAAGCGTCAAGGTTCCCCAAAAAGTGCTCGATGGCTGCTGTGATTCCATCGGAATCCAAGCCGCAAAGGGCAAGTAGTTCTTCGCGACTACCCTGTTCGAGAAACTCATCCGGCAAGCCGAGATTGAGTACGGGAACGTGACACTGGCGAGATTGCAGAAGTTCATTGACGGCACTGCCGGCCCCGCCGGCTACCGAGTTGTCTTCGACCGTCACGAATATCTCATGATTCTTCGCCAATTCGAGAATCAGAGTTTCATCCAGCGGCTTCACAAAACGCATATTAACCACGGTGCCGTCTAATCTCTCTCCGGCTTCGATTGCGGGGGTAAGCATGGTGCCGAATGCCAGTATTGCGATCCTTTTGCCGCGCCGACGGATTTCGCCTTTACCGATGGGAAGAGCGGTCATCTCACCGATAACGGGAACGCCTGGACCTTTGCCGCGCGGATAACGGACAGCGGCGGGGCCATCGTATTGAAAGCCTGTGAAAAGCATCTGCCGGCACTCGTTTTCATTGGCCGGCGTCATGATCACCATGTTCGGAATGCAGCGCATGAAGCTGATATCGAAGCTGCCGGCGTGAGTCGGTCCATCAGGTCCGACAAGGCCCGCACGATCAATGGCGAACAGTACCGGCAGGTTCTGAAGTGCCACATCGTGTATGAGCTGGTCATAGGCACGCTGCAAGAAGGTTGAATAAATTGCGACTACCGGCTTATAACCTTCGCAGGCCAGACCGGCCGCTACAGTCACCGCGTGTTGTTCGGCGATGCCGACATCGAAGTAACGATCCGGGAAACGGGTGGAAAATTCCACGAGTCCGGAACCTTCCCGCATGGCTGGTGTAATGCCGAGTAGACGATCATTCTTTTCCGCCATGTCGCACAGCCATTGCCCGAACACTTCCGTGTAGCTCGGGCTTCCCGGCTTGGACTTCGGCAAATGATCTTTGCTGAGATCGAAGGAGGAAACGCCGTGGTAAGCGACCGGATCTTTCTCCGCCGGTAAATACCCCTTGCCCTTCTTGGTGACCACGTGCAAAAACCTAGGGCCGGGCAAATCCCGCAAATTGCGTAAGGTCGTGATCAAAGTATCGAGATCGTGGCCATCGACCGGTCCGATGTAATTGAAACCCAGTTCTTCGAACAAAGTTCCGGGGGCAACCATGCCTTTGACATGTTCTTCCGCGCGGCGAGCGAGTTCCCAGACACTGGGCATGCGCCGCATCAGGATCTGCTTGCTGCCCTGCCGCACCGTCGAATAGAACTTGCTGGAGAGGAGCTTGGCCAGATAATTGTTGAGCGCCCCGACATTGGGCGATATGGACATCTCGTTGTCGTTGAGCACGACGAGCAGATTGGCGTCGAGCACCCCGGCATGGTTGAGAGCTTCGAACGCCATGCCGCCTGTCAATCCGCCATCGCCGATAATGGCAACGGCATGGGTGTCGCGCTTCTGTAGCGATGCGGCTATGGCCATGCCGAGCGCTGCGCTAATGGACGTGCTCGAGTGACCGACGCCGAAACAGTCGTAAGGGCTTTCGTCGCGATTAGGGAAGGCAGACAGCCCGTCTTTCCGGCGAATGGAAAGCATTCTCTCGCGGCGGCCGGTTAGGATTTTGTGCGGATAAGCCTGATGGCCCACATCCCAGACAAGCTTGTCCTCAGGCGTATCGAAGACGTAGTGCAACGCGACGGTGAGTTCGACCGTCCCCAACCCGGCTGCCAAATGACCCCCGGACTGACTGACGCAGTCTAATAAAAAAGAGCGCAGTTCGTCTGCCAATTGGGGTAATTGATCCTCGGGTAGAGCGCGCAATTCCGCGGGACTGCCGACGGTTTGTAGGAGAGGGTATTCGTTGGCTTTATTCATTGATGTTATGGAACTTCAAACCAGGCTTATTCGCGGGTAAAAGATGATCCTGAATCAGGCATCAACCGATCAATTATGGAACTCGAAGTTTTAGCTTTCAAGGATAGTTTGTTCTTCAGATGCCGTTTTAAGGGAGTAATATCGCCTTTGCCGCAAGGGCTTAGGCGCGCCGCTCGATAATGAAAAGCGACAGCGCACGAAGGATTTCGGCCTCGGCACCGAGGCCGGATAGTGTGTCCAAAGCTTCTTCATGGAGGTCTCGCGCCTTTTGTTTGGCGCCAGCCAATCCCAGGAGTGCAGGGTAATTGGGCTTGTTATTGTCTCGATCCTTGCCTTGGGTTTTACCTAAGGTTTGGGTGTCGCTTTCTTCGTCTAAGACATCGTCCTGAATTTGAAATGCCAGGCCGATGCATTTGGCGTAATGATCCAATTTATCGGCGATGCCGCTATCGAGCGACGGATTAGCCAGAGCTGCCAGCTTGACGCTGGCCCGGATGAGAGCTCCCGTCTTCCGGATATGCATGTTTTCCAAGCTTGGCAGATCCAGAATTTTGCCGACCGCGTCGAGGTCTATGGCTTGACCGCCGACCATGCCCAATGATCCGCTCGCCGTCGCCAAGGTTTCAAGCATCGCAAGTCGGCTCTCGGCAGGTACCGCAATGGATGGATCGTGGGCCAGCACGTGAAAAGCCAGTGCTTGCAGGGCATCTCCGGCGAGGATCGCCGTCGCTTCATCAAATGCGATATGGCAGGTTGGCTTGCCCCGTCGCAAATCGTCATCGTCCATTGCCGGCAAATCGTCGTGAATGAGCGAATAAACGTGAATGAACTCGACCGCGCAGGCAGGCCCGTCGAGACTATCCCACGGAACGCTAACGGCCTGTCCGGTCGCATACGTCAACAAAGGGCGCAGCCTTTTTCCGCCCCCCAAGACGGAATAGCGCATCGCTTGATGCAGGCGCTCGGGCATTCGGCTGGCGGCCGGTAGTCTGAAGTCTAACGCCGATTCTGCCCGCGCTTGGCAGATCTGCATGAAGTGATTCAAATCGGTTTTAAGATTCATCGGCAAAGGGCTTTAACGTAGTTTCTCCGTTTTCTTCCAGCAAGATCTGGACCTTTTGTTCTGCTTCTTTTAAGGCTTTTTGGCAGACGCGGGTCAGCTGGACCCCGCGCTCGAATAGCTTAAGCGATTCCTCCAGGGGAAGGCTGCCTTGTTCCATGCGTTCGACCAATCGTTCCAGTTCGGCCAGAGAATCCTCAAAATTCAGGTTTTTTTTGGCCATGTCGGTATGCCCGATGAAAGATTCCAACGCCTTTGATTCAGAGCAGAGATTTATTATCTCAGATGTTGGAACTTGATAAAAATAGTCGGATTTTTATGTTATTGCTCGACCCATTTGCATTGTGCGGACAACACCGGATCAGAAAACGCCATATCGACATGAAAGCAACCTGTTTTCGAGGGCATTATTTGTCGTTTACAGGAGTGTCGCTTCGCGCGCCCCATTCGGTCCATGAACCATCGTAGACCGCGACCGATTCATGGCCGAGACAATACAAACCTAGGGCGAGCACTGACGCTGTGACGCCCGTTCCGCATGTGGTGACGACTGGCTTCTCGAAATCGGTGCCGGCGTACTCAAATTCTTTTCGGATCTGGGCAATGGGTTTCAAACACTGCGTCGTTTCGTCGATCAACCTTTTGAAGAAGAGATTCTTGCTTCCCGGAATATGGCCCGACCGGACGCCAGGGCGAGGTTCGGCTTCCGTTCCGGCGAACCGGCCGGGTGAGCGCGCATCGATTATTTGCGTGCCGGACTTGCTGATGAGCGCTCTCATTTCTTCAAGGTTTCGTACTAAGGTCGGATCAAATACGGCCTTGAATAGGCGGGATTCAGCGGTTACGCAGTCTGCATTTAGCGGCAGCTCCCGGGATTTCCAGTTCGCTAGTCCGCCATCGAGGACCGACACCCGTTCATGACCGAACACACGGAACGTCCACCAGACTCGGGCCGAGGCCATGAAACTATTGTTATCGTAAACAATGACATGAGTCCGATTATCGATGCCAAGTCGCCCTACCGCTTCGGCAAAGAACTCGGGAGAGGGCAGCATGTGAGGCAGCGGATTGGTTCTGTCGGCAATGGCGTCGATATCGAAGAATCGTGCTCCCGGAATATGGGCTGCGGAATATTCTTGCTCTGCATCGCGCTCCTGGTTGGGGAGGAAGAATGTGGCATCGAGTATCACAACGTCAGAGGAATGGAGTTGGTTAACCAGCCATTCCGCGCTGACCAGGGGGGATTGCACATCTTTTGCCATGATTGTGGTCTCTATGGAGCTAACAGGTTAACGAGAATCTGTTCGTAAACCTCTGAGAGTTTATCGATGTCCTCGATGCGCACGTGTTCGTTGATTTTGTGAATACTGCCATTGATTGGCCCTAACTCGACCACCTGCGCCCCGGTTGGAGCAACGAAGCGTCCGTCCGACGTGCCGCCGCCGGTATCCGGCCTCGCGCGTTGCCGAAGGACGGTTTCGAGCGCCTGTTGCGTGGCTTCGATAAGTTCCGGCCGAGTCGTTAGAAAAGGCGCGCCGGACAGCCGCCAGTTCAACTCGTATCTTAAACCGTGCTTATCCAAGATGGCTTGGACGCGCTGCTTGATTTGATCTTCCGTCAATACCGTCGAAAAGCGGAAGTTGAACAAAACATCCAACCGCCCCGGAATCACGTTTTCGGCACCGGTTCCGGCCTGGATGTTGGATATCTGGAAACTGGTGGGCGGAAAGTACTCGTTACCCAGGTCCCATACTTCATTGGTTAGTTCGGATAGTGCGGGGGCGAATCGATGAATCGGATTTTCCGCCTTGTCCGGATAGGCCACATGGCCCTGCACGCCGAATACGCGCAAGATGCCGCATAGTGATCCGCGTCGACCGACGCGGATCACGTCTCCGAGACAGTCGAAGCTGGAGGGCTCGCCGATGAGGCACCAGTCGATTTGCTCATCACGATTCTGCAAGGCTTCGATGACTTTGACCACACCGTTCGTCGCCGCGCCTTCCTCGTCGCTGGTGAGAAGCAGGGCAATCGAACCTTTATGAGCGGGATGCCGGGCGACGAATCGCGCCAGTGCCGTGGTCATGGCGGCGACACCGCTTTTCATGTCCGCCGCGCCTCTTCCGTAAAGCTGGCCATCGCGGATCGTGGCTTCGAAAGGGGGTGAGTTCCAGTCGTCCAAAGGGCCGGCGGGCACGACATCGGTATGCCCCAGAAAGACGAGCAACGACGCGGACTCTCCTCGCTTTAGCCAGATGTTTTTTGTATCGGCGAAGTTGAACCATTCGGCTTTGAAGCCAAAAGGCTCCAGTTTGGCGGCGATCAAATCCATGCAGCCTGCATCGTCGGGGGTAACCGATGGGCGCCGAATCAGTTCGATAGTCAAATCCAAAGTGTCGCTCATAGTGCCTTTTCGTATTGCGCCGGCAAAAATCCGGTCAAAATCGTGTTACTTGCCATAAGCACCGGCCGTTTGATCAATGTGGGAAAACGCAGCATCAATTCCAGCGCTTTTTCGCGGGTCAACTCCATTCGATCGGCATCGCCGAGTTGACGCCAGGTGGTGCTGCGTCGGTTGAGAAGGCATTCCCAGCCGAGAGCGCGCTCGACTTCTTCAAGGACAGAACGATCCAAACCGTCGTCGCGGAAATCGTGAAAATGATAGGCTATATCGTGCAACTCAAGCCAGGCGCGCGCTTTCTTGCAGGTGTCGCAGTTTCGAATACCGTAGAGATCAAGCATGACGCGAGTTACAACTCCAGGTCTTCGATGCTGGAAATTCGAGGCTCCTTGCGGCCGTCTGATTCGATCAGATACAAGGGTTCCTTGCGGACGGCCGATGCCACGGTTTGCTTGATTTCCATCGCATCGTATAACGGTCCGGCTTCGATTCGCACCAAAGGCAGACCGGCTGCCTCGCAGATCGCTCTTAGCGGATCGGCAGGTGCAGCTTGCCGTTTCGCGGATAAAGAGTGTTCGTGGAGTTCTAAAGCGCAAGCGATGGCTAGATCGGTTTTGCTGCACAGGATGAAATCCACGCAACGATCGGTAATTTGCGCGAATCCGTTCTGTGCGCCATTCCGTGCCTCGTTCTTGCCGAGGGAAATGAGCTCAACCACGGGGATTTTGCCGAAAATCTCATAATCTTCGCCAACGGCTTGTTTTAGGGCGAAAAAGAAAATCCTCTCCTCGGGCGAAAACAGAAAATCCTGTTTACGGTAGGAGGATCTCCCTGCCTTTTCAGTAGATTTCGACAAGGTGCGGATGAGCAGAGGCAAGATAGCAAGAGCGGCGATCCCGACAAGAATCAACCAGTTCATTTATTTATCTCCAAAACGCCGGATTGCCTGAATAGCGGATCTCATCGAAAGAGCGCTATGTCCCAAGCCGCCCCAAAAAAAGAAAACGAGAAGGACAACTCGGCTTGAGTATTAATCAGGGGAGTAGTGTGGACGATCAGTATCTGATGTCCGGCCTATTATACCGGAAGCAGTTTATTGGTGTTGCGCGGCAGCGAAATGTCAATCCGGGTTGGTACGTGTTTAAGTCCCCGGATGTGGATGCCGGGTTAGGGGATTGGGCTTGCTCGATAGATCTGGATCCGGCCTGTTTTGCGGTAGAAATGAGCAGGCCGGAGTCCGGGAGAACTGAGTTATAGGGGCGGGGAAGTTGGCTACCCCGGAAAGAGAATTTTTACTCTTCGTCCACAACGAACATGTTATCGGTCCGCCCCGCGTATTTGTCGATGCTGCCGCCCTCGCCGAGCTTGATCATCAACCTGACTTCGTTCTTCGAATCTGCGGCGTGTAAAGCATCCTCGTACGTAATCTTTCCGGCCTTATACAGGTCGTATAAGGCTTGGTCGAAGGTTTGCATGCCTTGTTCGCGGGAATGCTTCATAAGCTCCTTCAGTTTATGTACCTCGCCCTTACGGATGAGATCGGAAGCCAGCGGAGTGTTGAGGAGAATTTCTACCGCCGGATAACGCCCCTTGCCGTCGGCTCGACGAATGAGCTGTTGTGCGACGATGCCCCGGAGATTCAGCGACAGGTCCATGAAGAGCTGTGGATGCATGTCCTCGGGGAAGAAATGGAGGATTCGGTCTAGCGCCTGGTTGGCGTTGTTGGCATGCAGCGTGCTGAGGCAGAGGTGGCCGGTCTCGGCGAACGTGATGGCATGCTGCATCGTTTCGCGGGTACGGATTTCCCCAATCAGAATTACGTCCGGCGCCTGTCGTAGGGTGTTTTTGAGCGCGATTTCATAGGATTCCGTGTCAATGCCGACTTCACGCTGAGTGACGATGCAGCCCGCATGCGGATGCACGTATTCCAGCGGGTCTTCGATCGTGATGATATGGCCGCTGGAATGTTCGTTTCGATGCTTGACCATGGCTGCCAGCGATGTGGATTTTCCCGTTCCGGTCGCGCCGACGAACAGGATCAAGCCGCGCTTGGTCATCGAAAGCTCATTGAGGATGGGAGGCAGGTTGAGATCTTCTACCGTCGGAATGTTCGTTTCGATGCGTCGCAGCACCATTCCGGCAGTGTCTCGCTGGATGAAGGCACTGACGCGGAAGCGCCCTAAGCCGGGCGATGAAATCGCAAAATTGCACTCTTTCGTATTCTCGAATTCGTCGCGCTGCCGTTGATTCATGACCCCGAGGACGATTTGCTGCGCCTGCTCCTTGCTTAACTTGGTGCTCGATATCGGTTGAATAGCACCATCGATCTTCATGCATGGTTCCTTATTGGTAGTGATGAAGAGATCGGACGCCTTTTTTTGTGTCATCAGCATGAGCAAGGATTCGAAATCCATGAGCCTGTTCTCCAATTTAGAATGCGGCTTTGTTCACAGCCTTGACCCGGGCAGTAGCGCGCGCCACGACTCCTTTTTCGACCAACTCCTGCAAATGCTGATCCAGCGTTTGCATGCCGTCCTTCCGTCCGGTCTGTATGGCCGAGTACATCTGAGCGACCTTGTCTTCGCGGATGAGGTTGCGAATCGCCGGCGTGCCCACCATGATCTCCCAGGCCGCCGTTCTCCCGCCTCCATTCTTTTTAAGTAGGGTTTGGGAGATAACCGCCTGGAGGGATTCGGACAGCATCGATCGGATAATGCCTTTTTCGGCGGCCGGAAAGACGTCGATAACACGGTCAATGGTTTTGGCAGCCGAGTTCGTGTGCAGGGTGCCAAAAACCAAGTGGCCGGTTTCGGCGGCGGTCAGTGCGAGACGAATGGTTTCCAGATCGCGCATTTCGCCGACGAGAATCACGTCGGGGTCTTCACGGAGGGCCGAGCGCAGGGCTTCGTTGAAACCTAGAGTATCCCGGTGAATCTCTCGTTGGTTGACCAATGATTTTTTGCTGGAGTGGACGAACTCGATGGGGTCTTCGATAGTCAGGATGTGAGAGTATTGATTCGAATTGATGTAGTCGATCATCGCGGCGAGGGTGGTTGATTTACCCGACCCGGTGGGACCGGTGACCACGATCAAGCCGCGAGGGTGCATGGTGACATCCTGGAAGAATTTGGGACAACCGAGTTCCTCCAGTGTCAGAACCTTGGATGGGATGGTTCGAAATACGGCCGCCGAGCCGCGGTCCTGGTTAAACGAGTTGACACGAAAACGCGCCACGCCGGGGAGTTCGAACGAGAAGTCGGTTTCCAGGAACTCTTCGTAATCGCGCCGCTGTTTGTCGTTCATGATGTCGTAAATCAGCGCGTGCACCTCTTTGTGGTCAAGCGCCGGCACATTGATGCGGCGTATGTCGCCGTCTACCCGGATCATCGGTGGAAGACCGGCGGACAAATGCAAATCGGATGCGTTGTTCTTGACGGAAAAGGCAAGCAGTTCGGCGATATCCATAAATTCTCTTCTCTCGTGACTCTTGTGTAAGCTGTGGTCGGTAGATACCCTTGCTTTCCGGTCAAGTATAGACAAACGTATCAGCGACATGAGGAATCAAATACAACAGCGCCTGGGCGCCGTCCGTCAGCGGATTCGATTGGCGGAGACGGCAGCCGGCCGATGCCAGGGCGCGGTCCGTCTGATTGCCGTAAGCAAGACTCAGCCGATGGAAGCGCTTGTCGCCGCTTATCGCTGCGGTCAGCGGGAGTTCGGGGAGAGTTATGTTCAAGAGGCTCTGGCTAAGCAAGAAAAGCTGGCTCATTACGATATCGGCTGGCATTTCATCGGACCTATTCAATCCAACAAGACGAAAGTGATCGCGGCCCGCTTTTCTTGGGTGCATAGCGTTGACCGATTCAAGATAGCGAAGCGCTTGAGCGATCAGCGTCCCGGAGAACTTCCACCGCTCAATATCTGTATTCAGGTCAATGTGAGCGGAGAAGCGACGAAATCGGGCGTCGCCTTGGAGGAACTCAAGGGATTGGTTGAAGCTGTCGCAGAATTGCCGAGGCTTCGCGTTCGAGGGCTTATGACCATCCCGGCCCCAACGGACGCAATCGAGTTCCAGCGCGCACCCTTTCGCAGCTTGCGAGAAGCCGCGGAATGCCTTGGCGATATCGAATTCGACACGTTGTCGATGGGGATGTCCGATGATCTCGAAGCGGCCGTAATGGAAGGTGCAACCATGGTGCGTATCGGTTCGGCGTTGTTCGGTCCTCGGCCACGCCAGAACCCGGAGGTCTTCGATATTGATGGTGCTTCAGACCGCTAGGAATCACTTTCGAAAGCCGCAAACGGTGGTCGGGACGTTTTCGGGGCTGCCTCTAAGTTAGAATACTTGCGTTGGTTGGGAGATGAGTTGAAATGAAAAAACAGGCTTTAGGATTTATTGGCGCTGGAAATATGGCGAGCAGCCTTATCGGTGGTCTCATTTCGGATGGTTATCCGGCTGAAAATATTTCCGTGTCGGACATCGACGCCTCAAAACTAAATGATTTGGCCAAACGCTTTGGCGTTCACACGTTTCAAGATAACAAGGCCGTGGTCGAACGGTCTCAAACGGTGTTGTTGGCCATTAAGCCGCAAATTCTTGAGAAGGTGGCTCGAGAGATCGCCGATGTCGTGCGGCAAGCCGAGCCCTTGGTGATCAGCATCGCCGCAGGCATTCCCGAGTCTGCTCTGGACCGTTGGCTGGGCGGCGGTGCGAGCATCGTGCGCTGCATGCCCAATACGCCGGCGCTGGTGAAAACAGGAGCTACCGCATTACATGCGAATGACAGAACGAGTCCCACCCAAAAAAGTGAAGCGGAAGCTATAGTCCGTGCTGTCGGAATCGCCGTGTGGGTAGAAAAAGAGGAACTCTTGGATGTGGTGACGGCGCTTTCCGGAAGCGGACCCGCTTATTTTTTCCTGCTCATGGAGGCGATGGAGAACGCGGCGGCCGAGATGGGACTGGACAAGGCTACGGCGCGACTCCTTACGCAACAAACGGCTCTCGGGGCGGCTCGCATTGCTATAGAATCCGAAGAAGGTCCGGCGGAACTGAGGCGGCGGGTCACTTCGCCCGGCGGCACAACCGAAAAAGCCATCGACGTATTCGAACGCGGAAGCCTTCGTAGTCTCGTGCTCGACGCGATGAAGGCGGCAGATGCGCGGGCGGCAGAATTATCCAAACAACTGGGAGGTTAACGATGTCTCCGGATTTTCTGGTGAATCCCGCTGTTTTTCTGATCGATACGGTCTTCAGCCTTTATATATTTGCGTTATTGCTACGGTTTTTGTTTCAGTGGGTCGACGCGGATTACTACAATCCGATCTCACAGTTTTTGATCAAGATCACGCACCCGCCGCTCCGCATGTTACGCCGTTTCATCCCGTCCGTCGGTCGAGTCGATACGGCTTCGCTCGTTCTGATGCTGGGACTGCAAATGCTGAGCGGTTATCTGATATTCGTGGTTCAAGGCGCTAGCATAACTTTCCCGGCATTAAGCCTATGGGCTATCGTCCAGGTGCTGGACCTGCTATTCAATGTGTATTTTTTCGCCATTATCATCCGCGCGGTCCTGAGTTGGGTTAGTGCCGGGGCCTATAACCCCGCAGTCTCCTTGCTCTACAGCATCACCGAGCCGCTGCTTCGTTTCAGTCGTCGGCTTTTGCCTCCGATGGGCGGTATCGATCTCTCGCCATTGATCCCCTTAATCGGAATACAGCTCGCAAAAATGCTCGTATTGCCGCCGCTGCAGCAACTCACAACCTTGCTGAACTGACTTGAGCGGGTGGTATGCCTGGGATGGCCAGGTGTTGGTGCTGGACATCCACGTACAGCCTCGGGCCGACAGGGACGAGATCGTGGGTTTACATGGCGACCGGCTTAAGATCCGTATCAAGGCGCCGCCTGTTGACGGCAAAGCAAACCGTCATCTCATCGAATTCCTCGCAGAAGCTTTCGGCGTCGCTAAGCGCGATGTCGTTTTACTGGCGGGTGAAACCGGCCGGGATAAGCGGTTCAAAATTTGTTCACCCAGATGCTGGCCACCGTTCTGGGCAGAACTCTCGAAAATGGAATGAATTCCGAATTGGTCTAAACTTCTTCCAGACTGCTCCCAGAGTTGTACTTTATTCCACTAGACGGTCGGATCGAGAGTCGGAGATGAGCATCATTCATTTAGAAGACAAGCTGCGAGGCTACGGCCAATGGCGTGAGCAACTGAGTCAGGCGGTTGAGCGATATCGTTCCTGGCTGGATCAGTATGAATTAAACAGCGATGCTGTAAATGAAACCGTTCTGAGCATGCTCGACAGCTTGCGCACGGACCGCATCGTGCTCGCGTTCGCGGCTGAATTTTCACGAGGCAAGACGGAACTCATTAACGCCTTGTTTTTTTCGGATACTGGCGTCCGGCTTTTGCCATCGTCCCCGGGAAGGACCACCATGTGTCCGACCGAGATCTTCTACGATCACGAGGGCGGCGCGTATATTCGGCTTTTGGCAATCGAAAGCCGCCTGAATCAGACATCGCTAAGCGAATACAAGCGATACCCCCAGAGCTGGATGCAGATCGAATTGGATTGTTCCTCGCCGGTGCAGATGCAGGAGGCATTTCAAGAATTGGCCGCGACGAAGCGCGTGCCGCTGGAAGAAGCAAAAAAACTCGGACTGTACAGCGAAGATTTGCATCCTGGCCAAATCGTGGCGCCCGAGACTGTGGAAATTCCGTGCTGGCGCCATGCGTTGATCAGCTTTCCGCATTATCTCTTGAAAGAAGGGCTTACTATTCTCGACACCCCCGGTCTTAACGCGCTCGGCGCCGAGCCGGAACTGACCTTACACATGCTGCCAAGCGCGCAAGCGGTGATCTTTGTGCTTGCTGCGGATACCGGAGTTACCAAAAGCGATCTCGATATGTGGTGCAACCATGTTCGCGGCTCCCGTCACGGACAGCAAAACAGCGGCCTAGCCGTGGTAATGAACAAGATCGATTCCATGTGGGGGGACTTGCACGGAGATGATGTCATCGAAAAGTCGATTCGCTCGCAAATCGATTCGGTCGCTAGAACTTTGGAAGTCGATGAGCGTTCGATTTTTCCGCTTACCGCCAAGCAAGCCTTACTTGCCAAAGTGAAGGGCGACCAAGATCTCTTAGAAAAAAGCCGGCTCCAGGTTTTCGAGAGTTTCTTGGCCGAGAAGGTCGTGAAGGAGAGACAGAGTCTTCTTATGACATCGGTCGCCGAGAGAATCGGCCATTTGGTGAACGAATCGACCGGCGTGCTTCAGGCCCATATGATCGATGCCGAGCGGCAGATAAACGATCTTCGTAATGTGGATGTCAACAATCAGGGCAAGATCAAGCAGTTGATGGTGGAGACTCGGGACCAGCAAAGCGCTTATTTGGCCAGCGTAAACCAATTTCAGGCGAGCCGCCGGGTGTTTGCGGTGCAGGCCAAAGTGCTGGTCGATTCCCTGGCGCCGGAAAGCATCGAGGAAATCGTCAAGCGTACCCGTCGCGAAATGGCCGGAAGTATGACGACGATTGGGATGAAGTCGGTTATGGCCGGAGTGCTTGAAGAATTGCGTGGAGTGCTTGTTAAAGCAATATCGGTTTGTGAGGAAACGCGGAAGCTGGTTAAGGGAGTGTACGGAAAGTTCCAGGAGGAACACGGCTTTGCTGATCTCAAGGCTCCGCCGCTTTCACTCAAAAAATATCAAGCCGAGCTAGAGCAGGTGTTCAAGGACGGGGAAGCCTTTAGAGACAGCGCTTCATCAACCTTGATGGAACAGAGCACGGTTGTGGTGAAGCTTTACACGACCATCATTGCGCGCGCCCGAGATCTTTTTCTGCACGCACATAAGGACGTGGTGGGTTGGTCCGGTATGGCGCTTACGCCACTTATTCATCAAATCCGGGATCACAAGCGCATGATCGAAAGTCGACTGGAGGTATTGCGCAAGATCAATGAATCCAGTCAGTCATTGGATCAGGAGATCGCGGCGCTGGCTCAGACGCTCAACCCTCTGCGTCAACAATACGATGAGCTCATGGCCATACGGAAGGCGATGCAGCTGGATGAGGTTCAACCTGAGGACGATGCGGCAGAGGCGGAAGCTTACCGGCCTTCGCAGGCGATGGCCGGTTGATGTTCGGCGCTTATTTCCGGATGAAAATCAAATCCCATACGCCGTGTCCAAGCTTTTGTCCGCGGCATTCGAACTTGGTCAAAGCCCTGTGCGCCGGGCGAGGTGAAAACTTGGTCTCGCCTGCGGTGTTTTCGAGCTGATCGCAGCGTTCAAGCACATCCAGCATCTGTTGAGCATAATCCTCCCAATCCGTGGCAGCGTGAAAAAATCCGCCGCTCTTCAACTTCCGCGTTATAAGGCTGATAAATTCCGGATTGACCAATCGACGCTTATGATGGCGTTTTTTGGGCCACGGGTCCGGGAAAAATAAGTTCACTCCCGAAAGGCTTCCGTCGGCTATCTGATTTGTCAGCACTTCGACAGCGTCGGCGCAAAAAATCCGAATGTTGCTTAGCTCGCGCGCTTGAAGACGCAATAACAGTTGGCCTACGCCAGGTCGGTGGACCTCAATGCCCAAAAAGTTGGTCTGTGGCTGATTGCCGGCTAACTGCGCCAGAGTTTCACCGTTACCGAAGCCAATCTCGACGACCAAAGGCGCGCTCCGACCGAAAATAGCCTCATAATCGGGAAAGGTATCGGCGGCGTCTAAACCATAGATCGGCCAAAGAGAGTCCATGGCTTTCCTCTGCGCCACGGTGAACCGGCCTTGACGGAGAGTAAAGCTACGGATGGAACGGTAGCGTGAGCTGTTGTTTTCGAGCGAAATGTTTGTACTGGATTTAGTGGACGAATTTAGGCTGTCGTTCATGGGCAGGATGACTGATTTCGAATTTATTTCAAGCGCAGAATGGCGGCTATTTTAGCGGAATCGGGGCCGGCTAGGGATTGGTTCCGCGCATATCAACGCCGCAATGAAGGGCGTGAATTGGAAAAGACTTAAAAGCCGGGGCCGGCTTCGATCATCGGGATGATAACTGAATCAAAGAGAGGATGGGCGGACTGCTTAGAATTGTTTTGGCGCATTTGGGCTCAAATGCACTCGCTGGAATCCCTGAGAATTTAGACGGATTAACGGTTGCTAGCTTAGCAGGGACGGCTTTCTTGCAATCCTGTTTACGTTATCCACACTTGCCGAATCAAAAACCACGATGGATTTTCTGATCTTAATCGATCTTTATCGGTCGACATTTGTGCGGAATCTTCAAGATCGCTTCCAATCCATGTTGATCGATCTGAATTTCGCGACGACAGCCCAAGATGCCGAGGGCTTTGATTCGGCGTTACGCGACCATCTTTCCGATGTTTGCTCCGACATCTGCCTTGACCGGAAAGCTCTTTCGGAAAGTTTTGCGCGCGAGTTGTTAGGTTCTTTTGTGCGCTTTTTGGAGCAAACCGGTGTCAGCGAACCGGATGCTAACGGTGATGCCGATGAGTGCGCAGCATGGCAGACGGATAAAACAGCCGGTTATGAGCGGACTTTCTCAGTCGACGAAAATCTGGCCCGTGCGGTTCGCGAGGTCGAGTTTCAGCACCGCCAAAGCATCCGTTGTGTCAATGAAGTTTACAGCACGCTTGTTGGCAGAGCGCCCGAGGCGTTACCCGACACTCCCTGGCGTCCCGCCGCAGTGTTGGGTGCATTCTCCGCGGTTCTGGATCAAATCGAGGTTCCAATCCACCAGAAAGTGCGCTTGGTTTTGCGCGGAAAGTTTATCAGAGATGTTCTACGGCACCTTGATGAAGCATGTCTCGCGTTTCGGAATGGTTTGAATGACCGCTTGGTTCTAGGCGACACTCGCGGCGAGTTGTCCGCCGGCGCAACGGGCCTAACGCCGCAGTTTCTCGGCGAAATAGCGCCTGGGCGAAAGAGGGTTACGGATGCGAGCGATTATGGTTCTGGGGAGATAGGTCCCAAGAAGGGTGCTGAGATCGAGGACAAGCCGGAAAAAGCCACCGAACCGGACGCCTTTCACAGGAACAGACCGAGAAGGCGATGGCAAGGCCGATATGCTCATGTACTCGCTTTCTCGCTGCTAACGATGCTACTTGCGGCTGTGGCTTGGCAGTTAGGCACACGGCTTGCCGAGCATCGGCATGGAAGCGTCGCGCAAAACGAAAACCATCAGCGGAATGAAGCGCCAAGCTTGGGAAAAGAGCTTACGCCTCCAGAGAGCGCATCGCCTGGAGTTGCTGTGGAGGAATCCGTGCCGCCGCCAAATTTTTCTGACCAGCGCGCGAAACGCGAAGTCATACGTGCGGTTGAACTGATTGACTATAACTGGACTTTGGAGCCCGTCGAAAAGGCGATGCTGTTTAACTTTTCGATCAGGAATGCCAGCGAACGTCGAATCAGCGGAGTCGAGGTGATTTGTCTTCAGTATTCCGAAAATCTGGAGCTTTTGGAGACATTGAAGACGGTGTTGCCGGGAACGATCGAACCGAATACCAGTAAGGATTTTACGAATATCCCGGCGGGATTTGCGAACGAATCGGTCGATCGGGTCAGCTGTATCATCCCAGACTTAAACCTTGAATAAGTGCTTATCTCCGAAAGCCGATTGAAAGCAGCCTCAGTCGTATTCACACGCAGTCTACCAAACCGCTCATCTCGGGGCGATAAAGCGGTCTGGGATGGACGCTTGAAATGTAGCAATGGTTGATCGCCACGCCGCTTTGCACATCTAGCGCTAATTCCAACGCTCTGTCATGAAGGACGGCTGCGGATAACGTGCGGCTGTCGATGAGAAGCCCTCAGTGAGCGCTAGGGGAGGCATGCTGCCATTGGGGCGGAGGTGTTTGAATTCCCCCGCCGAGGGCGGCCGGATCCGCTGCCGCCGCTCGCAAGCATCCGGCGCCTGCTCGCATTTTTCCCAATGAGCGGACAAGAAAGCTTTTTGTTTAAGGCGTCGTATTGCTTTCTGGCGGCGAGGACGGGGAGGCGGGCATCGTTTCCGTTTGTTTCGGTTCAGGCGGATTCGAATCTGGGACCGGAGTCGGGGCGGTTAACTCCTTCGGCGGCATACTTGGTTGTTGATCGGATTGCTCGCATCCTATCAGCAACAAGGGTAGAGCCAAGAAAATGGGGTGCGCTTTGCTAAGTAACTGCTGTGCTTTCATAAGTGTCTCCCAAACTTATTGAGGGTGGAGAATTTAGGCCGCTCGGCTTGGCCTGATACGATAATCAGCAAACCCTATGCCAGGTCCGACGAGGACGGCACAATCGATATGGATAAGAAATCCATAAACGCTAGATGGGGGTGCGAGGCCTGAATTACCGCGGCGTTGATCGAAAAGAGCTGCCGCTGATCACCGGAGATTTTGTCAAGGCGGCGATGATGGACGTAGGCGCCTTGTTCGTGGAAATGATGCCACTGCACGACGTCCGCAGCTGGGGCCGGTTTCACCGCGAACCGCCAACAGGCGATCGAGGGGGGCGGCCAAGGGAACTCCATAGGCGACGGGTGAAACCGGTCGCCCCCATGCCGATTGCGTTGCCATGCTTTTGGGATCTCCCGGTCCCCAACGGCAGCGGAGAATTGGCAACGGGTATTCCCTCTGCGCGGCGCAGGGCAGATTTTCTGCGTTCGACCGGTCCCAACCGGACCGAGAGGCGGACGTGGCTCCGCAGTGTTCGACGCCCGGTACGGGAGGCTTTATGGGGCGGGTGACCCTCGTTCCCGACGGCTTTTTTACAACCTCTCGGCCTTTCGAAGGCTCTTCGACGCGCCCCGTCATCGTCCCCCCGCCAGGGACTCGCGTTGAATTTCCTATCCATCCACAACCGCTCTGTGACTGTGCTCGTTTGGCGACAGTTTCCGTGAAGAATCTTCGAACCTCGCCATGTTCTTTCCGATAATCATCAAGTTATTGCATTGGCTCAGGTCTTGCTTAGAGCTGTCGCTGTGGTTCCGACCATACTTCCACTAACCATTAAGGAGTGTATCCATGGCTACAAAATCCACATTGAGCCTTCTGGCCGCTGTTGCCTCGCTATCCTTCGGTACGGCCTACGCCGTCGGCGACCAGGGCGATCCGGCTGCGCCCGACGCCACCACTCCCCCGTCCGCCGAACAGTCAACTCAGAGATCGCTGACCAAGAAAGACGCCCTGGCCAACGGTGTCACGGAGGCGATATTTAACCCAGATTATCCATTAGCCCGGAGGAACCTGGGAGGCCCCTGACGAATCGGCGGTTTGGGGCGGCCGGGGAAGCCGTGGTCTAATGGACACCATTAGAAATCCTATTCTCGATTCAACAGGTTAAGG
>Ga0196971_1000218_pt1 | contig 55322 bp, 47 predicted proteins | sample S1v_1013CmetaG_FD_148660 | JGI IMG/M metagenome (GOLD analysis project Ga0196971, IMG submission 148660) | Soil microbial communities from Anza Borrego desert, Southern California, United States - S1+v_10-13C | ecosystem: Environmental > Terrestrial > Soil > Desert | place: USA: California... | reverse complement strand
GCCGGTCATCGCGGAATACGCCAGCGGCTTGCGCCCTTCCCGTGTGCGCCATGCGCACCACGCCGCCATCGCAATTGCCGCGATGATGCCTGCGGAAGCGAGGAAACCGCCATCGCGGATGTCGATCATCGACCATGGCGCAGCGCGGTAAGCGCTCCAGGACATCGCAACGAACCCAATGCGCGCGCCCAACACGCCGGCAAGCAGCACCAGCCACAACTGCGGCTCCACATCCACGCGCGGCCGGCGGCCGGTCCATTTGGCTACGGCAAGGCTGACTGTGCCGGCGACAAACAACAGCACGACGCCAAAAGGAAAGGCAAACGGTCCTATGGTGATTGCGCTCATGCCTTACCCATCCCGCCCTTGCCGCCGCACGCTTGAACTGCCTTATGCATTCCAGATCCTCCTGCGAAGTTGCCCCGCAAAAACGCTTTATCGGTTGATATAGTAAGCGACCTGTTACTTCTCCGGATAACGGCATCGAACCCATCCGCTCCAATGCGCCCGGCGTATTTCCATCAAACTGCAAGTTAACCGGGGGGCGGAATGCAAGGAGCGAAACACGAATCGGCTGTTGCGTCATGTGCAGCCTTGTCAGGCTGCTCCTGATCCACGCCTTGCTCAGGTTCATGGATACGGCGGTCGTGCCCTCAAAAGGGGTCGCGTCATTCGGCCCGTCAGGTTCCGGTAAGAGCACTCTGTTTCAATGCGTTGGCATCGTCACGGAACCGCCATCATCATGGTGACGCAGGAGCAAGCCGGACAACGCAATCCGCTCGACGGACAGCGTGCGGCTTTGGCAAACTGGGGCAGCGCCATTCCGCTGCATGCGAGGCGGGCCTGCCAACTATAGATATCACCAAGGGTCTGCCGATATCGGAGGAACGAGACAGCATGAAAGCCTTTCAGGACTACTACCCGGAGAACGTGGCGCAGTGCTATGGCTGTGGTGCGCACAACGAGCACGGCCACCGCATCAAGACCTACTGGGAAGGCGACGAGTCGGTCACCCGCTACACGCCCGAGCCCTACCACACTGCCATCCCCGGCTACGTCTATGGCGGATTGATCGCCTCCCTGATCGACTGCCACAGCACCGGTACTGCCGCGGCGGCGATGTACCGTGCCGAAGGCCGCGAGATGGATACGCTCCCCGCCTTCCGTTTCGTCACCGGCTCGCTGCATGTAACTTACCTGAAGCCGACACCGCTTGGCGGCCCGCTGGAAATCCGCGGCCATGTCAAGGAGATCAAGGGCCGCAAGGTCGTCGTGGAGTCCACTGTCTATGCGAATGGCGTTGCCACGGCCACAGGCGAGGTCGTCGCGGTGCAGATGCCGGAGAACTTCGGCGCCTAACAGCCACGACGCGGGCTACGCAGAATTGCTGCCAGAGTAACAGCAGCCGCAGCGACCGCGACAGCCGGTCATCGCCTTGTTCCCTGCCTTGCCGGAGACTATGCCAGCACTCTCGCCTGAATAGGCCACCGCCAACATTGCAAGGGAAACGCACACTCCCTTGCTGTCGTGGCCCAAGACGTCGAGCCTGCTGTAACACGTCGAAGAGATTGTCGACAGACGTCCCATCCCCACCCATTGGCAGTCGTTTCTTTCTGCCAAACACTGCCACCGCCAGCAAATGGCAGCGCACGAAACCTTCCATCCGAGAGACATGTAGCGCTAAGTCTTTGTTTTTCTTCAGAGAAAAATAAATTCTCCGCTTGGCACGCCTCTTGCCCTACTGCTGACGAGAGAAAAACAAACTAGAGAGCCTGCTGGACGAATTGAAAGCCTCATCCAAGACCAGCGTTACGCGCTTCGCCCCCATGAAGGCGATGATCGTCAGCTGTAAGAGCCGGTTTGAATAGCGTAGCGAGCCGAGATCGAGGGCGGAGAGCGCACACGTACGAGTGGTACGTCGAGCACCGCAGCCTACTGAATCGGCTTGCGCAGTAGGTTTTCAAACAGGCTCCAAGGAGTTTGAGAAGCATTGATTAACATCGCTGCACGGCAGCATGGCAGCCACCGTGTGCGACATCTTTTTGCCGTTCCTGAGCTTTTCGGCACCGCGCTGTCCGGTCTCACAACGCCGGCAGCGCTTTTTTTCTGCCAACTTCCGACCTCATTAGTGCCTGATCCCGGGCGGGTATTTCACAGACGCCGTCCCCCACAGGCCCCTCTATCCCATCAAGAAGTATCCGGCCGAACGAGAAGAGCGAATAAAGGCTACCGGTTGTTTTAGAGACATGGCCTCCACGTAGAAACCAGTCTCGTACTGTCCTACACCCTGCGGCCAGAGTACTGCAGCACCTCCAGACGATTACTCAGGTACGCAGATCTGCCCGCGCCGTGCAGCGATAACGGTGCGTATACACAGCAGGGCTATGACGATGGTGAGCAGTGCGAGCAAGGCAAATGCCATCGCCGACAGCAACTGCACGCCAGTATGGTGGTACATCGTCATGGTTGCGATCGTGAGTGCCGCAATCGGAAAAGAGTACGCCCACGACGACAAGAAGAACGGCAGGCGCAGGAAATGCAGCGCGCTCGTTGCCAGCACCAGTGCAAGGAAGAGTGCAGTGTAGAACAGCATCCGGCCAAACACACCGACGTCTCCCGTCAATGCCATCCAGGCGAGGAAGCCGACCGAGGGCGGCGCCAGCAGGATGAACATCGTCGGCATCATGCGCGGTGGCAGTGCCTCGTGAAAAAACAGGCGATACATCAAGATGGTCAGCAGCACGCCCCAGAACACGATGCCGATGCTGAAGAAGAACCAGGACAATTCCGTCGAACCGATTTTGGCGCCGGCAATCGGCACGATGATGTTGCCCACCACCGGGATAAACCAGGCCGGATTGACGTGCTTGATGTCGTAATGCGTATGGTGGATCCAGCTGCCGATCACACGCAGTGTCAGCACCAGTTGCAGGACCGCGCCGACCGCCCATAAGCCGGTTGCTGCATGCGGCAGGTCATCCAGCCAGGCAGTCGCCAGCAACAGCATGCCGATCGGAATGGCAGACAGGAAGTTGATACGCACCGGGTGCCGCGCCTCGGCCGCCGCAGCCGCCGGATGACGGATCCATTTGGCTGCATACATCAGTGCCAACGCCAGAAACGCTATCGTGGCCACGAGGCGGACCATGGCGCCGACCGAAGCTGGCGCACCGAGTATGCTGTGCGCCTTTTGCCATGCGATCGCCAGTCCGGCGAGCCCCATGACGGACGAAAAAAGCGGCACTGGAAAATGCTCCAGGCCGCTGGCGGATTGCGACGCGACAGCCGCGCCTTGGACACCGGTACTCATGCTGCTTTCCCCATAAAACTGATAAACCAGTCAGCGCCTGCTTGAAGAAGCGAAGCAGGCAATCTCCCTTTGCCGCACCAGGCAGCACTTACTGCTGTGCAGCCTTGAACTCATCGAACGCGGCAATCGCATTGGCGGAGTACATCAGCGATGGCCCGCCGCCCATGTACACCGCCATGCCCAACGCTTCCTCGACTTCTGCCTTGGTGGCGCCGAGCTTGACCAGTGCCTGCATGTGGAAGCCGATACAGGCATCGCAATGAGCGGCAATACCGAGCGCGAGTGCGATCAGCTCCTTAGTCTTTTTGTCCAGCGCACCGTCTCGTGTTGCGGCACGTGCCATGTCACTGAAACCCTTCATCACGTCGGGGATGTCGGCGCGCAGCGTGGCAAGGTTCTTCGACACGGACTGTGTCACTTCGGTGTAATTGGGCGGGAAGGTACTCATGCTTGTCCTCGTGGTTGATGGCAGATTACTTTTTCATGCGGCAGGTATTGAGCCCGAACGGCAGGTACGCCGGGCAGAAGCGGAACAGGCCGGTCGCCAACGGCAGCAGGCCGATCCATCCCCACGGGCCGATCGCACCGAGGCTAGTTGCAATGACCAGGATCGCGCCAATGGCGATGCGGAGGATGCGGTCGATACTTCCTACGTTCTGTTTCATGATGCTCTCCTTGCTGAAAAAATTCTTACCGTTTACACGCCACGAGGCCAATCAGTGCAGAGCGGCCACGATGATGATTGCCTTCCGACAGGTCGTCCTCGTATGCGCGCAGCTCGATAATCTCCATCTGCGAGAACGCCGCGCGCAGCATGTCCTCGGTATAGAGATTCTCCACCGCCGATGGGCCTCCGGTCTTGTAATGGAGCTGCTGCGGTGTATAGCCCTGCAGTAGCAGGATGCCGCCGGGCTTGAGGCAATTGACCATGTTGGCGAACAGGCGAGCACGCATGGCGGGATCGGCGAATTGCACGAAGATCGCCACCACGCCGTCATACGCACCGGCCGGCCATTCATATTGTTCGCAATCGCAGACCTGGAAGTTGACAGATACACCCGCATGCTGCGCGAGCCTTTTCGCCTTCGTGACGCCAACATCCGAAATGTCGAACGCATCCACGGCCAACCCGTGCCGCGCCAGCCATACACTGTTACGCCCCTCACCATCGGCGACGCACAACACGCGCTGCCCCGGCTGCCACAGCCCGGTATGCCCGCGCAGGTAGGCATTCGGCTCGGTGCCGAAGATGTAATCCGGCTCCCGGTAACGGCCATTCCACAGCGCTACAGCCTCTTCTGGAGTGAGGCGCGCGGGTGACGGCGTCCGGTCAGCGGAGTCGCTCATTTCCCCTTCCCCTTCGTCCGTCCGGACGTCTGGAAAAACGCCTCGCGCTCGCGCGCCGTCTGCTCGAACTGACGGGCAATGCTGCCGCACACCAGGTCGCACAGCGCATCGACCGAGTCGTCCGCGATGCGGTAATAGACGCTCGTACCGCGGTTTTCTTTCGCCACCAGACCATGCTTGCTCAAGATCGCAAGGTGGCGCGAGATGTTGGCGGATGTGTATTCGCACAGCCCCGCCAGCTCGCCGACATTCCGCTCGCCGCTGCGCAGCAGGCTAAGGATATGCAGCCGCGTCGGCTCGGCGAGTGCCTGGAAATAGGCGGCGATCTGCCCCAGCGCTTCTTTCGGTAAGTCTTTCATGTTTGAACCCATTGAATGTGCGAAGCCCTTATTTTGCCTCGCGCCAGGCCAACCATCCATTTAAATGCTTAATCAACTATTTGCGTATTTAAGCGCTTAGTTACATAATAAATTAAAGACGGCCGAAAAGCAATCTCGTAGCAAAGCTTGCCTAACGCGGCCAGACAGAACCGGGGGAAAACAGATGCAAAGGAAAAATCGATTTGGCGCAGCCGTCATGACGACACTCCTGACAGCAGCAGTTTCGACAACAACGCTCGCAGCGCCGGCAGGGCTCGCCACTGCCGTTGTTCAGCCGGGCACAGTGGCGGGCTCGGCCAGCTTTGACGGCATCGTCGAAGCCGTGCGCCAGACCGTCATCGCCGCGCAGGTGCAAGGCGCGGTCACCGAGCTGAACGTAAAGGCTGGCGATACGGTCAAGGCCGGCCAGGTGCTGCTGCGCATCGACGCACGCACGGCTTCGCAGAACAGCGCCGCCAGCCGTGCACAGGTACAGGCCGCACGCAGCGCGCTGAATCTTGCCACGCGCGAATACGAACGCCAGAAGAAGTTGCTGGAGAAGGAGTACATCAGCCAGGCTGCCTTTGAACGGGCAGAAGCGCAGTACCGCGCCACCACCGCCGGGCTGAATGCGCAGATCGCGCAGGCCAGCGCCGCCGACATCCAGTCCGGTTTCTTCGTCGTCAAGGCCCCCTATTCCGGCGTGGTCTCGGACGTGCCTGTCTCGCTCGGCGACATGGCCATGCCGGGCCGTCCGTTGCTGACGCTGTACGATCCGGCCGCACTGCGTGTAACCGCATCGGTGCCGCAGACCGCACTTGCGCAGTTCTCCGACAAGACGCCGGCCAAAGTCGAACTCCCGGCATTGCCGGCGGACCGCCAGTGGATGGAGCGCCAGCAGGTGCAGGTATTGCCGACCTTCGACGCCAATACGCATTCCGGCCAGGTTCGCGTGTCGCTGCCGGACGGCATCAACGGTGTGACACCCGGCATGTTCGCACGGGTCTGGATCGAAACCGGCGGCACCTCTACCGGACGCCTGTTCGTGCCCGCATCGACCATCGTGCGCCGAGCGGAAATGACCGGTCTGTATGTAATCGATGCGAAGGGCCGTCCGGTCCTGCGACAGGTGCGCCTCGGCCGTACTCAGAACAACATGGTGGAAGTCCTGTCCGGAGTCTCCTCCGGCGACCGGGTAGCGCTCGACCCGCAGGCAGCCGCTCGCAAACGATAAGCGCTGAGGGATGACGATGAACACTCCGCTTGGGATTTCCGGCCGCATCGCCGCTTTCTTCCAGACGGCGCGCATTACGCCGCTGCTGGCGCTGGTCGCGTTGCTGCTGGGCGTCTTCGCCGTGCTAGTGACGCCGCGCGAAGAAGAGCCGCAGATCAATGTCACGATGGCCAATGTGCTGATCCCCTTCCCCGGTGCGTCCGTGGTCGATGTAGAACAGATGGTCGCCACACCCGCCGAACAGGTGCTGTCGCAGATCGAGGGCGTGGAGCACGTGATGTCCGTATCCCGCCCCGGTATCGCGGTGATGACGGTGCAGTTCAAGGTGGGCGTCCCCCGCACCGAAGCGCTGGTACGCCTTCACGACACCATCAATACCAATGCCGACTGGCTGCCAAAAGGTCTGGGCGTGCTCGGCCCGTTGATCAAGCCCAAGGGCATCGACGATGTGCCTATCGTCACGCTCACTCTCTTCAGCAAGAACGATACCGTCGGCGCCTACGACCTTGAACGTGTCGCGCACAGTGTCGAAACCGACCTCAAGCGCGTGCCTGGCACCCGTGAAGTCGTCACCATCGGCGGCCCCGGCCGTGCAGTACTGGTCGAGCTCGACCCGGCGCGCATGGCTGGCTTTGGCGTCACCGTGGCCGACATGCGTGCGGCGTTGCAGTCGGCTAACCTCGGCCTGCCGGTGGGCGAACTACTTGTCGGCAACAAGGCGGTTGCCGTCGAGTCCGGCCCCTTCCTGAAGGATGCGCAGGAAATCGGCGAACTTGTTGTCGCCGCACGCAACGGCAAGCCAGTCTTCCTGCAAGATGTCGCCAACGTGCGCGACGGGCCCTTGCCGGCATCGAAATATGTGTGGCATGGCATTGCCGGCAAGGACGCAGGAGAATATCCTGCCGTCACCATTGCGGTGACCAAAAAGCCGGGCGAGAACGCGATCGACGTCGCCAACGCACTGATGCAGCGCGTTGCTGCACTGAAGAACACCGTGATCCCCGACGGCGTGGAAGTTGCCGAAACCCGCAACTACGGCGCCACCGCCAACGACAAGGCACAGAAGCTGATCCAGAAGCTGCTGTTTGCGACGATGTCCGTCGTCGCACTGGTGTTCTTTGCACTCGGCCGGCGTGAAGCCGCCATCGTTGGCACCGCCGTGATCCTGACGCTGACCGTCACGCTGTTCGCGTCCTGGGCCTGGGGCTTCACGCTCAACCGCGTGTCGCTGTTTGCGCTGATCTTCTCCATCGGCATCCTGGTCGACGATGCGATCGTGGTGGTGGAGAACATTCATCGCCATCAACAACTCACGCCGGGGAAACCGCTTGTGGAAATCATTCCGCTCGCGGTCGACGAAGTCGGCGGCCCGACCATTCTCGCGACGCTGACGGTCATCGCCGCACTGCTGCCGATGGCCTTCGTGTCCGGCCTGATGGGCCCGTACATGAGCCCGATCCCGATCAATGCCAGCATGGGCATGCTGCTGTCACTGGCGATCGCATTTGCGGTCACACCGTGGCTCGCGCGTATCTGGATGAAGGCGTCGCATGGCACATCTAACAGCCACGCACCGCATGGCCTCACCGCAAAACTGGAACCGCTGTTCGGCCGCATCTTTCGCCCGCTGCTGGACGACAAGAAAGGCCAGCGCAACCGCCGCTTGCTCGGCCTCGGCGTTGCCGGCCTGATTGCTGTCTCGATGCTGCTGCCGGTCGCCGGTCTCGTACTGCTGAAGATGCTGCCCTTCGATAACAAGTCGGAATTCCAGGTCGTTGTCGACATGCCCGCCGGCACACCGGTCGAGCGCACAGCAGCGGTGTTGCATGAGCTTGGCGGCTATCTGTCCACGGTGCCGGAAGTGACGAATTACCAGGCGTATGCCGGCACTGCGGCGCCGATCAATTTCAACGGCCTGGTGCGACAGTACTACCTGCGCGCCGGCGGCGATGTCGGTGACATCCAGGTCAACCTCGTCGACAAGGTGCACCGTGGCGACCAGAGCCATGCCATCGCCACCCGCGTGCGTCCGGCGCTGCAGGAAATCGGTCGCCGCTTCGGCGCCAACGTGAAAGTGGTTGAAGTGCCACCCGGCCCGCCGGTGCTGGCGCCGATCGTCGCCGAAATCTATGGCCCCGAAGCGGAAGGCCGCCGTCAGGTGGCGAAAGCCGTGCGCGCCGTGTTCGATAAGACCGAAGGTGTGGTGGACGTGGACGACAGCAGCATCGTCGATGCACCGAAGTCCATGCTGCTGGTGGACCGCCGCAAGGCCGCACTGCTCGGCGTGCCGCAACAGGCGATCGTCAGCACGCTGGCCGCCGGCCTCGGCGGCGAAGAAGCGGCCTACCTGCACGACCAAAGCAAGTATCCGGCGGCCGCCACGCTGCAGCTGCCGGCGGACCGCCACGGCGACCTCGACGCGCTGCTGCAGTTGGCCGTGCGTTCCGCCTCCGGCAAGCTGGTGCCGATCCGCGAACTGGTGACCGTCAGCGATACGCTGCGCGAGCAGCCGGTCTACCACAAGGATCTGCTGCCGGTGAACTACGCAGTGGCCGACATGGCCGGCAAGGTGGACAGCCCCCTGTACGGCATGTTTGCGATGCGCGACGACCTCGCGAAGATCACCACGCCCGGCGGCGGCAAGCTGGAGGAATACTTCGTCAGCCAGCCGGACGACCCATACCGCGGCTACGCGATCAAATGGGACGGCGAATGGCAGATCACCTACGAAACCTTCCGCGACATGGGCGCCGCCTATGCGGTCGGCCTGATCCTGATCTACCTGCTGGTAGTGGCGCAGTTCGGTTCCTACCTGACGCCGCTGATCATCATGGCGCCGATTCCGCTGACCATCATCGGCGTAATGCCCGGCCATGCGATTCTCGGCGCACAGTACACCGCAACCAGCATGATCGGCATGATCGCGCTGGCCGGCATCATCGTGCGCAATTCCATCCTGCTGGTGGACTTCATCAACCTGCAGGTGCGCTCCGGCATGGCGTTCAAGGATGCGGTCGTCAACTCGGCCGTCACGCGCGCGCAGCCGATCATGCTGACCGGCCTGGCCGCGATGCTGGGCGCGTTCTTCATCCTGGACGACCCGATTTTCAACGGCCTCGCGATCTCGCTGATCTTCGGCATCCTGGTGTCCACCATGCTGACGCTGGTGGTAATCCCGCTGCTGTACTACGTCGCTTACCGCAACCGCATTTTTTTCATTACTCAACAAGGAGCATGACCATGACCTCTTGGCAAATCGTTCGTATCGTCGCCGGCACCTTCATCCTGTTGTCGCTGACACTGGGCATCCCGGGCAGTCCGCTGTTCGTCAACCAATGGTGGCTGGCCTTTACCGCCTTCGTCGGCGCCAACCTGCTGCAGAGCGGCTTCACCAAGTGGTGCCTGATGGAGAGCATCTTGCGCAAGTTCGGCATTCGCCCCGGCTGCTAAGAGACTCCTGGCGGACCATGAAGCGCACTGCAGCAGAACACACCGTGATGCCGTTATGCGGCGACCCCGGAACGCATTTCAACATTGATCGCGACAGGAAATACCATGGGCATTTTCGGAAAACTGTTTGAATCTCTTGCCGGAGCGGCCGAACCGCTGCCGGACAACGCCGTGCTGATCGACGTCCGCTCGCCCGAAGAATTTTCAGCGGGTCACATCGAGGATGCGATTTCCCTGCCGCTCGCCTGCCTTACGCGTGACATCGGCAGCGTGGTGATCGATCCGGCCACGCCCATCATCGTGTATTGCCAGAGCGGCGGACGCTCCGCCGTAGCACGGCGTGCATTACTGGACATCGGGTACCAGAACGTAATCAATGGAGGAGGCATCCGCTCACTTGCTGCGCGCATGAATCGCGAGAGATAAGACTGCTGGAAGCAACACGCATTTCGCTCTCTTGCAATGACGGCAAGGGCATGTCGAAAAGGCACGTTCGTCTTCGTGAAGAAGAGAAATGTGCTGCCCGCAACATCGGATGGCGCACCTCGAAGGAAATCAACGAGGAAAGATTCGCACTGAAGTTAATGCGCGGCGACTTCGATGAGGCCGCTCGCACGCGCGACGTCGACGCCATCCTCCGTGCGGTGCGCAGTTAGCCCCGCAGTTAGCCCCACAGTTAGCCCAAGCTCAGGGCAAGTCTTCGTAACCGAAGAAGTAGGGAAAGAGGCGGCTGTCCAGCACCAGGCCGCCCTCTTCCGGCGTCCTGCTCAGCCTGTCGAAATCCTGCGCTTGCAGCGGCTTGATCTTGTCCGCATCACGCGACCTGCTGAACACGCCATTGCGCCACTGGTACACCTCGTCGAGTTTTTCCTCATACGTGTAGCTGTGATCGTGGTCGTTGTAGTAATCGCTGAAGCGGTTGCGGCCGAGATAGATCGCATTCGAGCCTTCATAGCCCGTCTTCTGGTAGGTCGCGGGATCCGTGTTGAGGAAGTAGGTCCAGTCGCCCGGCACGAAATTCTTTGGCGCGACTCCCTGCTGGATCTTCAGGATCTTTCCCGGGCGGTTCACTTGCTCCGGCCCCGCATCCGTCTCGAATGCCCAGATCTTTCCCGGTTCTACGCCAATCAGCGGTTCACCGTCAGCCATTAGCCGGTCCTGCACGATTTTTTGCTTCACTGGATCCTTCACCACACGCGCGTAAAAATCGAACACGCCTTGCATGGCAACCAATCGTGCCGCGGCATAGCAACCGATGGAATACTTGTCCTGGTTCAGGAAGACGTCATTGAGTATGGCCTGCAACGGCTGCCCGGCAACCGGCGTTCCCCAGTCCCAGCAAGCATTGTTCCATTTTGCAGAACCACCATCCGGCCAGCCAAACTCAAGGATCTCTGCCCATGCGACGATGTTCTGCCGTACCGCGACATGTTCCTTGAGCGCGTTGATATCGCACCCCTTTTTGCCGAATTCCGTCAGCCGCCCGTTTTGCATCAATGCAAGCACGATCTCCTTTTGCGAAACAGTCTCAAGCTTGCGCTCCTGCCCGACCCCGGATGGCAATGACACGACCTCGGTACCGACGCCGAATTCCGGCCGGTCCTTGAAGTCGAGCGTATTGAAATCGTGCTTCGGCGTATTCAGCGAATAGACAGCCACTCCATTTGCATGATCGATCCGCTTGACGACCAGCGAGCCTGCAATACCGAGATGAGCAAGGTAAGCATCGACCTCAGCGTCCAGCGTGCTGAGCTGTACTGGCGTGCACGAGAAGCGAATGCCGCTTTCCACCTCAGGCTTCATTGCATGGGCCGGCACAGCCGGAAGGACGGCACTGATACCGGCAAACCAAAGAAGGCTCGAATACTTGAGCACGCTTCGGGTGCCGTGCTTGCCCACACGCCACAAGTACGCTGCGAGAACAGCCTTCAGGCTGCTCTTGAGTTCAAGTCGCCGCATTGTTGAATCCGTTGAACGCATGGCAATCCTTCTTTACGTGTCTGCCCTTTTGCGTACACGGATGGATTGATGCTGGACGATGCGCATTGCCAGTGAGGCCCGCGCGTCGAGATTGGTTTCTAGAAATTATTCTCGGTCTGAGCGCGGCATTTTCGGCGTATCAATTGCGCACAGTCAAGTAATTCGCCACTTCGAATTGGTACTAGAGACGTAGCGATGCATGGAATTTTTTATCCATATAGAAGGCATATTTCCTGCAAGAGGGCAGCGCTGTAACCAACAATACTTGAAGAGAAAAAGGTGTTAGATGAGCAATTGTGCGCAATTCCTCACGGCGGAACTTTTACATGTTGCTGCTTTTCTGAGTAGAACAAACACGCATACTGCGGCAATCGCCCCGGTCGCGCCTCTCTAAGATCAACCTGCCGTATTGCAGGATATAGCCAGCACATGACAACGCCGGAAACCGGACCGCCGCATGCCGGTGAAGAAACGGCTGACCAACCGCACGCATCCCCCTCAGCGGATTCACTCAACGCGGTACTAAAGCGCACCTTCCTGCGCCGCCATCTCCCTGTGATCGCCGCATGGCCGGCGATTGCGTTGCTGCTCATCGGCCTGCTTTGGGTGTTCACTCTTTCTGCGCTTGAGCGCGAACGCGACAATGTCCGCCAAGACGCAATGAAGCAGGCGTCGTCCCTGGCGCGCAGTTACGCCCAGCAGCTCAAGCGCACCGTCGAGAACATGGACCAGATCACGCGCAGCCTGAAGTATGACTGGGAAGAAAACGATGTGCGCATCAGCCTAGAGCGCCAGCGCGAAAAAGGCCTCTACCCGCCGAGCAACCAGATCTACGCAAGCATCATCGGTAGGGACGGCACCTTGTTGACCAGCACCTTTCCCTTCGACCGTGCATACAACTTCTCCGATGAGCCGTATTACCAGATGCATCGTGCCAATATCGGCGGCGAGTTCATCATCACCGGGCCGAGCCTGAGCCGCCGCCTGGGCCAGGCGGTCGTACATTTCTCCCGCCGGATCGAAACACCAACTGGCGAATTCGATGGTGCCGCCATGGTCGCCGTAGAGACGTCCTATCTCACCGCGTTCCATGACGAGTCGCTGCTCGGAAAGAAAGACTTCGTATCCGCACGCTACATTGATGGTTCGGTGGTCGCCACGAAAATAGGGCAACGTCCGGGCGAGAAGATCATCTTTTATAAGCGCAACCCCTCTTTCTCGACAATGAATGGCGTTGCGACTGAACCAGCAGAAAACTTCAGGGATAACAATGCGCGCTTCGTCGCGTGGCAGAAGCTGGACAAGTATCCGCTTGTGGCCTTGGCCGCCCTCTCGATGGATGACGCACTTGCGCCCTATTACGCAACGGCACGAGACTACAAGGCATTTGCCGCCGCCGGCAGCCTCCTGCTGCTCCTGCTCGCCGCCATCGGCGCGGTGTTTTCGACCCGCCTTGCCTGGCGGCGCCTGCAGGAGGAAGAAATCAAGCAGACCTACCGGCTCGCCGTCGATGCGGCACGCGAGGGTTTTTACATGTTGCGCCCGCTGTACGACAAGAACGGTCACGCGAGCGACTTCCAGGTAGAAGATTGCAACGAGCGTGCCGCAGCGATGATCGGCATGCGAAAAGACGAGTTGATTGGAAAGAAGTTTTCCGAACTCTACAGCGGTGAATATCGCCAGACGCAAATGGAAAAGTTGCGGCGCGCCCTTGAACTCGGCTTCTATGAAGACGAAGTGCGTGTGTCACCACTCAGCAAGCTGAAAATCAGCTGGGCGCACCGCAAGCTGGTGCGCTCCGGTTCGGCCCTCGCATTGACGATACGCGACATTTCCGAGAACAAGGCGCATGAACAGCAGCTGTTCAATATGGCCAATGCCGACGCCCTGACCGCCCTGCCCAACCGCAACTGGCTGACGAACTACCTGCCGGTTGCCATCGAACGCGCGACGAACAACAACACCGGCCTTGCCGTGTTGTTCATCGATCTCGACAACTTCAAGAACATCAATGACACCCTCGGACATGTTGCAGGCGATGAACTACTGAAGACTGCTGCCGCACGCGTACGCGCGCTCGTACGCGCGAGCGACCATGTGGTACGCCTGGGCGGCGACGAGTTCACCGTCATCCTCGAAGATGTTTCCCGTGTGGAGGACGTCTCGCGCGTCGCGCGCCAGATCGTCGATGCGCTGGGAGAACCGTTCATCCTCAGCCGTTCCTCCGGCAACCGTGTCCATGCCTCGATAGGCATCAGCCTCTTCCCGCAGGATGGAGAAACCGGGGAAACCCTGCTCAAGCATGCCGACATCGCCATGTATGCCGCCAAGGCCGCCGGCAAGGGCCGATTCCATTTCTACCATCCACAGCTTTCGGACCGGCTGGTACTGCGCATCAACCGTGAACACGCCCTGCGACAGGCGATAGAACGCGACGAATTCGTCCTGCATTACCAACCGCGCGTGGACACCCTGACCGGCAAGCTCGTCAGCATGGAAGCGCTGGTGCGCTGGATGCACCCCGAGCGCGGGCTCGTGCCGCCGATCGAGTTCATCACGATTGCAGAAGAAACAGGCCTGATCATTGCCCTGGGCCGCATGGTGATCGAAAAGGCCTGTGCACAGATCGCGCAATGGAAGAAAGAAGGATTGCCGCTGGTACCGGTATCGATCAATGTCTCCGCATTGCAGCTCAACGAAGGTAACGTGAAAGACATCCTCGCCGCATGCATGCAACGCCATGACGTCCACCCTTCGCTGATCGGCGTCGAACTGACCGAGTCCTGCATGGCGACCCAGGATGAAACTGTCTCCGGCGAACTGAACGGCCTGCGCGAGCTCGGTGTGAAATTGCTGGTGGACGATTTCGGCACCGGCTATTCGTCGCTGTCGCAACTGCAGCGCCTAAATGTCGATATCCTCAAGGTCGACCGCGCCTTCACCGTGATGCTTGGCGAAGGCAATGAAGGCAACGCGCTCTTCAAGGCCATCGTGTCGATGGCCGACGCCCTCGACATCTGCATCGTGGCCGAAGGCGTCGAAACGCCCGAACAGCTCGGCATGCTGCAATCGCTTGCCTGCGACGAAGTGCAGGGCCACCTGGTATCCGAACCGGTTCCTGCGGAAGAATTCTCGAGCCTGATGCAAAAGCGCTTTCTTTTTCCGCCGGCGGTGCAGAGGCAGAAGTTGGTGCCGATTTGATTAGCTTCGGATACACACCATCAATACTATGCGGTAGTGCAGAGAAGGCGATTCTGGCTGGCAAAGCCGTTGGATCTGCTGTCTTCGCATTTTGAGCCGCATAGATGCATAAAGCGCGTAGTTCAACGGCGACAACGGCCTCGCAGTAAGGGAAATGTCCTGTTGTTGTTTGCCCGCTTAGAGTTTTAGTGCGTATGGCGACGTAAGCCGGAAGTGGCGTTCGATGTATCTTTTCGCTTCATTTCAACAGCACGAGAGCGAAATCACCGCCAAGAATCAATTGAAAAGTGCATGTCTCGGAATTCTGTACGCGAGACAAGTCGTTCAGCTTCGGCTATTCGCTGCTCTGCCTTTGCAAGATGCATCAGATGTACCAAGTCATTCCGGAAATTGCGCGCTGGAGGGCTGGCGCACTCATCAAAATATTTTGACAACAGCTTTTCAATAAATTGTTCGCTCGTCATTTCAATTCTCGCCAAAAACTGAACAAACATTATAGAAGGCGCAAAGGGGCTGAGGAATTGCATCCTGCAAATAATTCTTGGGATAAACTTCTTTTGGTCCCAATTTTTACATTTGTCTACATGAAGTTCCAAAACCAAGACGTCGTGGAAGTGAAGTGCGGCCCATCGTCTGCTTTGTTTGCACCTCAACATGGCGGCCGCCTTCTCAAGTGGGAGCTGGATGGCGAACAGATTATTTATTGGCCAGAACAGGCTGATTGGACTACGCCACGAAAAATAAGGGGTGGAAATCCGCTTCTATTCCCGTTCCTTGCAAGACACGTTGTAGATGGTCAGATCGGCTTCTGGATAGACGACACCGGAATCAAACGTGAAATGCCGGTACACGGATTTGCGCACAGCCTGCCCTTCTCATACGAAATAATCGAAGAAGGTACTGCAATAAGAATGGTACTGAACGATAGCGCATCCACTTGGCCCGCCTATCCGTATGAGTTTCGCTTCGAAGCGATCTACCGCCTTTCGGGCACGTCACTTGAGGTGACTTTGGTCGTTTGCAATGGCGGACATCGACCAATGCCCCATTACGCGGGCCATCATTTTTATTTTTCAATGCCGCACGAAATGCGAAATTCCACCGCGCTCTACTTACCTGCGAATGAGCGACAGACTTACCGGTCAGATGGGACACTGAGTGCTGCAGATGCCGGACAATCGATTTACCAGCTAAGCGACGAACGCCTCCAGGATCACTTCCATATTCTGAAAAGCCAAGAGGATATCCGAATGGTCGCCCCTACCCTTGGCAGGGAAATCACGCTGTCACTTGGCAAAGTAGCGGGTGGCATCCCTTGGTATGCGATTGGCACTTGGACCGAGAAACCGGATGCCGACTCGTATTGTGTCGAACCGTGGCTGGGCTTGCCGAACGCGATACACCATAAGCAAGGGCTCCGCTGGTTAGCCCCCGGCCAACAAGAAAAGGCGGTGTGCAGGATAGACGTAAAGTTTTCCTGACTCATCTATCCGTAATGCGGCCTCGATTGCCCGAAGGCAAGAGGTCACTTGCATCAGAAGATTTAAATTGATTAATTGCTTTTCAGCGTATTCATTCCGCGCACGATTTCCGCTATTGCTTCAGGCGGAGCCGAAGGGAACCATGAGATATACGTCCCACAATCAATGCCCACAGCCTTCCCATGCCAATAAATGAGGTTTTCCATTTTCCCATCCATAAAGACAGTTTTACTCTTTATTGCCGCACTCTCAATTCAAAGAGTGCCGCCCGTGGGTATTCTCCTCTTTAGTTCCTTGGCAAGTCTGATGAACCTCAAGCCTTGTGCGGCGAATGGAATATTCGCTACCGCTAACGCGGTCTCGCTCCCGGCGGGGGGCAGCGTCCTACTGCGAAATGCTCTTAAACTCGCCGCTTGCCAGCAAAGACTCTTCAACAGCTCGTGCTTCAGATGACGGGGCCCAAACCAGTCCCGTATGGGAACCTGCGATCTCCAACCGGCGGTAAAAGCTCCCGTTAAGCTGTGTGTGCTCTATCAAGTAGCGCTGGAAGCGATCGTACAAATCCTTCCGGATCGTAGTTGCGTGTGCCTCTCTCCAAAAGTGGTCCAGATCACACTGATAAGTCAACCCCGCTATGTCATAAATGGCGGTGCCGCAGACCTTTAGCGGCGTCCCATGGTGCAACGCTGAGAGACCGACAGTACTATTGATTACCACAGCACCGCGTGCGTGTTCAAGCAGGGTCGGCAGATGCTGATCATGGATATAGCGTGCCCGCTTCTGAATCCCGTATTCACGCGCCAGCCTGTTTATTAACCGTGTGTAATCGTGATAGCCACGGTCCATAGGGTGATGTTTGATCACCAATAGACTGTCCGCCGGCGAATGCGCTGCAAATGATGACATCACACGATCTATAAAGTCCTCGACGGAATTAAACTCAGAGTGCACATGGACTTGTGCGTCGTTATGTACCTGCAACGGCACAAGAAAAAATCGATCTTTATATGTGGTGGAAAGCTCGGTTTGAACGCCGTGTTCCTTGAACCGGTAGTAAATTTTTCGATAGGCACTTCGAATCCACGGGCCAGCTTCCCTAAGAGTGAGTGGGCGATGATGCTGATAATGCCGGTATTTAGGCCACAACAACGCACTGGCGATGTAGTACAAAAGAGCCCACAGCACCGCATACCAGAACATGTTGCCAACTCTCTTTGTCGCCGGCACAACCGCTTGCGGCGTATTCAGATAAAAGTCTGGTGTGCGAGGAATCTGTGAATGTCCGTTAACACCAAATCGTTCCAGCGTGATGTAATCCGGCCGGATATATCCTTCTTCAAAGACGCCGATTTCCACACCGCGTGCTGCTGCTATTTCATGTGCGGCACGATGCACCGGACGACAATCTCCGAACAGAAGCACCATATCGATTTTTTGATCGATAAGTACCTGCTCAAAGAATGCCGGCCATTCCGCTGGACGCCCTGTAAAGGAAATGGCTCCTTTAGGGAAAAACATCCAGTCGCCGCCGTTAAAGTTAATTTTGAAAACTTGGGCACCCGCATTTTCGATGTCACATGCCAGCCTCCTGAAAAACGGGCCGAGGGGCCCTTGCAACAGCAATACCCGCTTGCCCTTGAACGCTGAAAGCCCTTCCTTGATCATCTTTTTCCGCCCCAGATTTTCAGCACTACCCGTAATACCCTGCTCCATAATGATGGAGATGCAATCGCCTGCGACTCACGCCAGGCCAACAGTTCGTCTAGTGCAGTTTCAGGCGTCGTGAATCGTCCCGTCTTACGGCTTACATAGACCGGGTACAAAATGAGTGCCCCGGCTACCAATGCATCCAGGGGCAAGCGCCGGGTTCTGCGCTCAATGACGTCCATATCCTTCGTCAGGCCCCAGCCTGCATAAAATGGCTGGCCATAGCATGTCACCTGACGGCCCCTCAACAGCGCCTCGAAACCCGCCAGCGATGTCAGGACGTGGACTTCATCCACCGCACGCAGCATCTCCCCCATCGAGACATCGACCACCACTTCGTCGCACCAACGGCTTGCCTCATCCTCCCTCGCCCCCGTCCGACGCAGTCCGGCGACCACATCCGGGTGCGGCTTGTAGATCACATACGCATCCGGATTAGCCGCCCGCACTGCCTGTAACAGGCCAAGGTTGGTGCGGATTCGCCGCGCACCGAATTGAATGGAAGCATCGGTCTCCACTTGACCCGGCACGAGAATTACCCGGCCTGCTTGCACCGGACGTGTCCACGCGCCCGATCCGACGTTGTACTTGGTGAGGCCGCTCTGCACGACGCGGCTTCGCAGTTGTGCCGCCCGCTTAAGGAGATCGTCCGTGAACTCCGTTGTCGACAACAGATACTCCAGCTCGGACGGGCACGTGGCATCGTAATAGATGCCACACTGATCAATCACCCACGAGATCGGGAAAACAAGATCCGCCCCCAGACCGACGGAGCGCAAGAATCCGTCCTCCAACCGAATGATCCGCACGTCTGGCGCAGTGCCCTTTGGCGGCTGACCGCTTCCCCATAACAACAATGCGCTGCCAGGCGGCACGCTTTGGCCATCGCCAATGAAGCGCACGTTAACATCGCCGATAAAACGCCGGACGATAGCCCGCTTCCTAAAAGAAAATCCATAAGCGAAAACCTCAGGCGGCAATCCGGCACGAGGACCAGTAACCTGATACGTCATCCCAAGCGCTCCAGCAATTCCTCGACTAATTGAAAGTGCATCGACCACTTGGGCGGTACAAAGCCAGCCATCCTGTTCAATTGCGCGACCCGCTTTGGTCCGTCCATGTCCACATAGGCTTCTACCTGCTTCATCCATCCGATCCCATCCAACGGATCCAGATAATCAGGCACATTCCCCGCGATCTCCCGGAACGCCGGCAAATCGCTCGCAATCGCCGGCACGCCCTGTGCCAAAGCCTCCACAAGCGGCATGCCGTAGCCTTCCGCAAAGGATGGGAAAAGCAAGGCCTGCGCATGATGCAGATACGTCGCCAAATCCGAATCGGAACACCTCGGCAGTTCGATCACGGCACCGCGCAATACTTCGCAACGCTCCAGCAAATCAACAACGTTTTCGCACTCCCATCCGCGCTGACCGATCACCACAAGTTTCGGTGCCCGTTCGCCGAGACGCTCAACCAGCTTGCGCCAGACCTGCAACAGCATCCAATGATTCTTGCGAGGTTCAATCGTGCCGAGCGCAACAAAATACGGCTCATTGATCAGGCGTTTCGTCGCTGGCGAAGGCAGCTCTGCTGCCGCCAGTTTTGCCGCCACGGCCGGTGGCATCGCTTGACCGGAAGCCCGTGCAAATCGTGCAAGCTCATCCAGCGTAGCCTGCGAATTGGTGATCAACCCATGCCCCAAGCGCAGCACGGCATTCATGCGGACGACATGTTTGTCCATTTCGCCTGGGCGGCAATACTCAGGGTGCGTAATAGGGATCAGGTCATGCACAAGGAACAGCGGCCTCACTCCGAGCCGGCGTAAATGTGCAGAGTAAGACGCCTGTTCCAGACCACTGTGACCGGTATTGAAGAGAAAAGCCCCGCTTAAATCCTGGCCTCCGGGAACATGCAAGGTTTCCTTGACGAGCCGCCACGCAGACGACAATCGAAAGTCACTCGAAGGCGCAAGCAACTGCTCGAACAATGAACGCGAAGCACGTGTAGACAAAACCACGCTGCGTCCGCCAAACCGGACCACCGCCCGCGACCGGTCACAGAAATGGCGAATGTACGCCAGGCTTACGCGGTCTACCCCGGTGGGTAAACGCCCCTTCATGAGGCGGCCAAGCAAGCGGGTAACGTCGATCGAAATTTCGCGCATTGAATCCGGGCAAAGAAAAATTGCGGCTTTAGCGAACCGAGTTCTGGATGCTGATAATCGGGTAGACCACCGAACCCACAATATTCAGGAACTTCTGCAGCTCAGCCGCAGGCGCATTCGATACATACAGCACGTCCTTGTTCTGGATCGGGAAGCTCTGAGCGACGAAGAATGTCGCAGGATCTTTCAAGTCAACCCGATAGATCACTGGCACCTTGCCCTCGGGCGTTGTCGCGGCTGATTGTCCCTGCAGATCTAATGCAGCAGCCGACTCAAACCTGAAAATGAATACGCCCTGCGCGTCGGCACGCGCATCCTGCAGCCCGCCAGCACGAGCCAAAGCCTGTGCCAGTGAAATGCCCTGCGCCTCGAAGTTGACTTCTTCGTTCTTTCCGGTTGCCCCCAACACGGTAAAGCTGAGCGGCTGGAACAGCGACGTAATTACATCGCCCGGCTGCAACATGACATTTTGCTTCGGGTCGCGGATGATCGTTTCCAGTGGCAGCGCCTGGACATGATTGCCCCGCGTAATCTGGAGCGTCATCTTACTGACCGGCTGGCGTACGCCGCCGGCTGCTGCAAGAGCATCAAGCAATCGCTCTCCGCGGCCAGTCAGCGGCATGCGCGTACTCGTAACCACTTCGCCAACCACCGTCACATTGGCGGTATTGTTCCGTATCACGCGCACCAATACCTGCGGTTGGTTTGCCTTGCCTTTCAGACGCCGTACAATTTCGGCTTCGATCTGGTTGGGGCTCTGTCCGGCAACATTCACCTGTCCGGCGAAGGGCACATTAATGGCGCCATCGCTGTTGACCATCTGCTCCGGAAAAGTTGTTACACGCGTTGTCGCCGGGCCTGACCGCGGATCGAGCACGACTCCGCCAAAAAGTGATGCAGGCGGCGCCTCCCACACCGACACCTCGATGATGTCCCCTGCACCGATCATGTAGCCCGGTTTGGCAGGTGCACTGAACGTCTCCGAAAACAGGCTCTGCTTTTGATGCGACAGCAACTTGCGCGCCACAGCGTCATTCACATCAACAATCGAGATCTTCGGTTCGCTTTGTGCATCGGCGGCTTGCTGCACTTGATCCCTGTTGGGTCCGGCCGAAGGCAGCCACGTTGGGTTGCTGGCACAGCCGGTCAGTGCACCCGCCGCAACTAACCCAAACAACGCCGCAAGAGAGCGCCGTTTGATATGTATTGATATTGATTTCATGCTTCTCTTAAGGAACGATACGTTCATATACGCGGATAGTCTGATCTACACAGTTATCCCACGAAAAACCATCTGCCACGGCCAGCCCTTGCAGCTTGGCGGTAGAACGCCAAGCTTCATCGGACAAGACGATTTCGATGGATACTCTCAGTGCATCAATGTCGTCCGGATCAACCAATCGCGCAGCACCCTTGGTTATCTCGGGCAGTGAAGAGCGATTCGATGCCACCACCGGCACACCGGATGCCATCGCCTCCAAGACTGGCAGACCAAAGCCCTCATAGATGGAAGGATAGACAAACGCCCTTGCGCCAGAATATAGAACCGGCAAGTCAGACTCCGGAATAAAACCGAGATACCGAAGCCACCCCTGGCCGGAGCACCGATCAATGTCCCTATGCAGCGACTCGCTCAGCCACCCCGCTCCGCCAACCAGTATCAACGGATACCTGTCACGCACAGGTTGCGACATGCTTTCATACGCCTGCAGCAGATTGCCAAGCTTCTTGCGCGGCTCCAGCGTCGACACGCACAAGGTATAGCCGTCCTGGGTCAATCCGTACTTTTTAAGACCGGCCTGCAGTTCATATCCTGCCCTTACCCGAAAATTCGCCGACACCCCCAGCGGCACGGCGCTGATCTTTTCTGCCGGCCACGACAGAAAATCCATGACCTCCTGCCGTGTCGCTTCCGTATCCGTAATCAGGTGGGCAGCGCGCGATACCGAATTATTAAACTCCCGTTCGAAGTGTCTGATGCGCTCTAACGGATGCGTCTCTGGGAACTTGAATACGGACAGGTCGTGGATGGTCGCAACACCGATATCAGCACATTGCGGAAGAAAATAATTCGGCCCGTGAAATACCCTCCCGCGGCAATTCCAGCCAAGAACTCGCTCCCTGAGCCTACGCGGCACCCGCAAATGCCGGAGAAGGCCCGCGCGGCGGCCATGCGCCGCGTCAACCTGCAACAATACCCCAGGTTCTTTCACCCAATGCCCCTGCCGGTAGTACCGAACATCCTCCACCTGCGGATGCTGCGGCAAGCGCGAGGCGAGCTCCCATGCATAGCGACCAATACCGGTCAACACGGGAGTCAATGCATCCACCGACAGCGCTAGTTTCAAGTTGTCGCCCCGGCAATCTGACGAGTCACAGCAGTCAAGGATTCGTCCGATCCACCACCGGCAACCGGTGCCTCCAGCATCCAGCGCAAGGTCTCTATCAGCGGGATAGTCGGCACCACACCGACTGCCGCTTCAAGTTTCGCCCGACTGCCAACCAATACCTTAATTTCGTTACTGCGGACGAATGCGGGATTCACGCGCACCTCGAACTGGTGCCTAGACAACGAGCGCACCATACCTAGAACATCATTAATACTGTAGGGCACGCCCGAACAGACGTTATAGATTTCGCCCCGGGCAGTATGTTTCTCCAAAAGCAGGCGGTAATACTTCACCACCATGCGTACATCGGAAAAGTCACGCGCCACATCAAGATTGCCCAGCTCGATCACTGGTGCACCGCGACGCACATGGCTGATAATCTTCGGCAGCAGGAAATTCTCTGACTGCCCGAGACCGGTATAGTTGAACGGCCGGACAATGATGAGCGGCATGCGGTCCTGGTACAGCTTTGCCATGTATTCCATCGCCAGCTTACTCACCGCATAATCGTTCGCCGGCGCCGGCGCCGCCGTTTCATCCAATATGCTGCTGACGCCAAAGCCGTACACATTGGCGCTACTGGCCAATAACACGGCATGCAGCGGCCGGCGTGCACGGCTCAGCGCCTCCAGTAAATTGCGCGTACCCATCAGGTTGGTCCGATAGATCGCATCCACGTCACCGTGGGCGACAAAGGCAATGGCAGCCAAATGGACCACCACATCCGGCTTTACTTTTTCCACCACACGAGTAACAGCAGCAAAATCGCACAGGTCGGCAACATGCACAGACTTAACGTCGGGATTCTCAGTCGTTGGTTGCTTGTACGTCAGGCCAAATACCTCATAGCCCGCCTGCTTCAATTCGGCAGCCAGAAAGCGACCGGTGAAACCTTCAATGCCGGTAACTAGCGCCTTTAGCATTATTATCTTCCCCTTGGAATTTCTGACCGATAGTCCAATCAGATCGGCCACTCCCTCAATAGCGCAACAACAGAAAAACGCTGGACAGCGTCAACCGCGCCCGCTCGCTGGCATTAACAGCGAACACCGGAACAGGCAGAGGTTGCGGACAAGCTGCTGCCCCCCTCTGCCCGGCACCGGACAACGCTATTTTTTCTTCAGCCTAGAATGAAAAACCAGCCGCATTGCGGCGAATATCTGCCTCCACCATCATCTGGCAGAGTTGCTCCAGCGTGGTCTCCGGCTTCCATCCCAGCTCCCGCTGTGCCTTTTCCGGATTACCGATTAACAGATCCACTTCTGCCGGGCGATAGAACTTCGGGTTCACACGAACCAGCACCTTGCCGGACTTCTGATCGATACCCAGTTCATTCTGCTCACGCCCTTCCCACGCCAAATTAAAACCTGCGGCTTTTGCGGCCATGGACACAAAATCGCGCACGGTCTCTGTGCGGTTCGTCGCGAGGACATAGGTGTCCGGCTTGTCGACTTGAAGCATGCGCCACATCCCCTCCACATACTCCTTCGCAAAGCCCCAGTCACGCTTCGCATCCATGTTGCCAAGCTCAAGCACGTCAAGCTTGCCCAGGCGGATCTTCGCCATGCTGTCAGTAATCTTGCGGGTAACGAACTCGCGTCCGCGCAGCGGAGACTCGTGGTTGAACAGAATGCCGCTGCAGCCGAAAATGCCGTAGCTCTCGCGATAATTGATTGTCATCCAGTGTGCATACAGCTTTGCCACGCCATAGGGACTGCGCGGATAAAACGGCGTGCTCTCGATCTGCGGGATGGCTTGCACCTGGCCGAACATTTCAGATGTGCTGGCCTGATAGAAGCGGATGGCCGGGTTGACGATACGGATTGCTTCCAGCAGGTTAACCGGCCCGATGCCCGTAATCTCGGCTGTCGTGAATGGCTGCTCGAACGACACACCAACGAAGCTTTGCGCGGCGAGGTTATAAACTTCGGTCGCACCGGTGCTTTGCAGCAAGCGGATGCTCGCGCTCAAATCGGTGAGGTCATACTCCACCAGGCTCAGGTTCGGATGCTGGCTGATGCCCAACTCCTCGATTCGCCAAAAGTTGACTGAACTGGTACGGCGATAGGTGCCGTAGACCTTGTAGCCTTTACCTAACAAAAGCTCCGCGAGATAGGCGCCGTCTTGCCCCGTAATACCGGTAATAATTGCTACTTTCATCTAATATCCTTTATCGGAAATACAAAAACAGATACATCAACCTGCGCAGGTGAGGCCGAACTCAATGAGAAAATGGTGAGCTTAAATTCACCAGGTTGATCAGGCACCTTAATCATTAGCCCCGTATGGTTATCAACCTGCTGAGGATGTTGGGTACCATCAATAATTAACCTCTCACCTGCAGTAATCCGATATGCGAGGATCATGGAAGCACCATCTTCCCCTTCGACAGGCACACGGAACCACAACCCTGACAAGGCTGTAATAACCGCATTAGTTACATGTAGCCCATAGTCACCAGCCGTCTGCACCTGTGCCAGAGCACATGATTCACGTGATAGCAGCGACGCCAGTAGATTCTGAAATGCGTATTGCTGATATTGGCTCTTACAATGAAGCAGCTTGATCCGCCAATCAACGTCCACAGTAATTCCGGCGGCGAACGCTGCTCCGCCCTCTGCGTAATTGGATTTGTAATAGTTTTCAAAATAGACATCATCACAGAACCATGCCGGCATCCATGAGTTGTACTCGTTTGGCCAGTATAGTGTCGTTGCTGCGCTACTAAAGAACCTATTCGGGTAGCGTTGAATAGCCACATTAAAGTAAATGGACCACTCATCGAGGTTTCTTACACCAACACTAGAAAACTCTTTGTAGATCTCGCCGGCAATGCTCTTATCAAATATCTGAGCTTGATGAGCTGAGTACGCTGCATCACTGTAGCCATAAGACTTTAGGAGTTTTGAACTCTGCCACTGCCCGCGGTCATAAGAAGTGCAGCCAAACGGACTAGACTTCCAGTCACGCATTGATGGAAAACTTTTCCGAGCATGGAATTTATTGTCGCTAATAAAAAATGCTTCTGGTAGGTTTCTAAGCAGGATGCAGTCATCATCAGCAGCGATAAAGATATCGTCGACCTCATCTCTGGCATAAAGCGCGCATCTCAGTGAAAAATTTCTTGCTTGATGATCAGATTCCTTTTGCATGTCCTCGCTGAGCACATCCTCATCACACAGCACAACGCCACTCAAATTCAAATCATGAATCACAGACTGCATTTCTTGGTATAAGCTCGACTTTGTGAGTATCAGAACCCTGTTGACTCCTGCATAACGCACAAACGATTGCATCGATCTACGAATGTTCTCTGGTGAAATCGAGATGTACACCAGTTGAAGCGGCATACTCTTAACTGCCGTCTCGTTAACATGTTCGAAATAAGGTCGCATGCATTGAACGATGGCGTTGGAGCATGTATTCCAATCTTGGGCAACGTAGTGTTGAACTCGCGCCTTCTGTCGCTGGTAGTATTTTTTATCGGTGGCTAGCCTTTCAATTATTCGCTCCACTTGGTCCAGATTATCAGGATCGAAAATCAAACTTAGTCCGTTCCCGGCCTCTGGCAATGCGCCCCTGTCACTCGAGATTACTATGCACTTACGGGACAGGGCTTCCATGACTGGCAATCCGTAACCTTCATAGAACGATGTAGTCAAATAAGCAAAGCAGGTGCTATATAAGGTTTCCAACGTAGCATCGTCGATATTGCTGAACCATCCGAAGTGAGAATTGGACTGAGATGCGTCGTCCATACTTTTCAACACATCATCGCGTTCCCATCCTCGCTTACCAACAACGATTAGACTCACGTCTAGAGCACGCAAACGAGGAAGCAGTCGCAAAAGAAGTGAGTAGTTCTTTCTAGGCTCAACCGTACCAACGCATAGCAGAAACCGGCGCTTTCTTGAGAAACTGAGCACATCTTCAACCTTTGACGAACTAAGCTTGGCGGGCGCGGCGTAGTTCCCGCCCATCGGGATAACTGCCATTTTGGGTAGTCTTCCACCAATACGTCTTATCAACTTCTCCAAGTCATTTTTGACTGCATGCGATATACATAAAAACTGATCAGAGAAAGTGATAGCTGCAACGAAGTGCTCTAGATAACGGAACACTGTTGTAGGGTGGGAATAATCCGGATATAACACAGGAACCGCGTCGTAGTGCACATTTACGATTCTTACTCCGCCCTTTTTAAGCGTGGCATATTGGTCCCATTTGGTAATGGCATCGCCCCACGATGCATCCATGTCGAAGTAAATGTCGCCCGGACGAAAAATTACTTCTCGGCTTGCGCCACCATCTTCAGGCTGAACGAAATCGCCATTTGCATAGTCAATATGCATGTAAGCCTTCTCATTCAAGTAAATGAGATTGGCCTTCAATTCTCGCGGCAAACGAGAACATAGTTCGCGCACAACGCGTTGTATCCCCGTCCGCGCTCCAGTCGTATACGTGTTTGTGACGTCAATCAGGATCTGGGGCCTAGCTCCCGGTGCCTTTTCAATTCGCACATGCTTCGGCGTTCGCCCGCTTCTCTGATATTCAGCAGATGCCAGCAAAGTATTTGTACATGTAACCACTACGTCTGCGATTGACTTGAAATTTGCGTATCTCGCCAAAGCACCATCGTCTGCAATCCTTCGCAGATACTTAAAATACAGAATATGTACGGCTTCGGAGATTGAAAATTCGTCATTCAATTCCACAAATTCGTCGTCACGGCCTAAGAGGAGACACGAAAAGCAGTTTAATGCCGTGGGAGACCAACTCGATAAAGGAAGAGGACTGTCGTTCCCAGAGTTCTCAACGACGACGCTAAGTAACGCATTTATTTGTTTTTTAAAATCCATGTTACCCACTCGTAATTAGTCATCGATCGCAGATAGGGACATCACCCTGGATAGGTCCGCGCGAATCTGTTCGATAGGGGAAGGTACCGCTTGCACTACCTTTGCCGGGATAGCTTCAACTCGGCTTGAAGTTGCCAATTTTTTTTCAAGTTTCGCGAGTTCTGAAAGCGCCAGTTCAATCCGGTTCAATTGGGTGAGAGCCGGCTCTATATGGCTTAGCTTTACGAGCACCGACTCCATCTGTGTGAAACGACGGCTACTTTCGGCGCGTAATAGAAGAACATGGTTCTCAAGGCTGCGGAGTTTACGTTCGCTTGGGCCATCCCCTTCAAGACCATTGAGTAACCTGAAAATCGCGCCAACTAACGGCATTCGTCCAATTTGATAGCGTCGAATCGCCTTGGCAAGGCCAGGCACTTTTCTTAATGATGCCCGCCCCTCGGTAGAGAGACATAGTTGTGCCAGTATCTGAACTTTTGAAACGCCAGCACGCAACCGGCTCAAATAATACTGCCGTCCTTCCGGATCTGGAGACCGTGCCAATACCGTTCGGTAAGCTGACTCTACAAACTCCAAGTCACAACTGACCATTAAGTCGTCCAGTGTTGTGGCAACGTGAGGAGCGCCTGGCTTAATGTCGTTAGTAGTATTCACAATAATCTCGATGGGGTTGTGTTGAGTATTCTTGAGAGATATCTCGTCGGTCTTCTGCTTCGCTGTGTGAATTTGTTGTGCGTTCGGTCCATTGTCTGGTTGAACGTTTCTGTCGCGCGCAGATACGAGGTTAGTCACCAAATTACGAATTAATTTTGCAGTAGGCCAGACGCGTGGCGCATTTGCTTCGCTCAAAACCTGCTGTGCCTCCGCGAGTGCTCGCTGGAGCTCTGATGCTGCCTGTTTCTCCGCCAAAATCTGGTCTCTAAGCTTGGCTTCAACCACTGCATTTTCTTGCACCAAACGGTTGTACGCCTCCTGCCTGGCGCGCAGCTCAACCTCATGCTGTTGCGCCTGCAGCTCGCGAGCGTGCCGTGCATCCTGTGCTTGGCTTTGAAGGCCATGGATTTCACTGTTGTACGCTTGCTCCTGCTTCGACCAGTTCCGCTCGAGCTCGCGCAGTGCTTCTTGCGTGGCCTGTAACTCGCGCACAAGTGATAATTCACGTTCGGCGTGCTTTTCATGCAGCAGCCGCTCCTGCTCATGGTGTTGACGCAGCTGTTCGTATTTCTCGTATTCCGCTCTTTGTTGCGCCTCGAGCAATTGTGCGGCGACCTGCTCCAATTGCTCGGCCATTTGGCGCAGCAGGTTTTCAAGGTCTTGTTGCGCTCGGACCGTTTGGTCGGCGATTTCTTTCTCGCGCTGCACACTTTGCTTTTCTAGCGACCCAATATCTTCTCGGGCCTTCTGCAACTGCTCGATCAGAATGCGTTCCCGTTCGGTGTGCTTGAGATTTAGCGCTCGTTCTTGCTCGCGATGAATTTTCATTTGCTCGGCTGTTTCCCGAGCGGCTTTCTCCATAAGCTCTAGTAGTTGCGCTCCCACATCCTGTTCACGCCGGCAAAGGGTGCGCAACGCGTCCTGCAGCTTTTGTTGAGTGTCGTTTGCCTGCTCGATCAGTACCCGCTCTTGCTCACGGTGCTGACGCAGCTGTTCGGACTTCTCGTATTCCGCTCTTTGTTGCGCCTCGAGCAATTGTGCCGCGACGTGCTCCGATTGCGCTGCCATCTGGCGGAGCACACTCGCAAGTTCCTGTTGCGCGGCATGCACTTCGCTTACGAGCGACTGTTCACGTTGCGCATACGCTTGTCGCAGTTCCGCGGCTCTCTCGTCATCATTCCGTGCTTGTTCAGCTTTGTCTTGCTCGTTTTTTTGCTGGAGCGCGTATAGTTGCGCAACAAGCTCCTGCTCGCGCTGCTTGAGGATGCTCACCTCGTGCGTCATTTTCTGCTCAACCGCAGAAAATGCCAGGTTCAACGCGTGGATCTGATCAATTTGCTTCGACATGGCTATGACTGAAGATTCAAAGACGCGTGGTCGGATGTGAGTTCAACGACGCCGCCTCCAGCGATGCCCCAAAATTTTTCGCTGCACGTAGCCGATCCCCCTCCCGCTGGGGCTTCTTGGAAGTTGGATAGGCTGACGTTAAGGCCATATAGCCCAAAACCGAGTTCTCGCGTATCGGCTGCTTGGCTTATCAGCGCGGGACATCCTGTGTGTGAAATATAAAACTCGAGCTGGCAGGCTGATTTTGTGATCCGTCCGGTGAAGCGCACTTCATGCTCTTTTCTTGATGACACTCTAAAGAGCACATATCCGACCTCTCTACCATCCATCAGGATCTGAACAACCGGGGCATTCGGCAAGATCCCGTCATATACCTTGAGCCCGATTGCGATGCACAGTTCTGCCTCAGATGCACTTCCCAGATCAACCGGTAGAACAATCCGCGCATATCTACCATTGCTCCATACGCCCCAGTTTTCTGTAGTATGAAAACCCTCGACCAGATAGTGAGACGCCGTAGGATGCGTAAGATCTATTGTTGAAGCGGCGCCCATCCCAATGGGCTTGTCAAGCATGTCGACGCAGCCCCATTCCGTTTGCTTACGTGCGTGATCTAAGTGGGTGGGAAACTCATCAGACGTAGTGCCGCAAAGAATATTGGTTAGGACGCGTACGCGATCCTGCGTTAACGTCGCGGCTGGGACAACCGTTTTCTTTACCGGCCCGATATTTAGCCCGGACTGCAGTGCCCCAAACGCCCAGGATTCGAGGCTATTCCGGATGTAATGATCGCCAAGGAAGAAAGCGTCGGGGGACGAGGTATCGCGATCTTTCGGGTCTGTCTGTTCGCCGAAAATCACCCGTTGCCAAAATTCTTCTCGCAACACTGCATGCGAAACCATGGGCGTATTGGGAATATCGATTCCCTCCACCAGGAACTTCTCCCTTGGGTCTTTGAGCAAGAAAGTGCAGTCTCTTCCGGCGCATTGCGCTTCAACGCCAAGGGACGACGCCAGGGTTAAGAAGAATGGCGCTTTTATCGGCGAGAACACGACGCCATAACTGTTGGCCTGGACCGAAATCACGGTCTTGCCGTGTCTGCTTCGAAGATATTCGGCAACCGATGAACTGTTTTGGCAATATGGATGCTCCAGAAAAATCAGTTCGGAATGACGACTAAGCGCTGTGGAGAGTTCATCCTCATGATCGGCCCATGTCGAAAAACGGCCTTCGCGCACGAGCACGGAGTCTTTTTCGGTTTGGCCAATAAGGACAGGGACACCGTCAGGAAGAGATAGTGCCGGCAAACGCAGGCGGGAAAATAGTGCGCTGAATCGTCGGACCTGAAAATCAATCTCGTGCTGTGCAACTGCGCATTCCGCAATTGCGTCCGCGATGTCGTTCGAGTTGGTCGTTATAAGAAAGCACAAGTCACGCAGAAAACGAACGGGGTGTATGTAAATGCTTAGGTATTTTTTGCCAGCCCGGTGTATCGCGCGCTTCAATGTCGGAGGTAACTCGAATCCGATGACAAGATCGTGCTGGCAAAGCTCGTCAAGTACGGCCGGAAATGCGTTAATGTCATCCGTGTCATATAACGAGGCCCATGTCTGATCTGCATTGCTCGCATACTGTGAAAACAGCAGATCATTTCTCAACGCATGTTTGAAGTCTTCAACATTCGACGCAACGGAAACGGTACTCGTTTCCACTTCCCAGCGCTGCCAATTGCTCTTCGCACCGAGGACATTTTCTAACCAGGCGAGATTTCGCCATTGAAAGTTAACGAAGCGGTTCTCTTCCAAACGCGCCCGGAGAAAATCGCAAGCGAAGCCTATTCGTTTCACTGGTGCTTGTAATTTCATTTAGGCGCCTTCGCTTTGCGCAAATACGGCTCGCGCCAAGACCCGAGCGCTTTCTCGCCATGTCACGACGTTAACGGGATTTTTCGGGACGGCGGCAACGGAACTCTGTGCAAGCCAGTTAACGACGGTTTCTGCAAGTGCCGACGGCCCGGTCTCCTTAAAGAATGTCACCAGGTTTGGATCTGCGATCTCCCGAAAGATTGGGATGTCTCGAGCCAATACAGGCCTCGCATAACGCAAGGCCTCGACGAGCGGCAGTCCGTAGCCCTCGGCGCGGGACGCGACAATCACCCCACTGACAATGGCATAAATTCGCCCAAGCAACTCATCGCTGGCGTCTTCCAGCCAATAGAGGCGACTATGGTTTTCCACGTGAGTGCGCAACGTGTGCTGTAACGTTTCTGTCTGCCAACCAGGCTTACCAACGATAACGAGATTGACGTCGTAATCCCGCTTCCATAATTCTTCAAAAGCCGCCAGTACCTGGCTGTGGCCCTTACGCGGCTCGAGCGTACCTACCATCAATATGGTCGGTTTATGCGAGAACGCAGCCAACAGTTGACCTGCGTTTTTAGGTAGGCCTCTGCTGGGTGAACTCGACTCTATATCCGCACCCAACGGGATGATGCTGACAGGGATAGTGCCGGGCGCAAGAGAATATTTCTGGCACAGCCAGTCACCCAACTCCGCTTTCACGGTATTGGAGATACAGGTAACACCGTCCGCAAAAATGGCTACCGTCCTTAACCAGCGATAAAAATTGCGGGTCGTTTTGGCGTTGAACCATTGTGGGTACAGGATAGGAAGCAAGTCATACACGACGACATGAATATTGACACCTGCGCGCTTCCAAGAAGCCAGTTCTGACTTATGCAAAGGGAGTAAGTGGGCAGACAGATCCAGTCCCAAGAAAAAATCGCCTCGCTGCACCGTTACGGCGGACGTTGTGCTTAACCCGACCTTCTCCGCATCCGGCAGTCCGAAATGCTCGGGAGCATAGTGATAACCATGCCTGCGAGTAGAAAATACGGGACGGATGCGGTAGCCAGTAGGTGGCCGCATGAGCAATTGAAGCAGCAATGCCCTGACTACGCGCTGGATGCCGGTACGAGCATCGTTATTGATGATGACGGAAACGTCGACAAGCAATTGCCTCTCATCGGGAGCATTGTCATGTGTATTCGCAGGCCGTTCACTCGCTTGAAAATACCTTCGTGCGATGGTTACAGGCAGCCTGCTCATCATTTGCACTTTTACAAATTGAATGAGGTCCCGAATGTTCATGCTGCGCTTTCCTGATAAAACATGAAGGCGTCGTCCACATGTTCAAACGAGCGTAATTTTCCATCAACCAGAACGGCTGCATGGTCACAGTGCGCGCGTATATATCCGGGGTCATGGGAAACCAGGATCATTGCCCGGTCCTTGCGTTTCTCAAAGAGTTCGATATGGCATTTCTCATGAAAGCGGCTATCGCCGACGGCCACAACTTCATCAATCAGGAAGCAGTCAAATTCGACTGCCATGGATATGGCAAAGGCCAGGCGTGCACGCATACCCGCAGAGTATTTTTTTACCGGCTCGCGCAAATACGCGCCTAGCTCAGAAAATTCTTCTACATAGGGAATGGCGGATTCGATGTTGGCGCCATAGACGCGGCAAATGAAGCGCAGATTATCGAGACCGGTCAAACTGCCCTGAAAGGCCCCGCCGAACGCAAGCGGCCATGAAATGCTGATTCCGCGATGAATATGACCGCGTGTTGGTAACTCAGCGCCGCTGATTAGTCGGATCAAGGTCGATTTACCAGCTCCGTTTCGACCGAGGATTCCGAGCTTCTCGCCTCGGCCAACACTCAAGTTGATGTCATCGAGGACGGTCCGTTGGCCTTGGCGGGTGTTGTACGCTTTGGTAACGTTGCGCAGGACAATCATTCTGGCTCCACCCGGCGACCAACCTCTCTGGTGAGAGCAAGTCCGATAAACGTAAGGCACAAGCAGGCTATGGATGCATAGCCGACGTCATAATGGGCTCTGACGACGCCTCCAAAATAACCTTCCCTGAGGATTTCTACCGCGTGCACCATGGGCAGGTACAACACGACTTCGCGTGCTGCCGTAGGAAGCCAGTCGACCATAAATGCGGCGCCCGACAGCGGAAATAGCAGGTAGGAAACCGGATGCCAAATCTTCTCGACCATTTCAGACCGCTCGCTTAATGCACCGACAACAAGGGAAAGCGACGTCCCAAACCAGCCGAGAAGAATCCACCCGAACAGAATTTTGGAGATGTCGTCTGGCGGTGGCATCCAGCCGATCGAGACAAACAGAACTGTCAGGACGATGAAGGAAATCGTAGCCCCTGCAACCTCAAGCAGAATTCTGGAGGCGAAAAGATCAATCACTCGCACATTGCGGTGATACATCAAGCTCAGATTCGGCGTAATGGCGTTCACGCAACGCATAACGGTATTTCGCCACAGCAGGACCGAAGAATAGCCGGTGACAGCAAACGCCGTAATGGGAAGATCGGAACCGTGCGTTGCCTTCATAGCGTTCCATAACGCAGTCACACCCAAGGTGAACATCATTGGCTCGACGAACAGCCATAGGAAGCCAATGTTGTGGCGCCCATAACGGGTGAGAATTTCTCGCATCAGCAATGCGCCAACTACCCGTGCCTGGATAGATAGCGAATGCAAGAAGGAGGGTTGAGGCAGCATTCAATCCACCTCAGTCACGGTGCTCGCGCACGCCGGCAATCAAGATCGTCAGGATGCCCCACATAATCAGGCTCAGCACAAAAGTAGCAAGGACACTTTTTATTCTGCGGGGCTCGATTGCGACATCGGGTTTGTTTGGCTGAACGATACGCTCCAGATAGAGCTGCTTGCGTTGCGCATCATTGCGGGCTTGCTCCAGCGATGCCAGTGCGGCTGCAAGTTGCTTGTCTGCGAATGCCCGGTCAAGAACCAGACGCTCGTAGGCTGCCGCCTTGTTAGTCAATGACGAGTTTCCACCAGCAACCTTGGCCATTTCTGCATCTATCTCCGACTGCAGCGTATCGGCACGTTTTTGCAATGACGGAATCTGTGGATTGTTGGGCGCAAATGTACGGACTTGTGCCAGTTGCGTCTTAGTGGCAATGAGTTCGTCCTGCAACTTGGAGATCTGCTGAAGCTGAAGGGCGGACTGTCGTTCCGGGTCGAAGACCGAATTTTTGTTGCGATAGTCCGAAAGCGCCAAGGCGGCCTGCTTGGCTTTCTGCGCCGCCAAATCGACTTCCGACGTAGCAAACTGAATCAAGTCCTGCCTGCCGCGCTCGTTGAGCTTGTTGATGAGACGTTCTCCCATTTCCAGCAGCAGCGTATTTATACGGTGCGCATCCTCAGCCGAAAACGCACTGATTTTCAACGTCGAAATGGAAGATGCAGTGTCGAGGTCAATTCCAATGCGCTTTTGGTAGTACAGGTACAAAGCCTCGAAGCTGCCATCCAGTCCGAATCCATTGAAGCGATTGAACAGATCCACGTCGGAACTGCCAAAAGCCTTGTCAAGCGGAAGTTGTGCATTGATTGTCTGCAGGGCATCCCGGGAGCGCATAAAGTCGTGCACCGTATAGGTATCATCCTGCGAACGAGAAAAACCCGCCGTTTGCAGCAACGCACCGAGCCCGGTTGGGGCCTGCCGCTGCGGGCTGCGCACGACAAAGCGCGACTCGGAGATATAGATGTCCGACGCAATCAAGCCAAAGTACAAGACCGACAAGATTGTTGGCACGATTACGGTGAGCGTAAACAGGCGGTTGATACGGGAAGCACGCGATTTGAGGCGCTGAGTCCACGTGAGCCGCGCTGGCTGCAGGGTTGATGCGGGTTGGATTTCCACTGGCGTTCCTAGTGCTGCTACTGGCTGGATGCGGTCAATTCGGGATGCGTCCCGGCTCAGGTGAATAGCTGTTCGATCTCTTTTACTTTGACCGCCACATCGTTCGCGTTTCTACGCGTCTCCACGTTCAATCGCAGGAGCGGCTCCGTGTTTGACGCGCGCAGGTTGAAGCGAAAATCAGGAAACTCCAGACTGATGCCGTCAGTGCGGTCAACGTTGCCTCCCATCGGCCCGAAATGATTCAGGACACGTTCGATGATGGGTTGCACTGCATCCACGCGGTAGTTGATTTCGCCACTACACGGGTACGCCGCCATCCGCTCGCTTACCAACTCGGATAATGGCTTGCGCGTGCTGGCCATCAGTTCCGAAACCAGCAGCCATGGGATCATGCCGCTGTCGCAGTAAGCAAAGTCTCGGAAGTAGTGGTGCGCGCTCATTTCGCCACCATAGATGGCATTTTCGGTACGCATCCGCTCCTTGATGAACGCATGTCCCGTCTTGCATTGGATCGGCGTTCCGCCGGCACCGTTGACAATATCAATGGTGTTCCAGGTCAGTCGTGGGTCATGGATGATCTTTTCGCCGGGGTGCTTGGCGAGGAATGCTGCCGCGAGCAGACCAACAATGTAGTAACCCTCGATGAATTCGCCGCGCTCGTCGAACAAAAAGCAGCGATCAAAATCGCCATCCCAGGCGATACCCATGTCTGCCCGGTGTACGCGCACCGCGTCGGCGGTTACCGCACGATTCTCAGGCAATAGCGGATTGGGAATACCATTGGGGAAGCGTCCGTCGGGTTCGTGGTGAACCTTAATGAACTCGACCGGGACTTGCAACTGCCGGAAGCGCGCTTCAATGGCGTCTATTACATGCCCGGCAGCACCATTGCCGGCATTGACAACTAGCTTGAGAGGCGTGATTGCGCGAAGGTCGACGTATCCCATCAAATGGGACACGTAATCTTCAAGAACGGATTGGCGAACCATTTTTCCGCGCCGGATAACGGCCGGGAAAGTGTTAGCCTCCGCCAGTCGACGGATATCATTGAGGCCAGTATCGCCACTGACAGGTTGCGCACCCCGGCGAACCAGTTTCATGCCGTTGTAGTCGAGCGGATTGTGGCTGGCCGTGACCTCAATCCCGCCGTCCACGTCTAGATGAAAGGCAGCGAAATACACTTCCTCGGTTCCCGTCATTCCGATGTCGATGACGTCGGCGCCGCCATCCATCAGGCCATTGGCGAGCGCAAGTTTCAGTCCTTCACTCGTCAGGCGGACATCGCCGCCCACGACGACCTTGCGTGGCTTGAGATGTTCTGCGTAAGCGCGGCCGATGCGGTAGGCAATGTCCTCATTGAGTTCTTCACCAAGCTTGCCGCGAATGTCATAGGCCTTGAAGCACGAGAGAGTCATCAGCACCGCCCGTAGACGTCTTGGAACCGAACGATGTCGTCCTCCCCCAGATACTGCCCGCTCTGGACCTCGATCATGACGAGATCGAGAACACCAGGGTTTTCGAGGCGATGTTTATGTCCGGCCGGGATGTAGGTCGATTCGTTTGTACTGACGAACATTTCATTTTCGCCATTGACCACCCTTGCCATCCCGCTGACCACGATCCAGTGCTCACTGCGGTGATGGTGCATCTGCAGGGACAACGATTCACCCGGTTTGACCACGATGCGCTTGATCTTGAAGCGCGGATCCTCTTCGAGCACCGTATAGGCTCCCCACGGGCGATGCACAGTCAAATGCAGTTTATGTGCCTCATGCCCCCTCTCCTTGAGGCTCGTATAGAGATGCTTGACGTCCTGTGCGCGAGATTTGTCGGCAACAAGCAGGGCATCAGGGGTATCAACAATAACGAGGTTGTCGACGCCGACAGCGCCAACTATGCGATCTTCGCTTTTGATATAGCAGTTGGAGACGTCGTGCAATAAAGCTTCACCCTCAATGCGGTTGCCTTGTTCATCTGCCTCAGCCAATTCGCCCAGCGCACTCCAGGAACCGATGTCACTCCAACCGATGTCGCAGGGAACAACTGCGACACGAGAGGACTTTTCCATAACAGCATAGTCGATGGAATTATCAGGTACGCGTGCAAAAGACTCAGGGTCAAGTTCAAGCTGTGTTACGCCCTTGCCTTCCGCGTAACGCGACTGCTCGATGCATGCGGCCGTCGCTGCAAGTATTTCAGGGCAATGCTCTTCCATTGCCTGAAGCATCGCACCCGCCTGAAAGCAGAACATACCCGAGTTCCAGAAGAATCGGCCAGATTCGAGGTACTGCTTCGCTTTCTCCAATGATGGCTTTTCGACGAATCGCAGTACTCGATGGCCGTCTGCCTCGATATATCCGTAGCCGGTTTCGGGGGTATTCGGCTTGATACCAAAGGTGACCAGGTTCCCCTGTTCGGCGAGTTTTCGCGCCTCGGCCACTGCCTCGGCAAATGCAGACTGATCTGAAATAAGATGATCCGCTGCGAGCACGAGAAGAATTGCGTCCTCTCCATGGGACTTTGCTACCCGAAGGGATGCAGCAGCAATGGCGGCCGCCGTGTTGCGGCCAAACGGCTCTAGGATGAAGGAATTGGAAAGTTTGTTCTTATTGACTTCATTAAATTCATCTTCAGCCTTGAAGAACAGCTCACGGTTGGTAATCGTCAGGACCTCTTTGACGTCAGGCAGGCAGGCTCCACGAAGGAAAGCCTTCTGCAACATACTCTGCCCGTCGGCCAAACGAATAAAAGGCTTAGGATGCAAATCACGTGAAACCGGCCAGAGCCGCGACCCCACCCCCCCGCACAAAATTGTCGGCACCAAGTCCATTCTTCCCCCCATCTTTTCTAACGCGGTGCAAACTAGCCGCCACCTTCCGTACTCACTCGTTTCCCTGCCACCCCACGCTATCGCCACAACGACTCGCGCGCAAAAGCACAATCGACTCGATTAGCTAAATAAAAACAATACGGAGTGGCTGTCCGCTGGATTTGCCAACTACGTCTCATGTTTTTACTGTCCGGGAAGTCAAGTGCTGCTATCGTCGATCGCAATCACAGGTATAAAACGCTCTCAACATCGCTACTCGATATATGTAACGCTTTTTTACCTTCCAGCTGCGTTGAATTTCGAAACCACTCAGCCTAATTACCTATTTGCGCCATATCAAAGAAGTCGGCCTAAGTTCTTGAAACTTATTGGATTTTACGCTGGCAGCGAAGCACAAAAAAATCACTTTTCCCAGCATTCCTCATCACTTGGAAAGTGAGGAATTCCAACTTAAAAAGTGATTCTCATGTAATAAGTCGTTACAATATGCCGCGTTGATTTCTAGAAACTATGAAGTGCAAAATACAAAACGCCACCTTCCATGGCTGATTTTGCTTGTCGGCCTTCTATTTAGCGCCTGGGCCAGCTGGAAGATCAGCCAGCAAGTGGAGTTGGAGGCCCGCAGTTCATTTACGCTGCGTGTCTACGAACTTCAATCTTCATTGGCGATGCAGTTCCAGCGCTATGAGGACATTCTGTTCGGCGTGGCGGGACTTTATCGTGCTGACCACGAAGTATCGCCCGCAGAATTTGAGGCGTACGCTGCCGCGCTGAATATCAGTAGACGGTATAAGGCTTTGTCTTCCTTCAACTATGCGGAGTATTTTGACGAGTCACAGCGCACGCAATTTGCGGAGGCCTATGAACAAGCCATCGGTTCCGTAGAAAACATCCCGCTCATTCTCGCCCCTGATCGAGACGAGCATATGGTGATTACTCGCACAGCTCCCAAGGGTGCGCCCGGGCTGGGATTCGACCTGATGTCGACCAGCCATCGGATTCCCAAGCATATCAACTTCCCGATTTCGGCTGGCCTGTTTCGGCGAAATATCCCGGTCAGTTCCGGGCTGCCAATCAAGGAACGAGGCGGCATTCATCCAGCGTTGGCAATGCGCCTGGGCGTATTCAAGTCTGACGGGGTCAGCGCGCCACGCCTGATGGGCACCGTTGGCCTGACCTTCAGGATCGCCGATTTTTTCGAAGAGGCATTGCCGTTGATCGTTGACAGCCGGATGACCTATCGAGTTGAAAACATCGGGCGCACCGACGGGACGGTGTACCAGCCACCAGTGGCGATTTACACCAACCACGAGAAAGAAGATCCGCTTGCCGGCAACAGGGGAGCGGAAAATATCTTCAAGGCCTCATTCATTCAACCATTCGGCGGCGCCCTGCTACGCGTCGAGCTGAGCGAAGACAAGGCCAGCTTCATCGGTAATCGCGCCAACGCCTTGCCCTTCTTCGTCTTTGCAACGGGCCTGCTTTTTTTTGGGTTAAGCGCGACAGTTATTCGAATCCTGCTCAGCCGCAAAATCAAGCTCAAAACGGACATCAAATTAAAGACTGAACAATTGGAAAGAGAAGTATTGCGGGCTAAGCGGCTTGAACGGGAGTTGGCGGATACCGTTGAAGAGGAGCGTCGACGTATTGGCTATGAGCTTCATGATGAAATTGGCCAGCGTCTCACAGGGATGAGCCTGGGGTTCCAGGCACTGTCCAAACAACTCCAATCCGTGTCCAGCGATCTTTCCGATCAAGCAGCGGCTCTGGAGGCAAACACGAGCGAGGCAATTGCGAGTGTACGCAAACTCACCCACGGACTAATTCCCGTTCCGCATGGACCTACCGGATTACGGACAGCACTCGAACAGCTCGCGGCCACTGCCTGCACGAATGCCACACAATGCATTTTCGACTTCGATGATCCGGTCGATGTGAACGATGAAAATGTAGCGGCCAATCTTTACCGGATTGCACAAGAAGCGACAAACAACGCGTTAAAGCACGCTCGGGCGAAGAAAATCATCATCCGGCTGGATTATGAAGAGGGAAAAGTGACCTTGACCGTTACTGATGACGGCATCGGCTTTCAGTGCGATGACTATGGGCTCATGTGGACCCATAGCAGCGCAGGGGCGGGATTGCGGATCATGACGCACCGGGCATCGGTCATCAACTTCAGCTTGCAAGTCGAATCCTATCGCCGACGCGGGACCACAATCAAAGTTCAAGAATGCTAAACCTTACTGACATGACCGCTATTACGATCCTGCTGGTCGACGACCATCCGGTTGTACGCATGGGATTTCAAACGCTGTTAAAAATGAACAATGCGCGTTACGCATTCCATGAAGCGGAAAACCGTTCTGAGGCGCTCGAACTTGCAGCCAGGCATATTCCGCACGCCATCCTGCTGGACCTCAGCCTCGCAGGGGCGGTCGACTTTTCATTGATCGAGGATTTAAAAACTGCCTCGCCCGGAAGCCGCATACTGGTCGCGTCGATGCATGAAGAGCGGCTTTATGCAGAGCGGGCAATACGGGCCGGTGCCAATGGCTACCTGATGAAGAACCATGCTGCGCACAATATTGCGAAGGCAGTCAATACGGTGCTGGAAGGAGGAACCTGGCTCTCCCCCGCCATGCAAAAGCAACTCATGGCTCGTTTGCTTAACGCAGACCAATCCAACGAGTGGGAAAAGATTTCTTCACTGTCAGACCGCGAGCTGGAAATCCTCAGGCTTCTGGGTCTGGGTTTAAAAAAATCGGAATTGGCGTCCCGGCTGAACCTTTCCCCGAACACCGTTGAAACCTATCGCACCAATCTGAAAAGAAAACTATCGATAAGCACGGGCGCAGAGCTATATCGCTTCGCGTTTCTGCATTTCCAAAGCGAGGGTATGCCGAAGTGAAGTCAATGCGACGCGGCTGCTGGCAGCGTCGCCTGGATTGTTATTGAAATCGATCTAATAGCTGGCTGCTGCTCACTTGCGATCACGGTGTCGCATCACTTAATCCGAGCCTTGGTTTTTCGGCAGGCTGTCACTCGATAGATTGCACCGGGAAACACTTCTTGAACAGAATCAACTTCCAATTAGCTATTTCCATTGCTTGCATTTCCTTAGCGCTCATGTTTGCTGAGGATTAACAACGGCCATCCAGTTTTCGGAAAAAGTTCTCCTTGTAGATTACAGGGAGAAAAAATGCCGATCTTTAAGATAAGAGCTGAATGGCCGGCTTTGCACCTTGTTTGCATTGTCCTCCTCTGTTGGGCTGTGTATATCCCAGCACAGTCCGAAGAACGCAAAGAGTCCTCATGGTGGGACAGCACCAAAGATTCCCTCCATGATATCTCCGAACATGGAGAGTGGGACTTGTATCTATCTGGCTTTAGTCATCACAGTCGCAGCACTTATGACGAGAAGAGAGTGCGCAACTTGAATGAAAAGGCTTGGGGCGGGGGATTCGGCAAGACTCTGCGCAATGCAGACGGCAACGAGGAATCCCTTTTCGGATTGGTCATCCGCGATTCCCGCGAAAACTTGCAGTGGTCTGTAGGTTATGCCTACCAATGGATCTATCCCCTGCTTGGCAGTCGACTGGAGGTTGGCGCGGGGATCAGCGCGATGTTAATGAGAAGAGAGGATTGGTTTGAGGGGGTACCGTTTCCTGCCCTATTGCCGGTGGCTTCACTCGGCGTAAAGGAAGCCAAGCTGATGGCGACCTATGTTCCGCGTCTGTCAACACGCAAAGGAAAGGGGAACGTACTCTTGCTATTTTCGAGGTTCGAGTTTTAGGGCATCTAACAATGCGGCTTGTGGCGTTGCGCTTCCTTGCCATACCAAAACTCATTTCATCCATAGGGGCTCGGGAAGCCGGTCTGGACCGCACGGGGCTCAAGGGCATCCAACGCAGTTCACCATCGTTGCCCCTGCGAACACGGCGCCTTCGATATTTGCACCGACGAGGTTGGCATCGTTTAAATTGGCGTTCCTGAAGTTTGCGCCCCGCAGGTTCGCACCGCTCAATATGGCGCCGCTCAGATCGGCGTCATGGAAATTGGCGTAGGAGAGATCGGAGCGATTCAGTTCCGTTTGTCGCATCTGCGCGTTTTCGAAATCGGCACTCCGCAGTATTGCTTCGCGCAGGTCGGCAGCGGACAGGGTGGCGTCACGCAGCAACGCGTCGTTCATCGTTACGCCATGCATGCGTGCATGGCTCAAGTCCGACTTGGACAGTTGCGCATGTTCCAGTGACGCATCACTCAGGTCGGCGGCGCGCAGGTTGGCTGCCGTGAGGTTGGCCCTGGCGAGGTTAGCGTGTTTCAGGTCCGCGCCTTCCAGTGTCGCGCGTTGCAGGCGGGCACGTGAAAGCTGGGCCCTCTCCAGCTCGGCAAAAGCCAGTTGCGCTCCGCGCCAGTTGACTCCCTTGAGGTTTGCAGAGGTGCACAGTGCTCCGGAATGCGCGCCGCAGTGATCCATGGGGGTAAGGTCAAAAGCTGATACCTCGGTGGAAAAGGCAAGCATTGCAGCCATGGCCAAGGTTTTCATACATGCTCCTTTAAATGGATCAATGCGATGGCCAGGCATAATGGGTCGATGCAATGGACGGACGTGATTGGGGCTTCGCACTTCCAGTGCTTGGAAAGAAGAGCTGTTACCGTCCCGAGCTATGCCCGTAGTCCGCTACAGATCTTCGTGATCAGGCCAGAACTCCTTGAAAAGATCGCCCTGGTTTGGATTCAAGCCCGGCTTTTTGCGCTTGTTACGCTTGGGAGCGGCTTCCGGCTGGACCTCGTCCGTTCGCGCGGGCAACTGCGCCCCCTCCTTTGCGCCGACTTCGATCGGATCGTCATCAAGCCCGGACAATGGGTCGCTTGACGGCACCTGCCGCCTGCTGCCGTTGCCGGCGTTTTTCGCCTTGTTTAGCGCCACGGACACCTCCAATGCCAGCAGCCTTCATGCCTCAAAAAATCAGGCTGAAGACGCCGAACACGACTAACAGACCGATCAAAAAAATGATCGCAAGAATCCACAGGAGTATTTTCATTTTTGCTCCTATCGATGGACATAGACAGGGACCTTCGCACTGCAATGAAGCCGCAGGCAGTAACGTGCTGCCCATACACCTTCCTTACACTGTCTAAGGCGCCACTCTTACCTTGGCAATAATTTGGGCTGCCGAACGGTCACTTAGTTCCGGCCGTGCCTCGCACCGAAACACAGTTACACCTGGTTCATGCGCAAAAATTTCCCATCAAGACATTCTCCAGCGCGGCTACGCCGCCGGAGTCCTTTGTTGTGCAGCGCCATATTGGCTCCCGAACTGCTTAATCGGTACGCCGGAGCGAACTTAAGCCGATAGCAGACTTCTAACAACTCGTGTTTCCCAAGCCGCGCTGTCTAATGGAAGACATGAAAGACATGGAAGACGATGGCATTTCGACGTACCGCATCACCTGTATAGCCCTGTGAGGCGTTCCAGGAGCAACGATGCCTCGTCTGTAGCTACCCCAGCATAGATGGAGGGATTTCGATGGCAGATGTCGACAAGGGCCGGGCACCGTCCGGCAGAGCGAGCCCACCCACCGCAGGTGATACGGGCGACAGTGATGTACGGCGTGCATCCGGCGATACCAGCGCGCCGAAGCAGGCACTGGACGAAACCAAGCGTGCGGCGCAGGACCTTGCAGGACGCGCGAAGGAGCAAGGCCGGTCCGCAATCGAGCAGCAGAAACACACTGCCGCAGAGCAAGTGGACTCGGTGGCGCATGCATTCCGCCGTGCTGCCAGCCAACTCCAGCAGGACGAACAATCGAGTGCTGGCCAATATGTGGACTCCGCTGCACAGAGGCTGGAATCCTTTGCCCAGCAATTGCGGCAGAAAGACCTGGACTCCATGTTGCGAGACGTCGAAGACCTCGGCCGCCGCTCGCCGGTGACCTTGTTCGCAGGCTCGCTTGCCGCAGGATTCCTGATTTCCCGCTTCCTGAAAAGCTCACGTCAGTCGCGCCATGAGCATCAAGCGTCTGGCAGCATGACAGACGAGGGCGCGCGTTCAAGTAATCGCAGCGCACGTGACGGTGCCTTCTACGGCGAGTATGCCTCAGACGAATGGTCGGGCAGCAATGAAAGTCTTGCGAGCGAACTTGGCATGGCAGCCAGTTCCTTGCCGGAATCGAACACCGGCAGCAGTTCCTCGACCGTCGTACGTAGCGGCGGCAGCGGCGACCGCACCGATGCTGCCCCCTCTTCCCCGAACGAATCCAAACCTGGAGGAAACAACTATGGCAACCGATAAAACCGACAAGTCACTAGGGTCCCTGTTCTCGGAACTGACACGCGAGACGGTTGACCTGATCCGCAAGGAAATTGCATTGGCACGGGCAGAGATGTCCGAGAAGATATCGAGCGCACAAACTGGCGTGACCTCGATTGCAATCGGCGCGGCGGTATTGCTCGCCGGCATCTTCCTCATCCTGCAGGCTATCGTTAATGCCGTGGCCATGATCCTGCCGCCGGAAATGGCGCCTTGGCTCGCGCCTCTGCTCGTTGGGCTCGTGGTGGCCGTTATTGGTTACCTGATGCTCAAGGGTGGCTCGTCCAAGCTGCAGGCGGACAAGCTGCTACCCCACCGGACGATGGATTCCCTCAGCCGTAACAAGACCGTCGCTCGGGAGGCAATGCGATGAGAAATGACAATTACCGCAACGACGACAATCGCCGACCGGAAGAAATTGAAAGCGACATTGAGCGCACCCGTGCCGAGGTGAGCTCGACCATCGATGCGATCCAGAGCAAGCTCACGCCGGGCCAGATGATGGACCAGGCGGTGGCCTACGCGCGCACCAGCCTGCCCGCCGACTTTGGCACCAACCTCGGCAATGCCGTTCGGGACAATCCGCTTCCCGTGGCACTGATTGGCGTGGGGCTCGCCTGGCTGATGGCATCGGGGCGTAACGCCGACGGGCAGGCACGCCTGCGGCGCGAGGCGTCGCATTACGACGACTACGCTGAAACCGGTGCCGGCGTGGATCAGGGCCAGCAAGGCACTATGCAGCGCGCAGCTGGCAAACTGAGCGAGACAGGACGCGGGCTGAAGGACAAGACCAGCGAACTCGGGCACCAGATCAGCGACCGCACTTCTGCTGTAACGGGACGCGCACGAGAAATGACGGGGCGCGCACGAGAAATGGGACACGGAGCACGAGAGCGGCTCGGTGCCATCGGGGAGCGTTCGCAGCAGGGTTATTACCGCACCCGTGACAGCCTGAGCCACATGGTTGAGGAGCAACCGCTCGTGCTAGGTGCACTCGGGCTGGCAGTCGGCACCCTTCTTGGCGCCATGCTGCCGGGCACGCGTCGCGAAGATGAAATGATGGGCGAAAAGCGGGACCAGCTCGTCGGGCGTGCGAAAGATACGCTGCGCGAACAGGCTGCCAGCGCGAAGGACACCGTGCAACACGCAATCGATGAGCGCACCCGCGAGGCAGGTAAAACCGATGGCGCTGCCATGCAACCGGCCGGCGGCACATCGGCGGCACCGCCCCCGCCCACCCAGGCAGGCGAGCAGCACATCGGCAGCACATCATCGATTGGCGGCGTGGAAAAGAGTCCCTACGGTCCGCACTGACCCTCTCGTTCAAACCCTCTAGGCAGGCCGCCATGCCAGGCGCATGGCGGCCTGCGTTGCGCATCGTTTGCTTACCGCCGTTGAGGTGGCTTATCGTACGATCCCGCACGATCCTTTGCTTTCATTAGCAAGAGCTCCACTTGAGACTCCTGATCGGTTTCACAAAGTCGCGCATCAGCGAGCGGTCAGCGACAAGCACTCAATTCCACGTTATCGTCGACGATGCTGGTCAAGGGATTGCCCCCCACCACACGACGATGGCGCAGACGATATGGAAATTTTCAGGAATGAGAATTACTAACAAAATGCAAGGGGAGGCTTGACCGCAGTCCTGTCGCATGCAACGCTTGTTCTTTGCGAATTAACCAAGGAGCAAGCATGAAAGGCGATAGCGGAATCATCGGCATTCTGAACGGCCTGCTGGCCGGCGAGTTGACCGCCGTCGATCAGTATCTGATTCATGGCGAGATGTATGCCAACTTCGGCTTCCCGCATCTGGCTGAACACAGCCTCCATGAATCAGACCATGAACGCCAGCATGCACGCGCTCTGATCCAGCGGATTCTTTTTCTCGATGGCATCCCCGATCTCGGCAAGCGGCATGCGCTGAAGATCGGCAGTACGGTTCCCGAGATGCTGCAGGCTGATCTGGATGTCGAATACCATGTCGTTGGCGAACTGAAAAATGCGATTGCCGCATGCGAAGCAGCGAAGGATTACGTTACGCGAGACATGCTTGTCAGTCAGCTGGAAGATACCGAGATGGATCATGCTTATTGGCTGGAGCAACAACTTCGCTTGATCGGATTCGTCGGCTTGCAGAATTACCAGCAGAGCCAGATGAATCCGTCCTCTTCCACCTGAATTCGAGGAAAAAAATATGAAAGGCGATCCGCAAATCCTGACTCTTCTTAACAAGGTGTTGAGAAACGAGCTCACAGCGATCAATCAGTATTTTCTCCATGCACGAATGTTCAGAAACTGGGGACTCGGCCAGCTTGATCGCTACGAATACAAGCAGTCCATCCGCGTCATGAAAGAAGCGGACAAACTGATCGAACGTATCCTTTTCCTCGAAGGCCTGCCCAACCTGCAGGACCTGGGCAAGCTGCTGATCGGCGAGGACCCGGTGGAGTGCCTGGACTGCGACCTTCGCTACGAACAAGACCATCGCCCACTGCTGGTGCAGGCAATTGCCAGTTGCGAATCCGTCCATGACTATGTCAGCCGGGATTTGCTGGAAGACCTGCTGGAGCATTGCGAAGAGTCCATCGATTGGCTGGAAACCCAGCAGAGCCTGATCAAGGACGTCGGCCTGCAGAACTACCTGCAGTCCCAGATGAAAACCGAAGGCGACTGAAGGCAACTGAAGGCAACGATAGGCTGCAGGTGCGGCGCCGGGAGGCGGACATTGCGCCCGCCCGGCGCCCTCTTCGCTATGGCTGCGCCCCGGCTTCAGGCACGTACACGATCGAGCCGCCCTTCATCCGGTACGCCGTGCCGGCCTTTGCCCCTCGTCCTGCCCGATGTTGCCGATGCTCTTGTAGTGCTCGATCATTTCCCCCTTCTTGCGCACCACCTCCATCCTCGGCTTGCCGGCATCGGTAATGACCGTCGCCCGCACATCATCGGTGTCCATCTCGGTCTGGATTGCAGCGACGGTGATTTGGTGCAGTGTATCGTCGGCGTGCACCGTGGTTGACGATGCAGATGCGAGCATGATGGCCGCAGCCATCCTGTGTTCCTTGAACATTCAGCCCCCAAAGAAATGAGTCATGCCTGGCGGGATGCCAGCGGTTGCCGAACGGCTCGTTGTGACGTCTACGATTAATCTAACGAAATTCCAAATGGGAATCCCTCTCATATGCAAATTTTTTGTTCCATGCCGCCAAACAAGTGGAAGCCCGCAATCGATCCAGTCAAGCAGATGACGATTCCGCTCGACCGCCCGAGTGCATCCAGTTCGCAGTATCTTTCGTTCAGCAAAGCGAGAGACGGAAATCGATACGGTGCAAGCGTGAGCGCAGGGCAGGCTGAACAGAAATGTGGGCGACTTCGGGCAGCTGCAGAGATAGAACAGTCCATCTGCGATACAGCAGCCACTTGCGCGTGGTGAAGTGCAGGGAGGAAAAATTGCGCAGCAAAGGAAAAGGCGGCGCGGTAAACCAGAAAGGGCGCCAGACCTTTCGATCTGGCGCCCTGTATATGGCGCGGCTGGCAGGAATCGAACCCACGACCCCTTGGTTCGTAGCCAAGTACTCTATCCAGCTGAGCTACAGCCGCGAAAGACAAAATTATAGCACCCATTCAATTATTTTTGGAAGCCCTTTTGTGCGTCGAGTTTAATTCTCTCGTTTTCGGGACTCCCCGCAGCCCCCCTTCACCCCTTTCACTGTTTCGCCCAGCTTTCGACGAAAATTCCCGACTTATTCCGTCGCCTGTTGTAAGAACTTTGTTGGAAACGCTTATTATCATGGGGCCCGCGCGGCGTCGAAGCTGTGGGGATGGCTCTGACCGGACTTCGGGCTGGCCGGAATGCCCTGCGCGGCATGGCTTACCAATGGGCCCGACATCTCGTTCAGGACGGCATAAGAATTGCTTATAAGAATTCTTCCAGAATTACATAACGAAGATTTCTTAACAGGTCGACGTCGGCACGCCAGTCGTGATTACCAGAAAGACAAGGAAAGAAAGCGCGACATGATACAAGCGGAATGGCTGCCCATCATTATGCAGGGCTCGTTCAGCGAGATCTACGTCCTGGATTGCAATACGCTGCGCTTCGTGCAGACCAATCAGGCCGCGCGAAAGAATCTGCATTACACCGCTGGCGAGCTGGGCAATATGACTCCGCTAGATATCGCGCCCAGCGTGTCGCGCGAGGTACTGGAGAATGTCCTGCTGCCCCTGCGCTGCGGCCGCGCCAAGCGTGCGTCGATGGAAACCATCCATACGCGCAAGGATGGCTCGACGTATCCGATCGAACTGCGCCTGTTCTATCACCATTCCGATACCGCGCCCGTATACATCGCCATTGGCAATGACATCAGCGCCCGCCAGACGTCCGCCAAGGAATTGCGCATCAGCGAAGCCCGTTTGCGCGCGATCGTTTCCAATACGCCCGGACTGTTCTTCCAGCTGCAGCAGAAATCGGACGGCAGTATCTCTTTCCCATATTTGAGTGAAGGCTGCCAGGCACTCCTGGGGCTCAGCGCCGAAAAACTGCGCGCAAGCTCGGAGCTGCTGCTCGAGCTGATCCTGCCGGAAGACCGGCAATCCTATCTTGAGTCAATGCGCACATCTGCCGCCGAGATGAAGGAATGGAACTGGGAAGGTCGCATCCGCATCGAGAAGTGGAAAGATATCAAGTGGATCAACCTGCGATCCACCCCGCGTGCCCTGCCCGGCGGCGGCGTGCAGTGGGACGGCATCATGACCAACATCACGCAGAGCAAGCTGGAAGAAGTTGAGATAAAGCGCTCGCGTGCTCAATTGGCCGAGTTGTCTGCCCACGTCGAGACCGTGAAGGAAAAGGAACGCACCCGCATCGCGCGCGAGATTCATGACGACCTCGGCGGCAACCTTACCGCGATTAAGATGGCGATGGTGCTGATGAAAAAGCGCCTTCCTCCGGAAGACACCGCGCTGGCCGAACGCGCGAGCTATATCGTCTCCCTGGTGGACCGGACCATCGAAGCGGTGCATCGCATTTCAGGCGACCTGCGCCCCAGCATTCTCGATTTTGGGATCGTAGCGGCCATCGATTGGCAAGCTCGGGAATTCGAAAAGCAGCTCGGCATCCCGTGCGAGTTCGCATCGAACGGCAAGGAAGTCGAGCTCGACCCCGACCAGGCCACCGCGATGTTCCGCATTTTTCAGGAAGCGCTCACCAATATCGGCAAGCACGCCAATGCCAGCCGTGTATCGGTGCGCCTCGAACGTAGTGCCCGCAGCGTGCGCCTGCATATTATCGACAACGGGCGCGGCATCGAGTCTACCGATCGCTTGAAGCCGAAGTCTTTCGGTATCCGCGGCATGGTGGAACGGGCCAGCGCACTCGGGGGAAAACTGTCGGTATGCAACGCCGAAGGCGGCGGCACAGAAGTCACACTCAAGATTCCGCTATCAAAATAGCAAATAAGTAGCAACTAGAAAGCAATGTCATGACAGCCAATGAAACGATAAGAATACTGATCGCAGACGACCACGCGATCGTAAGGGAAGGCCTGAAGCAGATCCTCGCCGATACCAGGGACATCGTCGTCGCCGGTGACGCCGAGAATGGCAACGATGCCATCAAGCTGGCGCGCGGCGCGGAAGCGGAGGTACTGCTGCTGGATATCTCGATGCCAGACAAGAGCGGTATCGAAGTACTCAAGCAAATCAAGAAGGAAACCCCGAAACTCGCGGTGCTGGTGCTGTCAATGCATCGCGAAGACCAGTATGCGATCCGCTCGCTGAAGGCGGGTGCAGCCGGCTACCTGAACAAGCAAAGCGCTCCTGCCGAACTGGTGGACGCCATCCGTCAGGTTGCATCCGGTCGCAAATACATCAGCCCGGCACTGGCACAGGAACTGGCCAACCAGGTAGGCGACGAGAACCGCGAGGTACCTCCGCACGAGACCCTCTCCGACCGCGAGTACCAGACCCTGGTCATGATCGCATCCGGCAAGACAGTCAGCGACATTGCCGCCGAACTGACGCTGTCGGTAAAGACGATCAGCATGTACCGCTCGCGCCTGTTGCAAAAGATGAAACTGCGCCACAACGCCGAGCTCACCCACTACGCGATCAAAAACAACCTGGTCGAATAAGCCCTGCCAACCGTGGCATCGCTGCCCGCCGGTGTTGGGAAATCGGAACATCTCGATCCCGACACGGCGGCGCAACTCCGTATACGGCTTCAATCGCGCAAAATGGCAATAGTTTCAAGCCCTAATCCGGTCATCAATACAATTCCGGGCGAAATACTATTGTCTGAGTTAAAACGCAAGCCGTCATGCAAGACAAACTCAAACCGGGGTCAATGAGCCCCGCAGATATCGCTCGCGAAGCGTTCCGTCGCCTCGCGGTGCGGCGCATCGTCCCGACGCCGGACGCCTATCGCGAAATCTACGAAGAAATTGCCGGCAAGAGCAGCCAGGGCAGTGCCGAACAAGTCTTGGCCGATTTTGCCGAGGCACTGTCAAACGCCTCCGAAGCGGTCCGCCGCCGCGCCGCCGAATTCAAGCGTGCCGCCGACAAGCGCGACTGGCAGGAGTACAGCCGCCACCTCGCGGACTTGGTGGTCGCCCATCTCGCGAAGCAGGACGAGCCCGCCACACCGGCTAAAACTACCACGCCGGTTGCGACCGAGGCGACTGAGAAAAAAACCACCTCTGCTGCACCGGTCGCGTCCATCCCGCTCGTGGATGACATACCTCCTGCTGCAAAGCCGCGCAATATCTCGCTTGTGGATGAAGACGAGGATCTCGCCGCCCGCCAGAAACCGGTGCGCGGCCCGGCGGCCTCGCCTGCCGTTACCGAAACGCGCAAGATGCAATTGCTGCGCGACCTGCTCACACGCACGCTGACGCTCGCCGTCGGTTCGCTGCTGCGCGGCGTTCCCGCATTGGCACAGGAAGCAGAAGCACTGGCGGCATCGATCAAGGAAGCCACGACGGAACAGGAACTGAACGACATCAGCAGCCGCCTGAAACAGCTGTGCTTCAGGATTGAACTGAAAGCGGACGATCTTACGGAAGAGCGCGAACTACTATTGCGCCTGTTCAAGCTGCTGCTCGATAACGTCGGCGAACTGCTCGAAGACGACTCCTGGCTGAGCGGACAGGTCGCCGCCGTGCAGAACGTGCTGTCCGGCCCCATCAACCCGCATGCCCTGCAGGATGCAACGCGCAGCCTCAAGGAAGTGATTTACAAGCAAAGCGCGCTCAAGCACAGCCTGGCGGAAGCCAAGGCAACTGTGAAGACGATGATGATGACCTTTATCGATCGTTTGGGCGCGATTGCCAGCAGCACCGGCAACTACCATGAGAAGATCGATGCGTACTCGCAGAAGATCAGCAAGGCCAAGGAAATAGTCGAACTCAACGCCATCCTCCAGGACGTCATGCACGACACCAAGGTCGCGCAGACGGAAGCATTGCGTTCACGCGACGAAATGGTCGCCGCGCGGCAGCAGGTGCAGGAAGCCGAAGCACGCATCCAGGAACTGGAAACCAAGCTTGAACAATTGAGCGAACTGGTACGCGAAGACCAGCTGACCGGCAGCCTGAACCGGCGCGGACTAGAAGACGTGTTCGAGCGCGAAATGGCCCGCTGCGAACGCCGCAATTCGCCGTTGTGCATCTCCATGCTTGACCTGGACGACTTCAAGCGACTCAACGACACCTATGGTCACGCAGCCGGTGACGAGGCACTGATCCACCTCGTGCGCGTCATCAAGGAAACACTGCGCACACTGGATGTGATCGCGCGTTTCGGCGGCGAGGAATTCCTGATCGTGCTGCCCGACACCACACTGGACGATGCAGTGAAGACGATCACCCGCGTCCAGCGCGAGCTGACCAAGCAAATTTTCATGTACAACCAGCAACGCCTGCTGATCACTTTTAGCGCCGGCGTGGCGCTGCGCCAGCCGGGCGAAGACTCCACGGCGCTGATCAAGCGTGCGGATGAAGCGCTGTACGAGGCAAAAAAGGCAGGAAAGAACCGGGTCGTCTCAGCGAAATGACAACGCGCTCCCTCGCCCATCCCGTTTCTGCTTGCCCCCCATCAAAAACCGCCGCACGAAGCGCGCAATATCGGTTTGATTTTCCGATTCTTTAGGGCTTTTCTTTTTTTGATGTTTCTAGCGGTGTCAGAAAAAGAGATTTTTTCTCGGTGCACGGAGAAGTTTCGTGCGCTCCAGGCTTCCCGTCGCGTCTTACATTTGTTACGAGAAGATACAAATCACCCTGCACAACCCATTGATTTAAAGAAAAATTTCTCTAAAACGGAGAAACGTTCGGTCACTCATTCCGACGCATTCTTCGACGACATTAGATGTCAAATTAGCAACCTCACTTAGCTTCAAAAAAAAATTCGACACTTATCCTGTTAAAGAAATTTATCCGCCCGTCGAAGAAGCAAGTGTCTGGCTCAGGATCAGACAGGACTGAAAGAACAGAAAGCAAAACAAGCCCTAAAGTTTTTTCAGACCCGTCCGATAACCCTAACAACAGCGGTTCAACAGCCCAAACATACTGGGGTGAACCGAGGTTGAAAGACCTAGCCGGAACTAATCGGACCCCAGTCAAACAGGAGAAATATCATGGCTGCAGTTATCAATACCAATATCTCGTCGCTCAACGCACAGCGCAACCTGACCACGTCGCAAAGCGCACTGTCGACATCGATCCAGCGCCTGTCCTCCGGCCTGCGCATCAATAGCGCCAAGGACGACGCCGCCGGCCTCGCAATTTCCGAGCGCATGACCACCCAGATCCGCGGCATGAACCAGGCCGTGCGTAACGCCAACGACGGCATCTCGCTGGCACAAACTGCTGAAGGCGCATTGGGCGAAATCGGCAACAACCTGCAGCGTATCCGTGAACTGGCTGTGCAATCGCGTAACGCCACGAACTCGCAGGACGACCGTGACGCACTGCAAAAAGAAGTCGCACAACTGAAGGCGGAAATCGACCGCGTCGCCGGCCAGACGAAATTTAACGGCACTAAACTGCTCGACGGCAACTTCACTGCACAATCGTTCCAAGTTGGCGCGAACCAAGGCGAAACGATCGACATTGCAAGCATCGCCAATGCCAAGATTGATGCACTGGGCAGCTGGAACTCCGCTGCGATAGCCAATACCAGCGGACAGTCAGGCGCATTTACTGCAGTGACTTTGGCTGAAGCCAGTGGCGATACATATACGTTGACGGTGGGCGGGGTGAGCATCGTCAACGCAAGCGCCCCGGCCGACGACAGCGATGCAGGCACGAGTCTTACCACTGTCGTTAATGCAGCCACTGTAGACACAGCGCTTGCCAACAGTACTGTTCGTACAAATCTGACCAACGCTGGAATTACCTTCTCGGGAAGCGCAGCAAATGGCGATCTCACGTTCACCAAGACTGATGGCACCGCAATCAATATCGTCGTAGCAAACGACGTAGGTACCGGAGGCTTTGCTGGCGCAGACTTCGCGACCGGCACCAATGCTGTGAACAACGGCACCGCGTCGACAGCGGAAGTAGGTTTCGAAGGCCTTGACATCTCCTCAGTTGAAGGTGCCGACAACGCGATTCTCGCAATGGATGCAGCTTTGACCGCGGTGAACAGCGCCCGCGCTGATCTCGGCGCAGTGCAAAACCGCTTCACCTCGGTCGTCGCCAACTTGCAAACCACGTCGGAAAACCTGTCTGCCTCGCGCAGCCGCATCCAAGACGCTGACTTCGCAGCAGAAACCGCATCGCTGACCCGCGGCCAGATCCTGCAGCAAGCCGGTACCGCAATGCTGGCACAGGCCAACTCGTTGCCGAACAACGTGTTGTCCCTGCTCCGCGGCTAATCAAGGCTCGCAACGGCAAAAACCCGGCCAGTACAACGGCCGGGTTTTTCACCATAAAGGGAGGTCATCATGGCTATAACATCCGTCAACAGTGCGGCCAGCGCAGGCATAGAGATCGCACAGAAAGGCACGACTGCAGCAGCAGCGCCTGTCGCCGCCCGCCCAGCCGCCGCACCGGCGGAAGCCGTCACCACCGTCCAGCAGCCGGGCACGGTCCCCAACATGCGGGAACTGGAACAGGCGCTGAAGAATATCAACACGATCGTACAGTTACAGTCGCCGGGCCTGGAGTTCTCCGTCGACCCTGACAGCAACCGGACTATCGTCAAGGTGATCGACAAGCAGACGCAGGAAGTACTGCGGCAAATTCCTACCGAAGAAGCACTGAAAATCGCGAAATCCCTGGACCAGTTGACTGGCCTGCTGATCCGCCAGAAGGCGTAGGCCGCCAGAAGAGACGGCTCCCGAACAGATAGGGAAATAGCCTTCTAAAGTCAGCTTTGGGAGTGCCGTTAACAGGTTACATTGTGTTTTTCCACAGGAGACTTGTGTGGCTTCCGCTATCAGTTCCACCATTGACGTCAACAGCATCGTCAGCCAGCTGATGGAGCTTGAACGCCAGCCGCTGACCAGCCTGAGCAAGAAGGAGTCCAGTCTCAAGGCCAAGCTGTCGGCGATTGGCAATCTGAAATCCGCCCTGTCGACTTTCCAGACTGCGGTACGTGGCCTGTCCGACATCAGCAAATTCCAAGCAGTGAAGGCGGCTGTGGCTGACAGTGCCATTGCCAGCGCCACCGGTAGCGGCAGCGCGACGCCCGGCACCTATTCCCTAGAAGTGAGCAAGCTGGCACAGGCACAGAAATTGGCATCGGCCGGCCAGGCCAGCGCAAGCACCGCGATCGGCACCGGTACCATTACTTTTGATTTCGGCACCATCGAATCCGGCACACTGGGCACCGACGGAAAATACACCACCGGCGCCATCTTCAAGAGCAACGGCACCGGAGTCAAGACCGTCAAGATCGACGGCACCAACAATACGCTCTCCGGCATCCGCGACGCAATCAATAGC
>Ga0196971_1000217_pt1 | contig 55377 bp, 58 predicted proteins | sample S1v_1013CmetaG_FD_148660 | JGI IMG/M metagenome (GOLD analysis project Ga0196971, IMG submission 148660) | Soil microbial communities from Anza Borrego desert, Southern California, United States - S1+v_10-13C | ecosystem: Environmental > Terrestrial > Soil > Desert | place: USA: California... | reverse complement strand
CCGGCATGCCTTGCTCCTTGAGCAGCGCGATGATGAAGGTCATGTAGCCGATGTATCCGACACCGAACATGAAATAGCCTGCCAGCCCGAATGCGAATGCGTGCACGCGGAAATGCGAGGGTCCGCCGGCGGCTGCCGCGCCACCGTCGATCTGCCGTGCCGGAAAGGCCATGAGCAGCGTCATGACCAGGCACACGCCGCCCAGCACCAGCCACGCCCATTGCCAGGCATGTGCATTGCCCTGCGCCGCATCCAGCGCGGCCGGCACCAGCAGCGACGACAGGGTGATGCCGAACCCGGTTCCGCCGTAATACAGTCCGATCAGGAAGCCGGCACGCTTTGCATGCAGCGTCCCCAGCCTTGCCGCAAGCAGTCCGCCGGAAATGAAGATGAAGGCGCTCGCAATGCCTGCGAGCACGCGCTGCAGCAGGAGCATGGCGGCATCGGTGACGAAGCCCGACAGCAGCATGAATACACCCGTGAGCAACGCGCCGCCGATGAGTGCCGTCTGCGCGCCGGCGCGCCGCATCAATGCCGGCGTCACCAGCGCGCCGACGAAGTAGCCGAAGGCATTTGCCGTGTTCATGGCGCCGGCCAGCAGGTAGGACCAGTCGAGGTCTGAGCGCATCGGCGGCAGCAGCAGCGCGTAGGAAAAGCGCGAGATGCCGAGCGAGATCGCCGCGCCGAAGGAAAGCGCCAGTGCCGTGAGCAGCGGATGGCGCATGGCGAAGGCGGGGGCCGAGGCCGGCATCGCCTCACAGTCCTTTCGCAGACTTGCCGCGGGGCGCCCCGAGGACCAGGCCCATCGCCATCAGGACCACGCCGCCGCCGACCAGCGTGGACATGCCGATCGGCTCCTGCAGGAACAGGAAGGCCCACAGCATGCTGAACAGCGGGATCAGGAAGGAGACGCTCATGGCGCGCGTCGGGCCGACCTTGACGATGAGCGGAATGAACAGCGCCTGCGCGAGCCCGGACGACAGGAGCGCCATCGCCAGGATGGAGGCAAGCGCGGCGAAGGAGGGCACGGCCGCCGGCAGCGAGAACGGCACGGTCGGCAGCATCACGACGCTGCCCAGCGCCATCGAACCGGCCGCCATTGCGATCGGATGGATGCCGTCCGGATGCCCGGTTTTCTTGACGATGATGCTCGACAGCGCGTAGCCGGCGGCTGCGACCAGGCAGGCGCCTACCGCGGCCAGCATCACCGGAGTCAGTGCCACCGAGCCGGCACCCACCAGCACGGCGACGCCGGCGATCCCCAGCAGCAGCCCCGCCAGTTTTTGCAGCGTCAGCCTTTCAGACAGCCAGATCATGGAAAACACGGCGCCGAACAGCGGCGCGGTGGCATTCAGCACGGCCGAGTGCGACGCCGGCAGGTGCAATGCGGCAAACGCAAAGCAGGAAAAAGGAATCACCACCGCGAACAACCCGACGACCGCGAAGGGTTTCAGGTTTGCCCGCCAGTCCATCTTCACGCGCGTCGCAGTTGCGAAGGCGACCAGGGCGAGGCCGGCAAGCGTGGTGCGCAGCGTTGCGGTCAGGAGCGGGCCTGCCTCGGGCGCCGCGATCCGCAGGAAGATGAAGGAGCCTCCCCAGATCGCGGACAGGAACACCAGCTTGGCAAGATCGGCGAAGGACATCGAGAGGGGCGTGGAGGAGTTGCGGTGGGGAAATAGAACGCCCGGTCGATTGTAGCACCCGGCCATGGGCATCGCTCGGCGCATTCTCAGTAACGGCGCCGATGTTGCGTGCTTGCCGAATGCGAGTCCCGAGGTGTAAGGCCGTTGATACAAGCCAAAGGACGGGGAGTTGAAACATTAATAATCATGTCAGGGAGATTGACATGAAAAAGAACGCAAACAAGAACAATTTCAAGCATGCAGGATTGATGGCCATGCTGCTTGTGCTTGCCGCCTGCGAGCGGACGAACGAACCTGCCGTCGCTGCCGCATTACCGGAATCCGTGCACGCAGAGCTCATTGACACGGCGATCGAACGCCGGCATTTTGCGATTTACAACGCCTCGCGCGTGCTGTTCGACGATTCGCCCCAGGTATTTCAGTCGCGCGCCCGCGCCCAGGACGAGGGCTTGCAACAGGCGTTGCTGCTTGCGGAAAGTGTTCCCGCGTGTTCGATGCGAGGGATGTTGTTGCAGGATTAGTAGCGCGTGCAGTTGAATGTGGTGCACCAGCGGACGCAGGTGGGTTTCGCTTCGCTCTACCTACCCTACGGCTCTTTATAAAGGATTGTAGGGTGGGTAGAGCGAAGCGAAATCCACTGTGCGCGCCAAGAACGGAGGAACGAAACCTACCAAGCCCTCATTCCCTTTCCCCAAACCCACCCTATGGTCCTTTATCCGCAGACACTGCAGGCAGCGTTGCGTGCGACACGGATGCTCGTCCACTCCATGTTGCGCGCATCGAGCAGCAACAGTCGCCCTGCGAGCGATTCTCCGATATCCGCGACAAGCTTCAGGGCTTCGGCCGCCTGCATCGTCCCGATGATGCCGACGAGGGGCGCGAACACGCCCATGGTGGAACACAGCACTTCCTCGAACTGCTGCTCGGGCGGGAACAGGCAGGCGTAGCACGGCGACTCGGCGCCACGCGTGTCGAACACCGAGATCTGACCGTCCATGCGAATGGCCGCGCCGGATACCAGCGGCACCTTGTGCTGCACGCAGGCGCGGTTGACCGCATGGCGCGTCGCGAAATTGTCGCTGCAGTCGAGCACGACGCTTGCCTGCCGCACCAGCTCAGACAGGCGTTCGCCTTCCACGCGCTCCTTCAGCGCCACCACCTCCACCTCCGGGTTGATGCGTGCCAGCGTCTCCTTGCCGGACTCGGCCTTGGGCTGTCCGACGCGCTCGGTCGTGTGCAGGATCTGGCGCTGGAGATTGGTCAGGTCCACGCTGTCGTTGTCGACCAGCGTGATCCGCCCCATGCCGGCCGAAGCGAGGTAGAACGCGACCGGCGACCCGAGTCCTCCGGCGCCGATCACCAGAGCATTTGCGGCGAGGATCTTTTCCTGACCTTCGATGCCGATTTCGTCGAGCAGGATGTGGCGGGAATAACGGAGCAGCTGGTTGTCGTTCATGGGGATGGGCATGCAGGAGGCAATACCGGGATTGTACTCGCGCGAGGGAAGCGGCAGAGATGAAAAAGGCCGCATCGCTGCGGCCTTTTCCTCCAGGGCAAGGGATTATTTCTTCTCGCCGTTCCCGTTTCCATTCTTGTTTTCGTTGATGGTGTTTTCCTTCTTGCTCTCGATCTTGGCCGACTTGGAGAGCTGCACCGGCTGGCCCTTCAGGTGGTTCAGCGCCTGCGCCAGCTGGAAGTCTTCCTTGCTGCCGAACTCGAGCGGCTTGCGCTTCTTCTCGAGGGCGGCGAGGCGTTGTTCCTCTTCCAGTTCGTCGAGCTTGCGGGCCGCTTCATCCTTGTCCTTGTCGTTCAGCAGGTGCTTGGTCAGGTCCGCTTCGCGCAGGCGCAGCCCGTTCAGGCCGTCACCGTCCGCGGTTTCGTCCACCAGCAGGTCGGGCACGATGCCCTTGGCCTGGATGGAGCGGCCGTTTGGCGTGTAGTAGCGCGCCGTGGTCAGCTTGACGGCGGTATCGGCCGACAGTTGGCGAATGGTCTGCACCGAACCCTTGCCGAAGGTCTGGGTGCCCATGATGGTGGCGCGCTTGTAGTCCTGCAGCGCGCCGGCGACGATCTCCGAGGCCGAGGCCGAACCGGCGTTGACCAGCACCACGATCGGCACCTTCTTGACGGCTTCCGGCAGCTTGGCCAGCGGGTCGCTGGTGGCCACGCGCGAAGAGGTGTAGAACTCGCGGCGCGCGTAGAAAGTCTGCTTCGAGTCCGGCAGCTGGCCGTTGGTGGAGACCACCGGCACGTCCTTCGGCAGGAAGGCGGCGGAGACGCCGATCGCGCCGGGCAGCACGCCGCCCGGATCGTTGCGCAGGTCGAGCACCAGCCCCTTCAGGTTGGGCTCCTGCTGGTAGATCGCCTGCAGCTTCTTGACCATGTCATCGACCGTCGGCTCCTGGAACTGCGATACCCGCAGCCATGCATAGCCGGGTTCGACGATCTTCGACTTCACGCTCTGCACGCGGATTTCCTGGCGCACGATGGTGACGATGATCGGGCGGTCCTCTTCCTTGCGGGCGATGGTGAGAGTGATCTTGGTGTTGGGCTCGCCGCGCATGCGCTTGACGGCTTCATCCAGCGTCAGGCCCTTCACGGGGGTGTTGTCCAGCCGGGTGATCAGGTCGCCTGCCTTCAGGCCGGCCTTGAACGCGGGAGAATCCTCGATCGGCGAGATGACCTTCACGTAGCCGTCTTCCATGCCGACTTCGATGCCCAGGCCCACGAACTTGCCCTGGGTGCCTTCGCGCAGCTCCTTGAATGCCTTTTTGTCGAGATAGGCGGAGTGGGGATCGAGCGAGGACACCATGCCCGAGATCGCCTCGGTCAGCAGCTTCTTGTCTTCGACCGCTTCGACGTAATCCGACTTGATCAGGCCGAACACATCGGCCAGCTGGCGCAATTCTTCCAGCGGCAGCGGCGACGTGTGCTTCTGTGCGCTTGCCTCAAACTGCATCGAGCCTGCGATGCCTGCAATGACGCCTAAACCAATAAGGCCGAAGTTCTTCAGTTTGCTGCTCATGTGTCACCTGATAGTTACCCACCCGAGTGGGTCGATTGCGCGGCCTTGATGCCGCATTTCAAAGTATAAACCCGAATTTTCGTTGCCACCGCTGTTGCCGGCGCTGGCGATGACGTCGCCGGTCCGGACTGCGTCGCCCACACGTTTCAGGACTGCCTGGTTGTTGCCGTAGATGGTCATGTACTGGCCGCCGTGGTCAATGATGATCAGGTTGCCGAATCCGCGCAACCACTCCGCGAAAACCACTTGCCCGGCCGCCACCGCCTTCACCTCGGCACCCTCGGCAGCCCGGATGAACAGGCCTTTCCAGGCAGGCCCGTCGCCGCGCTTGCTGCCGAATCGGGCAACAAGGTCGCCCCGCACCGGCAGCCGGAGATGGCCCTTGAGCGAGGCGAAAGCCTGCTCGAGACCTCGGTCTTGGACGTTCGCTTCCGGCGTGAGTTCATTTCGGGCTGTCAATTTCTGCGGCGGCTCGTCGTCATCAATTGCATCAGGATTGTGTGCCGGCGTCTTGACCGAACTCACTTTCTTGTCCGCGGAAGCCTCGGATTTGTCCCTGGCGCGCGCCAGTTGTTCCTGGCGCCGCTTCTCGCGCGCCGCGGCTTCCGCTTTCCGTTGTTCTTCGATTAACTTTGAGAGGCGGTCGACCAGGCCGCCCAGGCGCTGCTCGTCCCGTTCGATATTGCCTGCTTCCTTGCGCTGGGCCTGCAGCTTGGTCGACAGTTGGGCGAGCAGGGCGGTCCGGTGCAACTTTTCCTTCTCCAGCTGCGCCTTCTGTTCGCGCTGTTCCTGCGCAATTTCCTCCAGCTCGTCGCGGGCTTCCGTGGCGGCGGCCTTGTTGTCCTCGACCGCTTTCATGTTCGCCCGCAAGGCGTCGATCAGCCTGGCCTGGGCCTGGGAGACGTAGCCCATGTATTGCAGCTCGCGGTTGATGCGGTTCGGGTTGTCGCCGGACAGCAGCAGCTTGATGCGGTCTTCGTTGCCGGCAACATACTGGTCGCGCAGTAGACGGGACAGACGTTTCTGCTGGCCGACGATGGTCTTGGCAAGCTGGTCCTGCTGCTGGGACAGCCTGGCGAGTTTCGCTTCCGCTTCCTTCTGTTCGCGGTCCAGTTCATGCAGCGCACGGTTGGCTTCCGAGATCGCCGCCTCGGAGTTGGCCAATGCATCGGCGGCATGGCTCTTGGCGGTTTCGGTCTTGCTGATGTCGCGCTTGAGGGCTTCCAGTTTCTGCTGGAGTTCGGCGCGCTCGGCCTCGGCAGCGCGCTTCTGGCGGGTGCGTTCGGTAACCTTGCTGGCGTGCGCGGGCACGCTGCCCAGCAGGATGGCCACCCCGAGAACCGCGAGGGCGACCCAGCCGGCATGGCGGAGATGCCGGGTGATCGCGGGAGCTTCGTGTCGGTCTGCGGGGCGGCGGAAGAACTGCATGGAAAAAGCGTTACTTCGCCTTTCCCTGGCTGGCGACGGCCTTCATGGCCGCTTCGATCGCTTCCTGGTCGCCCAGGTAGTAGCTCTTGATCGGCTTCAGGTTGGCGTCCAGCTCATAGACCAGCGGCTGGCCGTTGGGGATGTTCAGTCCGACGATGTCCTTGTCGCTGATGCCGTCCAGGGACTTGATCAGCGCGCGCAGGCTGTTGCCGTGGGCGGAGATCAGGATCTTGCGGCCGGCCTTGATGGCGGGGGCGATTTCCTCGTCCCATGCCGGCATCACGCGCGCCACGGTGTCCTTCAGGCATTCCGTCAGCGGAATCTGTTCACGCTTGAGGCCCTGGTAGCGCGGATCGTTGTACGAGGTGCGCGCATCGTCCGGGTCGAGCGGATTGGGCGGCACGTCGTAGCTGCGGCGCCAGACCAGCACCTGCTCGTCGCCGTACTTGGCGGCCGTTTCCGCCTTGTTCAGGCCTTGCAGCGCGCCGTAGTGGCGTTCGTTCAGGCGCCAGTCGTGCTTGACGGGCAGCCACATCAGGTCCATCTCGTCCAGCGTCAGCCACAGGGTGCGGATGGCGCGCTTGAGGACGGAGGTGTAGCAGAGGTCGAACTCGAAACCGGCTTCCTTGAGGATCTTGCCGGCCTGTCGGGCCTCGTTGACGCCTTTTTCGGTCAGGTCGACGTCGGTCCAGCCGGTGAAACGGTTTTCCAGGTTCCACGTCGATTCGCCGTGGCGCATGAATACGATCTTGTACATGTCAGGAGATGAAGAAAAATAAGGGGATTTGGGACTTTGAAATGCGGCTTCCGCATCTATTTTATAATGGCGGGATTGCTTTAAACCATTGAAAGGCCTGAGGTAACGTGAAATTCTTCCTTGATAACATCTGGCTGATCGGCATCGCGATCCTGTCCGGCGGCGCTTTGCTGTGGCCGAATCTCCAGCGCCGCGGCGCCCGGGTTACCACGCTGCAGGCGACGCAGCTGATCAACCAGGGTAAGGCCATAGTTGTGGACGTGCGCGAACCGGCGGAGTTCTCCGCGGGGCATTTGCGTGACGCCAAGAACATCCCCCTGAGCGAGTTGTCGAACCGGATCGGCGAACTCGACAAGTTCAAGTCCAAGGCCGCAATCGTTGTCTGCCAGAGCGGAAACCGTTCCGCGAAAGCAGCCGGGCAGCTCAAGAAGGCCGGTTTCAACGAGGCGTTCAGCCTCGACGGCGGCATTGCCGCATGGCAGGCGCAGGGCCTGCCGCTGACGAAGTAACGGAGCATCCACCATGACCGCACGCGTTTTAATGTACAGCACCGGCGTCTGCCCCTATTGCGTGATGGCGGAACGCCTGCTGACCGCAAAAGGCGTCCAGAACATCGAAAAGATCCGCGTCGACCTGCAGCCGGAACAGCGCGCCGAAATGATGCAGAAGACGGGCCGCCGCACCGTGCCGCAGATCTATATCGGCGACACCCACGTCGGCGGTTTCGACGACCTGAGCAAGCTCGAGCACGAAGGCAAGCTGGACGCGCTGCTGCAGGGCGCTTAAACTTAGCAATCTTCTACCGGAAGGACGGCGGGCAGCCGTCCTTTTTCCTTCCTACTTCAACGAAAGACTCCCATGTCCGAGCAAAACAACCAACCCGTGTTCCAGATCCAGCGCGTCTACCTGAAGGACCTCTCCCTCGAGCAGCCGAATTCGCCGGCGATCTTCCTCGAACAGGAAGGTCCGAACATCGAGGTGTCGGTGGACGTCGGTGCGGAGGCGCTGGCCGAGACGATTTTCGAGTCGACCGTCACGATCACCGTGACCGCCAAGGTGAAGGACAAGGTCGCGTTCCTGGTGGAAGGCAAGCAGGCCGGCATTTTCGAAGCCGCCAATATTCCGCCGGAACAGCTCGACCCGCTGCTCGGCATCGGCTGCCCGAACATCATCTATCCCTACCTCCGTGCCAATATCGCCGACGCCATCACCCGCGCCGGCTTCCCGCCGGTGCACCTGGCGGAGATCAACTTCGAGGCCTTCTACCAGCAGCGCCTGCAGCAGCTCCAGCAGCAGCAACAGCAGCAGCCGCAAGCCGGCTCCGGCCTCGTGATGCCCGACGGCACGCCGGCAAAACACTAAGAATCCGCCGCGTCGTTCGCACAGGGAGGTTGGATGAAGTCAGCGCGTATGTTGGTGCGCATGTTCGTGTTTTCCGCAGGCCTGTTTGCCGCGTCCGGTGCGGTGCATGCGCTCGAGTACCGCTCGGTCGGCGCCGCGCCCGCCGTCCTCTATGACGCGCCGTCGCCCAAGGGCCGCAAGGTGTTTGTCGCGCCGCGCGGCATGCCGGTCGAGGTCGTTCTGACTTACGGCGAATGGGTCAAGGTGCGCGACATGTCGGGCGACCTTGCATGGGTGCAGTCGCGTTTCCTCGCCCCGCGCCGCAATGTGGTCGTGAGTGCGGCGGGCGCCCGCGTGCGCAGCGCCGCCGAAGAAGCGGCGCCGGTCGTCTTCACCGCCGACAAGGGCGTCCTGCTCGAACTGGTCGATCCGCCGATCGCCGGCTGGGCCAGGGTGCGCCATCGCGACGGCCAGTCCGGCTTCGTCCGTGCCGCCGATGTCTGGGGCGAATGAACCCATGCCGTCGGCTTCACTCTGCAGAACAATGAACGTATCCATCCTTGGCGCCGGCGCCTGGGGAACCGCGCTGGCCATCCTGCTCGCCGACCGCCACAAGGTGGTGCTCTGGGGGCGTGACGAGGGCGCGATGCGCGATGCCGCGGCCAGCCGTGAAAACAGCGCCTACCTGCCTGGCTTCGCCTTGCCCCAAGGGGTGCAGGCCATCTCCGATTTCGGTGCCGCGGTCGATCACGTCCGTCACGGCAACGGCCTGCTTTTCGTCGCCTCCTCGGTCGCCGGGTTGCGCCCGCTCGCGCAGCGGCTGCAGGGCCAGTCCATTCCCAACCTAGCCTGGCTGTGCAAGGGCTTCGAGGAAAAGACGCGGCTGCTGCCGCACCAGGTGGTGCGCGAGGTCCTCGGCGCCGATGTGCCGCATGCGGCCCTCTCGGGGCCGTCGTTCGCACAGGAAGTGGCCGCCGGTATGCCGTGCGCGCTGACGGTGGCGTCCGCAACCCCGGCCCTGCGCGAGTGCGTGGTGGCGGCCGTGCACGGACGCTCGGTGCGCGTCTACTCGACCGATGACATGGTCGGGGTCGAAGTCGGCGGCGCGGTCAAGAATATCCTCGCGATCGCCACCGGCGTGATCGACGGCATGGGACTCGGCTTGAATGCCCGCGCCGCATTGATCACGCGCGGGCTGGCGGAAATCACGCGTCTGGGCGTCGCGCTCGGCGGGCGCACTGAAACCTTCATGGGACTGGCCGGCGTCGGCGACCTCATCCTCACTTGCACCGGCGACCTGTCGCGCAACCGGCAGGTCGGCCTCGGCCTGGCGCAGGGCAAGAAGCTCGATACCATCGTGTCGGAACTCGGCCACGTCGCCGAAGGCGTGCGCTGCGCGCAGGCGGTGCGTGCGCTGGCACAGGATGTGGGGGTGGACATGCCGATCACCAACGCCGTCGCCGCGGTATTGTTCGACGGCGATTCGCCACGCGAGATGGTGGAGCGCCTGCTTTCCCGCGACCCGCGCGACGAGGCTGCTTAAGACCGTTCGCCGGGCTCAGCCCTTCATGTTGTCCTTGCGCAGGACGGTCATCAGTACCGATGCATTCCGGGCGGCGAGCAGCGCGTACGGCGTATTGCCCTCCAGGTAGATCATCTGGCCTTCTTCCAGCGTCAGCGTGCGGCCGAGCGCCTGGACCTCGACGGTCCCCTCCAGGCACTGCAAGGTCAGCTCTCCCGGCACGCTATGCACCGGGATCGATTTCCCTTGCGGCATGATGACACGCATGACCTCGAAGTCGTCCGTCCTGGCCAAGGCGATCGACGCCGTATCGGCCAGCTTGTCGCCCAACGGGCGGACATCGATCAGGTCTCCGGGAGCGGGTCGGTTCTGGGACATCGCGTTCTCCTTGTTCGCGGCCGCTTTCCACGGCGCCGTTGTTGTCATGGAGACTGTACCAGCAGCATGTTTGTTCCTTGTTTGCCTTGCATCAAAGGCGCTGTGTCGTCCTTCATGATGACTTGCATGACTTGCAACCGGGGAACCATGCGCCGGGGAATGGGTCTGTAGCAGTGCGGCGATTACCACATATCCGAACCGACGCCGCACAGCACATTACCCCCCTGCTGTTATCACCCCACGGTGCCATTGCCCGCTGTCAAACCCCGAATTGCCTGAATGGTAAGTCGCGGAGGCACGATGGGCTTATACTAGTGGTTTGTTTGTCATCCTTTGAAAAACTTCTGATGCATACCAAAGTCTTTTCCCTGCGCCGTTCGCTCGGCCGTACCGCCCAGCGCGGCTTTACCCTGATCGAAATCATGGTGGTGGTGGTCATCATGGGTATTCTTGCCGCACTGGTCGTGCCCAAACTGATGGGCCGTGCCGATGACGCGCGCATTACCGCCGCCAAGCAAGATATTTCGACCCTGATGCAGGCGCTCAAGCTGTACAAGCTGGACAACCAGCGCTTTCCGACCACGGAGCAGGGTCTGCAGGCGCTGATTTCCAAGCCCACCGCCGGCCCGGCCGCCAACGGCTGGAAGAACGGCGGTTATGTCGAGAAGCTGCCCAAGGATCCGTGGGGCGGCCAGTACCAGTACCTGTCGCCCGGCGTCAAGGGCGAGGTGGACGTGTTCTCCTATGGCGCCGACGGCCAGCCGGGCGGCGCCGGCAATGACGCAGACATCGGTTCGTGGGATCTATAGTCCAGACTTTCCATTCCGCCGCGCGCGCACCGCAACGCCCGACTGCGCGCGGCTTCACCCTGCTCGAGCTGCTGGTGGTGCTGGTCATCGCCGGCATCCTGCTCGGCATGGTCGGACTCAATGCGATGCAGAGCGAGCGCCAGGCCTTGCAGAACGAGGCGCAGCGCGTCGCGCTCCTGCTGCAGCTGGCTCGCGACGAAGCGATCGTCCGCAACCGGCCGATCGCCTTCGAAGCAGACCCGGAGCGCTATCGCTTCCTGATCCGCGACGGCAACAAATGGCAGCCCCTGCCGCAGGACGACCTGCTGCGCGAGCGTGAATTCCCGCGCTCGCCGGTGACGCTGTCCATCAACCCGCCGACCGCCGCAGAATCGAACCCGATGCGCATCGTGTTCGGGCGCGAGCCGGTCGACAAGCCCTTCGTCCTCACGTTCACCGTCGGCGACAGCAGCGTGGCGCTGCGTGCCGACGGCATCGGCCGTTTTTCGGTGGAATGACATGCAGCCACGCATTTTGCACACGCAGGCCGGTTTTACCTTGCTGGAAGTGCTCGTCGCCCTGATCGTGGTCGGCACGGCGCTTGGGGCAAGCCTGCGCGCCGTCGGCAGCCTGACCCAGAACAGCAGCGGCTTGCGCGCGTCCATGATGGCGACATGGTCGGCCGAGAACAGGCTGGCCGAAATCCGCCTGCGCGGCGACTACCCGGCGATAGGGCGGCGCAACTTTGCCTGCCCGCAGGGCGAGCTGCCCCTGACTTGTGAGGAAGAAGTGTTTTCCACGCCCAACCCCTTCTTCAGGCGCGTGGAAGTCACCGTCTACAACGAGGACGATCCCGGCCGGCAGATCATCAAGCTGGCGCAGATCGTATCGAGCCGACCGAGCCGATGAAATCCCGCGGATTTACCCTGATCGAACTCCTGGTGGCCATCACCATCATGGCCATCGTCGCCGTGCTCGGCTGGCGCGGGCTCGACACTATCATCCGCTCGCGCGTCGCGCTCAATGAAGAGCTGGAGCATACGCGCGGCCTGCAGCTCGCCTTTGCGCAGATGCAGAGCGATGCCGGCCATATTGCCAAACGCGACGACCTCGGCCGGCGCGAGGTGCTGTCGGTGCAGCCGGGACGGCTGACGCTGGTGCGCATGGTGTTCACCGAAAACCAGCCCTCGCGCGCGCAGGTGATCGCCTACCGCATCGATGCCGGCGTGCTGACCCGCCGCGAATCGGTGGCCACGCGCGACCTGAAGGAACTCGATGCGGCATGGACGGCTGCGCTCACGGACAAGGCCGATGTGCCGGCGGTGGCACTGCATTCCGGCATCGACGAGATGGCGATCCGGAGCTGGGTCGACCGCGACTGGCGGCCGGCGGGTACCGAGGGCGTCCCCGGCCCGGGAGGGACCATCATTCCCGCGACCGGGCTGGAAGTGTCCTTGCAATTGCGCGCCCGGCCTGAACGGCTGATCAAGATTTTCCTGCTGGGGACGGCATGAGAACCCTTCAAAGACAGCGCGGCGTCGCCGTGATCACCGCCTTGCTGCTGACCACATTGGCCATCACCATCGTCGGCAGCCTGTTCTGGCAGCAGCAGGTGCAGGTGCGCTCGATCGAGAACCAGCGGCTGCAATTGCAGAAGCAATGGATCCTGCGCGGCGCGCTCGACTGGGCGCGCCTGATCCTCGGCGAGGACAAGCGCATCGGCAACCGCTATGGCGATATCGACCACCTCGGCGAACCCTGGGCGGTGCCGCTGGCGGAAACGCGGCTCGACCAGTACGTGGAAAAGGAAAGGGCGGGCGACGTGCCCGACGCGGCGCTTTCCGGCGGCATCACCGATGCGCAGGCGCGCTACAACCTGCGCAACCTCTGCGTCAACGGCCAGATCAACGACCAGGAAGTCACGCGCTTCGGCAAGCTCCTGACGCTGATCGGCGCCAACCCGGGGCTGTCCCGCTCGACCGCGGTGCTGATGCAATCCGCGCAGCGCAGGACGCAGACGGCCGGCGGCACCCCTGTCGCCGCCGCTGCTACCGATGCCACGCCCTTGCCCATGGACATGCAGCATGTGGACGACCTGCTCGCCGTGCCGGGCTTCACGCCCGAAATACTGGAGAAGCTGAGGAACTTCGTCGTCGTGCTTCCGCCCGAGGTGACCAAGATCAACGTCAACACCGCCCCTGCCGAAGTGATTGCAGCCAAAGTTGATACACTGTCGCTTGCAGAGGCGACGTCCCTGGTTGCGGCAAGACAAAACCGGCCGTTCCAGAGCGTGAACGACCTACCCTTGCAGTCGGGCGCCAACCGGGATGGACTTGATGTCAGGACCGGCTATTTCTTCGTCAACGGGAATGTGCGCCTGAACCGGGCCGGCATGGAAATGCAGGCGCTGATCAAGCGGGACTCGGTCTCGAGGCAGACCGTCCTCTGGATACGCGAATATTAAGAAGAAGAAAGAGAGACCTTGAGCATACTTTACATCCGCCTGCCATCGCACGTTGCCGCGGAAGGCCTGCAGCCCGGCATGCCGCTGTACTGCCACTATGCGCTCGCCACCGCCGGCGGCGCCGTCGAACGCGAGGGCGTGGCCGCCTTGTCCGAGCTGGCCGAACCGGTGAAGCGGGCGCAACGCGTCGTGCTGCTGCTGGCGGCCGGCGACGTCACACTGCTGCGCGTGAAGATGCCGCCCCTGTCCGGCGCCAAGCTGCGCGCGGCGCTTCCCAACCTTGTCGAAGACCGCCTGATGAGCGACCCCGATGAGTGCGTGGTCGTCGCCGGTGAAATGCACGGCGGCATGCGCACCGTGGCGGTAGTCAACCGCGGCTGGCTGGAACTCCTTGCCAGAACCTTGCAGTCGCTCGGCGCCCGCAGCGTGTCCGCGATTCCCGCGCAGCTTTGCCTGCCGCTCCACGGCGACTCCGCCACCGCCGCCGTATCCGAACACGGCACCGATGCCGATATCGCGGTCCGGCTGGCCGAGCAGGATGGCATCGGGCTGTCCATCGTCGCCGACCAGCCCGAGTCCCTTGCCTTCGAGGCCATGCAGTCGCTGGCCGCGGTCGTGCCTGCAGCACCCATCGTGCTGTACGTGCCGCAACCGCGCGTGCGCGATTACCAGGAATCGATGCATATCGCCCCCACGCTTGAGCAGCGCATCATGCTGCACGCCGATACCTGGCAGCGCTGGGTGGCGGGAGCGGGCAAGGCGGGTGTCGACCTGATGACAGGACTTGGCGCCTCCGCCGGGCCGAAGTTCGACTGGAAGCCGTGGCGCTGGCCGCTGCTCATCGGCGCGGCCCTGCTGCTCGTCAACGTGGTCGGCCTGAACGTCGACTGGCTGCGGCTCAAGCGCGAAGAGGCGGCATTGAACAATGGCATGGTGCAGACCTATCGTTCCGCTTTTCCCAAGGACCCGGTGGTCATCGATCCGCTGGCGCAGCTCAGGCAAAAGATTGCCGGAGCACAGCGCGGTTCCGGGCAGCTTGCGCCGGACGATTTCGTTGCCCTTTCTGCCGCCCTTGGCGAGGCTTGGGCAGGCACCGGACAGGGCACTCCGCCCATTGCCGGGCTCGAATACCGGGATCGTGTGCTGACGGTAAAACTCAAGTCGGGCGCCTCGGCGCCGGTGGACCAGCTCAACAGTGCGCTCGCCTCGCGCGGTCTTTCGATCAACGAGTCGAGCGCCGGTGTGTGGCAGATCAGGAGAAGCAAATGAACGCACGCACGGGGGCATTGAAACAGCGCTTGTCGGCGTTCTGGAGTGATCGCAACCGGCGCGAACGCAACATGCTGCTGGCGGCGGCCGCAGTCATCGTGTTCGGACTGGTGTATGTGCTGCTGATCGATCCGGCATTGAGCGGGCGCAGCAGCCTGGAAAAGATGCTGCCGGGCCTGCGCCAGCAGGCGGCGGAAGTCCAGGCGCTGGCCAAGGAAGCGTCGGGGCTCGGCGGGAAAACCGCCGCGCCGCCGCCGGCCATGACGCGCGAGAGCATCGAAACCTCGCTGTCCCGGAAAGGATTGAAGGCCCAGAGCGTCACCGTGAGCGGCGAGCTGGCGAAGGTGCAACTGAACGGCGTGCCGTTTTCCGCCACTACGGAATGGCTGGCGGAAGTGCAGAAAACTGCTCGGCTTTCCGTGGTGGAAGCAGTGGTCGAGGCGCAGCAGCAGCCTGACAGTGTCAACGCCAACCTGACGCTGCGCCAGCAGCGCGGCGACGGCCAGTGAGGCGTTTCCTGACATGGTTGCTGGCAGGGACGGGCGCCATCGTGCTGACCCTGCTGGTGTTTTGCCCCGCTGCCTGGATGGCGCCCTTGGTCGAATCGCAATCGGGCGGCCGCCTGACCCTTGGCGATGCGCAAGGCACGCTGTGGCGCGGATCGGCCTTCATCGGCGGTGCGCCCAGCGGCAGCGATCCGGTAACGCCGTTGTTGCCGGGACGCTTCGCGTGGCGGCTTTCGCCGATGGTGTTGCTGGGGCAGGTCGATGTCGACCTGGAGAATCCGGAGGCGCTGTCGCAGCCGGTGAAGATTACCGGCGACTGGTACCAGTGGCAGGTCAGCCCGGCCGCGGTATCCTTGCCGGCGGAACGGCTGGCGGGACTGGGCGCGCCGCTCAACACCATCCAGCCCTCGGGCCAGATGCGGCTGTCGTGGACACCGCTGCAGGTGGCGCGGCAAGGCAATGCGGTCGAGATGGCAGGGACGATGACGCTCGTGATGAATGACATTGCTTCGCGTCTGTCACCCGTCAAACCCTTGGGCGCTTACCAACTGATAATGGATTGGCGCGGGCGCCAGGCGCAACTGACCTTGACAACGATCAAAGGGCCGATGCTGTTGAGTGGTAATGGCAGGCTGACCAACGGAAGATTGCAGTTTTCAGGAAAGGCACAAGCGGAAGAAGGGCAGGAAGAACGGCTGGCAAATCTGTTGAATTTGCTGGGACAACGCCGCCGTGAAGGCGACAAGGATGTTATCGCGCTAGAGTTCAAATGAAAAAAAATCGATCAGCAGAAACATTGCAGGGACCGGCAAGGCTACGCCGGATGGGAGCGGCAGCGGTGCTGCTGTGTGCAATCGCAGGCACGCCGACCGCGTACACCCAGGACCCGTCCTCCAACCAGGCGACGCTCAATTTCGTCGGCGCGGACATCGAATCGGTCGTCAAGGCCGTCGGCCATTACACGCGCAACACTTTCATCATCGACCCGCGGGTGAAGGGCACGATCAACCTGGTGTCCGAAAAGCCGGTGACCAAGCCGCAGGCGCTGCAGATGCTGACTTCGGCGCTGCGCCTGCAGGGCTTCGCGGTGGTGCGCGCAGACGGTTTCCTCAAGGTGGTGCCGGAAGCCGACGCGAAACTGCAGGCCGGACCGACCCAGGCCGGCGACTTGCGCGGCGACCAGATCGCGACCCAGATCTTCCGCCTCAACTACGAGTCGGCGAACAACCTGGTGCAGGTGCTGCGCCCGCTGATCTCGCCGAACAACACGATCAACGTCAATCCCGGCAACAACAGCATCGTCATCACCGACTACGCGGACAACCTCAAGCGCCTGGGCCGCATCATCGCCGCGCTGGATTCGCCGGCCGTGGGCGACCTCGATATCGTTCCGGTGCGCCACGCAGCAGCGAGCGACCTCGCCCAGATCGTGAACCGCCTGATGGACCAGGGCGGCAGCCCGCAGGTGCCCGGCGGCGATGCCGGCCGCATTTCCGTGCTGGCCGACGCCCGCAGCAATTCGCTCATCATCCGCGCGCCTTCGGTAGCCCGCGCCAACCTGGCCAAGTCCCTGATCACCAAACTCGACCAGCCCACCGCGCAGCCGGGCAATGTGCACGTCGTCTACCTGAAGAATGCGGATGCGGTGCGCCTTGCGCAGACATTGCGCGCAGTGGTGGCATCCGACACGAGCACGCCGCAGGCCGGCGGCCAGCAGCAGGCGCAACAACAACAGCAGCAGCCGACGCAGGCCGTGTCCGGCCAGCAGACGCAGCTCGGACAGGGGACGCTGCAGCAATCCACCCAGGCACCGACGGCGCTGCCTACCGGCGGCCCGGCCGGCTTCATCCAGGCCGACCCCGCCACCAATGCGCTGATCATCACCGCCAGCGAAACCGTCTACCGCAACCTGCGCGCCGTGATCGACCAGCTCGATGCGCGCCGTGCCCAGGTGTATGTGGAGTCCCTGATCGTCGAAGTATCGGCGGAAAAGGCCGCCGAGCTGGGCGTCCAGTGGGCCGGCCTGTCTGGCGACGAAGGCAGCCGTTACCGTCTTGGGGTCGCCAGCGGTTTCGGCCAGGGCGGCAACAACCTGATCAACCAGGTCGTCAACAATGCCACCACCGGCACCCCCTTGCCGCCGGGGAATGGCATCAATGTCGGCATCTTCCGCCAGATCAATGGCGACCTGACACTGGGCGCCATTGCACGGGCGCTGGAAACGCAAGGGAACGCAAACATCCTGTCGATGCCTAACCTCATCACGCTCGACAACGAAGAGGCACGCATCATCGTCGGCCAGAACGTCCCGTTCGTGACGGGTCAGTTCACGACCCAGGCGTCCGGCGGCGGGGCCGGCGTCAACCCGTTCCAGACGATCGAACGGCGCGACGTGGGCCTGGCCCTGCGCGTGCGTCCCCAGGTGTCGGAAGGCGGCACGGTGAAGATGCAGATTTACCAGGAAATTTCGGCAGTGCTTCCCCGCACGGCCGGTACCTCCGATATCACGACCACCAAGCGGTCGATCGAAACCAATGTGCTGGTTGACGACGGCCAGATCCTCGTGCTCGGCGGCCTGATCGAGGACCGGGTCGAGGACGGCGTGGAAAAGGTGCCGGCGCTGGGCGACATTCCCGTCCTCGGCAACCTGTTCAAGTACCAGACGCGCAAGGGAACCAAGACCAGCCTGATGGTCTTCCTGCGTCCGACCGTGGTCCGCACCAACTTCCAGAGCGTGAACGTCGCCGGCGACCGGTATGAGTTCATCCGCAACATTCAGAATGAAGCGCGCGGCAGCAGCGTGATCCTGCCCGAAGTGCAGTCGCCCGTGCTGCCGCCGCTGCAGGATGGCCGTCCGGTCGGCGGATCCATGCTTAACATCCCGCCGGCGGGAAGGCCGGAGGCGCAAGGCGTACCGCCGTCGGTGCTGCCGCCCAATGTGCCCAATGTGCCCAATGTGCCGACTGTGCCCGCTGTGCCTGGTGCACCTGCTGCACCTGCTGCACCCGCTGCACCCGCGCCCAACCCGCCGGCAGACCAGAACCAGAGTAGATAGCAATGAGTACAGTACTGAGTGACGCACGTCTTTTGCCATACGCCTTCGCCCGCGACCACGCCGTGCTCGCGCGGCGCAGCGAGGCGGCCAATAATGCCGTCGAAGTGTGGGTGTCGGAGGCCACGGCACCTTCCGCGATTGCGGAGGTGAGCCGCCGCTTCGGCCGCGTCAAGCTCAAGTCCATTTCGCGCGACGAGCTGGAAGCGGCCATTGCGCGCACCTATGCCAATTCCGGCGACGATGCGGCACAAGTGGTCGACGAGGTTGAATCCGACCTCGACCTGACCAAGCTGATGCTGGACATGCCGGCCATCGAAGACTTGCTGGAATCGGCTGACGATGCGCCGGTGATCCGCATGATCAACGCGCTGCTCACCCAGGCCTTGCGCGAGGAAGCGTCGGATATCCATATCGAACCCTTTGAGCAGGTCTCGGTCGTGCGCTTCCGCGTCGACGGTGCCCTGCGCGACGTGGTGCGTCCGAAGAAGGCGATCCATGCCTCGCTCATTTCGCGTATCAAGATCATGGCGCAGCTCGACATCGCCGAGAAGCGCCTGCCGCAGGATGGCCGCATCACCCTGCGCGTGGGCGGCAAGCCGGTCGACGTGCGCGTCTCCACGCTGCCCACCGGCCATGGCGAACGCGCGGTGCTGCGTCTGCTCGACAAGGAAGGCGGACGGCTCGACCTCAGCCACCTCGGCATGAGCGCCGACGTGCAGAAGCAGTTCGACGACCTGATCAGCCAGCCGCACGGCATCGTGCTGGTGACGGGCCCGACCGGTTCGGGCAAGACCACCACGCTGTATGCCGCGCTGTCCAAGCTGAACGCGCCGGCCACCAACATCCTCACCGTCGAGGACCCGATCGAATACGAATTACCCGGCGTCGGCCAGACCCAGGTCAATTCGCGCATCGACATGACCTTCGCCAAGGCCCTGCGCGCCATCCTGCGCCAGGACCCGGACATCATCATGATCGGCGAGATCCGCGACCTCGAAACCGCGCAGATCGCCGTCCAGGCATCGCTCACCGGCCACCTCGTGCTGGCGACCCTGCACACCAACGACTCCGCCTCCGCCGTGACCCGCCTGCTGGACATGGGCATCGAGCCTTTCCTGCTGTCGTCCTCGCTGCTGGGCGTGGTCGCGCAGCGTCTCGTGCGCAAACTGTGCCCGGTATGCAAGCGCCACGACGGCCACCAGTGGCATGCGGTCGGCTGCGACAAGTGCGGCCAGACCGGTTACCTCGGGCGCGTCGGTGTCTATGAATTGCTGGTGACGACCGATGAAATCCGATCGCAGATCCACGACCGCGCATCCGAGGCCGAGATCCGGGTGACTGCCCAGCGCAACGGCATGCGCACCATGCGCGAGGACGGCGACCGCTGGCTGGCGGACGGCACAACGACGCAGGCCGAGCTGCTGCGCGTGACCAAGGAGTAGGGGATAAGCGATGCCGGCATTCCGTTATGAAGCCGTCGACGAGGCTGGCGCCACGCGCAAGGGCGTGGTCAACGCGGACAGCGCCCGCGCCGCGCGTTCCGACCTGCGCGCCCAGGGACTGGTGCCCATTGTCGTCGACGCCATCGCGGCGCAGGTCGATGAATTCGGGCAGGCCCGCCGCAGCATGTTCGGCGACCGGCTGTCGACCACCGAACTCGCGCTGTTCACCCGGCAGCTCGCCAGCCTGCTGGAAGCCAGCCTGCCTTTGGAGCAGGCATTCACCGCCTTGCTGGAACAGGCCGAGCGGCCGTATGTGCGCGACCTCGTGGCCTCCGTGCGCTCGGAAGTGATGGGCGGTTCTTCGCTGTCGGATGCGCTGTCGCGCCATCCGCGGGATTTCGCGGACATCTACCGCGCGCTGGTTGCCTCGGGCGAACAGATCGGCCAGCTGTCGCGCGTGCTGTCGCGGCTCGCGGATTACATCGAGCGCCGCAACGCCCTCGTGCAGAAAGTGCGCCTCGCCTTTACCTATCCCGCCATCGTCACGGTCGTCGCATTCTCGATCGTGATCTTCCTGCTCGCCTATGTGGTGCCGCAGATCGTGTCGGTGTTCGCCAATACCAAGCAGAAGCTGCCGATGCTAACCGTCGTCATGCTGGCGATCTCGGACTTCGTGCGCGCCTACGGTTGGCTCGTGGCACTGATCGTGGTTGCCGTGTTCCTCGGGTGGCGCGCGGCGCTGAAGAATCCCGACCTCAAGTTCCGCTGGCATCGCTGGCTGCTGAATGCGCCGCTCTACGGCAAGTTCGAACGCAGCCTGAACACCGCGCGCTTCGCCAGCACGCTTGCCATCACCACCGGCTCCGGCGTGCCCATTTTGCGCGCCTTGCAGACGAGCCGCGATACGCTGTCGAATGTCGCCATGCGTCAGCAGGTCGAGGACGCGACGACCAGCGTGCGCGAAGGCGTGGGACTGGCGCGAGCCTTGTCGGCGCACAAGCACTTCCCGCCGATGCTGATCCACATGATCCGCGCAGGCGAAGTCACCGGCGAACTGCCGGCGATGCTGGAGCGCGCATCGAATGCCCAGGAGGCGGACCTCGAGCGGCGCGCAATGACCATCGCCGGCCTGCTTGAGCCGGCGCTGATCCTGGTGATGGGTGTGGTGGTCCTGCTGATCGTGCTGGCGGTGCTGATGCCGATCATCGAGATCAACCAGCTGGTGCGATAACAAGAAAGAGAAAAGGACTGCAATGAGGCGCCTGCCGCTAACCGTGAGTTTCCTGCTGTTCGTTGCGCTGTGCGCATCGGCGGCCTACTGGGCGATGCAACTGTTCAAGCCGCCGGTACGGCCTGTCGCCGCCCCGCCGCGGGCCGCGCAGGCGGAGATCCGCGCGGATACGGCGGCAACGCTGTTCGGCAGCCCCAAGGGCGGAACGGTCGCGGCGAGCAACTATCAATTGCGCGGCGTGATCTTTTCCGGCAGCCCGCGCAGCAGCGTGGCCATCATCAGCGCCGACGGCAAGCCGGCTCAGGCAATCGGTGTGGAAGAGGAAGTCGCGCCCGGCGTGACGATCAAGGAAGTGCACCGCGACCATGTGCTGCTGTCGGAGGGCGGTGCGACCAAGCGCGTGGATTTGCCTGAAAGCGCGAAGGGCCTGGAAGGCATCGCCGAAGCGCCCGTTCCTACGCGGCCGGCAACACCGCCCGTTCCCGTGCCAGGCCAGCCGGTACCTTCGCGTGCCCAGGCCGCTGCGGCGGCGCAGGCAGGACAGCCCCAGGTACCGCCGGCAAACCTGCCCCAGGGGCAGCCGGCACAGGTGCTGACGCCGCAGAATGCGCCAGCGCCGCAACAGCCCGTCGTGCCGATGACGCAGCCCGTACCCGGCGCAGCACCGCCGCCTGGCACCACCACCACGGCGCCGCCGACCAGCGTCGTCAATCCTGGTGTGCCCGGCGTTCCGGGGCAGCCGGCGATCCAGCAGCCCGGGGCCATACCCGGCGCAGTACCCGGGGCGGTACCCGGCGCGCCGCAGCCAGTCCCTGGCGCCCCGCGCTGAGCCCCGCCCGGGTTCTCAATCCTCTTCGGTACCGCCGAGCGCCTTCTTCAGCAAGCGCTCATGCAATTGCCGCTCGGTGGAGCTGCCTTTGCGGTGCGATCCGGCGACCCTCTGCTTGGCGGCAAGCGCGATCGGATTCCGCGGCTTGAGCGCCCGCTGCGCGGGCTCGACGCGGATGATCATCTTTTGCCGTTTGGCCAGTGCCTTGTTTGCCATGGGTCTTACAGGACGTAGCGCGACAGGTCTTCGTCAACGGACAGCGCGCCGAGTTTCTCATCGACATAGGCGGCATTGATCGCCACTGTCGTGCCGGATGCATCGGTTGCGGAGAACGACACTTCTTCCAGCAGCTTTTCCATCACGGTGTACAGGCGGCGGGCGCCGATGTTCTCCGTCTTTTCATTCACGGAATAGGCGATTTCGGCGAGACGCCGGATGCCGTCCTCGGTGAATTCGATCTTCGTGCCTTCGGTGCCCAGCAGGGCCTCATACTGCCGCGTGAGGCAGGCGTCGGTGCTGGTGAGGATGCGCTCGAAATCAGCGATCGACAGCGACTCCAGCTCGACCCGAATCGGGAATCGGCCCTGCAGTTCCGGGATCAGGTCGGACGGCTTGGCGAGGTGGAAGGCGCCGGAGGCGATGAACAGGATGTGATCGGTCTTGATCATGCCGTACTTGGTGTTCACCGTCGTGCCTTCGACCAACGGCAGCAGGTCGCGCTGCACGCCGGCACGCGACACGTCCGCGCCGCCGGTTTCGGAGCGGCTGGCGATCTTGTCGATCTCGTCGAGGAAGACGATACCGTTCTGCTCGACGTTGGCGATCGCCTTTTGCTTGAGCTCGTCTTCGTTCACCAGCTTGGCCGCCTCTTCATCGACCAGCAGCTTCATCGCTTCCTTGATCTTCAGCTTGCGCTTCTTCTTGCGCGCGCCGCCGAGACCGGAAAACATCGACTTGATCTGTTCGGTCATCTCTTCCATGCCGGGTGGCGCCATGATTTCCATGTGCGGGCTCGCCTCGGCAACCTCGACTTCGATTTCGCGATCGTCGAGCGCGCCTTCGCGCAGGCGCTTGCGGAAGGTCTGGCGGGTGGTGTTGCCGGCCTGCGCGTCGGCTTCGGCGGCATTGGTCGGTGTCGCACTGAAGCCGAAGTCGCGCGGCGGCGGCAGCAGGATGTCGAGCACGCGGTCTTCCGCCGCATCCTCGGCGCGCGCACGCACCTTGCGCATTTCGGATTCGCGCGTCTGCTTGATGCCGATGTCGACCAGGTCGCGCACGATGGTATCCACGTCACGGCCGACATAGCCGACTTCAGTGAACTTCGTGGCCTCGATCTTGATGAACGGGGCGTCGGCCAGCTTGGCCAGGCGGCGCGCGATCTCCGTCTTGCCCACGCCGGTCGGGCCGATCATCAGGATGTTCTTCGGCGTGATCTCGTGGCGCAGCGGCTCGGCGACCTGCTGGCGGCGCCAGCGGTTACGCAGCGCGATGGCGACGGCGCGCTTGGCGCGGCCCTGTCCGACCACGTGCTTGTCGAGTTCGGAGACGATTTCTTGCGGGGTCATGTTCATGATGTCGTGCCTAAAAACGGTTCGCTTCAGTCGAGGGTTTCGATGGTGTGCGACAGGTTGGTATAGATGCAGAGATCGCCGGCGATGGTCAGCGCCTTCTTCACGATTTCCACGGGCGGCAGGTCGGTGTTTTCCTGCAGCGCCTTGGCTGCGGATTGGGCAAAGGCGCCGCCGGAACCGATGGCGCCGATCCCGCTCTCGGGCTCGAGCACATCGCCGTTGCCCGTGATGATCAATGTCGATTCACGGTCCGCCACCAGGAGCATGGCTTCCAGGCGCCGCAGGATGCGGTCGGTTCGCCAGTCCTTGGCCAGTTCCACCGAGGCGCGCATCAGGTTGCCCTGGTGCTTCTCGAGCTTGGCTTCGAAGCGCTCGATCAGGGTGAACGCGTCGGCCGTGCCGCCGGCGAAGCCGGCCAGGACCTTGCCCTGGTAGAGCTTGCGCACCTTGCGCGCCGTTCCCTTCATGACGATATTGCCAAGTGTTACCTGGCCATCGCCTCCCAGCGCAACAACGTTGCCGCGACGAACCGACAGGATGGTGGTGCCGTGAAATTGTTCCATGCTTTCCTCTGGTGTAACCGTATTCCTCCACAGGTGTGGGCGGGGTGCCGGATTACAAGCCGAGGGAGGCAAAAAGCGGCGGCAGGCTGGCTGCTCAGTTCTTGCGCGGAACGATCCTGGCGATGTCTTTCAGGCCAATCACGTTGAAAAGCGCCGTAACGAGATGGTTGACGTGATGGAATTCGATGGTCTTGCCCACGCCGCAGAAGGGGGCAAGCCCGGTCAGCAGGCGTCCGGCGGCATTGAAGTCGACCCGGTTGAGGTTGGAGCAGTCGATGATGGCCGGGCTGTGCTCGTCGGAATAGGCGGCGATGGCAAGGATGAGATTGTCGATGCGCCCTTCGACGACGGCAGGCATCGGAAAACCTTCCGCCGATTTTGCGGCCGAAGCCTCGGCGCTGGCCGTCGTGATCTTGCTCTTCGGGGGTACGAAGGCAGGGGGCGAGACCTCGAAGGTCACGCAGTAGTCGATGCTCGTTTCCTCGAATTCCTTTTCCAGGTTCAACAGGCGCAGGATCTCGAGCAGCAGCAGCCAGGAATCCTCGGTATCGTCGCGCCGCCCGACCTCGATGATCGCGCGGATCTTGTCCGCCAGCTCGGGGGCGCCGACGAGGATCAGGTCATGCTCTGTCTTCTGCAGCTTCCTGAACAGGTCGAGCACCAGCTTGCAGCCTTCGGCGGTGGCTTCCGTCACCTTCGCGAATTCGAGCCGCAGCGCGCGGTAGTTCTCGCCAAGCTTCAACGCGCGTTCGACATGCTTGATGCATGCGCCGTCGAGCTTGCCCGAGAACGGCACCATCGGCGTGGCGCCTTTTGCAGCTTGCGCCGGTTGCACCGGTGCGTTTTCGTTGCGGCTGGAAGCGGTCCATCCGGGCGGCGAGGTCTCGAACTTGCTGGCGAAGTCGATGGACAGGTTTTCGAATTCCTGCTTCTTGCCCGTGATCTGGTACAGGTCGAACAGCATCCACCAGGCGGTGCGTGTCAGCTCGCCCAGCATGTCTTCCGCAATGGCCGATTTCAGCATCTGCTCGACGACGTCGACCTGCCCGTTGGCGTACATGATGGCCGCTTCTTCGATGACGGCCGCGGCATCGGAGGCCGGCGAGGCGATGTCGGCGACCGCGGTCTGGCCGTCGAGGAGGAAATCGGTGGTGGTGCCCATCTCCGGCGCCAGCGGCTGCAAGGGCGCGGCCTGGGCCGCTCCGGGCATGCTGCGCGGCTTTGCCGGGGCGGGCGCGGTGTGGGGTTTTGCGGGCGCGGGCGGTGGGGGCGGCTTCTTCTGTTGCGTGATGGGGGGCTGGGTCGTAATGCTGACGAACTCGGATGACATTTCCGATTCGATCGCATCGATCTTCATCGCCGTGGCGAGGGCTGTCTTGGCATCGCGCTTGACCGTCGGCGGACGCGTGTTCGTGGCGCCGCCCTGGGAAGAACCCGGCTGCTTCTTCGCGCGAGAAGTATCCTTTTCCGCAGGCTTTGCCTGGCGACTGTCCTTCTTACCGAAAAGCGAAAAGATCCCCACGTTATCCCTGAGATGGCTGTTCTTCGCCTCCTGCGGCAGGGGCGAAAATCTTATGGTTCTAAGGTAACACAATTAGTACGCCGGCTTGCCATTACAGCGGCAGTGTGTGCGTTTGTCAAACGGGCGGGCAAGCCGGCGGCGATGCCTACAGGCTTGTGCGAATGCCAACGATGAAGCTGCGCCCTGGTTGCGGTGCAACATCCCTCAGCAGCGAGGTGGACAGGCGGATGTCCTCGTCCAGCAGGTTCTTCGCGAGGAGGAACCACGTCCAGCGGGCATGCGCGTCGCGCACCGTGTAGGAGAGTTGCGCGTCGACCCAGGTGTAGGCCGGTGTCGGTGTGGCCTCGAACGCCGCGAGGCGCTCCTGAGCGCGGGCATGCAAGACGGACAAGCCCGCGAGCAGCGGGCCGCGCCGCAATCCCGCATCGGCGCCGGCGCGGGTGGCGGGCTGCAGCGGCAGATTGCCCGCGGTGTCCAGCCTGCCGCGCGAGGTGTCGGCGAAAATGCGCAGCGAAGGGCCTTCGCCGTGGACGTTATAGCTCCACTCGGCTTCCGCGCCGCGGATGGTCGCCCCTTCCTGTGCCCAGAGGCGCCGTGCGAATTCGCCGTCGGCATCCTCGCTTCCTTCCTCGTCCAGGCGCGTGCCGTCCATGCGGCCATGGATGAAATCCCGCGCCCGGTTATGGAACAGGTTGAGCTTCCAGCGGATCGTTCCTTGATTCTTTTGCAGCGACAGTTCCAGGTTGCGCGATCGTTCTTTGCGCAGTGCAGCATCGCCGGTGTCGAAGGTGGCCGTGGCTTCATGCGGGCCGTTCGAATACAACTCTTCGGCGGTCGGGGCGCGTTGTGCAATCGAGACAGTCGTGCCCGCGCTGTAGCCGGGCGCGAAGGTCCAGGCACCCCCGAGCGAGTAGGAGAGCAGGTCGAAACGGCGCTCCGGCGCCACTCCCTCCGGACTGCGCTTGACGGACTCCAGCCTTGCCCCCGCGCTGCCGCGCACCGGGCCGAAGTCGCGCTCCTCTACCAGGTAGACGGCTTGCGACGTGGACCTGGTGACCGGCACAGTGTCCGGACGCCCGGTCTCGGCTGAAAGGGCGGCAAAGCGGGCGCGTTCCGTGTGCAGCCCGAGCGTGCCGCGCCATCCTGCCACGGGGAGATGCGCCAGCTCCCAGCGGGTTTCCACGGCCTTGTTGCTGAAGTCGGCGGCCGGCGTCCCGTCCTGCTCCTTTTCGGTGTGCTTGTAGTCTGTCGCGCCGATGCGGACGCGCGCGGATTCTGCCTGCGTGAATGGACGCGTGACCAGGCCATCGAGGTCGATGCGGGTCTGTTCCATGTCGATGAAGGCTTGTTCGGCAGTGGGGATGCCGTAGCGGTCGCTGCGGCTGGCGATGGACGCGCCGAGGTGGCCACGACTGTTCACGTGCGATGCACCGAATCCGAGCGTGCGCGCGTGCGTGAATGAGGACGGCAGGCGTCCCGTCGCCGAGCCGGCATCGTCACGCACGGCCAATCCCGGGATGCGGTAGTCGCCGGCGTTGCGGGCGCTGCCGTCCGCGTGCAGGCCGATACTGCCGCTGGCCGCATCGGCCGAGAACGATGCGCTGCGCTCACGGTCCGCGGAGCCGGCGCGCACTTCGACCGTCCCGGTGGGTGCCGGGACGAGTTCCGTCGGAATCCTGTCATTGACAATATTGACCAGCCCTCCGATTGCGCCCGAGCCATACAGCAAGGCGGCCGGCCCGCGCAGGATTTCGATCTGCCGTGCCGTGGCCGCATCGATGGCGACGGCATGATCGCCGGACAGTGCCGACAGGTCGGACACGGTCATGCCGTCCTGGAGGATCTTGATGCGCGGGCCATCGAGCCCCCGGATGACGGGCCGGGAGGCGCCGGCGGCGAAACCCGAGGCCGAGACGCCGGGTTCGTGGGCCAGGGTTTCGCCGAGCGATGCGCCGAGCTTGTTGCGCAGCCCGGTTCCGGAGAGCACGCGAGCCGGCGCCAGCAGCTGCGCATGTTCGCCGCTGCCGAACGGCGCGGCGGTGACGACGACCTCGGGCAGCGCCTTGTCGTCTGCGTGGACAATGGGAGAAATCGGGACGAGCGCGCACAGCACGGCGCTCGCCATCAACATAGGTTGCATGGTCATGATAAGTCCTGATGGGAATGAAAGACGTCGTCCGCCGCCGCCTGAAGGCGAGGGCGAAGCTGGGTCAAGCGATCACGCGTCGGAATGACGCATCAGGACAGCGGCGGTGCGCGCGAGGAAAAATGCAGGACGGGCGGGGCGTCCCAGGACGCGAATGCGGCCCAGAGCGCCAGGATGCGCGTACTGGCCTGCAGGGGAGCGGCGAAAGGAGGGAGGTGGATCGCATCGGCCACGGCGGCGGCATCGAAGGCCGCGCAGGAATGGCCGGTATCGCTGTCGTGCCCGTCCGACGCTGCCGACATATACGCGGCGTGGTCGACGCGATGCGACAGGCCTGCCCACTGCGCAAACAGCAAGGCCGCCACCAGCATGCATGCGATGGCGGCGCGGCGCTGCACGGCGGTTTGCGCAGCAGGCATCGAGTTACTTCAGGGAGACCGGCGTCGCGTCCGTCAGGCGGTAGTACATGCCCATCGGATCATCCTTCAGGACGCTCATCTTGCCGGACACGACGACCGGTTCGAAGGTGTACTTCACCGGCGTCTTGCTCTTCACTTCGACCACACCCTCAGGGCCGGCGGGCAGGCAGAACGAGCACGACTGCGGCGTGAGCGAAATCAGGAAGTGCTTCTGCTTCTCGCCCGGTTCGAGCGGCATCATGAAGCCCTGCACCTTGACTTCCTTGTCGTTGAGCTCGGTGATCTCCTTGGCGAACTCGGGCAGGATGCGATCCTTGGTCTTGACCTGCTTGACTTTGGCGAGGGTGTTCCAGGACACCACGCCCTTGATTTCGGGGAGCGGCTGCATCGGCGGCGGCGGGGCGTTGGGCACGGGGACGTGGCCGCCAGCGGGCGCGCCCTGGGCGAGCGCCAGCGCGGGAGCGGCCAGCAGGGCAAGGATCAGGTGTTGCCAGGATGTCTTCATGACACCTCCGAAAAGTAAGTCCATCAATGCTTGTGTTTTGCCCCGCACAGCTTGCCGATGGCGAGGCCCTTGCAAGCCTTTGCCAGTTCGGCATGGCAGGTTTCCTCGTCCTTGCCGCCGGCGAGGCACTGTGCGGCGGCTTCATGCGCCGCGGCGATCGCCTTGTGCTGGTCGATCATGGCCTTCCTGTGCGCGGGGTCTTCCTTGGCGTAGGCAACGAGCGACGTTGCAGCCAGTAACAGGGACAGCAGGTGCTTCAATTCGTTCTCCTTGAGCAGGTTCAGTGGGACAGGGTGGTCGCGATGTCGGTGCGGTAAGCACGCAGCGCCGGCAGCAGCGCCGCCGCCAGGCCGATCGCCAGCGCCACCGGTATCAGCCATGCCTCCGACGAGGCGACATACAATCCGGTCAGCGCCAGGTTCTGGCCGTCGGACGCCAGGCGGCCGAGGATTTCCAAAGCGGCATGCCCGGCGATCCAGCCGAGGGCGGCGCCGGCACTTGCCAGCAGCAGTCCTTCCACCAGCAGCAGCGCCATCAGCTTGCGCGGCGCCGCGCCGAGCGTGCGCAGAATGGCAAGATCGGTCTTGCGCTCTTCCAGCGCGCTGTAGAGTGCGACGAACATCGATAGCGCCGCCGACAGCAGCATGATGGCGGCAATGCCGCGCAGGACGTCGACGCCGACGCCGAGCAGGCGGAACAGTTTGGCGGATTCGAAGGCGGGTTGCGCGGCCTGCAATTCGGGCTGGCTGTTGACCGCGCGCGGCAGCATCGCTGCAGCCAGCGGCGATGCGTACTGCACCAGCAGGGCGGTCAGTTCGCGCTCTTCATCCATCGCCGCTTTTTCTTCCTTGTCGTCGGGGTCGATGCCGTGCGCGACTTCGTGCACCTGCCATACCGATTCGACGGGAGTCAGCACCAGCCGGTCCAGCACCGACCCGGTCGGCTTGAGCACACCGACCACGGTGAACGGCGCATCGCTGTGGCCGTCGCCGCCGCCGGCAATACCATGCGAACCGACGAAACGCGATCCTGTCGTCAGGCCCGCCCCGGCCGCCGCTTGCGCGCCGAGCACTGCCTGCATGGGGGCTTTGAACATCTCGCCCCTGTCCAGCTCGCCGCCGTAGTGCGCGATGTAATCCGGCGTCGTGCCGGCAATGCGGTAGCCGTGGAAGCTGTCGCCCAGCGCCAGCGGAATGACCTTCTTCACGAGGCGGTTCTGCCGCAGCTGCGCCTCGGCCGCTAGCGGGATGTTCCCGGTCGGGATGTCGATATGGTAGATCGACGACAGGATGAGCTGCAGCGGCGAGCCCTTGGCGCCGACCACGAGGTCGATGCCCCGGGCGTCGCGCAGCGCCTTTTCCTCCAGTTGTTGCGAGGCCGCCAGCACGAAGGACATCATCGCCACGCCGACTGCCATCAGTACGAGGTTCGCCGCGGTCGACAGGGGTTTGTGGCGCAGGGATTTCAGGGCCAGGGTGAGAGCATTGATGCGCTTCATGCGGCCTCCGTTGCGGTACGCGGCAGGCGCAGCACCTTCGCGCCGGGGAGTGCGGCAAGCACGCGCGCATCGTGGGTCGCAATCACCAGCGATGCCCCGTTCGCGGCGGCTTGTGAGGTCAGCAGCCCGGTCGCCGCGGCGCAGGCGTCATCGTCGAGATTAGCGGTTGGCTCGTCGGCCAGCAACAGGGCCGGGTGATTGAACAGGGCGCGTGCGATCGCGGTGCGCTGCTGCTGGCCCTGGCTCAACTGATGCGGCTTCGCGCGGGCCTTGTCACCGAGGCCGAGTGCCTGCAGGAGTTCGTCGGCACGCGCGACGTCGGCCGTGCGGCCGTTCGCATAGGCGGCGACGAGGAGGTTTTCGCGCACCGTCAGGCTGGGCACCAGCGCCAGTCTTTGCGGCAGGAAGCCGATGGTGCGCCCGCGCCAGGCATCTGCAGCGCGGGGCGCCAGCGAGCGCAGGTCGGTCCCTGCAACGCGTAGTTCGCCTTGCTGCATGGTGAGGATCGCTGCCAGCAGGTGCAGCAGCGTCGACTTCCCGCAGCCGGACGGACCGAGGATGACGGCGTGCTCGCCTTTGGCAAGGGAGAATTCGGGTACGGACAGTTGAGTGCCCGTGGCATTGCGATAGCGGTAGTGGAGGCCTGATATTTGCAACATGGTTGCATTATATCTTGGCCAACGCCGCGATGTTCATTGAAACGCGGAGCCCCAAAAGCAAACAAGCGCACGAGGATCGTGCGCTTGTCGCTTGCTGCCCGGTTGCCCGGGCGAGAGCCCGCGGGTCAGTCCCCGTAGAGCTTCTGCTTCAGCTCGCGCCGTTGCTGGGCTTCGAGCGAGAGCGTGGCCGTGGGGCGTGCCAGGAGGCGCGGAATGCCGATCGGTTCGCCGGTCTCTTCGCACCAGCCGTATTCGCCGGCGTCGATGCTGGCGATGGCCTGCTGCACCTTCTTCAGCAGCTTGCGCTCACGGTCGCGCGTGCGCAGTTCCAGCGCGTGCTCTTCCTCGATCGTGGCGCGGTCGGCCGGATCGGGGACGAGCACGGTTTCGCGCAGGTGCTCCGTGGTTTCGCCGGCATTCTTCAGCAGGTCACGTTCGAGCTGTTGCAGCCGCGCCTTGAAGAAGGCGAGCTGCGCGTCGTTCATGTAGTCCTTGTCGCTCATCTTGAGGATTTCTTCCTCGGTGAGCAGTCGGCCCTCAGCAGGGGCGGCGGTCGGTTTAGTTGTTTTGGTAGCCACTTCGCTTACTTTCGAAACTGCGGATTTTTCCATTTTATCTGTTAACCCGGCGGGCACATTGCTGCTGCTCATGCTTGCACCGGATGTCTCCTTGGAACTCAAGCTCGAAGCTTGTACTGCCTGCTTCGATTCTGTTGCTCCCTTGGCCGGTTTGGGGACCGCTGCCTTGGCGGCGGCTGCCCGGGTCGCGGCCGGTACTGTTTTTGTTGTGTCAGCTCCCTTGGCGTTTGTCCTGGCCGCAGGCGTAACACTGCTTTTTACCGTGGTTTTACCTGGTTTGGCAATGGATTTCGTTGTCGCGGATGAGGACTTGGGAGCGGGTTTAGGGGCGGCGGGAGCGGTCTTGTCCACCTTGTCCGCAACCGTTTTCAGGGCCGATTTGGTTGCCGGCGCTGCAGCCTTGCCTTTGGCCGGCGTTTTAGCCGATGTGCTCTTGGTGGCGGATCTTGTCACGGTTGCGTTCATGGTCCCCTCGTATGATGAACCGCCCGACCTGTCGATCCCGACCCGAAAACCGCGAAAACCGCGAAAACCGTCCCCACCGTTCTCAGGCAGGCTTGGATACCATCGGGCGCCGCGTGCGACTACTGTCGACGCATCTTGCCAAACGACTACCTCCACTGCTTGAATCTACATCAATACCTGTTCAATAGTTTATACCAAACACTGTTCCAAACCGCTAATAAAAGTTTCTTTCGGGAGATTCTTGCCGATGAATACCATTTTGCTCCCGCGCGCTTCGCCATCCGCCCATTTGGCGCCGATGTCGGTGCCCATGGTCTGGTGCACGCCCTGGAACACCACCTTGCGGTCGGCGCCCTGCATCCACAGCACGCCCTTGTAGCGCAGCATGCGCGGGCCGAACACCTGCACGATACTGCCCAGGAATTCGTCCAGGCGCGCCGTATCGAAGGGGCGGTCGCTGCGGAAGACGAAGGCGGCAATGTCATCGGCGTGGTTGGAATGACTGTGCTCGTGATGATGATGCTCGTGGCCGCAATGCTCGCCGCATTCGTGGTGCGCGTGCTCTTCCTCGGCCAGGAAGTCGGGGTCGATCTCGATCTTGTCGTTCAGGTTGAAGCCGCGCAGGTCCACGAATTCGCCGATGGGAAGGGTGCCGAAATCGACTTTCAGGATCGGTGCCCGCGGATTGATGCGCTTCAGGCGCGCGCTGAGTGCTTCGACATCGCCGGCGCCCACAAGGTCGGTCTTGGATAGCAGCAGCCGGTCGGCGAAGCCTACCTGGCGCTGCGCTTCTTCATGCTGGTCGAGCTGCTGCATCGCGTGTTTGGCGTCGACGACGGTGATGACCGCATCGAGCATGTAATGCATGGCGACTTCATCGTCCATGAAGAAGGTCTGCGCCACCGGGCCGGGGTTGGCCAGGCCGGTGGTCTCGATCACCACGTGGTCGAATGAAAGTTCGCCGGCATTGCGCTTTTGCGCCAGCGTGCCGAGCGCGAGGATCAGGTCGCCGCGCACGGTGCAGCAGACGCAGCCGTTGCTCATCTCGACGATCTGTTCATTGCTTTCCTGGACGAGGATTTCGTTGTCGATGTTTTCTTCGCCGAACTCGTTCTCGATCACGGCGATGCGGTGTCCATGCGGCTCCTTCAGGATGCGGTTGAGCAGCGTGGTCTTGCCGGCGCCCAGGAAGCCGGTGAGTATGGTTGCAGGAACGAGTGTCATCAGTATTTCTAGTGCGCGCAGTCGGCGCACCATCCCTTGATCGTGAATTCGATGTCATGGCTGCGAAAACCCTTGCCCAGCGATTGCTGCAAGGCGTTCTGCAGGCTCTCTGCCTCGGCGATGCTGTCGAGGCAGAATACTTTCGCGCAGCGCGTGCACTTGAAGTGCCCGTGCTGGTGGTGCGGCTCGCTGCCGTGCTCGGCGCCGGCGCTGTAGCGGAACACGCGGTCGTCGCCGGCGATCTTGTGGGCCAGCCCGGCATCGGTCAGGCAATCGAGGGCGCGGTACAGCGTGACCCGGTCCATGTCGGAAAAGGATTCCTGCACGTCCTGGTGCGAGAACGCGCGCCCGGCCTCGAGCAGCGCGGCCAGCACCTTCACCCGCGCCTCGGTGATGCGCACCGAAGCTCCGCGCAGCTGCGCTTCGGCACGCGCGACGGCGTCCGGCGCCTTGCGGCCGGCGCGGTTGTCGGACTTGGCTTTGCTGCTCGCTTTGCTGCTCATTAATGAATTGCGGTAAAAAATGTGACGGAAAATTATGACGCAATTTTGCAATCGAGTTGCAAAAATTGATCCGAATGCAATTTTATTTCCCTCAAGGCTTGTGCAGCATCAAGCCCTTCAGGTACTCGCCTTCCGGGAAGCTGGTGGTCATGGGATGGTCCACCCCGGCATGCAGCCGCCGCAAGATGCGCGCATCGACCTTCGCGTCGTTGGCGGCGCCGGCGACGATCTTCTGGAACAGGTCGGCGCTGATCGCGCCCGAGCAGGAATAGGTGTACAGCAGCCCGCCTTCGCGCAGCAGCTGCAGGCCGATCAGGTTGATGTCCTTGTAGGCGCGCGCCGCGCGTTCCACCTGGTCCGGCGAGGCGGCGAACTTCGGCGGGTCGAGCACGATCAGGTCAAAGGACTTTCCCTGTTCGCGCAGGCTGCGCAAGGTCTTGAACACATCCGCATCCCACCACTCGGCCTTCGCGGCATCGAAGCCGTTCAGTTCGACGTTGCGCTTGCCGATGGCCAGCGCCTCGCCCGATGAATCGATCGAGACCACGCTCCTGGCGCCGCCCTTCAGTGCCGCCAGCGAGAATCCGCCGGTGTAGCAGAAGCAGTTCAGCACGTCGCGGCCGGCGGCGTGCTCCATCACCATGCGGCGGTTGTCGCGCTGGTCGATGTAAAAACCGGTCTTGTGTCCCGTCTTGATGTCCACCGCGTAGCGCACGCCGTTTTCCGAGACCAGCGTTTCGTCGCCCGGTTCATCGCCTGCCAGCGAGCCGGTGACCGGCGGCAGGCCTTCGCGGCCTCGCACGCTGGCGTCGGAGCGCTCGTAGACGTTCGGGCAGCCGGTCTCGGCAATCAGCGTCTGCACGATGGGTGCCTTCCAGGCTTCGACACCGGCCGACTGGAACTGGCAGACCAGATAGCCCTGCTTGCCTGCGTACCAGTCCACGACCAGTCCGGGGAAGCCGTCCGCCTCGCCGAAAATGAGACGGATGGCGTCAGTGTCGCGCACGGCCTGCATGCGGTAGGCCACGGCCTTCTTCACGCGTCGCTTGATCAGCGCGTGGTCGACCGGTTCGTTCTCGTCAAAGCTCCAGACCCGCGCGCGGATCTGCGACTTCTGGCTGTAAGCGGCACGCGCCAGGAACTGACCGGTAGCGGAGCGCACGATGGCGGTGGCGCCGGCCTTGTTCTTTTCTTCCGGCTTGCCTTCGATGCGGTCGATGGCGGTGGGGAAGATCCAGGGGTGGCGCCGCAAAAGGCTTTTTTCTTTCCCGGGTTTCAGGGTGATGGTCAGCATGGAAGATTCCGATAAAGGGTGTACGCGTGAAGGGCGTACTGGTTATTTGTCCGAGCTTGTCTTTTTCGCGCGCGGATGGGCGGCGTCGTACACCTGGGCCAGCCGCTGGAAGTCGAGCGAGGTGTAGACCTGCGTCGCGGCGATCGAGGCATGGCCGAGCATTTCCTGCACGGCCCGCAGGTCGCCGGACGATTGCAGCACGTGCGAGGCGAATGAATGACGCAGCACGTGCGGATGAACGTTCGCCGGGATGCCCAGCGCCTGCGCATGCGCCTTGAGCCGCAACTGGATCACCCGCGGCGACATTCGCGTGCCGCGCTCGGTCAGGAATAGCGGATGCGGATCGAGCTTCACCAGCGTGTGGCGTACCGCGAGCCAGGCGGCGATGGCCTGCATCGCATGCTGGCCGACGGGCACGCGGCGCCGCTTGCTCCCTTTGCCGATGACTTCCACCTCCTGGTCGGCGATATGCAGCCAGCCGGCGGACTCGTAGCCGCCATCCTTCGCATACTGTGCGTCGAGCCCCGCGAGTTCCGATACCCGCAGACCGCTCGAGTACAGCAATTCGAACATCGCCCGGTTGCACAACTGGCTTGCCGACTGCGCATCGCGCCCCGGCCTCGGCTCCGACACCACGCGCACAGCATCGTCGGCCGACAAGGCCTTGGGCAAGGGCTTGTCGCGCTTGGGCGGTTTGACGCCATCCACGGGATTGGCGGGGATCAGACCGTCCTGCGCCAGCCAGTCGAAGAAGCCGCGGCAGGCCGAAAGCTTGCGCGCGATGGAGCGCGGGTTCAGGCCGCCGGCATGCATTTCCGCGGCCAGTTTGCGGATATGAAATTGCGTGATGGCCGTGAACGCGGGCTTGCCCGGGAGGGATTCGGCAAAGTCCAGCAGGTCGTGCAGGTCGCGCGCGTAGTTGCGGACGGTGTGCAGCGCAAGCTTGCGCTGCTTTTCCAGGTGTTCGAGATAACGGGCAAGCTGCGCCCGGTTTGCCTCCTTGCTCACACCGTCCTTAGTCCAACAGGCAGGCCATGGCGGCGCTTGCCGTCTCGCCGATCTTGGCGAGGTAGTCGGTTGCCATGTCCGCGGTGAAGCGCTGCGGATCGGGCGAGCCGAGCACCAGCAGGCCGAAGGCTTCGGTCGCATCGGGACGGCGCAGCGGCAGCATGGCGATGGACTGGACCGACGCACCTTCATCGAACCACGACGCGGCTTCGAAATCCTGGTTGGGGCCGCAGTAGGGCGCCGTCAAGCCATTGCAGAAAATCCGCGCATCTTCGGAGACCTCCGCGGCGAACCAGGTGTGTGCATAATCCTCGGCCACGCCCCACAGGCGCAGGGTCGCATGCGGCAAGGAGAAGATGGTCTGCAAGCCGTTGACAAGAGTGTGCGGCATGTCGACGTCATTACGCGCCAGCAGCAGCGAACGGGTCCACTGGTGGAACTTGTCGGTGATCGCGTCGTTGTCCTGCGCGATGCGCAGCAGTTCGGCCAGGCGCAGCTCGTGCGACTTGATCTTGTCGCGCAACACTTCCATCTGGCGCTCCTGCAGCGACACGGCGCGTCCGGCGACGGGGCTGGTCAGCTTGACGCGTCCCAGCAGCTCGCTGTGCTCCTCGAAGAAATGCGGATTGTCGGAAAGGAAATCGGCGACGGCGGCGGAGTCCAGGTGGTAAGTCATATGCGCGGCTCAGGGTCAGGAAGCCGTGATTTTAACCGACAACCGAGCGGCGTTGCCGCGTGGACGCGACTGGACGCGCTATCAGAACTTGTGCCGGATGCCGATGTTGAACGCCTTGTCCCCGGACCCCGGTTCCGTGGCGTTGCCAACCGTGAAACCTGCGCCCGGGTCGTTCTCGATGCGGGCAAAGGAGGTGTAGAGGTTGGTGCGCCGGGACAGGGCATAGGTGTAGCCGAGCGCCCACTGGTCGGCGTCGGCGTTGCCGCCGCTGCGGTCGTCCTTGCGGGTGAAGGATGCGAGGACGGCGCCGGCGCCAACGGGAACGGTGACGCCGAGCATGTAATCGCGATTGTCGGCGGCTCCCGTGCCCCGGTTCAGTCCCACGCCCAGGCTTGCCGCCGCCATTCCGAAATCGTAACGTCCGCCGAGCAGGGTGCTGCGCGCGTTGTCGATACCCGTGGCGTCTTCGACGCGATGATGGGCGATCTTCATCACCAGCGGACCGCGCGCATAGCCGAGCGAGGCGCCGAGCTGCCGGTTTGCCGTGCTGTCGCCCGGCACTTCGCCGAAGCCATACGCCAGTTCACCGGTGAAGCCCCTCCAGTCCGGCGTGGCCAGCTTGACCGTGTTGTTCATGCGCGTGGTGGTCGACATGAGGTTGGTCGCGCTGCCGGCGAGCCCGGTGCCGAACGGATCGACCTGGTCCAGCAGGAGGTAATGCGGCGTGTATTGCCGGCCGAAGCTGAGGTCGCCCCAGCGGTTGCCCAGCCCTACCCAGGCCTGGCGGCCGAACAGCAGTCCGCCCTGTCCCAGGCTGCCGGTATCGGTATTGAAGCCGGCTTCCAGCGCGAACTTCGCCGACAGGCCACCGCCCAGGTCCTCCATGCCCTTGAACCCGAGCCGAGAACCGGACTGCACGCCGCTGGTCAATTTGGTAACGCTCCCGGCCGGCGCTCCCCGTTCGTAGACCACTCCTGCATCGACGATGCCGTACAAGGTTAGGGATGTCTGACCGGAAACATTGTTGGTTACCAGCAATAGCGCACTGTATGCAAGCGCAGGCGACGACCGCTTCATATTTGGCTCCCAGTCAGGTGACACGCCGGATGAACCCCGCGCTTTCAGGATAGGTCACCGGACCGGTGCGTGCGAGGAATTGGTCAAGGGATATGCCGGTTAACGATTGCTGCGCAAGGGAATGTGGCATTTTGTCCACATTGCCGGCGCAGCAGGCCGCGGGCGGGAAATCAGCATGGCAAACCGCGAAGATCTCCTCATCATCCGCGCCGCGCGGGCAGGAGAGGCGTCCGCGCAGCTCAGGCTGGGAAAACGCTACCTTTTCGGGGGCGCCGGCCTGCCGAGAAGCCTGCCGACCGCATTGTACTGGCTCGATCGGGCGGCCCGCCAAGGCGAGCCGGAAGCATGGATGCTGATCGGGGAGCATGTGCCTGTTGAAACGGCGAGGGGGGCCGCGCAGCCCGGCCGGCTGGCGCTCTGGTACGAGCGCGCATACGACGCCGGCGTCGCGCAGGCCGGCATCGTCCTTGCCCGGCTGGTGCTCGGCGGGGAGCACGGTCTCGCGGACGACGCCGTGCGCAACAAGGCGATGCGAGCCCTGCAGGCGGCGGCCCATGCGGGGAGTGCCGAGGCACAGTGGATGCTGGCGCAGTTGCCGGGACAGGTCGCCCGGGCAGAGTGCGACGAGCGTGCGGGCAATGAAGCCACGCTCGAATGGGCGGCCCGGGCGGCGCGCAACGGCGTGCCGGACGCACGCCATGCCATGGCCGAACATGCCTGGGCGAGGGGCGACCTCGCTGCCTTCCTGCAATGGGCGGGTCCGCTGGCTGAGGCCATCGTGTCCTCCGGACAGCCCGCGGGCGGCGCCAGCGAACGGGACCTGGCACTGGTCCTGCGGGCGGCACACGCGATGTCAGCGAATGGCAGCCCCGAGGCGGCCGCCATCACGCGCCTGCTCGAATGGGCCGCCCAGACCGGAGATAGCCAGGCGCAGCTGGCACTCGGCTTGTGGCTGGCACGCATGGATGCCGACGGCCGGCGGCTTGAGGGCGTGCCCGGTGCGGCCAACTACAAGCGGGCGATCCGCTGGCTATCGTTGGCGGCAGGTCACTGTCTGCCCGAGGCGTGGTACGCGCTGTCGAAGATTTACCAGAAACCGGAGGGCGCGCTGCGCAGTCCGGCGGATGCCTGCCGCTGTCTCGAAAAGGCCGCCGAGGCCGGCCACGGGCTGGCCCAGTTCGACCTGGGCGTGTCGCTGTGGCGGGCCAGGCTCGGACACCCGTCGAATGACGTGCGCGCTGCCGAATGGCTGCTCAAGGCGCAGTCGCGCGGCGTGGAAGCGGCGCCGGGCATGCTGGCGCGGATCGCCGGCAACGCCGAGCCGGCTCCGTGGGCAGAAGCTATCCTGCAGCGCCTGCCTCGTGATGCGGCCGGGAGCGAACCCTTGCTCGTCGCGCGACTGGAACTGGCGGCGCGCTTCGGGCTGTCGCGCGCCGAAGCGCTGCTGATCGATCCGAAGGCCTCGGATTGCGGACATTGCCTGGTTGTCGATGTGCGCGCGGAACATCCGCACAGCAAGCGCCGGCTGGTCCTGGTGCAGACGGCGCAAGAGCGGCGCGTGCTGGACCGCGTGGTGGCGGCCTTCGAACGTGCCGCCGGCGGGGAGGAGGGAAACTTCCGCCAGCGCCTGTACAGGTTGAAGACACTGGCGTAGGCGAGGGTAGCTCAGACGTCGATCTCGCCTTCGAACACCGTGGCGGCAGGGCCGGTCATCATGACCGGTTTGCCCTCGCCGGCCCACGCGATCGAGAGCTCGCCGCCGAGCGTGGCAACCTTGACGGGAGAGTCGAGCAGGCCGCGGCGGATGCCGGCAACCACGGCGGCGCAGGCGCCTGTCCCGCAGGCCAGCGTTTCACCGGCGCCGCGCTCGAACACGCGCAGCCGGACCGAGCGGCGGTCGACCACCTGCATGAAGCCGGCATTGACCCGCCTCGGAAAACGGGGATGGTTTTCGATCACCGGGCCGTCCAGGTGCACGGCCGCGGTCTGCGCCTCGTCGACCACCTGCACCGCGTGCGGATTGCCCATCGAGACCACCGAAAACCAGCTTGTCCTGCCGTTGATCTCCAGCGGCCACAGCGTGTCGGCACCCTCGCGCTTGCCGGAAAGGCCGGCGGCATCGAAGGGGACCTGTGCCGGTTCCAGGACGGGCGCGCCCATGTCCACGGTAATGCGGCCGTCGGATTCGAGCTTCGGCTCGATCACGCCGGCCATCGTCTCGACCCGGATCGCGCGCTTGTCGGTCAGCCCCTTGTCGGTCACGAACTTGACGAAGGCGCGCGCACCGTTGCCGCACTGCTCCACTTCGCCGCCGTCGGCGTTATAGATGCGGTAACGGAAGTCGACGCCGGGGACTTGCGGCTTCTCGACGACAAGCATCTGATCCGCGCCGACGCCGAAGCGGCGGTCAGCCAGCTTCTTCCATTGTTCCGGCGTGAAGTCGATGTGCTGGTTGATGGCGTCGATCACGACAAAATCGTTGCCGGCGCCATGCATCTTGGTGAATTTGAGTTTCATGCCGAGATTATAGAACGCTCTCCCGGCATCTGCCGCCCGCTCAGTCCTTTGTGTAAAGGCTGGGAGCGCCCGGCGGACGGGTCTTGAAGCGCTTGTGCGCCCAGAAGTATTCGGCAGGCGCTTCCAGCACGCGTTCCTCGATGAAGGCATTCATGCGGCGCGTCGCCTCCGCGATGTCGCCGCCGGGATAATTTTCCCACGGCGGATAGAAAGTGACTTTCCATCCCTTGTAGCCGGGAAGGAAGGTCGCGATCACCGGAACCACTTTCGCGCCGACGGTGCCGGCAATGCGCGCGGGGGCGGTCAGGGTGGCGGCCGGAATACCGAAGAAGGGGACGAACTCCGCATCCTTCTCGCCGAAATCCATGTCGGGCAGCATGAAGAAGGGCAGACCTTCCCGCATGGCGCGGATGATGGGTTTCACGCCTTCGCCGCGCGAGAACAGGCGCACCGGTCCGAAGCGCAGGCGGCCCTTGCGCAAGGCATCGTCGAACACCTTGTTCTGCTGTTTCGTGTAGATCGAGCACAGGTTGGTTTCCAGCACGACGGCTACGCCGGCCACGTCGAGCGAGACGAAGTGCGGGCAGAGCAGGATGGTCGGTCCCGACTGGATGACGTCGAGGGGCACGCGTGGCTCGACATGGATCAGGCGGCGCAGCCGGGACACCGGCGCCCACCACAGGAGGGCGCGCTCGAGCACGCTGCGCGCGTAGGCCTGGAAGTGCTTTTTTGCGATCGTGTAGCGTTCGGCCTCGGACAGGTCCGGCAGGCATAGCCGCAGGTTGGTCAGTGCGATACGGCGCCGCGATTTCACGAGCAGAAACAGCAGCGAACCGACGCCTTCGCCGATGCGCGCAAGAATGGGAAGGGGCAGCCAATGCAGCAGCCACATTACGCCTAGCAAAACTCTCATTGGGCCTCCGGACCTGCCACGCCGTCAGGCGCCTTGTAACGGTTGTAACTCCAGAAATACTGCGACGGGCAGCGCGCGATCAGTTCTTCCATGCCGGCATTGATGGCGCGGGCCTGTTCCGCGGGCGAGCCGGCCAGCTCGCGGTCGAAGCGCACGAAGCGCAGCGCGAAGCCCTTGCCGCCTGCGAGGCGCTCCGCATACGAGAGGATGATCGGCGCGCCGGTCATCTGCTGCAGTTTGGCCGGCAGGGTCATGGTGTAGGCGGGCTTGCCGAAGAACTCGGCCCAGACCCCTTCACCTTCCTGCGGCACCTGGTCGGGCAGGATGCCGATCGGGCCACCCTGCCTGAGGGTCTTGAGCAGCGTGCGCACGCCGGACATGGTGGCCGGCGCCAGACCGAGGTTGATGCGCGCCCGCGCGTCTTCGACCAGCGGTTTGAGCGCCGATTTCTTCGGCGGACGGTACATCACCGTGAGCGGCGTGATGGTCGCCACCTTTTGCGCCAGGATCTCGAAGCAGCCGAGGTGCGGCGTCAGGAAGATGATGCCGCGTTTTTCATCGAGGGCCGATTGCACCACGTCCCAGTTTTCGACATGCGCGGTGCGCAGCACGCGTTCCGGGCTGGCGCACCAGACGAAAGGAAGTTCGAGGATGTTCTTGCCGGCTTCGGCGATGGCCGATGAAAGGGAGCCGGCATAGCCGGCACGGGTGATATTGTCTTTCAGTCTACGGCGATAGGATGGCGATGCCAGGTAGACCAGCCAGCCCAATGCCGAACCGAGTCCGTGCAGGACGGGAAGCGGCAGGATGGACAGCAGGCGGAAAAGTCTGACGAGCATCAATTGTGCGGCAGGGAAATGTTGAGAAACTTTTGAAGACGCGTAAAATAACACATCTGGAGTACCCGCCGAGTTAACAGACAACTTGCGAGGCGGCATATAAATTTCGCTAAAGCGTCGCAGGCTCGCAATGTTGGCCGCGACATGGTCCAGCAATACTTAATAACAGGAGCTTGCGATGGCAAACGAATACCTCTTTACTTCGGAATCCGTTTCCGAAGGACACCCCGACAAAGTCGCCGACCAGATTTCCGATGCGATCCTCGACGCCATCCTGGCGCAGGATCCGAAGGCGCGCGTGGCGGCTGAAACCCTCTGCAACACCGGCCTGGTCGTTCTCGCCGGCGAAATCACCACCACCGCCAACGTCGACTACATCCATGTCGCGCGCGACACCATCAAGCGCATCGGCTACGACAATGCCGACTACGGCATCGATTACAAGAGCTGCGCCGTGCTGGTCGCCTACGACAAGCAGTCGCCGGACATCGCGCAGGGCGTGGACGAAGGCAAGGGCCTCGACCTCGACCAGGGCGCCGGCGACCAGGGCCTGATGTTCGGCTATGCCTGCGACGAAACGCCGGAACTGATGCCGGCCGCGATCTACTACGCGCACCGCATCGTCGAGCGCCAGTCGCAACTGCGCAAGGACGGCCGCCTGCCCTGGCTGCGCCCGGATGCCAAATCCCAGGTCACGCTGAAGTATGTCGACGGCGTGCCGGTCGCGATCGACACGGTCGTGCTGTCCACCCAGCACAGCCCGGAAATGGAGCACAAGGCGATCGAGGAGGCGGCGATCGAGGAAATCATCAAGCCGGTCGTGCCCAGTGAGTGGCTGAAGAATACGCGTTACCTGATCAACCCGACCGGCCGTTTCGTCATCGGCGGCCCGCAGGGCGACTGCGGCCTGACCGGCCGTAAGATCATCGTCGACACCTACGGCGGCGCAGCCCCGCACGGCGGCGGCGCGTTCTCCGGCAAGGACCCGTCCAAGGTGGACCGTTCCGCCGCCTACGCCGGCCGCTACGTCGCGAAGAATATCGTGGCCGCCGGCCTGGCCAAGCGCTGCCAGATCCAGGTGTCTTACGCCATCGGCATTGCCAAGCCGACGTCGATCATGGTCACCACCTTCGGCACCGGCAAGATCAGCGATGAAAAACTGGCGATCCTGGTGCACGAATTGTTCGACCTGCGCCCGAAGGGCATCGTGCAGATGCTGGATCTGCTCCGTCCGATCTATGCGAAGACCGCCGCTTACGGCCACTTCGGCCGCGAAGAGCCGGAATTCTCCTGGGAGCGTACCGACAAGGCCGCCGCGCTGCGCGCCGCTGCCGGACTGTAGTAACACCGCTACGCGTGCAGTGGCGGAATGGGCCTGGTTGCAGTAAGTTCTCGGGCAGGCTCAACAATTGGATGAAGTTATTGTGCGATTGATCCGCAATGTCACTGCACTGCTGGCTGTGGCGGCATGCATTCCCGCGCTTGCCGCTCCGGCAAGCGCTGCCCAGCAGGCCGAGTGGTGCAACCGCCTGACCCCCCGGCTGCCCGGCGTCAATGCCGCCGGCTGCCTGCGCAGCGGCCTGCAGCCCACCGGCGCGACTTCCCGGAACGGTTTCCCGATCCTGATGCGCTCGATTCCACCGGCGAAATCGGCCAAGAAGGGCGAGCCGGTACGGGTGCTGCTCCTGGGCGGCATCCACGGCGACGAGCTGACTGCGGCGGCCATCGTGTTCCAGTGGATGCAATTGCTGCAGGCGCCCCCGGCGCAAGCCTTCCACTGGCACGTTGCGCCGGTCGTCAATCCGGATGGTCTGCTGGCCGCCAAGCCGCAGCGTGTGAATGCCAACGGCGTCGACCTGAACCGCAATTTCCCGACGCCCGGCTGGGAGCAGGATGCCAAGCGCTACTGGATGAAGACCACGGGCAGCGACCCGCGCCGCTTTCCCGGGCAGTCGCCGCTGTCGGAGCCGGAAAGCCGCTGGCTGAACGCCGAGATGGAACGTTTCAAGCCGCATGTGATCATCTCCGTCCACGCGCCCTTCGGCGTGCTGGACTTCGACGGTCCCGCCAAGCCGCCGCGGCGTTTCGGGCGGCTGTATTACAGCCGGGTCGGGGTCTATCCCGGCTCGCTTGGCAACTATGGCGGCATGCACAAGAATGTCCCGGTGATCACCATCGAACTGCCGAACGCGCAGGCGATGCCTCCCAGGGATGAAGTGCTGCGCATCTGGAAGGACATGCTGGCGTGGATCGAGCGCAGCGTGCCGGCCGGGAGTGCGTCACCGATCCAGCGCACCTCGAACAAGGCGCTGATGGATCATTGAGGTTTGTTGATTTTTGCCGGACTTGCGTAGGCTTGCGTAGGTTATAATCCCGGCTCCAAGGAGCGTTGCAGCACGGTTTTCCCATGACCGTGTCAGGCTTGGATATCTTTTTCGCAACGGCGCTCACGTTACTTTTTTCTCTATTTCAGAAAGGAGGGCGTGATGAGCGCCGTGTTGTCCAATACCACTTCCCAGGATTTCTTCGTCGCCGATCTCGGCCTGGCCGATTGGGGCCGCAAGGAAATCAAGATTGCCGAAACGGAAATGCCCGGCCTGATGGCCATCCGTGAGGAATACGCCGCATCGCAGCCGCTCAAGGGCGCGCGCATCACCGGCTCCCTGCACATGACCATCCAGACCGCCGTGCTGATCCAGACGCTGGAAGCGCTGGGCGCCAAGGTCCGCTGGGCATCCTGCAACATCTACTCCACCCAGGACCATGCCGCCGCCGCGATCGCCGCCAACGGCACGCCGGTGTTCGCCTTCAAGGGCGAGAACCTGGACGAGTACTGGGACTTCACCCACCGCATCTTCGAATGGCCGGACGGCGGCTATTCCAACATGATCCTCGATGACGGCGGCGATGCCACCCTGCTGCTGCACCTCGGCGCGCGTGCGGAAAAGGACCAGAGCGTGCTGGCCAACCCGGATTCGGAAGAAGCGACCTGCCTGTTCAATGCGATCAAGAAAAAGCTGGCCCAATCGCCCGACTGGTATTCCACCCGCCTGGCGCAGATCAAGGGCGTGACCGAAGAAACCACGACCGGCGTGCATCGCCTGTACCAGATGCACAAGGAAGGCAAGCTGGCTTTCCCGGCCATCAACGTCAACGACTCCGTCACCAAGTCCAAGTTCGACAACCTGTACGGCTGCCGTGAATCGCTGGTCGACGGCATCAAGCGTGCGACGGACGTCATGGTGGCGGGCAAGATCGCCGTGGTGTGCGGTTACGGCGACGTAGGCAAGGGCTCGGCCCAGGCACTGCGTGCGCTGTCAGCCCAGGTCTGGGTCACCGAGATCGACCCGATCTGCGCACTGCAGGCCGCCATGGAAGGCTACCGCGTCGTGACCATGGAGTACGCGAGCGAGCATGGCGACATCTTCGTCACCGCCACCGGCAATTACCATGTGATCACGCATGAGCACATGAAGCGCATGAAGGACCAGGCGATCGTGTGCAACATCGGCCACTTCGACAACGAAATCGAAGTCGCCGCGCTGCGCCAGTACACCTGGGAGAACATCAAGCCGCAGGTCGATCACGTCATCTTCCCGGACGGCAAGCGCATCATCCTGCTGGCCGAAGGCCGCCTGGTCAACCTCGGCTGCGGCACCGGCCATCCGTCCTACGTGATGAGCTCCTCCTTCGCCAACCAGACCATCGCGCAGATCGAGCTGTACTCCAACACCGCGTCCTATCCGGTGGGCGTGTACACGCTGCCCAAGCACCTCGACGAAAAGGTCGCGCGCCTGCAGCTCAAGAAGCTCAACGCGCAGCTGACCGAACTGACCGAGGAGCAGGCCGCCTACATCGGCGTGAAGAAGGAAGGCCCGTACAAGGCCGACCACTACCGCTACTAAGAATGACGGAGTGCCCTCCGCCGCGGCGGAGGGCCGCACCGCGACAGGAAAGGTTTATCCAGGGAGGAAAACCATGCGCCTGCTTGTCACCTGGCTGATCAACGCGGCCGCGCTGTTTGCGCTGCCTTACCTGATGCAGTCCGTTCGCGTCGAAAGCTTCACCACCGCGCTGGTTGCGGCACTGGTGCTGGGCCTGGTCAATGTGTTGATCCGGCCGCTGCTCGTGCTGCTCACCCTGCCGGTGACGGTGCTCACGCTCGGATTGTTTATCTTCGTGATCAACGGCCTGCTGTTCTGGGCGGTCGCCAGTTTCGTCGGCGGCTTCCAGGTGGCCGGCTTCTGGTCGGCGATGGGCGCGGCGATCCTCTACAGCCTGATTTCGTGGGCCTTGTCCGCCTTGATACTCAAGTAACCATGACACAGAAAAATTTCAGCATCGAGTTTTTCCCGCCCAAGACCCCCGAGGGCGTGGAGAAACTGCGCGCCACCCGCGCCAGGCTGGCCGAGCTCAACCCGAAGTATTTTTCGGTGACCTTCGGCGCCGGCGGCTCCACCCAGAAGGGGACGCTCGAAACCGTCCTCGACATCAAGCGCGAGGGCCATGAGGCGGCGCCTCACCTGTCCTGCATCGGCGGCACGCGCGAGAGCATCCGCGCCATCCTGCAGGAGTACAAATCGCACGGCATCCGCCGCGTTGTCGCCCTGCGCGGTGACCTGCCCAGCGGCTACGGGGCATCGGGCGAATTCCGCTATGCGAACGAACTGGTGGAATTCATCCGCGCCGAAACCGGCGACTGGTTCCACATCGAGGTGGCCGCTTATCCCGAGATGCATCCGCAGGCGAAATCGCCGCAGGACGACCTGCAGAATTTCGTGCGCAAGGTGAAGGCCGGCGCCAATGCGGCGATCACGCAATACTTCTACAACGCGGATGCCTACTTCCGCTTCGCCGATGAAGCGCGCAAGGCGGGTGTCGACGTTCCCATCGTGGCCGGCATCATGCCGATCACGAATTACTCGCAGCTGATGCGCTTTTCGGACATGTGTGGGGCGGAAATCCCGCGCTGGATTCGCCTGAAGCTGGCGAGCTACGGCGACGACGCGGAGTCGATCAAGGCATTCGGCCTCGATGTCGTGACCGGCCTCTGCGAGCGCCTGCTGGCGGGCGGCGTGCCGGGCATGCACTTCTATACGCTCAATCAGGCCGCTGCTACCACGGCGCTTTGGAAGCGCCTGAACCTGCCCGCAGGCTGAGCCGGTTGGCAGGGAAGGCCTGCGCATTCCGGCGCGGGCCTGCCTTTCACCTTTCCGTGATCAAGACGTCCAGCGCGATGTCGTGGTCGTCCGCAGCGAAACTCGTGCGGGCGCATGCGTAAGCGATCCCTATCGTCACCGGCCGCGGCGCGCGTTCCAACGTGCGGTCGTAAAAACCGCCGCCATACCCCAGCCTGAATCTTTCGTCATTGAATCCCACACAAGGGATGAGCAGCGCTTCCGGCTGCACTTCATCGCCCGACAGCGGAATGGAGACGCCGAACGCATCCTTTGTCATCGCGTCGCCGGGCTTCCATTCGATGAAACGCAGCGGCGCTGCGCCGGCTACCACCGGCAATGCCAGCCTTACTCCACGTGCCAACAACGCGCGATAGCAATCCATCAGGTCAGGCTCCCCGCGGATCGGCCAGTACACGCCCATCGTCCTGACCGGATGTGCGCTCCACCAGGCGAGGACGCGCTCGCCGATGACGGCATCGCCCGCCCGGCGAACTTCGGTTGGAATCGCTTGTCTGTTCGCGAGCAGCTCGCGCCGCAGGGCGGCTTTTTGTGCGGTATTGTCCGGCATGGTGACATGCTATCCTACGAGACGTAGAACCAGTGATGAAGGCCTTATAGATGTTTCAAATGAAATGGATTGCAGGTGTTGCACTTGCCGCAGCGTCGGTGCTGTTTGCCCCGGCCACGCTGGCAAAGAAGCCTGCCGCCTTTGCCAGCGATGACGAAGTCTTCCTGGCATTGCGCGACGCCGCTCGCAATGGCGACGCGAACCGCGCAGCCGAACTTGCGTCCCGCCTTGGCAATTATGCCATTCCCTCCTACGTCGATTATTTCCGCCTGCGCCCGCGCATCAACACCGCCGGCGAGCAGGAGATCCGCGATTACCTTTCCCGTTACGAAGGCAGCGCCATTGCCGACCGCCTGCGCAACGACTGGCTGCTCGAGCTGGGGCGCACGCGCAACTGGACGCTGTTCGACGAACAATATCCCCAGTTTGTGCTCAACGATGACAACCAGGTCAAGTGCTATGCGCTGACGTCGAAGGCGCTGAAGGGACAGGACGTCGTCGACGATGCGCGCGGCGTACTGGTCAACACCCAGAACTACGGCGAAGCCTGCGCCTTGCTGATCGTCACCCTGGTGGAGGCAAAGCAGTTCACGCAGGATGACGTCTGGACCTATGTGCGGATGATCGGCGAGTCCGGGTTTGCCAATACCCTGCGCCGCATCGCTTCCGTCACCGACGCCAGCGAGACTGCGCTGGTGCAGGCCTTCGAGAAGCCGGACGGCATTCTTGCCCGCGGCCCCGGCGGCAACCGCGCCTCGCGCGAGGTCTTCATCCTTGCGCTGGGACGCAGTGCGAAGAACGATCCGTCGCGCGCCGTCAGCGCGCTGGTGAAGGCAGCCGAGCAGCTGAACGAACGCGAACGCGAACATGCGTGGGCGCAGATCGCGCTGCAGGCGTCCATGAAGCTCGCGCCGGATGCGATCGTCTACTGGCACCGCACCAACGGCGCGCGGCTCTCGCCGGACGGCTACCAGTGGAAAGCACGCGCTGCGCTGCGCGCCGGCGAGTGGAAGCTGGTGAAGTCCACCGTCGAAGCGATGCCTGCCAATCTGAAGAACGATGCCGCATGGATCTACTGGCTGGGCCGGGCGCACCTTGCTGAAGGCGACCAGGAAGAGGCCAAGCGTCTGTTCGGCTCGATTGCCGACCAGACCAATTTCTACGGGCAGCTTGCGCTTGAGGAACTGGGCAGGAAGGTCACGGTTCCGCCGCGGGCGAAAGCGCCCACCGCGGAGGAAATCGCACCGATGGCAGAGAACGCCGGCTTCCGCCGCGCGCTGAAATTCTTCGATCTGAACATGCGTTTCGAAGGCTATCGCGAGTGGAACTGGGAACTGCGCAAGATGGATGAACGCCAGCATCTCGCCGCGGCGGAGTACGCGCGCCAGAAGAATGTGCTCGACCGCATGGTGAATACCTCCGACCGCACCAAGTCCGAGCTCGACTTCACGCAGCGTTTCCCCACGCCGTTCCGCGACGTGATGGTGGCGGCGACCGAGCGCCTGAGCCTGGACATGGCCTGGGTGTACGGATTGATCCGCCAGGAATCGCGTTTCATCATGAATGCACGCTCGCATGTCGGCGCCTCGGGCTTGATGCAACTGATGCCGGCAACCGCGCAGTTCGTTGCACGCAAGATCGGCATGGGCAATTTCTCGCAGCATCAGGTCAACGACATCGGCACCAATATCACGCTCGGCACCAACTATCTGAACATGGTGCTGCACGACCTCGAAGGTTCGCAGGCGCTGGCGACGGCTGCCTACAACGCGGGACCGGGCCGGCCGCGCGCCTGGCGCTCGACGCTGCCGCGCGTGGTCGAGGGAGCGATCTTCGCCGAATCGATCCCCTTCACCGAGACGCGCGACTACGTGAAGAAAGTGCTATCCAATGCGACGTATTACGCTGCCCTGTTCGAGGACAAGCCGCAGTCGCTGAAGGCGCGGCTCGGCAGCGTGGCGCCGAAGGGTTTCGCCACGAGCGAACTGCCCTGAGCACCGGCCTTGCCGCCAACCGGAAAAGCCACATCCGCGGATGTGGCTTTTTTCTTTTCCGGCCGCAATCATGAATTTCCCGAAACCGCACGTTGAAGGCTGCCGCCTGCTGGAGTAAAAAGAAACATGCAGGCAGTGCAGGCATGCGAAGGAGGAGGCATCATGGCATATCGAAACATTCTGGTCCTCGGCGGCACCGGTTTCATCGGCAGCCACATCATTGCGAAACTGGTCGATTCCGAATGCCGCGTCACCGTCCCGACGCGGCGCGAGGGGCATGCGACACACCTGTTGCTGTTGCCGGCTGTCGAGGACGTGATCGTCGCCAACATCCACGACGATGCCACGCTCGACCGGCTGATGCATGGCCAGGATGCCGTCATCAACCTGGTCGGCATCCTGCACGGCAAGCCGGGGCCGGCGGGGACGCGCTACGGGCCGGAATTCGCCAAGGCCCACGTCGAATTGCCCCGGCGGGTCGTGGCGGCATGCGCGAGGAACGGCATTCGCCGCTACCTGCACATGAGCGCGCTGGGGGCGTCGCCCGACGGGCCGTCCATGTACCAGCGGTCCAAGGGCGACGGCGAAGCGGCCGCCATGTCGCAGCCCGAGGTCGCCACCACCATCTTCCGGCCTTCGGTCGTGTTCGGCGACAACGACCATTTTCTGAACATGTTCGCCTCGTTGCAACGGATGCTGCCGCTGATGCTGCTGGCCGGCGCCGATGCGAAGTTCCAGCCGGTCTATGTGGAGGACGTGGCGCGCGCCTTCGTCGCGGCCCTCAGGGACAACCGGACGATCGGTAAGATCTACGAACTGGCGGGGCCGAAGGTCTATACGCTACGCGAGCTGGTGAGGATGGCCGGCGAGTATTCCGGCCACCGGCGTCCGGTGGTCGGCATGCCGGACGCATTCGCCCGCCTGCAGGCTTTTTTCCTGGAGCACCTGCCCGGCGGACCGCTGATGAGCAGGGACAATCTGGATTCGATGACGGTCGACAACGTACGCAGGAGTGCCCTGGCCGATGAGCTGGGCATCCAGTGGACACCCATCGAAGCGATCGCGCCGCACTACCTGCGCGCGAAGGCGCGACACACCGCCGCTGCCGCCTGAATTTCCCGGGCGGCTTTCCCGGTTTGGCAAAGTCGCCCAAAAGCTATATCCTCGAATCCCGCACGCCGGCTCGCGCCGGGCGGACCCTTCTGCGTGAAAAATAATCGAACAACGGACGGCAAGCATGCAAAGCACAGAACTCGACCCGACCCTTTCGCAAACCCTCAGCGCCGCGGAAAAGGCGGGACTGAAACTGGTGATCGGCAACAAGAATTATTCCTCCTGGTCCATGCGTCCGTGGGTGGCGATGACTGCCTTCGGTATTCCGTTCGAGGAAGTGCGCATTGCGCTGGGCAAGCCGGAAACCTCGTCGATGATCGCGCAGCATACTGCGGCCGGGCGCGTGCCGGTACTGGTTGCCGGGCAGACCACGGTGTGGGATTCCCTGGCGATCTGCGAATACCTGGCGGAGCAGTTCCCCGACAAGGGAATGTGGCCGCGCGACGTCGAGGCGCGCGCCATTGCCCGCTCCATCTGCGCGGAGATGCATTCCGGCTTCACGGCGCTGCGCACGTCGATGTGGATGAACATCCGTGCCAGCTTCCCGGGCAAGGGCCGCACGCCGGAATCGCAGGCGGACATCGCGCGCATCTGCGAGATCTGGGAAGACTGTCTCGCGCGCTCGGGGCCGCATCATTTCCTGTTCGGCGACTTCTCGATCGCCGATGCCTACTACGCACCGGTCGTCATGCGCTTCCGCACCTACGGCGTGTGGCTGCCGCCGGCCTTGCAGGCCTATGTCGACCGTGTCGTCGCCCATCCCGCCGTCGCACAGTGGATCAGCGAGGCGCTCAAGGAAACTGACCGGCTCGAAAAGTACGACAGCTATCCGGGCTGAATGCGATGAAAACCTATGTCGTCGGCGGTGCGGTGCGCGACGCCCTGCTCGGCCTGCCGGTGCAGGACCACGACCATGTGGTCGTCGGCGCGACACCGGACCAGATGATCGCGCTCGGTTACCGGCCGGTCGGCAAGGATTTTCCCGTATTCCTCCACCCCGAGACGAACGAAGAGTACGCGCTGGCCCGGACCGAGCGGAAGACGGCACCCGGCTACAAGGGCTTCGTGTTCCATGCCGAACCGGACGTCACGCTGGAAGAAGACCTTGTGCGCCGCGATCTGACCATCAATGCGATGGCGCGCGCCGACGACGGCAGCATCGTCGACCCCTTCGGCGGCCGGCGCGACCTGCAGGCGCGCCTCTTCAGGCATGTTTCCGAAGCCTTCCTCGAAGACCCGGTGCGTATCCTGCGCGTGGCGCGCTTCGCGGCGCGCTTCACCGATTTCACCGTCGCTCCCGAGACCAACGCGCTCATGTGCAGGATGGTCGAGGCCGGCGAAGTCGACGCGCTGGTGCCCGAGCGCGTGTGGCAGGAGTTGTCGCGCGGACTGATGGAAGCGAGGCCGTCCCGCATGTTCGATGTCCTGCGCGCGTGCGGCGCATTGGGGCGCATCCTGCCCGAGCTCGATGCGCTCTGGGGTGTGCCGCAGCCGGCAAAACACCATCCGGAGATCGATACCGGCGTCCACGTGATGATGGTGGTCGACTATGCCGCGCGGACGGGCTGCAGCTTGCCGGTCCGGTTTGCCGCGCTGGTGCACGACCTCGGCAAAGGCGAGACGCCCGCGGAAGCATGGCCGGCGCACCACGGCCACGAAGGGCAGGGCGTGCGCCTCGTGGAGCAGGTGTGCAAGCGGCTGAAGATCCCGAGCGATTGCCGCGACCTCGCGGTCATGACGGCGCGCGAGCATGGCAACGTCGCCCGCGCGTTCGAGCTGCGCGCGGACACCATCGTCAAGCTCCTCGAGCGCTGCGATGCGTTCCGCAAGCCGGCACGCTTCGCCGAGATGCTCCTGGCCGCCGAATGCGATTCCCGCGGCAGGGCGGGATTCGAGGACACCCCCTTCCCGCAGCGCGCCTGGCTGGAGCAGGCGCTGGCGGCCGCCGCCGGGGTGAATGCGGGCGCAGTGGCCCGGCAGCACGCTGCGCAGCCGGCCCGCATTCCGGAAGCCGTCCGGGCCGCGCGGGTCGCGGCGGTCTCGGCCCTGGCCGGGAGTGAGCAGCAGTAGCGAGGCTTCAACGCACGAAGCGGCCGTTCTTGCCGATCATCGTGAGTTCGACGAATTCGCTGCCGGTATGGTCGTTCTGGCCGTAGGTCACCATCAGCCCGCCGAAGTCGACGCGCTGCATGGATTCGAGCGCCTGAATGAAACCGGCTCGGGTCGGCCGGGGGCCGGCGCGGCGCAGGGCCTCCACCAGCACCTTCGCATTCACGAAGCCCTCCATCGCCGCGTAGGACACGGTGATCTTCGATTCCTTCGCCGCCTGCGCGAATTCCTGTCCCAGAGGCGTCGACAACAGGTGCGGCGTCGGCGTGATCTGCGACACGATCACCCCGGCGCTGGCCGGGCCGAGATCCTCGACGAAGGCCTGCGAGGAATTGTTGGACATCGTCATGATCTGCATCTGTCCGCCTTGTGCGCGGATCGCCTTGATCACTTCAGCGGTGTTCTTCGCGGAGCTGACGATGACCAGCGCGGCCGGATTGGCCTTGATGACTTGCGCTGCCGCAGCGGCGTAGTCCGGTTTCACGCGCGCGAAAGCCGTGACCGACACGGGCGTGAGCTTGTGCGCGTCCATCGCCTTGCGGAAGCCCTCCAGGCCGTCCTGTCCGAACGCATCATCCACATGCAGGATGCTGATCCGGTGGACGCCGACGGTGGCAAAATGTTCGATCGCCTTGGCGATCTCGTCCTGGTACTTCGCGCGGATATTGAACAGCAGGCGATTCACCGGCGCATGGAACACGGCTGCCCCGGTGCTCGGCGCCAGCAGCGGCACGTTGTTTTGCGCCAGCAGCGGCAGGATCCCCTGCGTGTGCGGCGTGCCCCGCCCCTGGAACAGCGCGAACACACGGTCCTTCTTGATCAGCGTTTCGGCATTGGCGAGCGTGAGCGCCGGGTCGAACTTGTCGTCCAGGGTCTTCAGGACGATCTGCCGTCCATGGACGCCGCCTTTCTTGTTGACGCGGTCGATGTATGCCAGCGCCCCCTCGTTCATTTCCTTCACCGGGCCGGCGACGGTGCCGGTCACGCCCACGGTCTGCCCGATGAGAATGTTCGTGTCCGTCACGCCATCCTCGGCAAAGGCTGAAAGTGCGGTGGCGCCGAGCAATAATGCCGATAGGATCTTGCGAGAAGCTGCGTACATCGTGACGTCCTTCACCAAAACGGGGAGCAGCCATTGTTGAACCGTGCCCTGCGGACAGCAACTGTGGTTTTTACGTAAGTGCAACACGGAGCTGTGGTATTTCTGCATTGATATGGGTCAACCGTTGCGGATATTGAGAAGATGCCTCCTTCCTCTTCCGGCAGATCGCTTAAAATGGCATTGTGCATTGCACAAAAACTCGTCGCCGAGAGGAGTGCGCAATGAAATCGAATGAACTTGGAGGCCTGACGCCTTCACCCGAAATGAACGACCAGTTGTCTTCCGACAAACCCACGGTGCGCGTGAAGGCATTGTCCGAGCGCGACCGCCGCCGTCTGCTGATGCATTTCCTGGCGCTGGACGACAGCGACCGGCTGCTGCGTTTCGGCATGGTCTTGCCGGATGACCTGGTGACCCGCTACGTGCAGACGCTCGACTTTTCACGCGACACGGTATTCGGCGTCTACGACGACAACCTGGCGCTGGTCGGTGTCGGCCACCTCGCCTTTGCGCCGCGTGAAGCCAATCCGGTGCTCAGCGACGCAACGCTGAAGGCGCGCATCGCGGAGTTCGGCGTCTCGGTCTCCGCCTCCGCGCGGGGCCGCGGCGTCGGCTCCAAGCTGTTCGAGCGCGCCGCGATCCACTGCCGCAACGAGGACGTGGACACCTTGTACATGCATTGCCTGTCGTCGAACCAGACAATGATCCATATCGCAAAGAAAGCCGGGATGGAAATCCACCGCGAATACGGCGAGGCCGATGCCTACCTGAAGCTGACGCCGGCCAATCCGGGAAGCATGCTGGCCGAGGCGGTGGAAGAGCAATTCGCGAGCTTCGACTACACCCTCAAGGCAAATACGAAAGCCGCCATGAAGTGGTGGCGCAGATTGCCGGGCATGAAGGGAAAGTAAACGTGGCGGCGCGGCATGCGCCGGCCGTCACACCAGCGGCAAGGCCGTCGTGTCCTTGATGCGCTGCAGCGCAAAGCTTGATTTCACGTCCAGCACGGCGGGGTGCTTGAGCAGCGTTTCCATCATGAAATGCGAAAAGTGCTCCATGTCTTCGACGTGCACCCGCAGCAGGTAATCCATCTCCCCCGTCATCGCGTAGCACGCCACCACTTCCGGCCAGTTTTCCACCGAGGCGGCGAAATCCGCGCGCGGCGAGCGTGAATTGCCGGGCGAAGCGTCGCTGTGCTTTTCCAGCCGGACATTCACATAAGCCAGCAGGCCGAGCCCGATCTTGTCCGGGTCGAGCAACGCCACGTATTGCCGTATCACTCCGGATTCTTCCAGGTTCCTGATGCGCCGCAGGCAGGGCGAGGGGGACAGGTTCACCTTCTCCGCCACTTCCTGGTTGGTCAGCCGGCCATTCGTCTGCAGGATGGAAAGAATCTTGAGGTCGGTTTTGTCCAGGTTGATTCTTGACATGGATCACCAATTTTAAAAAAGGTTTTGCAATTTTATTGCCAAAATTCTGTTTCTGTGGGTCGATTTCGCAATCTTCTGCCTCCCTGCCTTGACTATACTGCTTTTAGCTATTTATTAAAATTTTTGAAGGAGACAGGCATGGATTTCCAACCCTGGGACAACCCGATGGGCACCGACGGCTTCGAATTCATCGAATACGCTGCCCCCGATCCCAAGGCACTCGGCG
>Ga0196971_1000215_pt1 | contig 55773 bp, 104 predicted proteins | sample S1v_1013CmetaG_FD_148660 | JGI IMG/M metagenome (GOLD analysis project Ga0196971, IMG submission 148660) | Soil microbial communities from Anza Borrego desert, Southern California, United States - S1+v_10-13C | ecosystem: Environmental > Terrestrial > Soil > Desert | place: USA: California... | reverse complement strand
TTTCGGACACTGGAGCAGGAGAGCGAGATGAAAGATTCCATCAACGACTGCCACATCAAGCGGAGACGCGCAGATGGTCAATCTCCGCACATGGACTACTCGCCGTGTGGAAACCTGACGGGCGCGTATGTCGTCGAGCCGACGCCTGAACAGATCGCTTCCATCAAGCGCGATGCTGAGGTCGGTAAAGGCTTTCCTCTCTGTGTCAGGTGCGAAGCTGAATACACAGCGGAAAGCGAGGCAGCATGAGCGCACCAACCATAACCAAACCCCGCTGGACTCCCATGCCTCACCTCTTCGATGAACGCAGGTGCAAGTGCGGCCACGATAGAAGCGAACACAGTAGCGACGGTGATAGCTGCTGGTCTAACGAACCTCTCGGCATCTGCGAATGCCCCGGTTTCAGAGAATGCGCCCATGAACAAACGGTAGTTGTCGAGCGTGCCGGTGGAGACGTGCGCGGGACGGGCTACGACGCGATCACTGAACGATGTCTTGATTGCGCTGAATTGATTAGCGAGTGAGGAGAAGGAAATGGCAAAACGAGACCCGATCATCAATGGGCGGCGCGCTTCTGAGAAGTGTGCGACGTGCGCCCACAAGTGGGGCAATCACGGTCAGAAAGAGCCGCACAAATGCTGCCGTCTAGATTGCAACTGCCCTGAGTTTAGAGAAGTTGCCGACGAAGGCGATTGGTGAATTGACCATGATCCCCGGCGCACGTCACTACATAAAGCGAGGGGCGCGACACTTAAAAGGAGAAACGGACGTGAGCGAAGAAATCAGATATGACGAGTTGGCGATAGGTGAGACGTTCATCTTCCCTTATGACCCGACTGAATACGCCTATCGCAAGGAGTCCGAAAAGCATTCAGTGTCGCTTAAACAAACACAGTGGGGCTTGTTTCGCCGCGACGTGTACCCGCAAGGAGCAGTGATGCGTGTTGAAGCGGATGCGGAAGGCAAGGCACTGCTCCTGCCGCCTTACGATCACATCCCGGTCGAAGAATGGGGCAAGGTCAAGTTGCCTCCGAACTGGTCGCAGTACGGCAAACGGATTTCATGGAAGGGCGCGAAGTTGACGATCAAGGGCGCAAGCAGCACGCGCGCCACCAAGACCTCCGTTGTCGTCTTGGATGATGGCGAGTGGCCGTCTGACCGCGAGTTGATGATGCTGATAGATGGTCGCGTGCCGACGCTCGAAGGGCATCCCGGCCACTTCGGCGGTGGCGTTGGGATAGATGGAAACAAAGCTATCGTCACCATCTACACGGACTAACGCCATGCTGCGCCGCTCTCCCATGCCCCATCCCTCGAAGCCGATGAATCGCGGTAAGGGGCTGAAACCGAAACCGTATCACAAGGATACCTTTTGTATGTCGTAGAGACCTATGCAGGGGTTCAGCCAACCGCGAGAAGCGCAACGCGCGTCGCTCGCCTACCGCAAGAGGCGCGCACATTCATCGCGCGCTTTGATGCCGAGCTATCGGTGTCGCCTATACGGTTCAGGTTGGAGTTTTCCCAATAGCCCATCTTGACCCTACACAGAGGAAACTTTAATGAGCAAATATTCAGGCGACCGCGCCGCCCAAGCGGGAGAGGAAATCGCTGACGGGCAAGCTAGCCGGCTCAAAACGTTGCTTGTCAATCGAAAGTTTGATCTGAGCTACTGCCGGCATGTTTGCGAGATTTTCATTGCGAGCGGCTTGGCTAAAGCAAGAGTAGAGCAGGTCGTTAAAGATGTTTTTGCTGACCGTGCTGCCGCCTCTACGGGAGAGAATCAATAAAGAGTTTCAAATGATGCTCTCACTAGACGACAAACGAATGAGCAAGGAAGCGGAATATCTGGAAGGCTATCGCGCTAGTTGCCGTCCATGTGGACAGATCATCGAACTGCCCGAAGGTGAACGCCCGCTGCACCCCTTCGATGCGGCTGTGGCCGACATGCCGGAAATACTCTGCTCCCGTTGCGGAGCGCGGATGTTGATCAACTGGCGCAACATCATGCTTGAGATGGCAGGGGAATATGTCAACTGAATCTGTCCGCCCCTCATTAGCTATCTGCGGGAGAGGGGCGGGTATCGGCGTAGAGGGTGAGAAAGCAAAAGTAATGACAGTCGCAATTCTATTCGCACGGCGCGATTCAATCTACAAGACGCTCCCCGGCTGTGACGTGTGGGATGCGGAGCGGGATGCGCTCAGGTGGCCGGGCGGGTGTTCCGTCGTGGCGCATCCCCCGTGCGCGGCGTGGGGGCAGATGTCGCACTTGTCGAACCGGCCAGAGAGCGAGCGGCAGTTAGCAGTGTGGGCGGTTGAGCAAGTCCGAACATGGGGCGGCGTGTTGGAGCATCCTTCACGCTCGAAACTGTGGGCGGAGGCCGGATTGCCCAAGCCGGGCGAGCGGGATGCTTTCGGCGGCTTCACTTTGGTCGTCTCTCAATGGTGGTGGGGGCATAAAGCGGACAAGTTGACTTGGCTCTATGTCGTAGGGATTGAACCGGAAAATCTACCGGCCATCCCCTACAGAATCGGAGAGCCGGAATATGTGCTGACACAGAACCACGCGAAGGGCATCAAGCGCAACTACAAGCCTGAGATTCCAAAGCCAGAGCGCGAGCATACCCCGATTGAGTTCGCTAAGTGGCTGGTTGAGGTAGCGCGTCTAGCGGGGATGCAAACGTAGCTCAAGAGGGTGCAATTTCATCAACCTAAATTCCCTATGACAGAGGAAAGTAATTTAAGGAAAACGCACATGCCAAATAAAATTGCAATGAAACCAACGCTCAACGCTGACGGGTACTCCGTCAAAAACTGTTCGATTATCTACGCGCCCGCTGGTCAGGCCGGAGAGTATGCGCGACTTGCGACCAACATGTACCGAGGGTGCGGCCATAAGTGTTTTTACTGCTATGTTCCGAGCGTCTTGAAGATGAGCCGCGCAGAGTTCGACGCAGGCGCGAAAGATCGGGCGATCTACCGCGAACAACTTCCAAAAGATGCACGCAAATACCAATCACTCGGCATTACCGAACAGGTCTTGCTCTGTTTCACCACCGATCCGTATCACCCGTTCGACACGTCCTTGACGCGCGAGACGATTCAAACACTCATCCAGCACGGGATGGCCTTCTGCACGCTCACCAAAGGCGGGAGCCGCGCGCTTCGCGACCTCGATCTGTTTCGCCCTGACCGCGATGCTTTCGCCTCAAGCCTGACGCTCTTGGATGAAGCGACATCAATGAGGATGGAGGCGGGCGCGGCTTCCCCGGCAGACCGCATTGAGACGTTGAAACGTTTCCACGAAGCCGGGCTGTATACATGGGTCAGCCTTGAACCTGTGATTGACCCTGACGTGACGCTCGAAATCATCCGCCAGACTCACACCTTCGTTGACCTGTACAAGATCGGGCGTATCAACTACTCGACGCTGACGAAGCGCACGGACTGGAAGGCGTTCACCAAGCAGGTTATCGAACTGCTCGCAGAGACCGGAAACGATCACTACATCAAGGAAGATTTGCAGCAATACCTACCCACAGATTATGTCAACGTCAAATACCGCCGACAGGTAAAAGGCTCGGGTCGCACATGGGACGAGTTCCCTTCCAGTTAGAGGAAAGCATATCTATGGACAACAAACTATTAGCAGAGATTAAAGAGCGGCGGGCGGGGCTGGGGCTGGGGCTGAAACGCTGGAAGTGGGGGCGTGACTACCTATCAGGGCGCACTCGACACTGGGCGTTAAGCGACCCCGACAATCGAGACGGGGGCGTAGGCGATAGAATCGCGCGCGTCGTGAACTATTTTCTAGTCATCCTGTCATCTTCCCCGACGGACATCGGCGGCACGCCTTTAAACGAGACGCCGCACTTCAAGTTCATCGAGTCCGCCCCTCAAGACGTTGATTGGTTAGTCGCAGAGGTCGAGAAGCGAGACAAGATTCTCGACTGGCTCGCTCAAGGTCAGCCCGGCGTTTCGTCAGAGACGATGGCCTTTACCGCTCTAGGTGTGAGCCGGAGGTATGCAAGCGCACCATCCGACCCCTCTGACTTTAATAGATGCCTGTTGCTGGTTGACGAAGTGCCGGAAGTCAGAGATGCGTTTCCCCGCATCCGCGCTCTCTCCCCGAAGTGGGCTGCGATCATTGACCACTGGGATGAACTTAAAGAGTTGTTTATCGGTGAAGTCGGCTGGGATTGGTCAAACGGTCTTGCAGCCCCTAAGACGTTCCAACGCATGAAAGATTTATTTGCCGCCGCTTCAGTTGAGGCCGTGGAGGAAAAGTAAGATGCCGAAAAGGATACAACGCCAAAGGGTCAAAGGTTGGCGGATGCCTGAAGGTGCGCTCTACGTCGGCAGACCGGGCGTGCGCGGCAATCCCTTTGTAGTCGGGCATAGGTTCGATGAAGGCGATAGTTTCCTGAAGCACTACGGCCAGTATCTCGATGACGGTCTGGTGACTGCGGACAACTGTTTGGTGGCGTTCGAGGCTTACTGCCGCAAGATTCTGGCTACCGCTCCGAACTGGCTAGAACCTCTGCGGGATTATGAGTTCTTAGCCTGCTGGTGTCCTTTGAGCCAGCCATGCCATGTAGACATCTACCTGAAGCTGTTGGCCGAGTTTCCGCCGGTACACGACACAGGAGAGGGAGGGTAGACGATGGGCAAGAAACAGATCGCATGGTCGGTCAACGGTGGGAACGGGGAGCACCTGTTAAAAACCGACCTGATAAATATCCAACTCACGCCCGCAAGCGGCGGTTGGAATGTACGGGTCGCCAACGCGGGCTATTACGTCACGCTGTTACGGGAACGATTCGACGGCGACATTGAGGACGCCAAGCTGTACGCCGTGATGCGAGCGCAAGAGGTCGCAAGGCGCGAGTTAATGCGGCTCGACCTATTGAGGTAGCAGATCGCAGGTTCGTCAAAGGGGTATTATCGGAAACACTGTAACTAAGCGCACATATCAGCCTCCAATCACTGTCAGACTTGGATTAACGGGTGTGAAACAGGGTGTGTAACCTTCGCTGAATTGTATGCCGTCGCCGGGGAACGGGACGCAGGGAGAGAAAAGATGGGCGACAACACTATCACGCGAACGGAGGTGCTGCTGGCTAAGATGCAAGGTATGGACGCGCGTGTGAACAACATACCTTACCGAAAATGTCCTTACAGCGACTCCAAGCAAGTGCGGGCGTGGCGTAAGGGTTGGCGGGAGCAGAATAAGGTATATCTCAAACGGGTGGTTGAAAAGCCCTAGCCGCGTCCCGGCATCTGGTGAGAGGAAAGATATGAGACGAACATTCAAGCTATGGCTCAACACGTGGCGAGCGCGCTTAGACTCGCTCCGTCTCTGGTATGACCGCCGCACCTGTCCTCATTCGTTTCGCCCTGCGCGCGTGAAGGATAAGCCCGGTCGGTTCTGTCCGATCTGCGAGAAGGCCGAAGAGTTGACGCCGGAAGAGTTCTACGCGCAGTTCGGGGAGAAAGTCTGGCAACGATAGGGTGAAAGGCAGGGGAAAAGATGAGTGAATCGAACAATGAACTTGATCGCTACTTCCCTCTGCTTGGAGAGTGCGCCCTGTGCTGCGCCGGGGATGCCCGGCATCGTGTCATTGATGCGATTGCGGAACGCTTTCAGGCCGGGGAGAGCGTAACGGTGCTGGCAGATGATTATGAGTTACCGGAAGAGGCGATCTTAGCAGTGATGCGGACTCTGCCGGATCAGTTCGTCGGGTAAAAGGCAGGAGAAGATATGGGAGATGGGCGCGCGAGTTTGCGGGCTGAGTGTACGGCGATACTGGAAAGATTAATCGCTGAACAGGAGTCAATCCTGCGACACGATTATGACAGAAGAACTCAGCAGAAAACAAAGGTGCATCTCTTCGACCGGATCGTTATGCTTCATCGAGAGATTGGCGAAGCGTGCCGCGTTATCGCTGCCGCTGACATGCTTCCGAGCGACGATCATGCAGCGGCCTTCCTTCGTCTCTACTTAAACCGAAAGCCCCTCACCTGAGCGAAGGGCTTCCGTTATCCGCAGGTCGCAACCTTGCGGTGGCCGTCAGACGTAAACCGCCTTAACGGGATGATTGTAAAGAGAAGTATAGCATGGATTGAGGTTGTGCACTTCCCTGTCAGCGATTCAAGCGCGGGAGAAGTCGCTGGCCCGGCATTAAACGTTGTGAATAGAGAGAATGGGACACGTTAGAGGGCTAAAATGGCCACCTTGCGGTCCTAATACTTGGGACCAATGTTAAATCACACACTTTCAACATTTATACTTGGTCCAGCGGCTAAAACAGGGGGTTTCGGGACCGCACGTTATTCGGCCCCTAACCTTGCGTGCGCGCAGCGGGCCACACCCTTCTCCGGCCCTTCAGGATACCACCAGCCGGTATTTCCACAGTCGAGGCATTTGCTTGCGTCTACGGGCTGTGCAGCGGGCGAATTTACCGCTTCCCTGCTCTCTACTCGCATCTCGTCTGCCGAGCGTTTAAAGAGCCTTCTACGCAAGTGTTCCGTGAGAAATGCGGGCACGCTGGAAACGGTTGTGCGAGCAGCGGCGATCTTGAGTTCCGTGGCGAGAAGTTCGAACAATTCAGACCACTTCGAAGCGTCTGATTTACTGATTCCCTTGCCTGTTAGCTCTTTGACAACTACATCTAGTGATTCTATTGCGTTTGTGAAAACTTCGAACTTTTCGAAGGCTTTCGTTCGAAGCGGCGCAGCCTCATCATCAATTCTTTCTCTGTCTTTAATAAGAGTCTTGGGATCGTCAGAAGTTGTTTGATAATCAGCACTTAAACCGTGGCTAGGAGGGCTACTTTCTAGGGGGGCTAGGACTCCTACATTCTCGCCACTGCTAGGAGGGCTAGGTAGGCTAGTACCCGTACTAGGAGGGGTACTAGGTATGGCTTCTTCCGGCAATCTCACTGTGTACTCGTTGCCGCCCTGTACGCCTCCGATGGTTTTAATGGAGACGAGGCCGGAGAGCGCGAGGCGTCTTAGATTCTGTTCGAGCGTGACCTTTGCGCCGATGCCTGATTTCTTCATCAAGGCGGCGCGGCTGATACGGACGGTCATGGAGGGAACTATCGCGCCTCTCGTCAGGCTGTAGAGGCAGTCATACAACTGCTTGGCCTTGCCGTTGAACATCCCCGAAGGGATGGCATCTCGCGTGATTGAGTTCGCCACCTTCTGAAAGTCGCGGTTCGGAGCTACGTCGCGGGGGCTAGGCTGCCTAGCAGGGGTACTAGGACGGGGGCTAGGAGGGGTGCTAGGTACGGTCGTATCTGTGGAGGGCAGGAACTTATCGAATACCGACTGATTAGTTCCGAGCGTCGTTTCCGCGCCCTTCTTTACTTCGCCGTATTTCCTTTTCGGTTTCGTGTTCACTAATGATCTCCTTAGCCGCTCTCAGGTAGTCCATAGCACCCGACGCCGCCGGGTCGTATTGAGTGATCGGCTTTCTCGCGTTGAAAGCCTCTTTCAGTTTCACGTTCTTGTTGATCGGACTGAGGGTGTACGCCTCAAAATGCTCTTTGATTTCTTCGTGGATGTCTCTGGCGATGTTAGTGCGCTCTAAGAACGTCGGCAGCGCGAACACCTTCAACGGGTGTTTAAGCTGCGTGATGATCTTGCGTAAGGTCTGCATCAAGTAGGGAACTGCTTCCCATGATTCCGGCGCGCATTCAATCGGTATCAGCACGCTTTGGGATGCGGCAAAGGCGTTGATGTTGGCGAAGCCTAAGAACGTCGGGCAGTCAATCAGCGTGTAGTCGTAGCCGGGAATCTCTTCCAGCGCGGCGGTCAGGCGGTGCTCGCGGTTCAGGGCGTTGTTCAGGTCGAGGTCGAGCGACGCCAGATTGAAGTTGCTGGGCGCGATGGGGATACCGGCGGGGGATTTCTGGATGACTTCGGAGAGAGGTTTACTGTTCAAGAGGACTTCATACATCGTCTCCCCGTCAGCCCCGTAGCGGTCGAGCAGGAAGCGGGTGGCGGTTGCCTGCGGGTCTAGGTCGAGCACCAGCACCCTCCGGCCTTGCGACTGTAGGGCAGCGGCAAGATTAACAGCGGTAGTCGTTTTACCTACGCCGCCCTTCTGATTTGCGATGGCGATAGTCTTCATGTTATGCGGCCTCTTTACGGGGTCTGCCGACTCTACGATTTTGGACGAGTTTTAAATGCTTCTCTTGTATCTGCCAGTCGCGCCCGAACTTTGTAGCTGGCAGCCGCTTATCGGTGATGAGCTTATAGACGCGCTCTCGCGTCACGCCCAAACGGTTTGCTACCTCTTGCACGGTCAGTATCATGCGCGGATTTTTAGCACACGTTAAACTGTTTGACAAGGCTAATCTTTTTCCTTGAGTTAAAAGGGTTTGACGTGTATAATAGTTTTGAGTAGAAAGGAGATTGTTTCTTATGGAAATGCCAACACCCTGCGAAAAGTGCGGAAAGTGGTTCGACTTAAACGACGGGCTGACGAGTAACAAGTGGTTTCCGAACATCATCATCTGCGAACGGTGCGGCAACATTGAGCGCGCGGAGATTGAGCGAGACGAGGAAATCGAGCGGCTGAAAGAAGAGATTGAAGATGCTGAATACACGCTCAAGTCTGCAAAGGAAAGGCTGGCAGAATTGCAAGTTAGTTAAGGTGTAACGATGGCCGTACCTAAAGAATCTTATGGGCTGAATGAAACGCTCTCGCTCAAGAAAAAGGCTTGCGTCGTCGGAGTGAAGCGCGCGGCTAACGGCAACTGGACGATCACGGCAGACGTTGAAATCGAAGTGCGTTTACCGGACGGGCGACTCGTCACGGCTTGGCAAGAGGTCAAGTTGCGAGGTCGGGCAGACCATAAGCCACGCCCCGATCCCAAATGGCTGTATGAAGGCAAGCAAGGTCGTGCGCGGGAGAGAGGGCGGCGATGAAAGCGTGTCCTAACTGCGGATATGTCCCAAGCCTGACCAATAGAAAGCTGCGCGCATTGTATCGCAAACACTTTGGCGCGATTCCTGTTTGGGACATGCTGGAAAGGTGCTGGATAGATGTATCTAACCGCGAATCCGCCTCCGAACTTAAGGACGCGCTATTCAGGTTTTTCGAGTGCGAGTCTGAAAGTGATTGGAACGATCTGATAGCAAAGGCGCAGGAAGAGATAGCAGAGCAGCCTACCAGCGACAAAGGGATAACAAAGTAAGCCCAAGAGGGATGCGGTTTGCCGATGGATCGCGCTTCATGTGGGAATGGAATGTTGACTAGAAAGTGAGGTTCAGATGAGCAACTATGCAGGTTGTCCGGGGTGTGACGCGAAGCCCTTAACACTGTGCGCGCCCGGCTGTACCTATGCCGATGCCGTGAAGGAGGTCGCAGCTAACAGCGAAGTCGAGCGGCTTAAAGACATTCTACATACAGACCGTTCGGGACTCGCTGCCGCCTTAGAAGAGGTCTGGCGCACCGCTGGTGGCTATGCGTGGGTTGCTGAAAGTCGCGGCTGCTACGAGTGGGATGATCCAGAGTATCGGCGCGAGATGGCACGCATGGTGCGAGCGATAAGCACGATCTGTCAGACCGCGCTGGAAACAAGCGGCAACCTAGCACATGCGGAATGTTGTGGGCGGGGAAGAGGTTCGGGGCGTGAGACCTAATTGCACGTCTTGAGTCTGTCCGCCCTCTCCCCAGCGGTAGGCGCGGCGAAAAAGGAGTCGAAAATGTCTATTAAAGGTCTTGAAGAGTATCTAACAACGCCGCCCGATGAAGCCCGCGACGAGGCTACAGAGGGTGCGCTTAGAGTCTGGTGGATGCCGCAAGTTGGCGCGGATATTCCACCGTTCTATGTGCCGGTTCCGAACATGGAAACCGCCGCTATCGTTGCCGACGTGCTCGCTAACTATGACCTCTTCCAGTTTGAGAACAAAATCAAGCCGGACTACGCGAACATGGGCGGCGTCGAAAGGTTTGAAGATGGAGAGTGGTGCGACGTTGAAGAGGAAGAGATAGAAGAGTCGCGCGCCGCCTGAGTTCGTCCGCCCGCCCCGCTATTGAAACAGACGATGGGGAAGGAGTTGAACGTGAAGGCATCTGAATGGCGACCGCTGGAAGAAGGGGAGACGCACGGCTTTCAATTAAAGCCGCAGAGCATCTCCGACCGCTTTAAGATTTTCTACGTCTTGGCCTTTTGTGCATGGTCTGTGTTGTGGCGCGGCGAGACTTCCTTGAAGGTATCGCGCGGGGCTGGAAAAGTGCGCGCTTCCGAGGTCGGATTCTGGCCTTCTATCATTCTGTGTGGAGTGTCCGCGACGCTGGCTTTTGGTGTCTACCGCCAGCGCGGCGGATGGTTTGATTTAGTCTGGATGGTTTGCATGATTGCGGGCTGCGGCTTCTTCTTGGGCTTGCAAGCAGCACCTAACGCGAAGGAAGTAAGCAGCGGAGATTCCGATGGGGAAGCGGGTGCTACCTCATCCCCTGAATCTTAAGTTTCTGGGAGTGGGCTGATTTAGAAAGGAGTGGGAAAAGTGGAATACGAGATACTTAAAGCAGACACGGTATATGAGTTGACACAAGAGGGTCGTCGCTACATATCGTTGGGCTGGAAACCGCAAGGCGGCGTAACCGTTGCACTCACTTATGAGGACGGCGGGTTTAGTCCCTTTCGAGAATGTTGTCAGGCAATGGTCAAGGAAATCGAATCTCCCCCGCCGCCCGCCACACTATAAAGGAGAGGCACAGACGCAACCATGAAGCGTGCTGACTACGAGGCAGTTTTAAACGATCTGGAGCGTCGCCGCGATGCTGTTGATGAAGCCATTAACGCATTAAGGCAGGTGCGTAGCGTCCTGCTGTCGCCCGTCGTGGCGTTTGACAACTCGTGGAAGTGTCAGTATTGCCATGCCACCTTAAATTTATGCGACGAATCTGAGCACACTAAGCGGCATGTGTTGGAACTTGTAATAGCGGGCGGCAAGATAACAAGGGTCGCAGAGATGCTGGGTATAAGTTACAACCGCGCTTACAGCTATTGCCAACAGGCGGGCGGCAAGAAAACTCTGAGGCGTCAGCAAATCTTAACCTCCACTTAATCTCTTCACTAGAGCCGCGCCCCGGCGATCTGGGATGATGCCGGGGTTGCTTCATAGTAGAGAGGGGAGAGGATTAGCATATGATTAGGAGAGAGAATGACTAGGGAAGAGGTTGAAGCAAAAGCGGCATTTCTGGCAGATTGTTTAAATGTCCCTACTGAACGGGAATACATAGTCCGCATGATTACCGCTCTTGTAGTTCAAGCCTATGAAGAGTCTCAAAAGGCAGTCTGTAGATGTTGGATGGGAACGGTCAATCCTGATAATCATGCAGAAGAGTGTTCCGCTTATGAGATAGCACCGCTAAAAGATGCTTTGAAGGTTGATCGGGTGAAGTAGTCTTAAACCTCTCGGCTAACGCACTACTTCCCACCCCTCACCTTCATCTGAACACATCTTCCCTCACTCCACTATCAGCCATTCCAGAGCAAGCAGATCGCCCGCGCTCATCTCCACACGCCCGAACTCAGCCGGACGCAGGGGCGACCCCGGTAATTGGATCGGCGTAGCAAGCAACTCTGCGAACTCCGCGTTAAACTCCTTCTGCTTGTTCGCCGGGATGTCGTATTGCGACTCGTCCTCTGTCAGTGTTCCGTACTTCTCGCAAAGCTTCCGCCGCAGATCGTCATAGGTCTGCAGCTCCTCATTGACCGCCTTCACCACTTTCGCCAGTTTGAACGATGTCCCAAAAACTAGGGGCTGACTTACCAGCGACGATAACGCCTGTTTGGAATTAACCAACTGCTGCACCGTCAATTCAAGCTGTCCCACCTTCTGCTTCTCTCTAATCCTCGTAACTTTTGACATTATCCGCTCCTTAGTAAATTACTTAGCCGTCCAAACTCCCGATTGTCGAACGTAGAACATTCCCCCAGCACCTGTACGGAAGTACACCGAGCCGTCCGGGTAGGCCGCTGCCGGTGCGCCCGAACCCCAGCCCAGCACGACCGCCGCTCCAAGCACGATGGCTTGATCGTTGTTGTAGAGACGCAACCTCTCGGTGCGTACCCCGTCCCTGATTGAATTGAAAAGCAAGTCCTCGCCTACCAGATTGGCCGTGTCCGTGGCCGTCATCTGGAAACCTCGCGTCGCTCCCGGTGCTTCATCCTTGAGAACCGTGAAACCACCTGACGACGTGATGCTGAGGAATGTGCCGTCACGCTCGACGCGCCCCCAGTCTCCGTTGTTGGCTGCGTTGCGCAGTTTGATTAACGCACCCGTCGCCCCGTTCTCTTGGATCAGGAGGGCTGTGCGCGTGTTGACGTGGCCGATAGCTAACTCTGCTGCCTGCCCGCCTGCTGCCGTCGTCGTGTTGAAGATGTTGGTTGCACCGACCGCGATCCCGAATCTGGAATAGGACGCGCGGTTGATGTCAATAGCCCAATTGAACTCCGAACCGGCGAGCGCGTAGGTCTGGATACCAACTTGCGTTGGATAGATACCCCCTGTTGCGACGTGAAGTGCGCCCGTAAACGTGGGATCAACCGTCTGGCTGGCATACGAATCGGGCTTGAGGATCATGCTGTTGTTATGATCGATTTCAAATCCCCAACTGAAAGCTAGATGACCTGTGTTGACCTCGGCCAAGACGTTGCCCCCATAGCACAGGCTATCCGAGTTGTTGCCGGGAATCGTCACACACTCGCCGTAGATCGCCACCTTGTACAACGCCTGATGCGCAGCCGGACGGTTGATTTGCGTGCTTGTGCCAGTGTTGACCTTCGAGACGATCCCGAACTGCGCGCCGGAGTTTGATGGCGTGTCGAAGATGAACCCGGCATAAACCGGATACGTCAGGCCAAGCCCGGTATTGACCTGATTGAAGGTCTGTAAGTGCGAACTGTTGGCAGTGAACGCGCCATACGCGCCATTCAAGGCCATCGCCCCGCCCGACACGTTCAGCCCGCCGATGGCCTCGAACGTACCGTCGTTGTTCAGTCTGGCTTTGGTTGCGAGGCCGATCTGGAAGTCAATGACGCCGATCCCGTCCGCATTCGTGTCAGCACCGATGGTAGTAGAGCCGGTGTTGGCGACTCCCCCGGTAGCTCCGGTTAATCCTGTGATCCCCGCTCCGTTGCCGACGAAGGCTTGCGCGGTCACGATCCCGTTAATCTGGGCGTCGTCGTTTACCAGAAGGGTGTCATTGGAGGTAATCGCACCGTCTATCTGCGCCCCGCCGGTGATGTGGAGGCTGGCGGCGGTCAATGCCCCTCCGAACGTGCCCGATCCGCCTACGTCTAGGCCACCGCCTATATCCAGATCGCCGGACATGCTGTAGTCGGTCGCGTTCATCGGGAGCGTACCGTCATTGAACGCCCGGATGTCTTCCCACGTCTGAGTCAGATCGGTATGATCCAGCGCGAAGCCCGCGCCGAAAGTGGCGAACTCTGAATACTGCCCGCTCTGATCTGCACCTAGACTGTAGAGATAGGCGGTGTATGGACGTGCATTCGGAGCAGTAGAATCCGTGGTAGACGGTAGCTCGATCTCCGGCACGACGACCCGCCCCTCCTCGTCGAGCGTGCACGCAGCATCAAGGTATGCAAGGCCGGACGATGGGCTGCCTTGTTGGACGGGCGAGCCGTCCGCGGTCATAAAGGGGATGTTTGCAAAGATTCGTAACCGCGGCGGCGTTCCGCCATGCCATGCCGGTTCTACCGTGCTGCTTGCAATCGTGATTGTAGCCATCTTTATTTACCTGTTTCGCACCATTGAGAAAGAACTTGAAGGGGCGTAAATACTGAGCGGCGCACCGCTCGTCTGTTTAACGTCCGCCTCCACATAATGCCCCGCGCTCAAGTAGTAGAGCGTGCCCGCGCTGACGTAAGTGCCCAGCGTTGCTGAATTGCTGATGATTGACTCCGTTGGCAGATCGGTTGTGCCGTTCAACTTGATCGTGACCTGCCTGATCCCGGCAGAGTTCGGGTAGAAAACCACGGCACAGAAGATCGTGTACCAGCCTGAGACCGGAGCAGTCAGGCGTGAGGTGTTTGAGGCTGTGCTATGCACCCCGCCCACGTCCTTTGTTTCCGTGTTCCAGTTGAGCACCGTGCGCGTCGTGTCGGGGATGGGCGTATCGGTGCTGTTCGTGACGTGCGCCCCTTCCGGGTCAGGAGATGCCGAAATAGAGGTAATACGCCCTTTGGCGTCAACCGTGATTGCGAGCAGCCCGGTATATGTCCCGGCTGCCGCGCCGGAGTTCGCAAGTGTGGTAGCCACGCCCCCGGCTACGGAAGTCACGTCGCCGGTCAGGGCGGGCATCCGGCCAGCCGGAAGCGTGCCGCTATTGAGGTCTGAGGCGGAACGGGTGGCGAGGTCGGCAAGTGATGATCCGGCCTTGCTAATGTCCCCCCACGCCAGGGCTAGATCGGCCTTCAGTTGCGCGAGAGTACGGCTGACCCATGACCCTGCCTTGCGTTGAATAATATCGTCGTTGGAGGGCGTCAGGGCGGCGATGGTCGTGAGGTCTCCATCTAGCGGCTGCTTGCCGTCTAAAGCCGTCTGTGTGGCCGTAGAGATAGGCTTATTAGCGTCTGAAGTGTTGTTAACATTCCCTAATCCGAGGTTAGTGCGCGCGTCCGCCGCCGTAGACGCACCCGTACCACCGTCGGCCACGGCTACGTCCGTCCCGCCCGGTTGGTAGAACGTCTCTACCGGCACTGGCAATCTGGTGATCGGCATATCTTTAACTCTCCGTGTACTCCACTCCGCAAACTACGAAGTCAATCGAAGTCGCCGCCGATGCGGCCCTCAAGTAAATCTCCCGCGTCCAAGTACAGGCCGATGTCTTCAATCAACACCTGCTCCCCCACTGCTATCGGCCAATCTTTCGGCACTACCCTCCGACTCGTACCCGACACGTTGACGTAAATATTGACCGTGCGCAGGGAAGCCGAGACGTTGACGAGCGAGACGAGTTTGACGATTGCCCGCGTATCAGCCGGGCATTGGTAGAGCGTCGCCTTAGTGGTGGGGAGTTGACCATCGCCCAGCGGTTTAGGTGTTACAGCCATTGTGAAATCTCGTCAGCCGCGCCTAGATTCTTTCGAGACAGATCGCGTGCCGCATCCGAATCGAAGTTCAACTCGTTATTGATGATGATCGTATCGCCTTCGATGACAGCAAAAGAGCCTTGCGGGTCGGTGATGGTCTGCCCCGTCCAAGTAAAATCAACCGGCGCGGCGTCTGCTACGGACTGTGAAGCGGATGGGGCAAGGGTGGCCGCTCTATAGGTTCGGGGGATGTCTTTTTCCGATTCGTCAACCCTGACAAAACGGACGGCATTGTTTAAAAGCACGATGCGTTCATTAAGTAGGTGTCCCGCCGAAGACGTGCCCTTGAGCCGACGTTGCAAGCGTGAACCCGTCCAGCGGTTAGGCTCCCCCTCCACTCGTACCCAAGTCGCTACGCCGACGACTTCATTACCGACGACGAAAACATTACCCCCATCCAGCACTTCTGCGTCCGTCAACGTTTCTAGTTCGCCATAGAAGAGGTCAGCCGTGATCGTCGAGTCGTCATCCCACTCACCTTCTGCCCATCCGACCGGAACGTCAGAGAGGGCACTTATAACCACCCGCCCCATCGTGGCCGCGCCGTCGGTCGTGTCAACGAACTGCGTGCCCGAACCTTTCTCCATGTAGAGAGCAGCGCGTGACCATTCACCCGACAACGGATCGCGCGGAGCAGCCGCCCACATGAAGCCGGGAGTGTCTTGCGGGGAGTACAGGCGGGGCACGTCAATTAAAATCAGTACGGTATTGGCCGGGACAGCAGGAGTTTGGCTGGTGCTCACGGCGACCGCATCGCCCACCGAATCTAGGACTACTCCGCTCGCGGGGATGCAAGTGAAGGTGCGGATGCCGGGAATGGAACCTTGAATTTCCTTGATCCGCATCTCTTTCAAAGTTCCCTTGAAAGGCACTTTGATCTTCTGTGTCGGCATCAGGTGTTTATATTGATGTGTGGTTGTGAAGGTGTAGGAACCGTCCGCCCGCCACCTCTCCTGTAACTCACGGTTCGCTAGTCTCTGTAACTCTTCAGTGGTCAGGGCGAGAGGCAGATCAAGCGGCTCGTGTTTCTGGCTTGAGGTGATCTGCCGGGTAGCGTGGCGCGTCGCCGTCTCGAAATTGTTGTCCACGTCGAAGCACGAAATGTCGAGACGAAAAGGCAGATCGGCAACATCACGGCCTTTGAACTGAACCGATGCGGACAGCCCGCCGTTAGTCTCTCCGGCTCCTAAATAATCTTCATCAAGCGTGACGACTATGGTTTCATCGAGCAGCACGCCGTTGACTTTGCCATTTGCGCCTTCGTAAAAGTCGGCATCGTAGACTCTGCCTAACAATTCCATGTCGGTTCGCGGTGGCTGGAGTTGTGAGATAAGAAAGCCCCTGACCTCTTTCGTCGCCAGAGCGGAGAAGTCAACGTCTGTTGCTTCCAGACCCGCTCGAAGGGCGCGAGCTTCCACGATCTCGTCGAGCGTCTGGCAGTCCATGTTTTCTACGAGCGCAAGGAACGTCGGATGCCCGTCTGTGATGTCATAATTTTCGAGAACGACGTGTGCCAGCCCGCGATAGGCAGGAACCGTGCCGACGCCGTGGATTGACTCAAACAACGGGTCGGGTAGTTGATCCTCCCCTCCGTCATAAACGCGAACGTTGGCATATCCACCGCCAACTATCTGAGCGTCAATCATCCCCTCAAAGTCCGGCACAGGCATAAACCCGTAACGGCCTGCCGGGGTAGGATCAGGATCGCGGGGATCATCCAAGAGAAAGTAGTCTTGCGGGTCGGGCGGATCGTATGTGGCATCTATGATCCCGGTCGCTCCCGTTGCCGTGATGTCATAGATGACCTTCGCGCCTGCGCTGCCTATCGCCCACAACTTGAGGAAGCGAAGGCGGCCACGGCCAAACGAGATGTCCAAGTCTTGATAATACGAGGTTTTATCCACCGTTTGCTTGGGCGCACCCTTACCTCCACTCTCGACTGTTGATGTGGTGGTTTGTGCGCGAATGGTAGAGGCATCAATGATATTGCCTGCTAGTTTAATTCCGCCTTTCCCGTCTGCGGGGCGTGCGCCGTATATCTCTGGTATGAATAACCCCCACTCGGAATCTTGAATGAGAAGGTGATCGCCAGCGCGGTTCTGCTTAATCGGTTTAGGTTTGATTAGCAGCCTTTGAAGGCCGTAAGTTGCAGCACTCGTGGCCGCTGAAATAAGGAGCGAGGTTAAGATCGCAGTGCCGGAGATAGGATCGTGAAGATAGCCCCGTAGTGTATAGTTGGCGACGCCGCATCGGGCTGACTGCGAAAACGTAGCTACCAAAAGTAGCAACCAAATAATGAAGAGTAGTAGTATCATCGCCAACGAAAGGAGAGCCGTATGCGACTCGCTTTAGTGTTCCTGCTATTCGCTCTAAGTCATGTGCCGCAGACTACCGATCAAGCGACTGTCTACATCTATCGGGTTGAGGAAGCGTCTAAACTTGACAGCCGCAAAGTCAAAGTGAAGTTAAACGACAAGCCATTACTTGAAATGCCCGAAGATAGCTTTATCGCCCTTCGCCTGCCATCAGGTGAATACGGCCTACGGCTGCGCCAAAAGCAATCAGAAACCCTGCTCAAAGTTGAAGCGGGGAAAACTTACTATGTGCGCGTTAGCCAAGTGCCGGCAGGCTTTGGTTTCAACCAATCAATCCACTTAATGCCGCCTGAACAGGCCACTTTTCAAATGCGCGAAATGCGCCCCCTTGAAGATAAAAACATAAAGAACAAAACGGTTGAGGTGGTAAAGGATCGTCCTGCGATCCAATCTCATTGAGTTCATGCACAAACACAATCGCCCCAAAGTCAACGGATCGAGTCCGGCTTTGGGGCGATCAAGGTCGCTCTAAATTATTAGCATGCGTGATATGCTCACGCTCTAGACAGCGAACATATTACCACAATTCTTCATCACGAAAGGATAGAATGATGAAAACCTCTCACGCCTTTTTACTTGCCATATTGTTGTGCGTTCTGGCTGCTAGTGCCTATGGTCAAGACGTATCGCACAAGTATCAAGTTCAGGTGAATTTGAAGGAAGGTGATCCGATTAAAGGAGTATTCTTGGGTGCAACCGCAGACTCCATAAAAATACAGCAAGGCGTGGTTGAAGCGACGATAAAAATTGACTCCATAGCCCGCATTGAATTTGCCAACGACACGCCAACGAAAAACAATGCTCTAAGTGAAGCAGGTGAGCGAGCTTTTCAGGCTCTTAAATCTTTGTCCAGGCTGGCCGGAGCGATTGAGGTAGGAATAACGTATACACAATACGGCACTCTCTTGGTTCAAGCGAAAACAGAAGTTGACGAGGCTCTTATTTATGTCCCTGAAGGGGAGATTAAACATTCAATCGTACTCGCCTTAGATGACTATGCCATTGCGGGAAGGGTGTGGAGTGAGTCGCTTCAGTACCGGGACGGGATTCCGGCCAAATCAAGTACCGCCTTCTATTTAAATGGCAGGTATAACTTAGGGATAACAAAATTTAAGAGCGGGGAGTATATCAAGCGAAGTGCCATCCTAGATGTTATCTGGGGGTCGGCGGGGCGTCACTCTGCAAAAGCTGCGCAGCTACTCAAGCTTTCTATAGACAAAAAGAGTCAATGAAAGGCAGCCTCATTGGCCTAGCAAGAAATCCAGCGCATCTCGCTCCGCAGCCTCCAATTTGCCTTCAATAATTTTCCTGAGGAATAGTTTTCTCATGCGTCCGGCCAACATCGTCGGATCAGGGGATTCGTCGTATTGCTTGAGGTCTGCCGATAACAATAAGACTCCAACCTCTCTATAGGCGTGGACGGTCGCATTCAGCAGATTCAAGCGCAGATCGCGGTGCGGAAATAGATCGCCGCTCTGCTCATTTAATTCTCTGGCTTGGGCAAACTTGGCCGCATATTGTTTCGTATCCTTGTGATCATAGAGGGGATCGGCCTCATCTAACAGGCTAAGTATGCTGGTTAAGTTCCGGTACTGGGCAGGCGACAGAGGCGGCATTTCTGCGTTGCTATCGCCCCGGGTAAATCCGAAGACGCTTTTAGTTGCGCTGGCTTTGTCCATTTCGCGTCCTTCCTACCTTTCCCCTTGAGATGCCGGGGCGTCTCCGCGATTGCTAGATATAAAATCAACGCGCGTGCGAAATTATTTTCACTTGAATCGGGTTGATACCTCTTTGTATGTAGTCTTCTGCTCAACTACCTCAAAATCACTTACGCTTGCTTCTATAGCAATATGCTCAATCGTCATGGTTGCCGATGCCTGACCCTGTGTACCAATGCGCCAGACAATCTCGGTCACGTTTTCGATAACGTTCCCACTCTCATCTTGAACCTCAGTACCATAAGGCGTGCCGTCACTGATTATCTTTAGTTTCATAGCATCATCCATCTAAGCGAAAAAGCGAAACCCGCTGGCCGTTCAAGTATAGGGCAAGAGCGGAGCGGGTTGGCTTTTCGGTGATTGAGTTTTAAGGGCAGTTGCGATGCCCTATACACCCCAACCACCGAACAAATAACACTGCTATTTTACCACAACATGAAGCGCAAAAGATCGGCTATGTCCACAAATTATTGCGCTTTCGATCCTCTCCAGTTTCCCGCTATGAGGCGGGCGCAAGTCCTAGAACTCACGCCCCTCATTCAAGGCAGCGTTGAGGCGGGACTAAGTAGCGGCATCGGGCGGAAATTAGGTGGGGCGGAAGTTGCATTAAATCGTCGCCTGAGGCTGTGCGCCATGTTCAACCTTGAGCACCTTTTTTACTAACGACTGGGCAGCACCCGAAAGCGGGATCACCGTTTCACATCTTTTGCCGTGGTGCTTATCAAGCAGGCGAATAGCTCCATGCGGATACTCCGGGCATGGTTCAACCTTCTCGGCCACCACCGCATTATGTTCTGTACATCTAACCTTGCACATCAACGATGCCTTTCAACCGATACGCGCCTCTAATGCTACGCAAATACTTTCCAAACGGACGCCCCTCTACGACTCCGTGATCGCGTAAGGCGTGGATCATGTAACTGTACTTAATTCCCTTCGGACTCATCTTGCTCAACACCCCGACGTGCTGCTCGCCGCCTCCGAAGTCCATCGAGATAACGTCACCCTCTTGAGCCTGATCAATAAATTCCAGCCGATCAAGCTGCTCCCCTAACAGCCTCTCCATCGTCTCCCCGTCGGGGTTGCTGCCGTAAGCGAGAAAATCAAAGTCGGAGTATCCGGTGTCGTGCGCGATCTTGATTAGGAGGCCGACGCAATCAAGCCCGATCTCTCTCGATCTGCCCTGCTGCGCGTATGGCACGCCGATATAAGAGCGCGCCGTGTCAATGATTTGTTGTCGTGTAATCATCAGCTTGGGAATGTGAATACTTTAGTGCGCCCCGGCAAGTAAGGCTCCGCTCTCATGTTTTCGATGTTCGTTCCCGATGGATTGGCGAGATTGACGATCTGCATGCACCGCTCCTTACTGCGGTCGCACCCTTCTACTATCGTTACTGCGTCACCGACCTCCACCGCACCGATCATCGGTTTAAAGAGAGTCAGATCGCCATCGTCGTTAGCCCAAATCTCTTCTTCCAGCCCCTCATTCTCGCCGGAGTCGAACACGATCCATCCCTTATGCAGAATGTTGTTCGTGTACGTACCTGAAACAGTAAACCGCTGCTCGTCCGTTACCGCCGTGACCGTTGCGGCGTGTGTGTAAGGTTCGAGCGGGGCTTTACACAACGAATCGCCAAACCGCTTCACCCTGCACGTCTCGGAATATTGATCCCCGATTACCTGATTTAGAAGTTGAGATTGGCTGCGATATTCCGGCGTCGCCGCGAAATCGTTCACGCCGATCTCTCCCAGATAGCCGACGTGTTTACTTACCGCCGGATCGTCCAGCGCGGTAAAGTCCACGACCTGCATGACTACCTTCGCCCCGCGCCAGAAGCCGCCCAAGAGATTTGTTGACGTGAAAGGCGCGGCCAGTGGGATCGTGATCTCCGCATTGTCGGGTGAGAGGCCGGACGCCTGCTGTACCTCGGTCGGGTCAAGCGAGACAGCCGTATAAACTTCGCCTTCAAAGGTCAGGTCACTTTCATAATTACAGACGCGCACGACTAACCCTGAGCGGGCGGTGATCTTCCATAATGTAATCAGGTGATCCATCACGATTAGTCTATGCCGATTGTCTTCGGTAAAACCTCCTGTAGTCCGATGTTCGGGCTTTCGCTCGTCACGTCATAGCTTGCGCTGAACCAGTCATCCGTAAACCTGACCGGCAAGTGATAGCGTCCGGTCGCTCTCAATTCCAGCCCTTCGTCGGGAGGATCGTTAAAGGCAAATCTACCTGTTGTCCAATCCATCGCCCCGTCCGCTGAAAGGTCTACCGCTGCCCCGTCGAGATATAGCTCCACTTCGTTGTATACCGGCTTAACGATGCGCTGCACATAGCTCGTCGTCGCGCCGCCATAGAAAGTAGCTGCCGTTACGGAGTGCGTCTTGATCAAGTTGAAATCAGTCTCCGTCCCGTCCGTCGTTGCCAGCAGTTCGTTGTTGAAAGATCGGTTGAAAGGTTCGGGTGCGAGCATCCGAAACGCGCCGCCGATCCCGCCTACAGCCAAGAAAAAGGAGTAGAGCCACGCCTGCTTGTCCGGGGTCATCATCGTGAAGGGGATCGTGTAGCGATGAAGTGCCGAGGCGCGGTTGGCGTTGATGTCCTCGACACCCGATCTTGGAATAGGAAACACTGAATGGGAGAACTCCGGCCCGCCGGAGGGTGACGGCGAGTATTCTTGTGGCAGCACTATTTCGTGGAATGTAATGCCCATTATGCACCGCCCCTATCCATCTCTTTTTGTATCATGCCCAGCATCATGCGCGCCGACTGTGTGGCCGACTGTCGATCATACTTCCCGGTTTGCGGGTTCGCGTGAAAGACGGGCGCGTAGTGGATCACAACGCTCTTTTCCGGTCGGGCGTTGCTTTGCCCGCCGCCACTTAACGCGGCTCTAATATCACGATTAGAAACGACCGCTCCGGGGTAATGGGGAATGTCCAACTCAATGCCTTTTTCGCCAACTATGCGCGGGCGATTAGCGGGGTAACTTCCTCCGTCGGCGTAGAAGCCGGAAGAGTAACCGCCGAAGCTACTGCTACCGCCACCCGATGCCGCCCCTGCACCTATTCCTAGTATCTTAAGGAAGCCTCCAAGCAAGCCGCCGCCGGTTGACTTGCCCCCTTCATCGAATCCACCAAAAAGGGCGGTTGTCAGTCGCGCCGCTTGCGCTTGCAGCACCATGTCTGCGACTGATTGTGCCCAAGTTACAACCATACGAGAGGCGACGCCCTTGAAGCCTCCCTCCCAATTTGAAAACGTAGTCGCAAAAGCGTTTTCAAAGCCCGTAGCCATGTCCTGTACTCTCGCGCCTAAAAAACGCGTGGTTTCATCTTTACCAACAACGGAATCATAGAAAGACCCTGCTGCCGCTTCCGCACTCTTAAAACCATCGGCGGTCTGTGCAAGCGTTGTGACCTGCCGGGAGAGATGCGTATTGATGCGTCCTGTGGTTTCGACAAGGCGATTTGCGGACGCTTCTCTAAGTCCCGCAACTATCTGCTCGCGAGACAATGCCCCCTGTTGCGCTCCCCCGCTCCAATCCGTGTCGTAGCCGAGAAACATTTCCCCATACCATGATTCTTTTTTCGGCACTTCAACCCACGGCTCAAAACTTCCGTGCTCTCGCCTGTCCCGGTTGCGCAGCCCGTTTGCCTGTTCCCAATTCGTGACCTGTACGGGTATGCCGCGCCCTGCGTTCACGCTAACGCCAGCACCGAAGGCCGCGCCCGCGTCCAGCCCGATACCTACTCGACCCCGCGCGTCGCCCGCACTAGCACCGAGGCCAAAACCTGCCGATGCACCGTCGTCCGACATGAAACTTCGCGCACGATTAACAACGCTTGTGCTGTAAGCAGAAATGGACGGGTGGTTATTTTTCTGTGGGCGGGTGGATGTATGCCAAGCCCCTTGACCCGAATACCATCTGGAGGCAACACGGCGCATGGCTAATTCCGCATCTCCGCCTGCTTTCTCTAGTTCTTCGTTAAAGTATTGCCGAAGTTTGAAAGTGATGGTCTGATTTTGCGCTGCCGGGTCTTTACGGAACGCTTCAACGCTCATAGACGTGCCTAGTGCTTCTCGCGTCCATGCCGGGATGTTAGCGGGCATCACCTGACCCATGCCGGTTGCTCCGCTGAAAGGATTGACCGCACTGCTATCGCCGCCCGACTCTTGCCCGATGATCGCACGCCTTAAGGCTTCGATGATTCTTTCGGCATCTGCGACCATTGATGGCGTAGCGCGGCGTGCTCCATCCTGAAAACCATTAGAAAGACCTTGCGTTATGTCGAGTCCGTAGTTGTGAAATACCTGAGAGGGGGAGTGAGACTTAATAAGATTGCCAAACAGGCCGATCACGCTATCATTGGCTAAGTCTGTGATGGCCGTCTCGACCATCCCTCGCCCCGCCGCTATACCCTGAGACAGCCCGCTCGTCAGTCCGCCCCCTAATAATCCTTTCGCGCTCGCTTCGATAATTCCGGCAACGGGAGTAATGGCTGAGTTGATATTGCCAGCCATCCAATTAACAATGTCGGGTACGCTCCCCTTCATGCCCGCTTCGAGCGTGCGGTTAAGGCTTCCGGTTAGCCCTTCCGTAGCTCTGCCCTGCGCCACTTCCTGCAAGTCTTGTAACTGCGCTAAACGCCCCTCCAGCGTTCCCGCAAAAGCGTCGGCCTGCCCCGCGAAGCGTGGATCAACCTTGAGCATCGCCGTGATGGCGTCAACCGCTGCGCCGCCCTTCAACTGCCCGCGCTCGCCTAGCTTGCGAGTTTCGGCAACCGTTTTGCCGATTGCCTTCGCCAAGAGTTCCCAGGAAGGTATCCCGCGTTCTGCGAGTTGATTCATTTCTTCGGCATTAACGCGCCCCAAACTACGCATCTGCCCGAAGGCTCTAACGACGCCTTGCAGGGCTTCATCGTTCATCTGCCCGCCTGCGGCTAACGCACTGCCCCACTCCTTGAGGTAGCCGGTGGTCTGCCGGGTTTCAAAGCCGAAGGTGGACATCATGCGCGCAGCGCGGATCGTGCCTTGAGTATTGAAGATGGGATTAGCGGCGGCGAAGTCCGTTAACTCTTTGACGTATTTAACAGATTCCTTTGCACCCCCCGTCACGCCTCGGAATCCGACTTGTGCGGACTCGACAAGCATGTTGAAGCGCACGCCTTCCTCGGCGGCGTCCTTCAGCGGAGAGATAAGGGCACTGGCAAGGTTGCCGATCTGCGGAAGCCCTTGAATTATGTTTGAGATATTTGCGAGGCCGGGAAGGAGTGAGTTTGACGATATTGCCCCTGCACCTGAAACAAATCGCCCCCTCGCATCGCGCATCTTTCCGTAGAACTGATTAGTCTTCTGCTCGGCATCGCGGAAGCCCCTGTCCAGCCCCCGCAGGTCTGACGTGAATTGCGTCTCTAATGTCTCTACAACGCGTCGCGCCACGTCTCACCTGTTTCTCTGTGCCGCTCGTCTCTCTAGCTCTGGAGCAGCAGCCGTTTGCGCTGTGTGCGTGACAATTAAATGTGCCCGATCTCGTCTGTGCCACGTCGCCACTTCAGCAGGTTTCTTATTCATTATGTCGGCCACTTGCAATACATCCGGCGGATGCTTCCTTACTTCATCGGGGCTGACCTTAAATCGTAACGCCGCCTCAAATACATGGATGTCAACCGGCGCGTGTCCAACCTTACCGCCTTCGGTATACCAACGCTGAAGCAAAGCCGCCTCTGCTACTTTGGGAAGTAGTCAGACATGATCGCGTCGCGGATTTTGTTAAGGAATGGCTGCGGGCGTTTCGACAAAACCTTTACTGTCGGCTTCTCCTTGAAAGGCCAGCGGGTGATCGCAGCGGCCAGTGCGGGGGCGGTCTCTAGCTGCAACATCTCATTAGTGATCGGGCGGTAGTAAATTTCATGTTCCTTCGCATGAAACTGGCCATCACCGTTCTTTACGTTCAAGGTCACGACAACTTTGAACTCAAGATCGGTGCGCGCCTCTTCTACGTCGTTAAAATCTAATTCTTCGCTCATAAGTTCCTTTTACAAAGTGGCCTGATTGTTAGTGACCGACATATCTCCCGCACGCCCCCACGTCGTCGAGTACATGATGCGGAAATTGAACTCCAGCCCATAGGTCGTGCCCTGCAAGTCCGCAATCTCAGTCACCGATTCAAGTGCAACGGCGAAATTGCCCCGTAGTCGTTGAACAGTTGACCCGACAATAATTTCGCCGTCCGCATTGAACCGGATGTAGCGAATCGGTCGTGAATCAACGTACATCGCATCCATGATCGCCCGGCTCTGCGTGTCGTTCTGCGCCCGAATTGTCAGGCGACCATCCTCCATCGCCGTCTCAACCAACTCGTCAAAGGTCGCCGTGCCGTTTTGCACGAAGCGCGCCGCCTTATTGGTCGGCAATGAAAGCTCGGCCTCCATGACCGTATTCCATTGCGTCGTGCCAAGCCCGCCCGAAGTTGTGTCAATGAACCACTTTAGATCGGCAATAGATATTTGAGCGGGGGCGATCTCCGTCGTCACCGTGTCGAGCGTGGCGGAGTTATCTATCGAACGCCCTACAACATCCCCTCCGATGGTGATGGAGTCCAGACCAAAACTCATGGACAGGGAGGCAAGTGCAAGGTAGTTGACTTCCCATGCTGCCTGAGAGCTACCGCGCTGTCCGGTGATGGTTTTAAACCCGTCGTTGGCGGACGCCCCGAAGATCGTAGGCCAGAGGTACGCCCCGGCCTCGGGGTTAGTCACCGTTTCATGCCCGCGATACATAGCGAGGAACGTGTGGAGTTCGTTATAGCTTGCGCGACCGTCGAGAGCACCGGCAGACCATGAACGATGCCCGACGGCGGATGTCGGGAACAGCGAACCGGCGCGGCGGAAGAAGTCGCTCTGCGTCTGTGGGGAGAACGTCATCGAAGCAGCCGCCCACTTCTTAGCCGCAGTTACACCCGTGCCCCGCGTCGTCTCTGCGCCGTATTGGTTGACTACTCCGACTGATGGATTGGTCGCCATTTAACTTAGCTCCTTACATGAACGCTTCGACGCGGTACAGTCCGCCATAATTCCTGTAACTGACATCCGCCGTCTCCCCCGGTTCCGTCCTCACGGGTATCTCGTCTTCCCGCCACACGTTGAAATTCATCTCTACGCCTTCAACCGTGAAGCTCTGCCGCCTGATCGATCTCAACAACTCGTCCATGCGGTTAGCCGCTTTCCGAACTCTTGCGGCATCTTCTAACGCCCCGTTTTTTACCTTCGCCACTAAACGAACCTGATAGAGCGGGCGGGCGAAAAGCCGGGTGGCGTTTAAAGTATTTACATCCCCTCCCGCCTGCACGTTATAGATGATCCGTGGGAAAGGCTTATTAGCAGGAGCGACGGAGTTGTAGACGTATTCACCATTGAGGGCGTCAGAGGCAATAAGGGTCGCGTCGCCGTTGAGCACGAACTCCAAAAAGGCGTCACAGTAGATTGACTCGAACACATTGATTAACCCTTAAAGATGTTGACGCGGCGGTTGCGCATCTTCTTCTTCTGCCGCTCAATGGCCGGGATTAAAGCCGGATGTGCGGGGCGATTCACCGTGCCGAACTCTTCAAATATCGCCCCCTCTCCCGCCACTACAGCCGCGCTGCCCGTCGCCCTGTCGATTTCAACCGCGATACTGTCTCGCGTCGCCCCGGTGATCACATGGACGTTTGCCCGGTAGTCCTTTGCAACCTCTTCCGCGTTCTTAGCGTTCCACGTCGCCGCCGCCTGCCGCCCCTGTCTGGAGAGTTCGCGGCGTCGGTTTTGCATCCTCTTAACTCTAAGGCCGACTTCCACTTATTTCTTTACTTTCACGTTGCTCGATTGGCCTACGATCTCCGCAGATCGGGGCAAGGCTTGGCGATCTTCGGCGGGCAGTTCAGCCGTGATGGTAGGCGTCTCCGGCGCAGCCTCTTTCACGCGCGCCACGACCTCATAGACCGTTCCCCGCTCGAACTCTCCCCGTAGCGACTTCAGGCGAAACACGCCGTTGCTGTTGTGCTTTTCATCGCTAAGGCGAATCTCAACGCCCTCGCGGTCGCTGTTATCGCGGGCTTTGAACTCGCCTAAGACAATCTCAGTGTTTTCTTTTACGTCCGCCATTGATTAGCTCCTTGAATCGCTAGGCTTCTACCGCTATGACCCTTGCCCCTACTGTCAACGAAGTTTCCAGTGCTCTAGTTACCTTGAAAGTTCTTTCCGGCAATGGATCGCGCGCTTCTATCACAACAGTCATTTCAGGCTTGACGACTCCCGCGACAGACGACTCGAACCTGATTTCAACATCCCCCGCCGCAGCCTGCCCGCCTGCTACGATCCGCTCCATGCCGTTCAAAATGCGGTAACCACACTTAACACCTGACACTACCGTCTCGTCAGCCGTTGTTAGCTCTCCGTAAGCGTCCCGCGTCTCCGTATTGGAGGGCTTTTTGACTGTTGCAAGATCGCGGAGCGTCAGATCGTAGGCTGTCCGCATCTCCGCTATCTGCGCTTCGCTAACGCTCATATGCCTAGTATCTGGCTCGCAACCGTGTTGGAGCAGACGTAACTATTTTGGCTGCGTAAGTGGCCGCTATTTTCATGCAGGCTTCGTAGGTCTGCGAGCCTCGAATGTTTGCGCCATCGGCAGAAAAATCCACCCTACTAGCAGCCTTCCCTGCTTTCCGTTCCCACCCCTTTGCAGCGGCGGAGTCCAAGTCCCACGTCTCTTCCCACCCGTCATCACCCGGACGAACGCCGAAGCGGTCAGCGCGCTTTGACTTGAGAAGCAGGCTCGTAACCTCGTCGGAACTGAGCGCGGGGTCGCTCGAAGCCGATACCATCGTCTCCAATTCCGCCCGCGCCTCTTCTTCGGTTCCGACGAACACAATTTAAGCCCCCGCCGTGCGGCTGAACGTAACGCGCCCCAAAGCCTTCGGCGCGGCAAGGCCGGTCGCCCCGACGTGCAGACTGGTGAACTCCAACACGTCGCCCTCTTCCACTACCAGATCGGCGGCAGTGGCCGACAGCGTGAGAGAGGTCGAGTCGTCCGCCGCGGCGTTGACCCCGGATGTCATAGCTTTGCTTGCCATAAGCGTCGTGCCCGACCCGTCTTGCCCCCGGTTGTGGAGTTGGAAGGTGCGGCTCTCCGTGTTCGCCCCGGTCAGAGCGGCAGCGGCCAAGATGGCGGCGGCGGTGACTACACCGTCGAAGGGGGCGACGATATAAGCCCCGCTACTGTCCGCACTGGCAGCGGCGGCGTCAATCGGCGTCGCCAGAGTCATTGTCAGTCCTACGGCTTCTCCGCTCATTTCTCACCTCCGGCCTCGAACTTCGTTCCGCCGATGTTCGTCGCCTCGCGCGCTTTGGCGGCGGCTTTCGCATCCGTCTCCGGCGTGGGCGCGTCCGACGGGGTTTGCATCGAATAGTTAGCGTTCGGCGTCGGGTCAACCTTCGTGCCCCTGAACCCCTGCTCGTTTTCGGCATCCACCGTCGCCTGCACCTCGTCCGCGCCGAGATCGTCAGACTTGCTGCTCCGGGTGCTCCCGGCACTCTTCTTCGTATCCGTCATAGCCTTCATCTCTCCTTAACGCCTCTGTGCGTTCGTAAAGCCCCTGAGAGGCCGACCCTGACCCGCGCAAACTCGCCTCTCGCGCACGCTCTGCGGCGCACCGCCTCCGTTGGCTCGTGCGATACGCTCGCGCGCGGGTCTCTTCATCCGCCAGACTCATTACGCCGGGCTTCTGAGCACGCCGATGGGATAGCGGTTAGCTTCCGTCGGCTGGTCATAGGTGATGTTGTTGGAAGTCTGCCACGCCGCGCGGAACGTGAGGCGCATCGCCACCATGTCCTGCTGCGCGAGGTTGTAGATGATCGCGCCCGTGTTGTCCTGAATGACCGCCTCGGTCAGAATCTTGTAGGTCATGTCCTTGCGGACGGCCAACACGAACTGCGTCCAGTCTCCCGCGAACAACTCCGCCGCGCTCGCGCCCGAAGGCCAGAGGCCGTTCAGGGCGTAGACCACCTGCTCGCCTTCAATAGTGCTCAGGGCGATGTCGAGCAACTTCTGGCCTTGCGTGTCTCTGGCGTTGCGGAGGAAGCGACGATACGAGCGAGAAGTGACGAAGCCGTTCACGTCGAAGCCGTCCGTCTCCACTGTGCCCATCGTGTCGCTGATGTCGGTGGCGATGCCCCCGGCGGCGGCGTTGTTCGTACCACGTGCAATGACGTTCCCGGCAGAAACGGCGGATGCCGCGATGTCGGTAGGCCACGAAGCGGGCTTGTTCGTCCCGAAGAAGATCGCGGCGTCGAGCGTGCGCCCGACGGCCTCTTCGATGCGGGGCTGCACTTCCGCCCAGATGTCGAAACTGGAGTCGTCGAGGACGTTTTCGGGGATCGGAACGATGCACGCGATCTCTTCGGCGTTCAGATACTTGTTCGCCCAGTTGATCTCGGTCGTCTGCTTGAGTCCCGTGTCGCCGTTGACGAAGTAGGCGACGGGCAGGGCGGCCATGACGGGCATCCGCTGCTGGTTCGTCGCCATCGTCGCGCGGCGGAAAAGGGTCATCGCCGCCGACTGCTTGGGCATGTTTCCGATGATGCCCTGCGCCACGTCTTCGGGGATCGTGGCCTGCGCGTCGGTGCGCGAGATGATGTTGTCGTAAGCCATGTTTACTGTCTCCCGGCTGCTCGCCTGATAGCGGCGTTCATGTCAACGTGGGTCTGGGTCGTGCGACCCGATCCGCCGTTGGCCGAACCCGTACTGGTCATAAACAACTCAGGAGCTTCACGCTTGACTTGGGCGACGAGTTCTTTCAGGTTGGAAATCTCCCCGTCGTCTTCGTACTCGAAGGAAGGCTCGATCATGCGCAGCACCGCCCGTGCGTTTCGCGCCCCGACTTTCTCTTTCGGGTCGGTCAAATAATCGAGCACTTTCGAGCGCGCCTTTTGCCGGAGGACTTCGGTGCGCGCGTCGTCGCGTTCCTTTTCAGCCGCTTCTGCCCTGAGCTTCAATTTTTCCGCCTCGGTCATCGCCGCCTGTTGTGCGGCTGTTTGCGCGTCCTGTTGAGCCTTTTTGACGGCCTTCTCGGTCTCGCGCCTGACGATGCGGTTAAGTTCGGCTTGTGAGAATTGCTTCTCGCCCTCAGTGGTTGAAGCGGCCTGAGTGTCCGCGCCCGATTCGCTGCCGGTGGTAGTTTCTTCCGTCGTCTCGGACGTGGTAGCAGTTTGATCGGTGATGGTTTCTTCTGCCATAAAATCCTTTTTGGGGAAACGAAAAAGAGGCCGATTGCGAACCAGTGAAGGTTCAAACAATCGGCCTCTTAATCGAAGCGTTAAATTTTAAGTGTCTGGCTGAATGAATGGGTCGGGGGTTTCTGGCCTTACCTTCCCGTAAATTCAGCTTTCAAACACGGGGCACATTATACAGCACATTTCGTTTCTGTGCGCAAGTATTTTCACTCAAACTCTAGAATCTACGTCACTACCGACAAGCGCGCTGTCTTGCACATACCAAACATGCTCTATCTCATCAAAAGCGCATTCAACCTCTAACACTTCTCCCGCGCCTTCAAATCGCGCCGTCTGTAAATAAAGTTCATCATTAATGCCCATCGTCTCCGTGCCTACCCGCACGATTCTCCTAATGACGGTATAAGATTGCAATACAGTGATGGGCGCATCATAGAAGCCCTTTTGTGCTTGACGGACAACGGACATACTTGTAACCATCGGCTTGCCGCTTCTGTCGCCTACTATGGCAATATGGTTGCCCGTTTTGAGCAAGGTGAGCATTCGCTTGGTCATGCGTTCATTATACCAAACTACACACCGCGCCGCTCTTTAATTAACTTCTCCACCATATCTAACTCCTGCGGGTTCGCCTGCTCCATGATGAACACTCTAACCACCGACAACGCCTGAATGGAGTAGGGAACGTTAGAACCATCGGCGCGGGCGACGCCAGCGATAAGCCTACCGACCATCGTAAAGACGGTTGTTCTGCCCGCCTTGAACTCGTGCGCGTTCGTCGTGGTGATGTTGATACTTGAGGCTGCGTGCTTCATTGGAGTACTTGACACTAAAATTATCTCAATCGCAGTTTCTTCACTACCAACCTTTTCGCAGCATGAAGTTGCCAGCACCCGCTACAAACAAAACTCCACGGCTCCTGAAGCCAGTGCTTTAGCGCGGCACATTCAAACGTGGCGATGCAGATGGCGCAATTGTGTTCATGTTCCATATGTCATTTACCGTTCTCGGCACTCACAAACAATCTGACCAACCCCCTGGCCTTTTCTCTATCCGTCGGCTCAAACACCGCCCCGCGCCCCGTAGCGCGAAAGAACTCCACGGGGTTGACGGCATCGCGGAGTTTCCAACAGATGCGTTGGAGAATGAAATCGCACTCGTCATCGGTAAGACGTGCGGGGTCAGGCGCGTTCTTTTGTTTCTTCATTTAATAAACCTGTATCGGACGGACACTCGTTATGCTCGGTTTGGTAGGAGAGTTCGGGTATGCGGCCAAGTTGTTCCCCGCACTCGCACAGATAAATCTCCACCGTTGCCGATGTATGAAGGATACGCCCCTTCTGGTCTGTTACTACCGCCTGTTCAAGTGTTTTGAGGTGCTTCATAGGTCAATTGCTGCTCGCCGCCGCAAGTGCCGCCCCCTTCTCTATGAAGTATTTAACGCAGCCCATCATAGCCAAGCCGATGGACTTCCCCGGCTCAATGGACTTGTCTATAGGGTAGTGGGCAACCCGCACCTTGCCGCCTATCGTCACGGCAAGTTCTAACGCTATCTCTCCTGATTTCAACTCCCTGTAGAACTCAGGCCGCACGTCACGATTAACGAAGCGCATCACCGCCTCGTTTTGGATACACCACGCAATCGCGTCTCCATAACTGTTCATGCTTTCACGCCCTCTCAGATGTGTTTAATATGAAACGGGGCACTAACCCCATCATTCCACTTCGCGGCAGCTTCCAGTGCCAGTCTGACGCGCTTCTCAGGCTTCGTGCCTTTGGTGACGTGCAGTGCCCCAAGTGCGATGTTGTCGCCGCTCCCGATGGCCGCGTAACAGTCAAGAGAGCGCACAGCCCCGAAACTACTATCAAGTTCGTACAAACGACCTCTCACGCCGACTAGCATGTTGCCGTCGCAGGATTCATAACCATTCTCTACGTTTAACTGCCCACTTGAGCGAACGCACTCTCGCCAAGCGTCGGAAAACTCTCTCGCCATGTAGCCATCAAGATCGGCGGCGGCTACCAGCGGCGGCGGCACGAAGATGTGGCGAGCAAGATTAGCCAGCCGGTGCGTCCCGCAAGTGCCTATTAGAAACTCTCCGTTAAATGTAACTTTCCCCTCCGCAAGCCTGACCTTCGTTCCCCCGCGTGTGCCCTGACTGTCACCGCCGATCCAGACCTTTCCCTTTTCTGCGATGCCCACGATGGCCGTCATTATTGCGCTCCCCCCGGCTGCACGCCCTGAGTACGTTTCCACTCCGCAAACTTCGCCACTTCCTCCCCGGTATAACCTAACTCCTTCAACCCCTGCTCCGGCGGCACGCCTAACTTCTCCACCCGCTCCAACACCATGCCCTGCTGCTCCTGCTCGTTTCGCGGGGTCGTATCGCGCCAGAGAGCGTCTAACTCGACATCTTCAACTTCGGAATCAAGTCGCAGGGCGAACTTGAACAGCGACTCCCACGTCGCCCCAAAGGCCGTCTGCCGGTCTTCGACCTTCGAGGTCAGGCGTTGCTCCAGAGTCTTGAGAGATTCACCGCTCGGTGGCGTCCCGCCCCCGGCGAAGAAGTGATGCGGAGGTAAACCTGTCACCATCGCCATGTCCATCTTGTAGCCGTCCTTGACCGTCTGTAGCTGCTCAAGATTAGCGGCCTCCAACTCCCCGAACGTGGCATCTTTAGCAGCCGTCGCCCAAAACTCATTAGCGACGAACGGGTTGATCTTCTGCCCTGTTTCGGGGTCGGTCGGGAGTTCTACGCCTGTTGCGTACCTCTGCTTGAACGCCTGCTCTTCCCCTCCGATCAGCATGTCGCGCAGGGTCTTATTCAACGCATCCTGAACCGGGATCGCCTCTTTCAACTCGGAAGTCCCAAGCCGCCCACACCCCGCGCCGTTGCCGAAGTGGAAGACGGGCACTTGATCGTAAGGGTTGAAAACAACCTCTTCACCCGCGACAGGAGCAAACATCTTGGCCTTAAGTTGCCCGCCCTGCGCGAGAGGATTAACGGTCAGGTACTTTTCAATGCGGTCGGGGTAGTAGAGGTTCAAGGCGACACGTTTGTCAGGTTCAGCCCACTTGCGGGCGGCCTTGACGATCATGTCCGGCTCTTCGTCGTCATACTGCACCGCGACCATGTGGGCGAAGTTCGGATAGATGGTCACTTCCCCGGTTCGAGCAGACGGCCAGACGATAGCGTAGGCGTCTCCGACCGTCAGGGACTCAAGGTGTATCTCCCCGGCTCTCTGCTCCATCCGGTTACGTCGCCAGAGCGCGTTCAAGCGTTCGCCCACGGGGTCGCTCACAATCCGCTCACGGCCTTCTTCCGTCTCCTTTTTGACCTCTCCGTTGTGAGTCAGACCGGTCAGCTTCAACCTGTCCCGCACGCTCGTCACGACCGCCGGGCACATGTTGAGGCGGGCGCGGCGAAGCAGTGCCGCGAACTCGTGGCGAAACTCCGACGGCACGAAGTCGAGGCGGTGCTGGCCGTCGTAGTAAGCCCGCGCAAGGTCGTAGTCTGCGGAGCGCGCAGAGATAGCGTCTAACGCCCACTGGATGTCTGGATTCAATTGCGCCTCCTGAAAATGTGGACTGCCCGATCCACTTCGACATAACTTAGATAAGCCGCGCTCGCCATGCTCAAGCACACCGCCAGATCAATCTTCTGGCTCTCTGTCCGCTTCACGATCCGCAGCTTCCTGTTCTGGTCAACTTTCTTGTCCGCGTTATCGAGATGCTTTCTCAGCAGCGGCTCGCCGGAGTGTGCGATGTATCTGGCGACGATAAGATCAAGCAATCCCTTATCGGCTGCTGCACGATCCCCGCCCTGCTTAAACTCTTCCGTCTCGACGCCGGGGAACGACCGCCCGCTCTCAGTCTTGGACGGTTTGCTCAAGTGCTGCATCATCTGTACTAACTGCATGGGGTCGTAGACGATCTTCCGCACGTTCCAGTTAAGGCAGAAGTTCTTAATATCGTCTTGGATTTGCTCGAAGTCGCGCGGCTTACCTTCGGCCTCCCACGCCATCACTTCGCGCACCGCAAGGCCGTCTGACCGTGCCGGATGCCTGCCCACGGCCACGCCGCCGAATACATCGCCCTTCGCCGCCCACGCGCCGTCAAGGGCGAGTATCAAAGGTTCGTGCTTTGTCAGAGGGGGTAGGTCGCCATCTTTACAGGCATCCCACAGCAATATTGATTCAAGGAACCGCGTCGCATCTTCGATGTCTTCCCACGCGGCTTCCAGAAGGACGCGCTTCTCCGCTTCCGTCAAACTCTGTCCACGCTGCGCGGTAAAGCCTTTCGAGAGGTTGCCCGCCGCTTCGTTGTCACGGGTCAACAGGGAAATGACCAGCGCATCGGCCTTGAAGCTGCGAAACGGATCGTCTTCCTGCACATCCCCGAAGTATTCATAAAGCCAGTGCTTCGCCGGGGTCGTGGTCAAGTACAGTTGCGGCGGCTCGCCGTTCGCGCCGGGGATGCGGCAACGGCCATCCAAGACTTTGAGCATCGCCGGAGTTTTATGCCGTCGCGCTTCATCCCAGTGTGCAAAGGAGACGTTGGGACCTTCCCAGCCGGACGGATCATCGAAACCGCCGCAGATGAGTTGCGCCCCCGTCGTAAACGTCAGGGTGAACATCTGCTGCGGCTCCCATTCCTTCTTGAGCCTGTAACGCTGCGAAGGAATGACCATCTCGGGCTTGCACCAGCGGCGGAACTCCGACCAGAGGGACTTTTTGAAGTGCTGCAAGTCGGACGATCCCATGATGCCCGACATCCCGCGTTTCAGACGATCAAGAGACTTGACTATCCCAGCGACGGACTTACCGCCACCCTCGCCGCCTTTGGCGAGACAGTATCTAGGGGAGTCGCTATAGACAAACGCCTCCTCGTCGGCGTGGTGCGGCTTGTACGGCTTGCCCGTATCGGCATTTACATACGTCTCCGGCCATGCGCCAGATGCGTTTCCGACGCTATAAGCCAAGACCGCCGCATGTGCCTTTTCAAGCCTTTTCTCTAGCGCGACCATTATTTATTTTGCCCTGCTACTATGGCCTCAATCTTCTCTAAACGTTCAATCATGTCCGTGACTTGCACAGCTTCAATCGCTTGATCGAGGATAGCTCGCGCAGCGGCCACCCTTGCCGTGCCGGGTGCTTGAGTATCTTCCGCGATTTCCATTAGCACCCTGACCGCAACCGAGCTACTGGCTTGTAGACTGGCTATAGCAGCCTCTACCGCATCCCGTCGCGCTGCCCTATACCTTGTCTGAAATAATTCCTCGCGCAGCCATCGCCACAAGGTCACCTCAGACACTTTGGCAGCCTTGCTCGCCTCTCTAATAGTCGGCTCTGACAGGAGCGCGGCAATGGCTCGCTCCTGTTTTGGTGCTAGAATTTCCGTAGAACCTTTCAAAACCTTTCAAAACCTTTCATCGGATGCCCCTCTCTCCTTCAGGGGCGCGGCGGCAACCACTTCCTGCCGTGCTTCAACAAATACTCGACCGCCTCTATCACGTCCGCCGGTTCATAGGGCTTAAACATAAGGTGGTCAATTTCTACTCGTCTCGCGTGCGCCCTTGTGATCGGATCGGTGTGCGCGGTGATCATCAGAATGGGCGTCTCCGCGTCTACCTTTCTGATCTCTCCCGCAGCGGTAAAGCCATCAACATTCGGCATCGCCGCGTCGAGTATGACGAGTTGATAGCCACCTTCTGCATGTCGCGCTACCGCCTCTTGTCCATCATCTGTTACGTCTACCCCGTGGCCTTGTCGCGTCAACAACTGGCGCAGGAGTTCGGCTGCATCGTCCCTGTCCTCTGCGATTAGTATTTTCGCCATTACTTGTACTGTTGCAGCCACACCTCAAATAGCGACCCGAGCGCGCGATACAGCGCGACGATGCCCGCCATGAAACCGATTACCGGGCCGTACTTCTTAATCAGCCCTAAAGGCGTCTTCTCCGCCCACTCCTGCTTTTCCCGGTCGGCCTTCTCTTTCAGCATCGTGCTGTGGGCGTTGAAAAGGTCTTTTGCGTCTTCGGTCAGTTGCGAGACGGATGCCTCCATTCTGGTAATGGATTGTTGAATCGGTTGCATTACCTGATGCACCCAATCACGGGGGGCAAGGCTTTTCACTTCTCCGTCAACTTTTGTCTCCAGCAGACGAACGGAGGATTGCAGTTCCGTCACCTTCTGCCACAGGCTGTCCCGCTCATCTACCATGAGGCTTATTTCCCTTCACTCGGCAGCTTGAGCCGGTGCAGTTCCGCAATGAGGGACTCAAGCAGGCAAATAACTTGGCTCAGGCGGCAAAGCGTCGGGTCGCCTGAAGCCGGGGCGGGCGCGTTCGGATCAGCGTACAGTTTCGCCTCTCGCTCGTTCTGCGCCCGAAATAGGGGGTCAAGCGGCCTGCAATAACCCTGCAACTCGTCTAGCTCTAATCCATAAGCCCACCCGTAGGGGATCATTTGAATCTGGTCGTCTCTGGTACAGCAAAAGGCGACCGCCTCTGCCCGCGAGTCGAACAGACCTCTCACGGTCGGAGGCTTCGGCGGGAGTCCTAACCGCCGGACAAGCAGGCTGTAGAGCGGGCGTTGCCACCACGCCAGTTGTTTCAAGTCCAACCGGCGGGTGACAAGCCATTTATACGCGGGGGCGGATGCCACGTCGCGCGCCTCTTCTTTCAAGACGGTGCGCGGGCGCGGTTCAATCCGCCCGACCATCACTGCCGCGCTCATCTATTCACCCCCACCAGATGGCGGATCGGCCTTGCCCGGCAGAATCACGCCGCCCTGCTCGGCTTCGGCCTCCGGTTCAGCCTGCTCGGGGCTGCCGGGTAGAATCACGCCATCTTTCGGTTTGGGTTCTTTCTCTTTCGGGCTGTCCTTCTCTTCACTCATCTTTTGCGGTCTCCTTATTTCCGGTGGTTGCTGATATTCCACTTGCTGCCCCTCCAGCGCGTCGGCTATCCTTCGCGCGGTCGGGACGGTGGGCTGTTTACTTGCCGTCTTGATCCGGCGGCGGGCAAGCTGCTCGAAACCACTTGCTCGTCGCCGCTCCGTTAGTGAATTAGGGCTGTCTGGTCAACCACTCGCTTCCCATCCGGTTTGACGCGCCACTCCGAGGTACGAACGCCTTTCGGCTCCCTCCATACAGGCGGCAACTTGACCGGCCTTAGCCTTGTCCGTTGTGACAGCCCCAAATTGTCAAACTCCCTACCTTTGAACTCGTCCAACCCCGTACCCCACCACCGCGCCCGTGATGGTTTCCCTCGAAAACAGCGAACGAAAGAAGCCGGGGTTTCTCAATCTGCTCACTTCCAACTTGCACTCCACGAGTTGCGCGCTCTGTATCTGCTCGATGCGGCTGTCAATCGAGATCGCCTCTTTCCGCGCCGTCGCCGCATCTTTCCAGAAGCCGATGATCTCCGCCTTCTCCGCAAGCGACCTGGCTTGCATGGCAATCAGTTCGTCCTTCATCCGCAACTGCTCGCGCAGGCCGGACACCTCGACGCGCAGCACCTTGAGTTCGTCCACGCATCGCTCGCACGCGACGACCAGATCGTCAGGCGCAGGGGAAACCGGCGGCGGTGAGTTTTGCGCAAACGCAACTCCGGTGAGCAATAGCGTCAACAATGCCGCTACAGCTACCTGCCCCGCGCTTCGCTTCTTCAATGCGTACCTCAAGTTGTGCCTCCGCTTCTTTAATCTTGCCCGTGCTCGCTTCAATGAGTTGGTCAGTCTGCGCATTCTTGGCCTCCGCAAACACTGCACGCGCTTCCGCATCGTTGGCTTGCTTTAGTGCCGCATCCCGTTCAGCGCGTAATGTTGCCTTTTCCGCTTCATGCTTCGCGTCCGTGCGGTCGTAGCGGGCTGATTGGCAACTGGAGTAACCGCCGATGGAGAGAGCCGCGACGAGCACGAGCAGGGCGACGAGCCACACCGGGCGGGCGGTCACGAATGCGATCACGTTGTTGATGTAGCGGTTCAATCGTGCGAGCCTCCGACCGTTTTTGCGATCAGCAAGACGATCAATGCGCAGGCGATAAGTATGAGTAAAAGGGTCATTCTTTTTCACCCGCCTTTCGTCGCCATTTCACTACTTATCCTCCATCTGACCGGCCACGCTTTGCGCGAGGGCTTCTACTTTCGCCACCGAGACATCGCCCCGCTTGTCTACGTATTTCCAGCCGATAGCACCCCCGGCGATAATGCCCGTCATCACTAAATATCGAAGGGCGTCGATCAAGATTGACCTCACTGCCGGATCGTCTATCAACGCCAGTCCGATGATCAGCGCGAGCAGTAAGGCGACGGGCGCGAGAGCCGAGACGATGACGACTTTGAAGCTCGATGTGGCCGTGCCCTCTTTTGGCGGCTCAATGCGGGCGATCTGTTGGTTGGTTGTCGTGTCCATAGTTTTAAAGGGGCGGCGAGCAACAGGTGCTTCAACCTCTACCTGACCGCCCCATCTCGCGCACGGAAGGGAAGCGCGCAGAGAATCAATCTATCGTGCGAATAATCAAGATGAACTCGTCACCCTCTTTAACTTCGACGGGCAACAGGCTTTCATCTAAAACCAGCTCACGACCTTCTCTGTCGTAGCACACCGCCTTTGAAGCATCCTCAAAGCGGTCTAACTCAAGCTGTGTTTCTCTCTCTACCATGTCGGCTCTTATTGCTGCGCTTGCAGCAACGCTATGGCAACCTGCACCACGTCCTTCCGCGAAATACGATCCGCCACGCATCTAATTCAAGATGCACCAGACCGATCCATGCGGTGAGCAGTAAGACTCCAAGTTGCAGTTTCATGCTGACTATCTTTCGCCGCGCTTGCAGCAAAATAAACTTGGCCTAAAACGACGAAACGCTCGCCCTATCTTCCGAGAACGAGTCTTGGGAAGCATATAAGGCGAGCGAGAACGAGTCTTGGCTCTGATTTAGTTTTCTATCCCGAGCGCGCGATCTACTCGGCTCAACAATCCAACTAAGGTGCGACGGACATTTTGTAACTCTTCGCGCGCGTCCGTAGTGGACACTATAGCACGATTACCTGCCCGTTCCGCACGGTTTTTATAGCCCGTACAGCCACAGGTAGCGACCGAGCATGAGCCGGTACTTTCACCCTTGACGAGATGGTGAAGCGTTTTTATATGATCGCAATTTGCACAGAGTTTAGTTATCGGCATCCTCTACCCTTCTCAAGCCACGTTTTCAAGTAATGGTCGAGCCTTTGACGCTCTCCGCTCCTGCGCTCGCTCTCTTGCTAACTTCGCTGTCTTTTGCTTGTGGCACGGCACGCAAAGCGTCTGCATGTTCTCAAGTGAAAACTCTCCGCCTCTCACGACTTCCAAGATATGATCGGCTTCCCAGTAGGAGCGCGACGGGTTGTAGTGGAGAATCCTGCGAATAGGACTACCTTCACCGTAAAGGAACATGCCAACAAACACGTTATTTACACTTTCGGTTCGATACTTTGACATGGCCGCGAATCGCAGCACTCGCCCGATCTTCAACGTGTCACACCCGCACGCCGCACAGATGCCCTTATCGCGCTTCAATATCTTGTCGCGTAGAATATTGGGATTAGTTCTAAGCTCTAATTCGGCAACACAGGCAGCGGAACACATCGTTCGACGTGGCGGCTTCACAGCACCCCTGCACCAGCGACACAGAGGCTTGCCCGCCGCGTCACGACCTACGGGATAATCTCTAATTGTCGGATGCCTAGCCATCTCCCTCACCCTTCTCTATGTACCGCGACCACCCTTTCATGCGCAGCGGCGGGCGGCTCGTATTCCCACTTGTAGCCACACGTCCGACACTTCCACTTAGCAGGTGTACCTAAGTACTCACGTAGCTGAATCTGGAACGCCTCCCCGCACTTCCCGCACACGGGTCGAAGCGTGCCGAGCATTTCCCGTCGCTCGCATGTAGCCTTCAAGTGGCTCAACGTCGCTTCGTCCATCGCTTCCCTCTCTCTTTATGCGCAACGTCGGGCAGGCTCAAGCATCTGTACCACTGCTTCAACCGCTTCCCATTCGTTATCACTATCCAACTGCCTCTTATAAATCATCCTCAACACTTCGATTCTGTACTCAATCCCCAGCGTCCAGAACCTTTCCTTGTAGTTCGACTGGGTAACTACCTCTTGCCCGTTCAGGTATAGCGTTTCATTCCTGACCACCTGCCCCGTCCGCCAGACTTTGCCAGAGCACTCTTCACAGGCATTGGCCTGACGCAGCCTTCTGGCTTCGACGTGACGGAGTTTTCCGCACTGTTCGCCGTCCGGCAGCACGCGAACGCAGCGGGCGCGCACCCAAGAGCGACGCAGTACCTTGTACGTTCTCACGACTACGAGGTCTCCGTATCGCTTACCTTTGAGGCTTTGAGTCTTCATTTACCCACCCCCTGCCGCGTGGCAGAGATTAAGAAATCAACTATGCGTAAAAAGTCGGAGATGAGGGCACGGGAACTAACCGCTTGCCCATCTCTTCGTAGCTATCCGCCTCGCCCGTCTTGCCATTCCTGATTGCGTGTTCGCGGATCACATCTTCAGGCACGAACTCAGACATAAACATGAAAAGTTTCTCGACATAGCCCGCAATCGCCCGCGCCTCAATAGGCTCAACTTCGCCATTGGCTATCCTGTTAGCTAGGCTCTGCGCCGCATCCCGCTTATTCACGGCAGCAGTAAAGTCAACCAATGCATCTTCACAGTTCAATGATTTTGCTGTCCTCTGTTTCATCTGCTTACTCCTTCAATTTGCGCGTTCATCTGGTGCGGAGGTAGTTGTAGGCGCAGTAGTGACAACCGCCACATCCACACGGCGTACCCTGTTCAATCCTTCGCTTTAGCCATTCGTTGCCAGAAACGTAATGACTGAGGGCTTGGTCTAATGTCATCTGCCCGCCCGCCTCTGCTCGCACAGCGCATTCTTCTAAGAATTGAATCCCCACGTCCGCACCCTGAATGCTGCCGCTTGAAGCTGACCCCGGCTCGTTCAACTGTCCGTCAATCGCTTCGCTACTTCTTTCCGTGGCTTGCTCATTTCCGGCTCGGAATCCTGCCTCGAAAACAGCCCACATCGACCCGAGGGTATGAGGGTGCGTTACTTCCACCTTCGCCGTCTCAGCCCATCTAAGGCTATTCGCAAATTCATCTGTAGCCGCATAGGCATCCCACGCCGCGCGCAGGGGGTGGCCTTCTGGAATTGGTGCTTGCGTTGACATAAGTGCTTCTCCTTCACCTCGCGCGGTAACGCGCTGCAATAGAACCAGTAAAACTACTCAAGGCTCGTCGTTCGCCTCATTATCAAATCCTGCTCCCCCTCCACCCGAACGGGCGGAGACTCACGATTCGCGGATTTCAATGCCGTAGATAGCCTTCATCAACCGTTTCTTGTTTAAGTAGGTTTCCGTCTTGTGGCCTTTGGTATCTTCGACAACATAAAACCATTCACCGCGCTCAAGTTCGTAGTAAGTAAAATCAGCGCGATAGCCCTCTTCATAAACAGGCCAGCCTTTCACAACCAAAGGAAAGGTGATCTGCCGCCTCAGTCGCCGGATACCTTCGGCGCGTTGAATGATCTTTAATTCCTGATACCTGCGCGCCTCTTTCTTCGACGGGAACTTGATGCCGTCCACTTCCGTCTGCTTCGCACCTTTGACGCGCCCCTCTCGCTTAGGCCGTACTTGCGCAGAATTGACCTGAGACACGCCTCTCCGCCCTGCTATGACTCTGGCGTTGTGCGCTTCGACTTCCTGCGGTGTCATCTGCAATCCCATCAGCGATCAGCCCTTTCCCGCGCTTCATCTTCACGATCACTTTCAACGCAATCGTCACAGTATTCATAGCCACCTTCGGGCGTATGTGGGTCGTAAGATTCATGCTCTTGGCCGCACCCGGAACAGATCACGGTTTTACCTTCAAACAACTGGCCGTTTGCTTCCATGATATTGACCATTTCTCTCCCCCTCTCAATATCCGTTTCCCATCTCTGAAAACTATTCAGGCCACGATGCCCGCCGCTTGACCTATCGAATCTCCGCTTCCCGCATCCGATTTGGTCGTGCCATCGTTCGCAAGATCATCCGACTTCTCAAGAATGCTTGAAGGCGAGATGTTATTCGTTACCATGATCATCAGCATTGTTAGTTCATCGGGCGTCATGTCCGCTTTAATCCGTCCGTCAGGCGTGAAATCAATTTGCATAGTTTTCCTTTCTACGTCTCTAAAAATTCGTTAGCACGAAGTAAACCCAGTACGCGCAGGCCAACAAAAAGAGGACAAACGCAAACTTACTTTGCCGGTTCATCTTCAACCCCTATCAGGCAGATGCCAGAGGCGATATTAGTTGCTGCCAACTTGTACCCTTCCTGAAACTTATTCGCAGGAGTCGGGTACATGTCCATGTAGCGATGGGCGACTTTACGGGATGCCTCAAAGCTATCTTCCGCAACTTGCGCGATCTGACGCTTCAACCACTCGCGCTGCTTGGGGTCAGGGATGTGCAATTGCCCGACTATGTATTCTCCCCATTCTTTAGCTGTCATGCTGTTCCTCCTTTCGTTCTGGACATTCCTCCATCGGCTTCCAGTCACCCAACTTCTTGCCACAGAACATACACTCAGAATGAAGCATCGCGGCAAACCCTTCGTCCGCCCCCACTTGATGCAGGAGTTTTATTCTCCCCGTAGGCGCGGGGTCGTGCCCGTCAGTAACGATGCAAATTAAACACTTAATAAAGTTCAACATTTTCCACCTCATCCAATTCGCCCTTTGGCCTTGGGTAATGCTGCCTCTGGCAACGTGGACACGGCTTCTCCCAATAATCCTGATAACCGGCAAGCCCACGTCCGTAACAGAAACCACAGCCCTTTGCCGCTTCACGGTCAATCGGGTGTCCTTCTAAGGGAGATTGCTCGGCATCCTCTGGTGTGTTGTCCCATGCGAAACCGCAGGAGCAAACGCCGCGCAAGTCACTGTCGGACATGATGTCAAAGCCGCCACATTCAGGACATGTAAGTCGCATTGTTATTACCTCTCACAGCACCATCGCCGTCCTCATCAGCTTTAACTCCCCTGCAATCAAAAAGGATTCGTGCGTTTCATTTCCAAGATACTGTTTGCTTCATTACTTGACCTGTGCCCGCCCCTCTGCGCTTTCTTGACGCGATTAAGGGGCGACATTCAGCATTAAAGGTAGGCATCTGGCCGTCATGCGCTTAACTGCTATGTCGCAGTAAGTCTCATCTAGCTCAATGCCGACGAAGTTACGGGCTTCTATCTCACACGCTATTCCGGTCGTACCCGAACCCATGAACGGATCGAGCACCGTCCCGCCTTCGGGCGTCACAAGGCGCACCAAGTAGCGCATTAGCTCAATGGGTTTGACCGTCGGGTGTGTGTTTTGCCGGGGCGTGTCGCCGCGCTGGAAAGGGTTGTCTATCGAAGTCTTGCGACCGTCGTTGACGTTGACGCGTGAGCGATCTTCCAGACCTTCGTTGCGCTCTGCCCGTGAAGGCTTGGCAACGTAGAAATATCTCGACGCACCGCCCGTATCTCCATATTCAACATTGGGCGTGCCGATGGCGCGACTTTCTTTCCCATAGGCGTTTGACTGATAGCCTGCAGATGTCACCCGCTTAACCGCACCCGTCCCACTTGTTAATTGCCCGCTCTGCTCGTCAAGTAGCTCTGCCGTGTAGTCGTCTAAGATTAGGTTGGCAGGCCAGCGACCCAGAGAGGACTGCTGATATTCAGTTCGGTGTGTATCTTTATACCCACTTGGATAAGTGCGGGCTGCTTGAATATGTCGCCCACTTGACAGACTTTCCCCTGTTTCTATTCGGCAACCGTCAATATTCAATGCGCCCGTACCATGCTCAATAACATTCCCGGCAACAGAGGTTTCAGAAAGAGGCTTGCGACATAGAATCCAATGCTCGACGGCAGGCTTTAAGGCAGTACCCCAGCCTTGCCAGCGGGCGGCATCTTCCGTCGCCGGAAGCGTCACCGGGACGCCTTCACCATCGCCAGCATGTCGGAATCCATTACCGCGCCGATTACCTAACCCGATATTCTTTTGCCCGATAACATCCCGCTCCGCGCCCTTCATCTTGTCAATCGCTTTCGACACGTCGAGACTTTTAGGGAAGCCTGTGCCGAACAAATGGTTCACGATGTCACGGATTTCAAAGCCCGCATCTTCTAGCGCGGTCGCCGTCCAATGAGAGGTTCTAGGCAATGCCCATACAAGCGCGTGCGCCCCCGGCTTGAGCGTGCGCTTGACCTCCTTCATCACTTCGGCCATCCACGCGATCCAAGAGTCGCGCCCGCCTTTGGCCTTGTCCCATTCCTTGTTCATGAAGCCGATGCCAGCCGGGGGATCGGTCACGCACGAATCGTAGAAGTCAGACGGCAACAGAGGCAGCACCAAGCGATTGTCGCCCGCGTACACCGTCCGATCTTGGTCTTGATAAAATGGCTTCATCTTTTCACTTGCGCGGTAACGCGCTCACACACTCAAATTAAATTCGTCAAGATCACCTGTTCGCCTCATTACCTGATCTTGTTTGTCCCTTTCTATCTCCGCCCTGAGTGGCGGACGGAAACTGTCATTTCTTAATCTCGTCAACGAACAGGCCGACGCCTCTAGCTTCCGAGTACAGCCTTTTGGCGATGGACGCTCCGTAGGTCTCATCAATCCGAGACCACTTCTCGATCACCCGATCTTTACGCAAGTTGACCGTCACGATCAGTTGATGGCCTTTGCGCCAGATTTCATCAAGGAAGTTATAGAGTTCCGCGCTCCTGAACTCCGTCACGCCCGTCTTGTCGAACTCGTCGAGCAGGATTGACCATTGACCTCGCGCGAGGTCGCTTGCCCTAACGGTAGAACGGAACGCCTTACCGTCCTTCCCCGCCTCCCCTCTGGCTTCCTTGCCCCACTCGTCCAAAAGGTCTCTCAGCTTGATATGGACGCAGGTGCGCCCCGTCTCACACGCATTGACCAGCAGCGAATAGGCCATGTGAGTTTTCCCGGTGTCGTTGTCTCCCCCGAACACGAAAGAACTGAAGGGATTCGCGCACATCAAGGCAATCGCTTCAGCCTGTGCGTCGCCTACCCATTTCGAGCCTGCCGGGTCATCGCGGAAGCAGTCATATCGGGGAGAGAGGTCGGCCAGCCGGGGAGGCGCGAACCGTTTGAATCTCTGGTCAATGGTCTCCATCAAATACTCGACGGCCTTGCGCCGACGGCAGACGCAGGGCTTGGCATGGGTGTACTGTCTGCCGTCCACTTCATGCTTCCCGAACACGACGCCCATATCCGAGCAGTCGTCGCAGTCATAGGGAACTTCCGACTGTTTCGGTAGGTTGGAAGCGTCCAGACACTTTTCGAGTAGCGTCAGAAACTTCCGATGACTCGCCAGATTTTCCATGTGATCCGCTGCCGTTGCTCTGTTTTCCATTGCCGTTCCTTTCGGGGATGCCGTCTCTGTACCACGGTATCCAATCGAGCGAATTTGAGTTCCAACCCCTACCGATCCAATCCTTGCGACAGGCTGTCAGTTTTCCAACGTCTGGTTCTTCTCCGACGATCTCGATGATGTCGTCGTACCAAATCTTGTCTGGGTAACGGCTCATCAATTTCTTGACGAGTTGGATTGCAGGGTGTTGAGAACGGGGGTCGGGTGGAGACTTTGAAGTCCTCGATTTTGGCGAGGGGCTTTGCGGGGAGGCGTGAGCCGACTCGCCTAAAGGTTCTTCTGGTTTTCTACTTTGTTTCTCTCTGGCTTTTGTAGTGGTGTCGGATACAACAGGGGGTATGCTATCCGATAGAACAGGGGGTGTAGTGTCCGATAACACAGGGGGGGCTGTTGTATGGGATAGAACAGGGGGTGTGTTATCGGACACACTAGGGTCTGACCGTTCGGCGCGGTTAAGTGTGGCGACGTTTCTACCTTTGGCCGTCCGTCGTGAGTCCATCGCCACGCGAGCAGCACGGCGCGCGTGGAGACCGCTGGAGTCTATCTTTTCGGGGTCGAGTTGGAGCGCGTAGCAGGCCGGGGTGCTTGTCTCTATAACGTAAGGCTCGACTTCGATAATGAGTCCGAAGGCGATCAGGGCATCCAGAGCGCGCCGGACGGCTTTCTTATTTAACCCTGTCCCGTAGTCCAAAATAGAGCCGTCGTGCGCCTTGATGCCCTCCGCGTACTGTGACAGGCTGATACGATCCTCATCCTTATGAAAGCCGAAGATGCGCCGCGCCGTGTAGGTCAGTACTACATTCTCTTCAGGCGTGAGGAACGCCATAAACTCGTCTATGTAGGCGTTCGGGGTCTGGAAGCTGTTAGGAATGATCTTGCTCATATCTGTTACTCAAAAAGCCCCATTGCTACAGGTGTCCGTACTATTGGCTGCGGGGTGATTGCCGGAGCCTGCCCTTTGACCTTCGCCCAGCAATCCCTGATATGCCGTAACTCTGCCGGTGATTTATCAATCCAGCTCGCCAAGAGCGCATGACGAACTTCCCTCTGGAAATATCTGCGGTACATCGCGCTGATTTCGCCTATCAACCCACGCCTCTCGTCCTGCACGCCGGGCATGGTGTAGGTCTGAGCAGGCTTGATCGTGTAACTTCGCGTGGTCATTTACTTCGCCGCTGCTTTCTCCGTCACTTTCGCCTCAAACGTTGCCAGCACCATCAACTTCCGCTCATGTGCCATCTCCGACCAATCATGCTTGTCAGGCTGGAAGTCGGGGAACTGGCGACCGCACCAGCGGTTCAATGCTTCTTCCGAGTAACCTAGTTTTTGCAGCGCGGCCAGAATCTTTCCTTCGAGCGTTTCAGCCGACGAGCGGGGCGGGCGGTCAAAGGGAATATCAGCCGGTTCGTCTTGAGGGGTTTCGTCTGCGCCAATCTCTGCGTAGAGAGTGTTGAGGGCTTGCATCCTCTCGGCTGTGACGCGTTCGAGTGCCGTCTGATACTCCCGCTCGATCTTGATGATCCGCATCTGAAAGGCTGCGTTGTCCATCTATTTCTGCCCCCTCAAGAAAGCCTCGCCCCGCGGCGTCAAACGCCAAGTCGAGACGTTTTTGCCCGTCACTGAACACTTCCGGGGCGTCTCGCTCGCCTCGACGAAGCGCATCGCATGTTCCTCGTCCTTCATCTCGGAAAGTCTTGGACGGACTAGGTTCGGATCGGTCACCGCCATGTACTCCATCAACTCTTTTGCCGTCGGCTCCTGCTGCTTCCAGCGGATGTAATTTGCGAGCGCGGATAGAACAGTCAGATACTTCCCGCGAAGATTGACCTTGACCTCTGCGTATGACTCCCGCGAAGTCTCGGTAACGTTCTTATCCGCTCTCGGCTTATGAAAGTTGAGGCTGGGCTGATTCATCTGTCCTTCTCTTTCTCCTGTAGCGGACGAAAACTATTTATCCGGTTATGCCGCCTCCGAGAACATGGAAGCTTGAAGGACGACATGCGGGGAAGCTGCTGGCATCTTCTCCGGTAGCAGCTGCAAGACGTACTTCCCGCTTTTAGTCCATCCCGCGAACTCAAACCCGGCGCGCTGGAATGAATAACCCCACGACATTTCAACGCCCTTCGCCGTGCGCCTGAGAAACCCTGTTACCTTGCGCGGATCGATCATCGTGATCATGCCTAGCGGGGGAGGCGCGCCGTAGTAAGCGACCGTCGCTGCCACTGCCTCTGAGATTAGAGTTGAAGAAAGCAGCCTGCCCTCGTTCCTGAATAAACTGCATTCCCATGCTCCCGCCCATGCGTGATCGGTGAACTCCGCTTTCTGCCTGCTCGTCACCCACAGAGCGTCCGCGTTCTTCGTCACCAGCACTAAACATCCCCCCGGCTTGACGAACTGGTTGCTTGCGGGCGTCTGGCAGGTGTAGTGCCTCTTAGCAAGCCGATTAGCCCGCCTGTCTGCCCGGTGTGATTCTCGCCAGTTCACCGTCTCGCCTCCTTACGCCGTGCGCGTAGCCGCAGCTTCATCTCCACACTGTCGAATGCGGCCTCCAGTCCCTTGCTCAAGTGATAGGCCAACACGCTCACAATCGTTTTCAGCATCCCATCCCCTCCACTAATTCAATCCTGATAGGTGCGGCCATCACCGGCAGTTCGTCGCGCAGCCTTGCTCTGCGTCTCCGCTCGAAGCCCTCTTCCAGTTCCCGCCCCTCATCTCCTAAAGCCGTCCACTCCGCACGCGCCCGCTCCATGTGCTTCAGGTGCATCGCCATCCGCTGGGCTAAGGTCGCCTGTTCGTTGCGGATTGCAGCCAGCCGCTCGATGTCCGGTTCCGTGGGAACGACTTTTAATAGCGCGCTCATAACACCGTTTCCTCCAGCCATAGACCTTCATGGGAGAGTATGGAGAGTAGATTTTTGATAAGTAGGATCATCGAACTAATCCTTTTCGTCTGCCCTCTTGACTATCTGATCAAGGGGGGAAAAGCCTTTGTGTTAGTACTTTGCTCTGATAGACTCACCGCCGATTTCTCACACCCGATCCGATTGGCTAGTTATGACTTTTCGTGAGTTGGTTTTTGCGATAATCGGCATGATCGTGATGGCCGTTACTCCCATCTGGGCGGACATCGTTAAGAGAAACGCTATCCAGTCCGACCATCCCGACCCGCGCAAGATCACGTACAAGCCCATATACAGACAGATATTCGGCAAGACGACGGCGATAGTGTTAGGCCAGTTGTTTCTGGCGTGCATCAACATATTCGTCCTTTGGCTTCTGGTATCGCCCGCCGGTGCGGCCTCGCGTCTGGATGTGTTGCTCATCTGTGTCTATGTCTTCCTCACATGGAACTCGCTTGTAGGACTGGTCAAGGTTTGCGCCAGATGGAGCGTTGAATATGAACTCCTGAAAAACGAGTCGAAGCCCGACGCGTGAAAATATTTGCCGTCTTGTTCCCTTCTGCTAGAATCTCCCGCTATGAAAAAACTTTTTGGCATCATCATTGCTTGCTTCGGTGTCATCATCCCGATGTTCAAAGGTGTCATCGTCTGCGGGTTGAACTTCTTCGGCATCATCGGCACTGGCTCTGACTTCTTCGGCACTATCGGAACGAGTGGTGATTGCAAGGGCATCCTCATCCCGTGGGTCGTTTCTCGCTTCGGTGTCTTATGGCCTGACCTCAAGGGCATCATCCATACTGGCTACGGCGGTATGACTACCGGACTCAAAGGCGTTTAGCGTCGGGTCTGCTTTGACTCTGTTCTTTACTGCTGTTCCCGTTATGTCCAACAACCTGCCAGCCGCCTTGTAGTTCCCTGCGCTCAATAACAGCGCAAGTCTGGTGCGCTCCCTCTCCGCAATACTCTTCATCCGATCCAATATCTGAACCTCAGTCGCCAAAGATTCGAGAATTAAAGGGGCTTCGTCTGTCAGGTATGAACGGGATTCTTTAATCGCCGCATACGCTTCATCGCACCTGTTCTCTGCGAGGTAAGCGCGTGCGCGGGTCTCTAAGGTTTGGGCTAGTGCAACCTGATCGGAGATGGAGCGGAAGTAGGATTCTGCTTTGTCGAGTTCGGGGTGCGCCTTTTCGGGCTTACCTATCTTGACGTAGACGCTCGCCGTGTTGGCTGCGACCTCTGCGCGATCTGGATGCCCTGCCACCTCGAAATAAGCACTTGCTCCGGCAAGTTCTATCAACGCTTTCCCGTATTCACCGGACTCGTCCAAGACGTTCGCCTTCGTGTGCTGAAACTTGGCGAGAATGAGGGGATCGGAGATGGCACATTGATCAAACTCGGATAGCAACTGATAGGCGAGCGATTTGCGGTTGCTAACGCAGAGTGTTCGCGCCAGAGTTGCGGTCAGTGCCGCGCGCCCGTTGACATCTTCCGTCTCCGAAAGTGCCACCCGTAGAATCGAAAGCGCGGCGTCAAACTCACCAAGCCTCAAACGCCAGTTCGCCTGCTCGTTCCAATCTCCCCACGCGGGAAGATTCGACGGCACGCTTGCGAGTTGAAGTTTGATTGTTTTGATTTCGTTCATTAAACTATGTGTATGAAAAAGCTACTCGTCTCCCTTGCCCTTGTGCTGGCCTTATACCTCCCGGTCGAGGCCAACAACCCCACTTGTAAAGACGGCACGATCTGGACGACCGTGTACGGCTGTAACCCGCCGCCCGCCGCGCCCCCTGCGACTACCGATCCAGAAGCGGAAGCTTCGGAGTGGAACATTGCGCTGGTGTGGTTTGGCGAGTTCATCGTTCAACTGATTCCCTAGCAACCAATCAAAAGCCTATCTCCCGCCCGCCGTTTTGGCGGGTCGGGGATACTGCGTCTCTTCTTCGTCGGCGTCCATGTCCAAGTGATACAAACCCGCGATGTACTTCCCTAGATCGGAGTAAAGCTGCTGCGCCACGCGTAGGCGATCCCTCACAGGCAGATCGTTTAATTCAGCGATGTTTAAGGTGTGGAATGTTTCCGCAACGGGGCTGAACGTCTGCGTCTCTACGGCCTTCTGCTGGTAGCGGGCGTTGAAGCGTTCGACCAAAGCCCATACGGCTGTGCCTAGCTCAAACCGCGTCTTGTAGCAGGCATCCAGAAAGCGGAGGAAAGCGTAAGCGGACGACTCTGCCGGTTCTTCGGAGTTCAACTCCCTAGAGAGCGTCGTGTGGTCTCGGTGGCCGAGCCAGATCGAGACAGCCGTGATGTCGCCGTGCTTGAATTGGTCGCGTAGCTCGGCCTCAACTTCGATTTGTGACGGCGGCGGGATGCTTTGTGGTCTCATAGCACAATTCCGTGCAAGTCGTGATTTCAATGGTCAAGTGAACTTGCTACTCTCCGTTTCGCGTCGCGGCGCACGGTGGAGGGGCGGGGGTTTCTTGGTACGTTTCTCCCGCCCCAAAGCCGGAGAGTTATGAGGCGCGTTTTTGTGGAACGTCGTCAGTGCGCTGCATGTCGCCCATAAGAGACATCACCGCAAACTTTTGGGGTGAGTTAAGGCCATGCTCTTTGGCTTTGTCCTGTAGCCACTTGTCGAGGTCTTTAGGCCAAACAACGTAGCGCCCGACTTGCCCCTTTTTTAACTTCGGCATCTGCTTTCCTCCAATCTGTCTAGAGGATTCTAGAAGATTCTAGCGGGGCTGTCAAGGATAAAATAGTTGTGGAGATTTCTAGAAATGGTTACTATGATTGTTGTGAGCGAAAACAAAGGAAAATTGCAATTCAACGTCCAAGCCCCCAAAGAACTTGTGGAGCGATTGGAGCGGCTTGCGGAACGCTTTAAAGGCGACAAAAAGAACCGGACAGAAGTAGCTGTGGAGATACTCGATAGATATGCCGTGTTCTGGGAAGATGCTCAACTTGACGAGATTGAATACAGGGCACGCCAACGAGAGCGGGCGCGGGCAGAGCGGCAATTAAACTTTCAACAAATGGACGCCTCACTACCAACCAATATCAGGGAAGTACCATCTGAGCCTGAGCAAATGATGCCTATGCAGAGGCGCAAAGCCTACAAACCGAAAAAAGGCAAAACTGCAAGCTAAAATAAAACGTACCAAAAACGCTTTAGTATGAAACTAAGAAAGGAAAAGGCGCGACGCTTGTTACTCGCATTCCACTCACCGCCTTGCTGTACAGCTTTGGCCTCTCATTGTATATGGGTAGTGTCAGCCGAATCGCCCGAAGAAGCCCCCCCGACGTTCAACACCTTAGAGTCCCTGTAGGTTACTCTCCTACGGACACCTGCTTTTTTCTTGAAATTGAAGATGAAGGTTACGCAAGATTCTCAGTCGGATCGATCCTAATTTTCCTCAAATGCGGCTTCGTTGGATGCGGCGTTTACGGAATAGAGTATCCCGACGGAGAGTTGCTAATTGCTTTGCTAACAAGCCTAAGTCCCGGCATGGTCAGACTTGACAGTTTTCATCCTGAAGCAGAGTCAGGCGAGTTTCAATTGTCTAAATTACACATCGCCGGAAAGCTACTTGAGTTCTATCCGCGCGCCGACGTTGCCGGTCGGTGGGTGTGGTGGGACGACTCGTTACAACTTGCTGACGATGAAAGATACCCGCTCATTAAAGAACCCGGCGTCTCGCACAGGTTTAAGAAGTCGAAAGCACTGAGAAATATCGCTGGCTGACAATCTTAATTCTTTAAAACTCTCGACAAAGAACTTGCCCCCGCACTCCCGGCGGGGTTTTTTATTTGCTTGCTAATAAATTGGCATGACTGATAATATCCGCAGGCAATTTCTAGAACCGAAAGCCATCTCACCCATGCCCGGCCTCTTATGGCATTTATAATTCAGGAAGCGGCGACGGAGTTCGTCAAGGCTTTTACCGCCCTCTGGAACACGCTCATAGGCACTTTAGGTGTAGCTGGAACCCTCGCGGTTGCCGTTCTTCTGGTAATTGCCAGCGGGGCACTTAAGCGTTACAATGATCGCAGGAAAGATCGGGATGCTAATGCTGCGTTAGACGAGAAGGAAAGAAGCATCCAGCGTCTGGCGGAAGAAAATAGGATGTGGCGCGCGCTGTTCCTGAAAGATAAGTGTGGGCTAAGTCCCGAAGAAGTAGACCGCATCGTTTTGAAAAACGAGTTCCCCGACGCCCCTACTGCCCGCCGAGCCTTAGAAGGTGAGGCAACAAAGTCTCCTCGAAAGAAATCTAACGAACGGAAGTGACACCATGAGTTTTCTAGCTTTCGTCGTCGTCTGTGCCGTCCTCTGGACTGTACGCAATTTTGTCTTGACCGCCCTCGCGTACCGGGATCGGCGGAACATCGTTCATAAAATCCGCGTCTTCCGAACGCAAGCCAATTTTGGAGATGCCCGCTGTGATTTAATGCGGCTTGCCGTTAGCGGCGAGATAGACGTGCGCTCGCAGACGTTTCGCAGGGTCTATCATCTCACGACCGCCATTATGCGACGCCCTGATGAGTACACGGCGATTAGTGCCGCGCTCCGTCAAGCCTTCCTGAACAGCATGGAAGAGGGGGAGGGTAGCGACTTAAACATAGAGCGGGAGTCGTGGACTCAAGGAACGAAGGATGTACTCAGTAAGACCAGCCAATCCCTCGATTACATCATCTTTAACTACAGCGTATGGTGGCGGTTAGCTGTTAGGCACAAGCGGCGGCTCAGGCCGATCCTCTTGTTTCTAGTAAGACGGCTGCGCTGGCTGGCCGATAAGTTAAGGAAGCGCGCGCGAAAAGACCCCATCGTCTCCGACATCAAAGCGGCGCAACGTTACATTGACCGCCTGCTAGTTCCCGCCTAAAGCCCTTTAATAGAAAGCCCGTCGGACGCCCGATCATTAACGTGGTCGGGCGTTTTTGCGTTTGAAATAATTTTCAAGAACTCTCTTGACTTCTTATCTAGATTATTCTAGAATCCTCTAGACAGTTTAGTTAAGGAGTCAATCGCAATGTCACCATCCACCCCATCCACCGCGCCCGCCACGGAGACGGACGAGACGATCGTCGCTGACGGCTACATCATTCAGGTCATGCGCTGCGGGCGTGGCTACTGGGCATCACTCGACGGCCAGTCAAATATTGCCGAGTTTGCCTGTATCAAGTCTTACGCCGTGGCCGCTTTGAAGGAGCGGGTTGAGGCGATGCGGTGCGAGTCGTGTTTTGCAATCGAGGGTACGAGACACCAAGCCAACTGCGGATAAGGAGAGAACCATGCAGATTACAGACGAACAGGATTACGAGATGCAAATGGCCGAGCAAGCCTACAACGACGAACAGGCCGAGCGCGCGTATGCGGAACTTGAAGCAGAGTGGGCGGCGGGTGTGCTGACTGTGGGAACGGAAGATTTCTAAGGAGCAACCATGTCACCATTCACCCCATCCACCGCGCCCGATATAGATTTCCTTAAAGCGCAAGCCCGCATCGCAGAGCGCAATTTAGTCCGCATCGCGCTTGAGGTCGAGAAGTTGCCGGGGCGAACGGCTGCTATGCACGACTTGATCAACGATTGTCTCACCTCAGCAGCTTTGTTGCGTGAGGCGTTAGGAGACTCCAAATGACCACTAATCACCCCACCGCGCCCGCCACGGAGACGCAAGACGCCGACAAGTTGATTGGCGAATATGTGATCATCAATGAGTTCGACAAGCCGTGTACTCGCCTGATTGCAGAAGTCACCCACATCGAAGGCGAAACGGTACACGCTCGCTATATCACCGACGGCACGCAATCGCTTCATTGCTCCGCGCATATTTCGGAAGTAACGCCCGTCTATAAGTTCGGAGTGATGTACGACATCAAAGGCGGCTACATCACTGCCGCTCGAATCACCCACTCCAAAGCTACGTACCGCGACGGCAAGCCGCGCAACTGGCAACCAGCCGGCGAAGGGTCGCGCTGGAAGCTGCGGAAGCAAAAAGCCGTCAAGGTGAAAGGTCAAGCCAAATGAGCGCGCACCCTGAAACATTTCAACCCGCTGACCTCAAGCCGCAGATCAAGGAAAGGCCGATCATCTTTTCAGGTGAGATGGTGCGGGCGATTCTGGCGGGCAACAAGACGCAGACGCGGCGCGTGATTAAACCGCAGCCAACTTATGACGGTAAGGATTGGTGGTGGAATCATCGGAACGGCGCAGCGAGCAAAAACACTTTGGAGACTCTTTTAGCCGCAAAGCCTGTCGAACTCACTGACCATTACGGTGACGTTGGAGATTGTCTGTGGGTGCGCGAGGCGGGCAAGTTAGACACTGACAGTAAGCGCATATTCATCTACGCCGCAACTCCGGGTGTATGTCGAGTTAAAGACCGCGCACCCGATGAAGATTATCACCCCGCCGCACACGCTTATAAACCCGTATCCCCGATCTACATGCCCCGCTGGGCTTCCCGCCTCACACTCGAAATAACAGAAGTCAGAGTCGAGAGGTTGCAAGACATCACGGACGCCGATGCGATTGCCGAAGGCTGCGACGACCCGACATGTGAATCTATCTCCATCGCCCCCGGCTTCATGCGCGAAGTGTTCAAAGGCGGATGGGATTATCTCAACAGCAAACGTGGATTTGAATGGGACTCTAACCCGTGGGTATGGGTTATCAGTTTCAAGAGGATCGAACAATGAGCGCGCACCCATCCACCGAACAGGAGCGCAACCAAGCCGCTCTCGCAGACTGGAAAGCCAAAGTAGCCAACGCTGATCGGTATGACCTCTCCAACGCTCTCCGCATGGTCAAGTTAATAGAGGACAGGATCAAGCGGGCGAACGGCGAACCTATCGAGCAGGTGAAGCGGCGGCGGGGTGGTTTCGGAC